>Ga0187879_10002742_pt1 | contig 11883 bp, 11 predicted proteins | sample June2016WEW_19_1_FD_132423 | JGI IMG/M metagenome (GOLD analysis project Ga0187879, IMG submission 132423) | Peatland microbial communities from SPRUCE experiment site at the Marcell Experimental Forest, Minnesota, USA - June2016WEW_19_10 | ecosystem: Environmental > Terrestrial > Soil >... | reverse complement strand
CGTGGATCTTGCCCGCCCGTTCGTAGAGGGTCGCAAGGTCGGTGTACATGTATCCGGGGTAGCCACGTCGTCCCGGCACCTCCTCCCGCGCCGCGGAGACCTCTCGGAGGGCCTCGCAGTAGTTCGTCATGTCGGTGAGCACGACGAGCACGTGCAGGCCCTTCTCGTAGGCCAGGAACTCGGCAGTCGTGAGCGCCATGCGCGGCGTCACGACCCGCTCCATCGACGGGTCGGAGGAAAGGTTCAGGAAGACGGCGGCGCGCTCGAGGGCCCCGGTCGTCTCGAACTCCTTCAAGAAGTAGTTCGCCTCCTCGCTCGTGATCCCCATCGCCGCGAAGACGACAGCAAACCCCTCGTTCGAGTCGCGGAGCTTGGCCTGGCGCACGATCTGCGCCGCGATCTGGTTGTGGGGAAGGCCCGCGCCGGAGAAGATGGGCAGTTTCTGGCCGCGGACGAGCGTGTTGTTGACGTCGATGGTCGAGATCCCGGTCTGGATGAACTCGCTCGGCTCCTCGCGCGAGTACGGGTTCATGGCGTTCCCGACGATCTCGAGCCGGTTCTCCGAGACGATCCGGGGCCCGCCGTCGCGGGGCTCCCCGAGCCCATTGAAAACGCGGCCCAGCATCTCGTCCGAGACCGCAAGTCGCGCGACCTCACCGAGGAACTTCACGCTCGTCTGCTCGACGTTCATCCCCATCGTGGGACCGAACACCTGGACGATCGCGAGCCCCTTCCGCGAGTCGAGGACCTGGCCCTGGCGGCGCTCGCCGTTCGGGAGCGTGATCTCGACGATCTCCCCGTACGCGGCGTTCTGGACGTCGTTCACGAAGAGCAGCGGGCCCGTGACGCGGTCGACCGTACGGTAGTCGACGGGCACGTTCGACTCCGACTTCGCTGCGGGGGTCGTCTTGGACGCCATCCTACGCACCTCCCGCGGTGACCGAGGCCACCGCGGACGCCATCTCGAGCTCGAGCGCATCGAACTGGGCCGCCAGCTCGGCCTCGGGGATCCACTTCATGCGCGAGAGCTTCGTCCGGACGGGAAGCGCCTGCAGGCGCCCGACCTGGGCCCCCTTGCCGATCGCCTCTTGCTCGCGGTCGCCGAACGAGAGGATGGCCCGGAGCATGCGGTACTGCTTCTGGATGGACGTGTAGGTGTCGACGTCGTCGTACGCGCTCTGCTGGAGGTAGTCCTCCCGGATCATCCGCGCGACGTCGAGGACGCCCTTCTCCCGCTCGGGCAGCGCGTCGACCCCGACCAGCTGGACGATCTCCTGCAGCTCCGACTCCTTCTGGAGCACCTCGAGCGCCTTCTGCCGGAGCTGGACGAAGTCCTTCGCGAGGTTGGCCCGGTACCACGGTTCGAGGTCCGAGATGTAGAGCGAGTAGCTCTGCAGCCAGTTGATGGACGGGAAGTGGCGGCGCTGGGCCAGGGCCGCATCGAGGGCCCAGAAGACCCGCGTGACGCGGAGGGTGTTCTGGCTCACGGGCTCCGAGGTGTCACCGCCCGGCGGCGAGACGGCGCCGACGACCGTGACCGAACCGGTCCGTCCGTCGGGCGATAGGGTGACGACGCGGCCCGCGCGCTCGTAGAACTCGGCGACGCGGCGGCCGAGGTAGGCCGGATACCCCTCCTCTCCCGGCATCTCCTCGAGACGGCCCGAGATCTCCCGCATTGCCTCGGCCCAGCGGCTGGTCGAGTCGGCCATGAGCGCGACGTCGTAGCCCATGTCCCGGTAGTACTCCGCGATCGTGATCCCGGTGTAGACGCTCGCCTCGCGCGCGGCGACGGGCATGTTGGAGGTGTTGGCGATGAGCACCGTCCGCTCCATCAGCGGCCGCTTCGTCTTCGGGTCGAGGAGGCTCGGGAAGGTGGCGAGCACCTCCGTCATCTCGTTCCCGCGTTCACCGCACCCGACGTAGACGACCACGTCGGAGTCGGCCCACTTCGCGAGCTGCTGCTGGGTGACCGTTTTCCCACTCCCGAAGGGTCCTGGAATGCACGCGGTCCCGCCCTTCGCCACCGGGAAGAACGAATCGATGACCCGCTGGCCCGTGATGAGGGGGATGGTGGGGGGCAGCTTCTGTTGGACCGGTCGGGCGATCCGGACGACCCACTTCTGGGAGAGGAACACCGGGGTGGCACCGGCCGCGGTCTGGATCGCGCCGATCGGCTGGCGGATGGTGTAGCTGCCGGCCTTGAGCTCCTTGAGGGTCCCCCGAACGCCGGGCGGGACCATGATCTTGTGGAGGATGAGCGGCGTCTCCTGGACGGTACCGAGGATCGTGCCCGGGGTCACCTCGCTGCCGACCTTCGCGGTCGGCGTGAACTCCCAGACCGCTGCCTCGTCGAGGGGCGGGGCGACGAACCCGCGGGTGATGAAATCCCCGAGGCTCTTCTGGATCACGTCCAACGGGCGTTGAACGCCATCGTAGATCGACTTCAGGAGTCCGGGACCGAGCTCGACCGAGAGCGCCTGGCCGGTGTTCTCGATCGGGTCGCCCGGCCGGATGCCGGTCGTATCTTCGTAGACCTGGATCGTCGCGGCCGCCCCGACGAGTCGGATGACCTCTCCGACGAGGCCGAGCGAACCGACGCGGACGACGTCGAACATCTTCGCTCCCTCGAGTCCGTCTGCGATGACGACCGGCCCCGACACCCGCCCGACGACCGCCATTGGTATTCCTTCCTTCAGTTGGGAACTGCGAGAGTGACGCCGAGGACGCGCTTGGCCAACGTGTTGATGCTCTCGACCTCGTAATCCCCGGCCGGGGTCGGCACGAAAACGACCAAGGGTCGGATCGACGCGTCGGCGTGCGTGCGGGCCTGCTCCGAAAGGCGGGCCCGGATCGACTGGCTCGCGATCACGAGGTTGAACTGCCCCGAGCCCATCACCCGCTCGAACTCGGCGACCGAGTTCTCGGGGGTGACCTCGCGCACGTCCGTGAGGCCGATCAGGCGGAACCCGATCGCGAGCTCCCGCTCCCCGAGCACGACAGTGCGGCGGGGTTCGTCGGTCCTCTCGGCCATGGCGCTCTCCGCGGGGTCCCAGCGTATTTAACGCCTGCCCCGGGGAGCCGTTCCGGGGGGCCGGCACCGCCGAAGAATTCGCCCGGACCGCACCGGTTCGCCGCGGCCGTTTCGTGCGGCCGGAACGGTCCGTGCGGTCTCACTCGTAGACGGAGAAGTGGACGTGGTTCTCGTCGTCGGTGATCAGGATGCACTCCCCCTCGCACGAGAACAGGCAGGCCTCGCACACGATGCACTCCGGACCGTTCACGGCGAGCGATTTCTCGCCCCGGAACTGGAACTTCGCACCGACCGTCGGGTCGTCCACGACGTCCGGGACCTGGTCGCGGGGTCGCAGGTCGAAGACGTTGACCGGACAGACGTCCTTACAGTGCGAGCAGCCCGTGCACTTGCCGAGGTCGATGTCGACCTGGACCATCGGGGAGGTCCGGACGCGGCGGCCTATTACGGTTGTGCCGGTCTCCCCCCGGCTCCCCCATGCCGGCTCCCGCACGTCCGCCACCGCCTCGTGGACGGACCGAACGCCTCGCCTACGTCTTCTTCCATCGCCCGCTCGCCGGGGTGTCCCGGGCCGCCTACGAGCGGGCGCTCCGGCGGTTCCACGCCACTCTCGCGCGTACCCCTCCCGCGGGGTTCCGGGAAAGCTCCGTACTCCGGCTGGACACGGCCCCTTGGGCCGAGCCCCGGCCGCGGCCGGTCTACGTCGACTGGTACGTGCTGGGTGGGTTTGGAATTCTGGACTCGATCCGCGACGTCGCGTACTGTCCGCCGTGGGTGGGCGCACATCGGTCGATCGCCCGAAAGGCCGCGTACAGCTGGGGGGCCCTCTATGCAGCACCCCGGCCCGCCGGGCCCCCTGCAGGCGAGGACCGTCTCGTATGGTCCTCCGATGAACACCTCCTCGCCCTCGTCGGCCCCGGTGCTCCCCCGGGTCGTCCGCGGGTGGGGAGGTTGTGGCGCCGTCAGCTCGCATTGGGTCCGAGTCCGGAATTCTGCTGGGTGCTCCCGAGCGGGGAGCGCCCCCCGCACTCCCGCGGAAGTCTTCGCGCAGATTCTCAGGGGATCTTTCCTCGGGAAACTCGGCGATAGCGCCACGCTCTCAACCCCCGGGACGGGGAGCAAGAGTCCCATTGCCGCCGACTAGCGGACCGAATCCCGTTGACCGCTCGACCAGCCTTTCTTGTCGATCACGTCGAACGGGTTGCCGTCCGGGTCGGCCAGGGTGACGAAATCGTTTCCCGGGGTCAACGGACGCAGGACGGTTGCACCGAGCCGGACGAGGCGCTCTACGTCCCGCTCCGGATCCGAGGAGTACAGGTCGAGGTGGAGCCGGTAATCCCGGAGGGGCGGCTCCGGGGTCCGAAACAGTGAGAGGTTGGGGCCCCGGCCCAAGGGGTCCTTGAGGACCACCCCGTCCGCGTCGGGCGGGTCCCTCGGGACATACCCGAGTGCTTCCTGCCAGAACTCGATCATCCGGGCCAGGTCCGAACAGTCGACCACGACCGAGCCGACCCAGCTATTCACCGGCGGTTTCAGGTTTTCTTGTCTCTCCACCATCGGACGCCCCGGGGGCCGACCGCCGACCAGGACATCAACCCGCCGGGCGTGTTCGATATCGACCCGAACCAGCGAGGAGAGGTCGGTCGCGTTCGAGGGTTGGGATCGTGCCGAATGCCGCCCAGGGGGCCGAAACCCCTCACGGGTGCTCGGTTACGCCGCGATGGGGGTCGTCCCCCACGTGCGGACCCGCGCCCACGCGACGACCCCCACGAGGGCGGTAAGGACGAGCATGGCGATCAGCGCGTCGTAGAGCCAAGGGATGTAGCCGGAGGCGGGCGGGGACGCGGTATCGTAGAGGTACATCGCGAATTGGCTCATATTTTGGAAACCGACCTGGCTCCAGGTGAACACGATGGCGAGGTCCGCGAGGAGGGCGAGGATCACCCAGAGGAGGCCCCCGAGTACGATCGCCTTCACCCGGCGAGGTCGCTGGGCCCACATGCTCGGCGCCAGGGCGTTCCCGATCACCGAGAACGCCACCAGGAGCGTGAGAATCGCCTCGGCCAGTAGTCCGTACCAGTGGAGGAAGTACGACGGGGCCATGTACTTCGAGTTCCCGAAGTCGGTCTGAAGGTTCTTGTCGGTGACGAGCATGACGACGAGGAGGAGGAAATCGAGGAAGATCAGCAGGCCGAAGATGACGATCCAACTCCGTCCGGAGCGTACGTGCGGCAGGGAATTCGTAGAGGCCGACATCGGTTCCTATGGGGTCGCGCCCGCCGGAGAGGGGAGCGGCGCCGCAGCTCCGGTGTTCGCGCCTGACCCTCCGAGTGACATGCGACCATCGTGGAGAGGCCCTCACCGTATTTGGCCATACACCCGTCGGGCGGGGTCGGTCGCTGGGCGTGTTCCTTCGCGACCGACTTTCCCGAACGCCCCCCGCGGCAACCGTTAAAAGGGAGGCCCGGCCTCGCCGGCTCCCCTCATGCGGCCCCTCGACGTCCTGCAGCAGAGCCTCCACAAGCGGGTGCTCGTGGAAATGAAGGGCGGACGCTCGTACCGGGGCGTGCTGGACGCCTACGACCAGCACCTGAACCTCCTCCTCTCCGCGGCCGAGGAGGTCGTGAAGGACCAGGTCACCCCGCACTCCGGCGTCACGCTGGTCCGCGGCGACTCGATCGTCTACATCTCACCGTAGGAAGGTTCGAACCATGGGAAAGGGAACACCGTCTCGTCGCGGAGGCAAGATCGTCCACGTCATCTGCCGGCGCTGCGGCCGCCACGCATTCCACCGCCAGAAAGCCGTCTGCTCGTCGTGCGGGTTCGGGGCCAGCCCGCGCTGGCGCAGTTACCACTGGGCGAAGCTCAAGTAGCGGCCCGTCGGGGTCGGGGCCCCGAGACCCAGGGGTCCCCTTCCAGGCTGAACCGTAGCGGCCGCTCGACCGCGCGCGAGATCCCGACTCGCGGGCTCGCTACGATGCGGACAGCGCGGGGCCTTCCCGGGCCCTCGGTCAGGCGCACGCGGGCGCTCCGGACCGTGTCGATGCCGTCGTCGTCCATCGTGATCCCCAGGTAGCGGCAGAGCCGCCCGGGCCCGGAGGGGTCCCCTTCGACCCCCTCCGACGGGGCACCGGCCCGCAGGAGGACGGCTTCCCCGACCCGCGTGACCAAGTTCGCGCAGACGACCTGGTGGATCCGGAAGACATAGAGGGTCCCGGGAGCGGAGAACATCGAGGCGTTGCGCTCGGTGCGGCCGTGATAGGCGTGGCTTGCGGGGTCGGTCGCGACGTACGCCTCCACCTCGACGAGCCGGACGGAGCGAGGCTCGCCCTCCCTACGGACCTGGACCTCGCGTCCGAGCAGGTCGCGGGCGACCGTCACCGTCGGCCGGTCGAAGAACGCCCGGCCCAGCCGCCGGGGCGGTCGGCTAGACGAGCTCGCCACGGTCCACGAGCGGCGCGCCGTCCAGCGCGACCGTCGCCTCCCCGAGGGTGATCCAGGAGAGGAATCGGCAGGCGTTCGACCCGCCGTAGGCCGAGTTGCCCCCGATCGCGAGCGTGACCGTCCCGGCCCGTGCGTCCTCCGCCTGGGGGATACCCGCCGAGAGGGCGGGGTTGAGACCGAGCGCGAACAGTCCCAGGACCTCGCGGCCCGCGGGAGCAGAGCCGAACTCGGCCTCGAACGCCTCGGTCCCGTTCGTGTACCAGAACTCGCGGAGGCGACCCCGCTCGAGGTCCCACTGCCCGCCGTCGGCGCGGCCGGCCGAAAGAAAACTGGGTTGGTCCGCGATCGCGGTGCCCTGGGCCGAGCGCTCGTCGACGGCGACGACGACCGTCCCTCCCGGTACGGTGGTGACGACCCGACGCCGTCGACGGTCGAGGTGGTCCACCCGGCCGTCGTCGACCCACGGCATTCGACGCCGCAGGCGGAGCCGCACGTCGGTGCCGTTCGGCGCGGTAATGCGAAGCTCCCGCCCCCGTGCGAGCGCGCGCGCGGTCCGCGCCCCGACCGTTCCGATCGCGGACGGGTCGGACTCGACGATCGCGCGGACGATCTGGCTGCGCCAGAGCGCGCCGGGGACGTTCCACCGGTCGCCCTGGGCGTCCGAGGCGTACCCCAGCAAGCATCGGACGCCCCGGACGTTCGCCCTCCGGCAGAGGGCGAGCCACGCTTCCGAGGCGCCATGGAACGGGGTCTGCTGGGCGGAGGGGAGCGCATGGAGTCGCGGCCGGTCGGCGGGCCCGGCGAAATAGATCAGCGCGTCGGCCTCGCGGAGCGCGGCCCGCACCGCCGACGGGACGCCGGCCCAGTTCCGGGTGGCGGGAGCGACCTCGATGCTTCGCCAGAACGCCGCCTCGTCCTCGAGGAGGAGCGTCGCCCGGGCCCCGAGGCGACGGGCCTCGGCGACGCACGCGCTCGCCCAGGGCAGCGTGTGGGTCCAGGAGGCGACGACGAGCTCCTCGCCCCGACGGAGGGCCGCGGCCCCCTCCACGAGCGCCTTGCCGACCGCGGCCGGGGTCGCGCCCTCTCGCGGCACGCGGGGGCCAGCCCCTCCTCCGATTTATCGTGCCAGTTCCCGGAGGTTAGGGCAGATGGTGGAGCCGCACCCGACGGACGATCTCCGGGGCGCTCGCCCCCGGACGTCCGAGCGCCCGCGCGACCTTCACGATCAGCTCGCCCGCGTCGTTCCAGGGAGCCTCGAACGAGGGTACCGGCCACCGCCGGGGGAACGCCGACCAGGTGTCCGCGCCGGTTGCCGCCCGTTCGACCACCTCGCGCACCCTCCGGGCCGAGGCGAAGTCGGCGAGGTCCCGGCGCAAGCTCGGGTCGACGCCCGCATCTCGCGCCAGGTCGAGGAGCGCCGTGAGCTTCTCCGGTCGGTGTCGGTGGGCCCGGGCGCCCTGGCCCAACGACCCGTTGAAGTACAGGAACGGCGCGCAGAGCTCCATCGCCTCGAGGAGGGTGCGGCTCCCGGTGACGATCCGGAGGCGGGCTCGGGCAAAGCGTGACGACCATTCCTCGGGGGATACGGGACGGGAGACCACGTCGACCCGCGCCGCATCGAGTCGCACCGTCCACGGACGAGGGGTATGGATCGTGAGCCGCGTCCGAGGGTCCGCGGCCGCGAGGCCGGCCGCGACAGCAGGGGCGATCCGTTCCGCGCTCGCCGGGCTCGCGTACCAGACCCACTCGTTCGTCGTTCGTTCGCGTCGAGCTCCTCGGACGGCCCGGAACCGGCCGGGCCAGAGCGGTTCCGTCTGGACCGCTTCCGGGAACTCCCGAGCGAACCCCGCGTCCCGTCGGAAGGTCGCGAACACGTGCAGCACGTTCGGGCGGTCGAACGCGCGGAACCTCCGAAAGGCCGCACGGAACGTCTCCACCTCTCCGGAACGTCGGGCCGCCCGGAGGCGGGCCCCCAGCGCCCGGGCCCGCACGCCGCCCTCGCGCAACCGCTCCCGATTCTCCCGGGCGAGGGAGAGCGTCCGCGCGAACTCCTCGAGGCTGACATGGAGGACCCGGTCGGCACCGTGCGCGCGCTCGATCTCGGCGACCTCCTCCTCCCAGGGACCGCCCCGGCCGTAGGCGCCCGGCCGCGAGGGGGCGGCGCTCACGCCCCACGCCGGGGTCACGGTGAGCGCGGCGGAACCGGCGCGGGAGAGGGTGGCGAGCCGCTCGAGCGGCGGCCAGTCCCAGGGACCCTCGACCGACCGGGGCCACGGGTGACCGGCCCGCCGGTAGAGCCGGATCGGGAAGCCGGCCCGGGCGAGGTGCCGTCCCGCCGCGAGGGTCTCCTCGATATCGCCGAGGCCACCGCCGACGACCGCCGGCAGCAGGTAGACGTCCACGCCCCCGGGGGAGCGTGCGGGTCTAGGCGACGGGTCGGTAGAGCGTCCAGACCGATAGCGCGGCGTGAAACCCCTCCCTCTCCAGCGCGGCCGCTCCGGTCACGTTGGCGAGCGGCACCTGGCCCGCGATCCGGGTGGCCCCGTGCGACGCGCACCACGCCCCGGCGGCGCGGACCATCTCACGGACCAGCGCCGGGTCGGCGGTCGTCGCGACGATCGGGTCGCTGAAGTGGGCCGCGTCGGTGTCCGGACTGCGGACCGCGCCGATCCCGGCCTCGGCGCCCGACCCCCGGTCGACGACCCAGGCGGCCGACTGCGCCTCGAAGAGCCGTTCCTCGAGGCGGGAGCCCGCCAGTCCCGTGGTCTTCCGGGGCAGCACGCGCGCGACTTCGCTCGGGGTCTGGGAGCGGGCGATGGCGAGCAGTGGGGCCTCGTCCGACTTGCGGTAGCGCCGGACCCCCGGCGGAAGGGGATCCTTCTCGGTCCCGAACTCCGCGGCACGATCCCGCACGACGAACGCCACCTCCCGGAGCGGCCGGTACCCGAGGCGCCCCTCGTAGAGGGTCCGTGCGGGCGTGTTGTCGGACAGGACGTCGAGCACGAGGAACTGCCGGCCCATCTTGGCCGCGATCTCCTGGGTCCGCAGGAGGAGGGCGCGGGCGAAGCCCCGACGCCGGACGGTCGGGTCCGTCGCGACCATGCTGATGTAGACCGAGTGCCCCGGGAAGGAGAGGAGCGTCGTGGCCACCGCGCGTCCGTTCTCGGCCACGACGAGGAACTTGTACAGGGGCTTTCCGAAGACCCGGGCGAGGCCGATGAGCAGGCGGCTGTCCCACCGGTAGACCCGCTTCACGACGCGGAAGAACCGGTCCGGGTGCGAACCGAGGATCGCTTCCTCGGCAGGGAACTGGGTCGTCAGGAAATGGACGAGGACCGGCGTGTCGGCCGGCCGGAAGTCCCGGATCATCCGCTCCCGTCCTCGTCGAACGAGGTTGCGATCGCGGACTCGAACAGGGTCCGCAACGTCGGGACCGGCCGGTCCTCCGTGACCTCAGGGAGCGGCAGTCGGGCGAGGCGGTCGAGTTCCTCGTCGGGAAGGCGGGCACGGGCCGCGAGAAGGGCGCTCTGGACCAGGGGGTCGTCGGCGCCGTGCGGCAGGCGACCGAGCGCCTGGACGATCGCGTCGAAGAGGCGGCTCTCCGCATCCGAGCGGAGCAAGTCCTCCTGGTCGCCGGGCTCGGGGAGGCTCTCTAGGCAGGGTCCGCTGCGAAGCAGTCGAACGAGCTCTTCGCGGGCGCCGTCGTCGCCCAGCCGGCCCACCGCCCACACCGCCGCGAGGCGGACCTCGGGCGCCGGGTCGGCGAGCTCTTCCCGGATCCGCGGTGCCGCGGCCGCCAGGCCGAGGTGGCCGAGAGCGTAGGTCGCTCCCCGTCGCGGCCACGGGTGGTCGTCCTCGAGCAGGTCGAGGAGCCGACCGAGATCCTCGGGGACCCCGAGCGTACCGAGCGCGATCGCGGCAGCCCCACGGACCGGCCAGGCCGTGTCGACGAGCCCGCGGAGCGCGACCTCCCGCGCCTCACGCCCGCCCAGCTCCCCGAGCGCATGGACCGCACACACGCGGAGCCAATGCTGGGGACTCCCGGCCGCCTCGACAAGGCAGGGGATCGCGCGCGGGTCCCCGATCCGCCCGAGGGCGACGAGGACCGACGGTTTCTCCCAGGTCTCCTTCTGGGCGAGGATCTCGAGCATTCGAGGAACGGCGTCCCGGTCGTGCAGACGTCCGGCCACCACGGCGGCCGCGGCGCGGACCCGTCGGGACGGGTCGTCCAGCATCGTCCGGACGAGCCGAAGCACCTCGGGGCGGCCGGAGCGACCGAGCCCGAGTACCGCCTCCCGGCGGACGCGGTCGGAGGAATCGACGAGCAGGGCCTCGAGCGAGAAGCGGGCCTCGGGAGTACCGATCCGGCCGAGCGTACGGACGGTCGCGAGCCGGACGTCCCCGACCGCGTCATGGAGGCAGCCTTGCAACGCCGCGACCGACGCCGGGTCCGAAGCAGCTGCGAGCGCATCGGCCGCCTTCCGGCGGACCACGGCGTCCGGGTCGCGCAGCGCGGACTCGAGGGCCTCGCGGGTGTCGGGTCGGCCGGCCGGGCCGAGCGCCTCGGCGACGCTCGCGCGGACCGCCGGGTCGGGGTCCTGCAGGGCGGCGGCGAGGGTCGTCGCCGCCCGCGGGTCCGCGAGCAGTCCGAGCGCGATCGCGGCCGTCTGGCGGATCCCCGCGACGGGGTCGCTGAGCGCGACCAGGAGCGGGGTCAGGTCCTCGACGCGTCCCCGCCGCGCCGTGGCGCGGATCGCCGCCGCACGCTGCGAGGGGAGAAGCGCCGGAGGCGCCTTCGCCGGTCGACGGGCGGCCTTCCGGCGAGCCGGCGGGCGAGGAACGGCCGGGCGACGAGGGCGCGGGGCCACGAGGGCTCCACGGCGGGAACGGCTAAAACGTCCGCCCGAACGGAAGAACGTGCGGAGGCCCCGCGGGAACCTCGCCGGGAGCGTCTATTTCTTCCGTGCCGGGCAGCGCGGGCACGTCGGGGATTCGCTGTCGGCCGGCGCGACGAAGAACCGGACGGACCCCGCCCCGTGGCGGACGCACGCGAACAGCCGGAACGGGCGGCCGTCCTTCTTCTTGAACGGGTACACCCGCCAGTAGACCGTCCACAGCGGCCGGGTCGGTGACGCCCGGCCGAGGTACCGTTCGGCCGAGGGGCCGAGCTCCGGGCCGTGACGCCGCCCCAGGCGGAGGTCCCAACGTCGCACGAGCGTGGCCGGAGAAGAGTGCGCCCGGGCGAAGCGCGCCAGGGTCGGCGTGGGGTCGTTCTCCGCCCACTCCGTGTAGGTGACGACCGAGACCGCGCCGCCCGGGCAGGCGTAGACGCACAACCAACCCGGGCCCGAGCTGCGGACCGTGCGGCCCCGCAGCGGCCGGGTGCAGTGGGTAGCAGTGCGGGCTCG
>Ga0187879_10002741_pt1 | contig 11883 bp, 11 predicted proteins | sample June2016WEW_19_1_FD_132423 | JGI IMG/M metagenome (GOLD analysis project Ga0187879, IMG submission 132423) | Peatland microbial communities from SPRUCE experiment site at the Marcell Experimental Forest, Minnesota, USA - June2016WEW_19_10 | ecosystem: Environmental > Terrestrial > Soil >... | reverse complement strand
AAGGTTACGTCGGGCGGCGCGGCGACATTCTGGGAAAGATTGGCGGCGGTGGCAGTCTCGCCCTCGATGATCTCGAGTTCAGGCTCGGCCAGCGCCGCCAGCACCGTCTTGAGCTGGGTGCGCTGTTCGCCGGGATCGCCGACCAGCATGACCTTCATTGCGCCGCGACGACCCTCGCTCTTTGATCCGATGAATGGCACTCGATCCTTCTCCCGGGTATGAGCGCCTAGAAGCGGGGAATGTTCGTGCGTATGTTCTTGCGTACCCTCATGGCTGCTCCCTTATTGCCACCTGCGATCACTGAACTTCATAGGTCTTTGCCGGCCGGTACGTACCCCGGATCTCCTGGTCTGACAGGCTCCCAAAGATTCATCGACGCGCGGTCGTCATTGGGCTCGCTTCGAACCGCCGCGAATGCGCTCGCGGTCGAGCCGGCAAAGCTCGCCGACGAAGCAGGCTTTGCGGCCGAGACCGGAGATTCCGGTGCGTCGCGCATTCCCGGAGCCGCAGGTAAATCCGGCACCGAAATGGCAGGCGCGTCCTGGTGCGCCTGAACGGAAGAACGCGCTCCCACTCCCGAATTGACAAAAGTAATCTCCTCCGACGATGTGCCATTGCGCATCACTTCCACTTCGATTGGAAGCGACGTGGGTCCATGCACCCGGAGTACGGGCGCCGCTGCCGGCTGCTGTTGCATCACGGGCAAGGTCGGGCCGCCCGCATGCAAAAGCTCGCCGACTGCGATTCCCCTGGTCGCGACAATCGTGCTGTCGCTGTAGTTGCGCATCGCCAGACGCAGCATTCCCTCGTGGCTCGCCAGGGTGAGTTTTTCGGCGTCGGTCGGAGTTACCAGCAGCGTCACGACCTTTACTACTTCGGGCTCGTCCTTGACGTGTTCGATTTCCTGGGCGACAGCCAGAACCTCGATGTTCTGGAGAACGATCCGCGAGAAAGAAGCCTCGCCCGGGCCAGTGCCCGAGACCGCGACCAAGATGTCGACGCGGGTGTGTGGCGCGACAAAGCCTGCGATGTCCGCGACCTCGTCCACCGGCACCGACATCGCACGCATCCCGGCTGGAATCAGCAGCGGCATCACGCCGGAGCTCTTTTCGCCCATGAACAGCTTGCTGGCGACAACCGGCTCGTTGGCCATGAACTCGCTCTTGGCGAACGAGCCTGCGATCGCCTGCGGATCGGTGAACGCGCCCTGCGGAACGCCTTCGCGTGACCAGTGAACCAGTTTGACGGCGTCGGGCTCAAGTTTCGCGCCCAGCGGTATATCCTTGGCCGCGACCACGACTTCGACCGTGTGCGCCATCGCGCGCTGCACTTCGGACTCGCGTTTTCTGATCGCGGAAAAGACCACAATCGCGGCCAGCACCGCGCCCATTGCGGCAAGGATTATGAAAACTATGGGTCGTTTCATCTATGCCCCCCGTTCTTGCGCGACCCGCCGGCGCGGACCGCCCCCACAAGCAGAATTCAATCACTCACGCTCTTATCGCGAGCTGCGTCGCGAGCTGCGCCGAACCGGCTTCCTGAAGTCACTGTTTCCCTCGCATCGACCGGTCACTTCGTCTGCAGACCCCGGATTTGCGCGGCGGGGCACTCGGTCCCCGCCGCTTATCTCGCGCGGCGCTGGGTTTCGGCCTCGCAGGTTGGGGGCTGTTCTTACGCACCCGCCAGAGTCGTGGTCACGTTGGCGATGATCGTGTTGATCCCGCCTTCGAGACCTTCATACGCGACGTAACCGGCCACCGCGATCGCCGCGATAATCAGCACGTATTCAGTCATCGTCTGGCCCTTTTGGCTTTCCCGGACCCGAACAATGAGTTTGTTGACGTAGTCCATTGTCGATGTCCCTCCTTGTCGGTCGCGTGAGCGCGATCGACTTGTTTGCGAGAACCAGTGGTTCTACGCAGCCTTCAGGGTATTGGTCACGTTAGTGATGATAGTGTTGATCCCGCCTTCGAGGCCTTCATACGCGATGTAACCAGCCACCGCGATCGCCGCGACAATCAGCACGTACTCGGTCATCGTCTGTCCCTGCTTGCTCTCGCGGATCCTGACCATGAGTTTGTTGATGTACTTCATTATTGATGTCCTCCTTTGCGCATTGCGTCAGCGCAATCGATTTCTTTCACGCTACCGGGCAGTTGACCGCGGCGGTTGTGTTGCCTGCCGAATTCATTTTGTTTCTGCAATGACCTCAGCTCTTCCGCTTCGATCTCCGATCCGTTCTGCATTCGACTCGGTGCCCTGTAGTGAGGTTTAATTGCACCACTCATGCCAGCCGTAGCTTCGAGAGAAAGCCGACCTAGCCGCCCCAGAGAAAGAGCGGGCGGGCGAATCTGAGACCGCCTCTGTCGCATCGCGATACATCGAATGATTCAGTCGCCGCCGTGGCAGTCCTTCTGCGCCTCACTTGACGGGTAGGCAATCGGCTGCCGCCTTTGCCATAATCAACTCATGCCTCGCTACCGCCGCACGTCTATCCTGCGCTGCGCTTTGCCGCGCATTGCCGGCCAGGCGGCAGTCGCGATCGCGCTTGCAGCCGGGCTCTCAGGATGCGCCCCGTCGGCGCTCACTGCGGCGCGCAGGCAAATAGCGGCCGGCAATTATCCGGCAGCCCGTCAAGAACTGGTCGCTCTCTCAGCCCACGGCAACGACTTCAGTGCGAGCGAGCGGCGCGAGGTGAAGGACGACCTCTGTCTGTGCGACTTCATGATCGGCCGCCCGACGTTCATGCTGGCCGAGGAGCGCGGCGTCTGCACCGACGCGGCGAAAGAACCGGGCAGCCAGAGCAGTTCGATTATCGCGCGAATCGACGAGGCGGCGCGGCACAAAGACGCCGATGAGGTCGAAGCCGCCCTGTCCGACCAAGACCTGGCAGACGCCGAGCGTGCTGCGACCGACTATCAGAGTTTGCCCGGCGGCGATCCCGCAACAGTTGCGCGATGGTCGAAGCAAATCTGGACGTTGGCGGACGCGCAGGTGTTCGCCGATTCCAGCGCCAGGAAACGCTCGCTCGCCGCCGCTATCTCCGAGGTACGCACGAACCATCGCGACGTCGAGGGCATGGATAAGAGCCAATTCACCCGATGGGTCGTCAAGACTGCGACCGTCTCCGGCACCGCGGTCGCCGCCAACGTCGAGATAAGAGACTCGACCCTGAAACTTTCCGTCGACGACGCCAACCTGCAGCTCGCCGCGCTCAGTCTGGACAAACTCGCTGCTATAAACGACGCTATGGCGGCGCGATGCGGTTGCGACGCGCGCACCAACGTCGCCGTCACTGAAACCGGCTTCCCCGCCTACTTCATCAGGCTGGATCCCGAGACCCGAATGTCCGAAGTAATGATCCTGCCGCGCGGCGATCGCGCGATCGTATCCGCCACCTCGAACTAGGCCTCCGCTGCGTCGAGTAAGGAAGCATCATGCCGGCATCGACGAAAACGAATCCTCTGACCGAGCGCCCTGCGTGGCAGGCATTGCAGGAAAATTACAACCAGATCCACAGCCGGCACCTGAGAGCCATGTTCGCCGAAGATCCGAAGCGCGGTGAACGCCTCGTCGTCGAGGCCGCCGGCCTGTACTTCGACTATTCCAAGCATCGGGTGACCGACGAAACGATCCGCTTGCTGCTCGCACTGGCCGAAGAGGTGGATCTGCGCGGGCGCATCGACGCGATGTTCCGCGGCGACAAAATTAACGTGACCGAAAAGCGGGCCGTCCTGCATGTCGCGCTGCGAGCGCCGCGCGGCGTTTCAATCGGCGTCGATGGCGACGACGTGGTGCCCAAGGTCCACGCGGTACTCGATCGCATGGCGGATTTTTCGGCGCGCATCCGCGACGGCGCGTGGAAAGGTCACACCGGCAAGCGCATCCGCAACGTGATCAATATCGGGATCGGCGGTTCCGACCTCGGCCCGGTCATGGCGTACGAGGCGCTGCGCCATTACAGCGACCGCAAGCTGACCGTGCGCTTCGTCTCCAACGTCGATGGGACCGATTTTGCCGAAGCGACGCGCGACCTCGACCCGGCCGAGACCCTGTTCATCATTTCGTCGAAGACTTTCACCACGCTCGAGACGATGACCAACGCGCACAGCGCGCGGAGCTGGAGTCTGGCCGCGCTTGGCAACGAAGCGGCGGTGGCGAAGCATTTCGTCGCGGTCTCGACCAACGCCGCCGAAGTGGCGAAATTCGGCATCGACACGAAAAATATGTTCGGCTTCTGGGATTGGGTCGGCGGCCGCTACTCGATGGACTCCGCGATCGGCCTGTCCACGATGATCGCCGTCGGCGCCGACAATTTCCGCGCGATGCTGTCCGGCTTTCACTCGATCGACGAGCATTTTCGCACCGCGCCGTTTGGCCGCAACCTGCCGGTCCTGATGGGCCTGCTCGGAGTCTGGTACAACGATTTCTTCGGCGCGCAAACCGTCGCGGTGCTGCCGTACGAGCAATACCTCAAGCGCTTTCCCGCCTATCTCCAGCAGTTGACGATGGAATCCAACGGCAAGCACGTCACGCTCGAAGGCGCGCCCGTCGATTATCAGACCGGACCGATTTACTGGGGCGAGCCCGGCACCAACGGCCAGCATTCGTTCTACCAGCTCATCCACCAGGGGACGAAACTGATCCCGTGCGACTTCATCGGTTTCTGCCGGCCGCTCAATCCGCTCGGACGCCATCACGATCTGCTGCTCTCGAACGTATTCGCGCAGGCCGAGGCGCTCGCCTTCGGGAAAACGCCCGAGCAGGTCAAGGCCGAAGGCACGCCGGATTGGCTGGTGCCGCATCGCGTGTTCGAGGGCAATCGTCCCTCGACCGTGATTCTCGCCGACCAGCTGACTCCCGAAACGCTCGGCAAGCTGGTAGCGCTGTACGAGCATAGCGTCTTCACCCAGGGCGCAATCTGGAACATAGACTCATTCGATCAATGGGGGGTTGAACTCGGCAAAGTTCTGGCGCAAAAAATCATCCCGGAGCTGGAATCCGCCGCGGAGCCGAAGCTGGCCCACGACAGTTCGACCAACGCGTTGATTCGCCGCTACCGCGCCCGGCGTCGGAGCTAATGACGACAGCGTCCGCCGCGATTGCCGCGGCCCGGCGCCAGTTGCCCTGGGTCGTGAGGGGAACATCGGAGGACAACCAATGAATATCAATATCCCGCCCGTCGACGAGAAGCCTTCCGACAGCGATATCCATTTTCTCGAAGATCGTATCAATGAGTACAACCTCGAGCGGACTCGTCTCAAAGACGGGAAAATCCTCTCTTACCTGGTGCGCGAGGAAGACGGAACGATCATTGCCGGCCTCTACGGTTGGACCTGGGGTGGATGCTGCGAAATCCGCTATCTTTGGGTACGGTGGGATTATCGCAATCGCGGATATGGCAAAGCTCTGATGGCGGCGGCGCAGACCGAGGCGATTGCGCGCGGATGCCGCCAGATGATCCTGGACACTCACAGCTTCCAGGCGCCGCGCTTTTACCAGGGTCTCGGCTTTGAGATCGTCGCCACTCACGCCGACTATCCGCGTGGCCATCAGAAGCACTACCTGAGAAAAGCTCTTCTGGAATCTTAATGACCTCGATTCAGCTATGATTATCGCCTAGCTTGGCGGTCGCTGCGATCGATGCACCGGCCGCAGCCGCATTCTGGAGGAAGTTAGATGATACAGCTGGTCGAGGTCCTGATGACGCGAAAAGTAGTCACCGTAAGACCGGCCGCTACGCTCGCGACCGCGGCATCCAAGATGAAGGCGGGACCGTTTCGACGGCTGCCGGTCGTCGAGGCAGACCAACTCGTCGGAATCGTAAGCGAATTTGATTTGAGACGCTATGCGGACGCGCTCGACTCGACGCTCGTCGAAACCGCGATGACGCGTCATCCGATCACCGTGATGTCCTCGGACACGCTGGAACGTGCGGCCACCCTGATGCGCCAGCACAAAATCGGCGCGCTTCCCGTTATGCACCTTGGCAAACTCGTCGGCATCGTTGTGGCAAAAGACCTCATGATGCCCGAGCCGCGACCGCTGCCAGAGTGGGATCCGCGCAACCGCCGGTAGCGCCAGCCCCGATATCGATTGCCGCGATCGGCGTGCCACTTTTGTGCCGCCGCCGTCATCCAATTGCCGCCGCCCGCACGTTTAGCTCGCCTGCAACAAGCCCGTTCATTCACGCCGCACGGCATAAATCTTGAACTGCAAGAACCAGGCGCTGCCGGGCAGTGATGTGAGAAGGAGCAATCTGTGGGCGAAGGCAAGCTTGGGAAACGGAACCTCACCGACAGATTACTTTGGGCTGGCCTTGCCGCGGCTATCGTTGCGGCGGTGGCAATCGGCTGGAATGCCGATAAGGACGCGCATGAGTCCTACGCCTGGAACAACTGGGTAAGTCACACGCAAAGTGTGCTCGACGCCCTGGACGACGCGCAAGAGAATTCACTCGCAGCGCTTTCCTCAATTCAAAACTACTACCAGAGCGGCGATCTGAAGAATTTGGCCAGCGTCAGCAATTCTATCTCAAAGCTAAAGCGCCGGTCCGTAGTACTCCGCTCCCTGACCGGGGATAACGCGTCCCAGCAGAATCGACTTGATCGAATCGATCAGATTGAGCGCCGCATGACAGCGCTCTCTGAGAATATTATTCGTTCGGCTCCGGCCTTTAGCCAGCCACAGTCCCTCAGGGCGCCGGAGGCTGCGGGGCTGAGTACCGCCGTTTATCAACTGTTTGTGCAATTGTACCAAATGTCCGCGGTGGAACGGCGGCTGCTGACAGAACGCACCGCAAGGGCCCGCGCGACGTCGCGCCAGAGCACGACTGCGTTGGAGATCGGCGGCAGTATCGTCTTCCTATGGCTGCTGATAGTCGGCGGCTACGCCTTCCTGACCACGAGGCGGCTGACTGATATTGCAAAAGCTCTCGCGGTCAGCGAGGTAGCTCGCGTCACCGAGCGCAAGCGCGTGGCGGACGATTTGCGGGCACTGAGCGAATCCGAGCGGAGATATGCCACCCAGCTCGAGGTCGTCAACAAGGAACTGGAGGCGTTCTCGTATTCGGTGTCGCACGATCTTCGCGCGCCGCTGCGCAGTATAGACGGCTTCAGCTCGGCGCTGATGGAGGATTACGCCGACAAACTCGACGAGCAGGCCAACCGTCACCTACGCCGGATCCGGGCGGCCGCTCAGCGCATGGCTCAACTGATCGACGACCTGCTCAAGCTGGCGTTCGTAACGCGCAGCGAGATGCGCACCGAAGCGGTGGACCTGAGCGCGTTGGCCAACGTCATCCTGGCCGAGTGCCAGACGGCCGAGCCGCTGCGGCAGGTCGAGTGTGTGGTTCAGGACCGGATCATGGGCCGGGGAGATCCGCATCTGCTGCGTTTAGTGCTTGAAAATCTGCTCGGCAACGCATGGAAGTTCACCGGCAAGACGCAGCAGGCAAAGATTGAATTCAAAGTGGCGGATCAGGACGGACAGGCGGTTTATTTCGTCCGCGACAATGGAGCCGGCTTCGACATGACCTATGCCGAAAAACTATTCGGCGCATTCCAGCGGCTTCATGCGGCAGCCGATTTCCCCGGGGTCGGCGTCGGACTGGCGACGGTTCAGCGGATCGTTCGACGCCACGGCGGCCAGGTTTCGGCACAGGCAGCGGAAGGCCAGGGAGCTACGTTTTCGTTTACTCTCGGAGTCAACCATGGGGGGCAACAATGAGCGAACGGGTGATCCTGTTAGTGGAAGACAACGCTGACGACGAAGCGCTGACGCTGCGCGCGCTCAAGAAGAACAACATCACCAACACGATCGTGGTCGCGCGCAACGGGGTCGAGGCGCTCGATTACCTCTTCGGCACGGGACAGTACGCGGGGCGCGACACCAGCGTCCAGCCGGAACTGATTCTGCTCGATCTGAAGTTGCCCAAAGTGGACGGCTTCGAGGTGCTAAGGAAGCTGCGCGCGGATGAGCGGACGAAGCTGCTCGCCGTGGTTATTCTGACCTCCTCCACTGAGCAGCAGGACATCGTCAACGGCTACGGCCTGGGCGCTAACAGCTACGTTCGCAAGCCGGTTGACTTTCAGCACTTCATGGACGCCGTCCGGCAGCTCGGCCTGTATTGGCTGGTCCTGAACGAAAGGCCGTTTGCCGGTCTCAGGAACGGCCGATGAAGCAGTCGCGCCGCATCCTGATCGTCGAGGACTCGGCGGACGATGCTGAGCTCGAGGTGCGGGCGCTCCGGCGCGATGGCTGCGACGTGACCTACCAGCGAGTTGATACGCCGGAAGCAATGCTGGCGGCGCTCGAAGGCGGCGGCTGGGATCTGGTCATCGCCGACTACTCGATGCCGCATTTCAACGGGCTCGCCGCATTGAAGATGCTGCGCGACAGAGGACTCGACCTGCCGTTTGTCCTGGTCTCGGGGACGGTGGGCGAGGAGCTGGCCGTCGAGGCCATGAAGTGCGGCGCGGATGACTACGTTTTGAAGAGCAACCTGGCGCGGCTGCCGCTCGCCGTCGAGCGCGAGCTGCGCGACTATGAAGAGCGAATCGGGCACCAGCGTGCCGAGGTCCGCTACCGCAGTCTCGTCGATCGCGTGCCGGTCGGATTGTACAGAATTTCTACCGAAGGAAATATTCTCGAGGCCAATCCGGCGATGGTCGAGATGCTGGGATTCAAAGACGCCGACAGTCTCAAATGCGCCAACATCGCGCAGCTGTGGCTGGACGCGGGGGAGCGCGCCCGGCTCGCGGCTATCATCGCAAAAGAGGGAGTGGTCCAGAACTTCGAAATGGGGATACGCCGGCCCGACGGCAGCGTCATCTGGTGCGAGCAGAGTGCGCGCGCTGTTTACGACGCAGCCGGCAAGGTCGAACACTACGAGGGGGTGATGCTGGATACCACCAGCCGCAAGCGCGCCGGGGAAGAGGCCGATCGCGCCCGCGATGGAGTGCGTGACCTTGCGCTGGAAGCGGCCCGTCTGCGCTCGGAATTCCTGGCCAGCATGAGCCACGAGATTCGGACGCCATTGGCAGGAATCATCGGGGCCGGAGAGCTGCTGTCGCTTTCCGATTTGACTCCCGAGCAACGCCGCCAAACTGAGATCGTTCGGTCAAGCGGCGAGCTGTTGCTGACCACCGTCAACGACATACTCGACTTCTCGAAACTCGCAGCCGGCCGGGTCGTGCTGGAGAAACTTGACTTCGACCTTGTCGAACTGACGGAAAGTCTAATCGATTCTTTTGCAGTGGCTGCTCGCGGCAAAGGGATCGAGCTTGCCCTGTATGTGGACGTGAACATGCCAAGCGGCTTGCGAGGCGATCCGAGCAGGCTGCGCCAGATTCTCAACAACCTGGTGTCGAATGCGATCAAGTTCACCGAGCACGGCGAAGTGATGGTCCGGGCAAACAGGGTGGAAGACACAGCCGACGATGTGCTGGTGCGCTTCGAGGTGTCCGACACGGGGATTGGAATTCCATTCGAGGCGCAGGGGCGCCTGTTTCAGCCATTTGTTCAGGCAGAAAGCTCGACGAGCCGGCGCTTCGGCGGCACCGGACTCGGCCTCGTCATCGCGGCCAGGCTGACCGATCAAATGGGCGGCGAGATAGGATTTGAAAGCGCGCCAGGAAAAGGATCGAACTTTCATTTCACCGCGCGACTCGAGAAGGGACTGGAGATTGTGCGTCCGTGGATGACTGCGACAGCCACCTCATGCTTCAACGGGATACGCGCGTTGATCGTCAACGACAGTCCATCCAGTCGTCAAATCCTTTCCGAATACCTGACGTCGTGGGGAATTGAGAACGCGGCGGTCGGCAGCGGGGCCGAGGCCCTGGATATTTTGAAGCTGGCGCGGACCGCTGACGAGAAGCAAATCGTTGCGCTGATCGATGAACAGATATCCGGCCTGAGCGCGCTCGGCCTCGCGCGTGCAATCAAGGAGCGCTCCGATATCAAAAATAGCAAGGTGATCATGCTTAGCGCGCAGCGCGCTGTGCGCAATGCGACCGAAGTGGTGGATGCGTGGATTACAAAGCCGGTGCGTCCGTCGCACCTGTTCAGCTGCCTCCTCGAGTTATGCAGAAGTGCCGATGGCGTCAGCACCAAGACCATCGCGGCCCCGCCGGCACCGAGCCCGATTGACAATGAACCGCCGCAATGGCGCAAGGCGGTACAGGTGCTGTTGGTGGACGACAATCTGGTGAATCGAACTATCGGGGCGCAGCAGCTTTCCGTCCTCGGCTACACGGCGGAAATCGTCGATGGGGCACGGCGAGGGTTGGAGTTCGTGTCGTGCCGGCGCCCCGATATTGTCTTGATGGACTGCGAAATGCCCGAGATGGACGGCTACCAGGCGGTCGCGGAGATCAGGCGGCGCGAAGGAAATACTCGGCACACCGTGGTAGTCGCGCTTACTGCTCACGCGACGGAAGGCGATCGGGCCCGATGCCTCGACGCCGGAATGGACGATTATCTGAGCAAACCCGTAAAGCTGCAGTCGCTTGCAAAAATGCTGGACATCTGGGCAAGCGGCAAGCTCGACCACATCCTCCCTTCGGCGCAGTAGATGACCTCAGAATGCCTGCGAGGTGCTCGATAGGCGCGATGGACGGAGCGGGTGACGGCAGATAGAAGTAGCTATCATGCCGCTTGAATCATCGATTGTGGGCAGCACGGGTGCGCCAATGGTCAGCGAGATCGATTCGCGCTGGACGATGGCCTATGCCGCCGCGCTTGGCGACGCGATGCCCTGCTACATGGACACCAATCGCGCCGTGATTGCGCATCCGATGTTTCCGGTCTGCTTCGAATGGCCGGTGCAGGTCGCGATGCGCGCGCAGTTCGAAAAATCCTCCACGCTCACGCGCGACGAGGCGATGCGCGCCGTGCACGCGACGCATGACACTGTCCTATATCGCCCGATTCTGCCCCCCGAGCGGCTGACGACGCAGCTCACGGTCGCGGGAGTCCAGCGGCGCACGCCCGGCGCGTACATGGTCACGCGCCTCGATACCATCGATGGCGCAAGCAAGCCGGTTTGCACGAGCTGGTATGGCGCGCTCTATCGCGGAGTTGAGGTCAAGGGGCCCGATATTCCGCCGACGCATCCGCCAGCGCCGTTGCAACCGATCGTCGAGGAAGGCGAGCCGCGTTCGCAGTGCCGGGTCGATGTGCCGTCGGGCATGGCGCACATCTACACGGAGTGCGCGCGAATCTTCAATCCGATACACACTGACGCATCGGTAGCGCGCGCCGCCGGGCTGCCCTCGATCATCCTGCACGGCACCGCGACGCTCGCGATGGCAGTGTCACGAATCATCGAGAGCGAAGCGGGCAACGATCCTGCGCGAATTGAAAGAATTGCGGGCCGTTTCGGCGCGATGGTGATGATGCCCTCGACGCTGACGGTGCGGGTGCTGGGGCGCGATGACAGCGCGGACAGGGCGGCGGTCTTCTTCGAGACGTTGAGCGGCGAAGGCGGGCTTGCGATCCGCGAGGGACTTGTGGTGTTGCGCGCGTAGTTCACGACGAGTTCTGCTAATCGAACTGTTCGTCGGAGGGTTTGACGGCGCGGAACTGAATCAGCAATGCGATGTCGTAAATTGTCTTGAGCGCGCCCGCGCAAATCAGCGGCCATCCAAATGACGAATGATTCAGCATCGCGCCCGCCGGCAACGGCGCCATCGCCGCTGCCAGGCTGCGCGGCACATTGGTCACCGTCGCCGCGGCCGCGCGCTCCTCGGGCGGCACCACCGCCATCACATACGACTGGCGCGCGGGAACGTCCATCTGCGAGGTCGAAAAGCGCAGCAGCAGAAATGTCATCGCCAGCCCCGGGGTCGGCATCAACGCCGCGACGATCAGCATGACGTT
>Ga0187879_10002740_pt1 | contig 11884 bp, 9 predicted proteins | sample June2016WEW_19_1_FD_132423 | JGI IMG/M metagenome (GOLD analysis project Ga0187879, IMG submission 132423) | Peatland microbial communities from SPRUCE experiment site at the Marcell Experimental Forest, Minnesota, USA - June2016WEW_19_10 | ecosystem: Environmental > Terrestrial > Soil >... | reverse complement strand
GCCTTCGCGCTGGCTTCGGAATTCCACCACCAGTTACCGAAATACAAAATCCCGAAAACCAATACGCCCGTGCCGAGCATCATCCAGCGGCCGCGGCGGGATCGTTCCGCAGACGGCAATTCGCCGGGCGAGAGCGTGGCTTCGCGGCGCGCCGCGCCTGCGATGGAAATGATGGCGACGACGAGCAGCGACATCAAAGCAAAAAGCAGCATGCCGAGTGACCTTTGCATCGGCAGCGTGCGGCGCGCAGCGGCGGGGACGGGCACGGCGAGTTCACCCACGCCCTGCGCGCCCTCCACTTGCACGCGCACCTGCCACGAACCAGATTCCATCAGCCAGATTTTGCCGGAGAAATATTGCGAATCTTCTTTCGATTGCGCCAGCAGGTCGCCCACGGGCGGATATTTAGCGCCCGGGCCGACGATGTAGAGTGGGACGACTGTGATTTTCGAGATGCCGGGAGTGGCGCTGAGAATTTCCACGTCTGCGGTGCCGGGAATCATCTGCGGAGTGCGAATCGTGATGATGAGATGATAAGGGCCGGCGGCGCCCTGAAAATAGACGTCTGGATTTCCGACGTGAGCCCAAGCGGGCGCGATCAACAGGAGCACGCCGATCAGCATAGCCAGCGACCTGAGTGCAAACTCGCGCGTGCGCGAGGCGAGTCCACGCCGTGGCAAGGTGCTCACCGGCGCAAGCCGCGCAGCGCGTCACCTGCGGCGAGGCCGATGCGCGAGCCTACGATCGAAGTTACCAGCGCGATGCCGAGTCCGTACAGGAATAGTCCGGTGGTTGGCGCCAGGTCCACGAATTCCCAGTTGAAGTGATACTCCGAAGGCGATTGCATGTACGGAAAGTAATTCTGGCCGAAGACCCAGTTGCGCGCCGCGGGTGAAATCAGAAAATCGCCGAGCGGCCAATGCACCGCGAGTAGCACGCCGAGATAAGCGGTGCCGAGCATGGCCGCCAGAGCCCATTTATTTTTATTGGCGTAGCGATTCAGCAAAAAATCCAGAGCGATCGCTGGAACAACGATGAGCGCAGGAAATTCCAGCGGCACCATGTGTGTAATATTGGTGAACACTGGTCCGAGCTTTGGCGTCGCGGGAAATAGTGGCAGCAGCCAGAGCTGGCCCAGCACCCACGCGGTATAGATTGCCGCCACGATTGTCGCGCCCCAGCGGTAGCCGCTGGCACGCGACAGTCCCACCAGGATGATCGGCACCGCCAGCGACAAGGCTCGATAGAAGGCGGGACCGTGCATCTGGCTGCCATTGGTGTACTCCGAAAGCAGCACGCAATGGAGGGCAAGAATCACACCGCCGAGCAGCAGATACATCCAGCGCAGCCGCGTGTGCGCGTCGCCTGCGGCGCGATTCATCGAACTCACGAGTAACAGCAGTGCGCCGATCGCGACGGCCAGAATTCCCACGCCGAGAACCATATGCGGCGGGCTGACGATGGCTACGTCCAGCCCGAACGAAGCGTGCCACCAGTTGTCGAAGGGCGCGGAAGTGACCATTACCACCCCGCCCCAGCACGCCAGGAACGCGCCGAGCGGGCCGCGGAATCCCCAGACTTGAATGGACGCAGCCTTCGTTGCGGAATTATGGCCCCAGCTGGTGGAAAGAATCAGATAAACGCTCGTGAGCGCGACCAGAATCCCGCCCAGTTGGATGGCCATGTGCGCGGGAGTCCAGAACGTGTCACGGCCGATGCTCATGTGCCAGGAAATATCCCAGTAGAGGCCGAAGACGACGGAAATGACACCGAGCAGGCCGCACCAGATGTACCAGGGGACGGCGGCGCGGGCTTCGTCCTTTGCGGCGGAGTAGGGAAGTGTGGGGGTTGCGGTTTGTGCCATCAGCGCGACCTCTCTTGGTATATGCGCGCCAAGAATATCAGCATACGTTGTTGCGGGCCATCGGTGTTCGCGGTCGGCTTGGGACTACTTCCGCCCTAGCTTGGTCGACGTGCGAACGCGTTGTCGCGGAGCATGCGAACTTCGTCAAAGGCAAAGCGGAGAGCGCGCTTTGGCGTGATACACTTCGGCCAACGTGACATTCGAGCGCAAAATCGTGGTGGGCCTCGAAGAGATCCGCGCGATTACGTTTGAATGCCACAAATGCAAATCCCGGCTCACGGTCTCGCCGGACGATATCCGCGATATTCCCGTCGCGTGCCCGCACTGCAATTTTTCCTGGAGATTGCCGGAAGATCCCTCCGCGGTGCCGAGCGGTTCGTTGCCGAAGGCCTTTGCGTTTGGTATTCGGGAGCTCAAGATACGGTTTGGAGCCGATGTCATCGGGTTCAAGATCCTGCTTGAATTCGATGAGCCGGGACGACACACGCTTTAAACACGACTCACGGAAATTTACCGCGGAGACGCAGGGGGCGCAGAGAAAACCTTGCGCTTGCTCTGTATTGCACGCCTAACGGTGACTGCGAATTATTCTTCTCGTTACTCCTCGTCGTCGGCTTGGGCTTTGAGCAGGCGCTCTATTACGGCCATGTCCTCGAGCGTCGTGGTGTCGCCTGTGACCGCACCTTTGGTGGCTAGTTCGCGCAGTAGGCGGCGCATGATTTTGCCGCTGCGCGTTTTCGGAAGCAGGGGCGTGAAGCGTACGTCGGAGGGCCGGGCTATGGAGCCGATGGTGTTGGCTACGTAGTCCATCAATTCCTTGCGCAGAGCTGGGCTGGGCTCGTGGCCGATGCGCAGGGCGACGAAGCAGACGATGGCTTCACCTTTAATTTCGTCGGGGCGTGCGACTACTGCAGCTTCCGCTACGGCGGGGTGACTGACGAGTACGCTTTCGATTTCCATGGAGCTCAGGCGGTGGCCGGCGACTTTGATGACGTCGTCCACTCGTCCGAGCACCCAGATGTAGCCGTCTTTGTCGCACTGGGCGGCGTCCCCCGCGAAATAGGCACCGGGAATGCGCGTCCAGTATTCGCGAGCGTAGCGTTCGTCGTCGCCGTAGATGGTGCGGAGCATCGAGGGCCAGGGTTTCTGGATCGTTAAATATCCCGTTTCGCCGGGACCGACTGGCTCGCCCTTCAGATTGACGACTTTCGCGATCACTCCTGGCAGCGGCAACGTGGCCGAGCCGGGTTTCGTGGGCGTCGCGCCGGGCAGGGGAGAAATCAGGATCGAGCCGGTTTCCGTTTGCCACCAGGTGTCCACGATGGGGCAGCGATTTTTGCCAATGGCTTCGAAATACCATTTCCACGCAGCGGGATTGATCGGCTCGCCTACCGTGCCAAGTAAGCGCAGGCTGGTAAGTTTGTGCGGAGTGATCCAATCCATGCCCCAGGCCATGAAGGCGCGTACGGCGGTGGCGGAACTGTAAAAGATGGTGACTTTGTAGCGGTCGATAATTTCCCAGAATCGATCTCTCTGCGGAAAGTCGGGCGCGCCTTCGTACATCACGATACTCGCGCCATTCGATAACGGGCCATACACGACGTAACTGTGACCGGTGACCCAGCCGATGTCGGCGGTGCACCAGTAGATGTCGTCCTCCTGCAGGTCGAAAACGAGCTGAGTGCTCCATGTACATTGCAGCAAGTAGCCGCCGGAGGTGTGCAACACGCCTTTGGGTTTGCCGGTGGTGCCGCTGGTGTAGAGAATGTAGAGCGGGTGTTCAGAATCAAAGGGCGCGGCGATGTTATCCTTCGAAGCTTTTTCTTCCTCTTCATGCCACCATAGGTCGCGGCCTTCTTTCCAGGCAACTTCTTCCTTGGTGCGTTGCACCACGACGCATTTTTCGATGGTGGGGCAATTCTTCATCGCGGCGTCGGCGGTTTCTTTTAGGGGGACGATTTTTCCGCGGCGGAAACCGCCGTCGGCGGTGATCAGGATCTTTGCTTTGCAGTCGGCGACGCGGTCGGAGATAGCTGTGGCGCTGAACCCGCCGAAAATCACGGAGTGCACGGCGCCCACGCGGGCGCAGCCGAGCATGGCGATGGCCAGCTCCGGCACCATGGGCATATAGATGGCAATACAATCGCCGGGCTTGACGCCGAGGGTGTGTAGCACGTTGGCGAATTTGCAGACGCGTTCGTGCAGCTCGGCAAAAGTGAATTGTATGGTGGAACCGTCTTCGGCCTCCCACATGAGCGCGGGTTTATTGGCGTTCTTTTCCAGATGGCGATCCACGCAGTTGTAGGAGACGTTGAGCTTGCCGCCGACGAACCATTTCGCGTGGGGTGGCTTCCAATCCAGGACTTTCTTGGGAGCTTCGAACCAGTGCAGCAGTTTGGCCTGTTCGCCCCAGAAGGCTTCGGGATCGGCTGCCGCGGCGGCGTACATCTTGCGGTACTCATCGAGTGAGTCGACGCGAGCTTTTTTGCTGAATTCTTCGGGCGGCGGGATGGGCTTCTCTTCTAGGACATGCGGATCGAATTCCTGCATGATGGCGATTCCTCCGTGGTCTTAGCGCGGCCACGCGTCGGGATGGTGGATTAGCCGCAACCGGCCGGCAGCGGGCGGTTGCCGGGTGGGGCAAAAAGCGGCCTTCGCCCGCCCCCTACGTTATTGAAGCGGAGGGGTTTGGTCAAGGAGGGGATTGTACGGAGGTCGGGAGCAACTCTAGCGGCGGCCTTCGCCCGCCGTTGGTTACCGGCTCGGCGCGAGTGGGTCACTGAAGTGCGGCGCTACGAAGGCCAAGCTGGTCGGTCTGGGGCACCGCGCGGGCAAGGCAAGCCTGGCCCGGGTCGTTTTGGTGGCGGACATTTGCCGTCGGCGGAAGCGGCGGCAAGCCCGCCGCGGCGGGCAAGCCGCCGCACTCCATGTCGGACTCGGCTTGACGCATTTTCATGGAACTTTCCTGGCCCAGTGGCGGAATATGTAACGAGAGTTACGCCGGGCCGTCCAACCGTCTGAGATGAACAGGGGCATTGAAACCATAGATGAGGGGCTGCTGCTCCGGCGGATGGTGGCCGGGGACGAGGCTGCCTTTACGCAGCTGTATCGGCGAAAGCATCCGGCGATCTACCGGTTCGCGCTGCATATGAGCGGGAACGCTTCGATCGCGGAGGATGTGACGCAAGAGGTTTTCATGACGTTGATACGCGACGCCAAGCGGTTTGATCCAGGGCGCGGAACTCTGGGCGGGTTTTTGTTCGGCATCGCGCGCAATCATTTGCGGCGGCGTTGGGAACAGGAACGGAATTCCGTGCCGCTGCCGGAATCGGCAGATGAGCTGGACGCGATCATGGCGCGCAGCAGGGCAGGCGGCAGGAACGGGTCGTCCGGCTACGGAAATGGCAACGGGAACGGAAACGGGCATTCGAACGGCAACGGCGCAGGCGTGAGCGCTTACATGCTGCATCGCGACGAGTTCGCTTCGCTGGAAAATGTGAATCGGGTGCGGCAGGCAATCGCCACCTTGCCGGAAAATTATCGGGAAGTGGTGGTGCTGTGCGAGCTGGATGAATTGAGCTATGAGGACGCCGCGGAGGCGCTCGATTGTCCGGTGGGAACCGTGCGTTCCCGGCTGCATCGCGCGCGCGCGATTCTGGTGGAAAAATTGCGCGACGTGCAACCGGTGCGGCGCGCGTCGGCGGTGGGCGAATGAAACAGGATCCCGGCAAGGAACATTTTATGGAAGGGAAGAGAATGGACCGCATGGGCTGCGCGCAATTTCAGGAAGTGCTGCACGAACTGGATCGTCCGGGAATGGAGGGCGCGACGCTGTGCGAACGCGCGCTGGCTCACGCGGAATTGTGCGGCGATTGCGCGACGCTGCTGATCGAAGTGGAATCGCTGGATTTTTCGCTGCGTCAGGCGGCGGAAGAATCGGCGGAATTGCAGGCCCCCCCGCGGCTGGAAACTTTGCTGCTGCAGGAATTCCGGCGCGAGAAATCGGCGACAGCTTCACGCGGAGTGCGCTGGCAGCTGGCGGCGTTTGGAATCGCCGCGGCGGTTTTGCTGGCATTGGGGCTTTCGTTGCACCGTCAACATTTGGTCACGCCGGGCGGCAACGTGGCGGGTGGCGTGACTTCTGCGCAGACCCCTACACAGGCGCCTGATAATTCGGCGGCGATTGCCGCGGATTCCAACAGGAAAACGAAGGCTAATTCAGCGTCCACGGCTCAGACGGACGACGTCGAATATACGACCGCATTCATGCCGCTGCCGTATGCGTACGATCCCTCCGAGCTCGAAGGTGGGGCGGTGGTGCGCGTGGTGTTGCCGCGCGCGGCGTTGGTTTCTTACGGCCTGCCGGTCGAGGGCATGGGCGTGGCGGACCATGTGACAGCGGATATGGTGGTGAGCCAGGACGGAACGCCGCAAGCGATTCGCCTGGTGGCGCAGGCAAATTCGAATTCTGATAACAATGCGGATTTTTAGTACGACCAACGATTTTTTCGGAGGAGCTTAAGATGAGGAACGGGGCAAAGTTTTTTGCGATGGCGGGCGTGGCGATGATTCTGCTGCTGTCTGGCGCCGGTATGCAGGCGCAGGATGCGGCGTCAGCGCCACCTCCGCCGCCACCTCCCGGGCACGGGTTTGGGCACGGGCCGGGGCGCGATGAAATCAGCTTTCTGGGTTTTGAAGCCGGGCTCGGCGACAAGACTGTGACGGGCGCGCCTTTCAGCGCAAGTTTTTCCACGGAGACTACCGAGACGCTCGCCGATGGAAACCAGATCAAGCACACCTCCACCGGTACGATTGCGCGCGATAGCCAAGGACGCACGCGGCGCGACATGACTTTGCCGGCGTTCGGGCCGGTCGCTGTGGCCGGGCAGGCTGCGCCGCATGTGACGTTCGTCAACGATCCGGTGGCCGGCACGCGTTACATTCTCGAAGCGGATACGAAAACCGCGCGGCAGATGCCGCCACCTCCGGACAAGTCTGAGTTTACAAGGGGAGCGCACCGCGGCGGTCCGGGAGCGGACGCGGCGACGGCTGGGACGGACAAGGAAACAGTGACCACTTCGCTGGGCACGCAGACGATTGGCGGCGTGACGGCCGAAGGCACGCGTTACATGCGCACGATTCCCGCGGGACAGATTGGGAACGTGAAGCCGATCGTGGTCGTCACCGAGCGCTGGTATTCGCCGGACTTGCAGATGGTGGTGATGACCAAGCGCAGCGATCCGCGTTCGGGTGACACCGTATTTCAGATGACCAGCATCGCGCGGACGGAACCGGCGGCGACCTTGTTCCAGGTGCCGGCGGATTACACCGTGGCTCAGGCGCCCGCGCACGTGCGCGGCGCTGTGCGAATGGCTGGACCGCCGCCTCCGGAAGAATAACCAGCACGTCGAATATTGCAGAACTTCAGTTGCTCAGCCTCAAACTGCGGGCGGAAAATCTCCCCCATAATCCGCCCGCATTTCCCCCTTTTTGATTATTCCGATCGCATCACCTCGCGCAGGACCGAACCTAGCCGCATATGGAGTGCGGCGGCTTGCCGCCGCTTTCGCCGAAGCGAAACGTCCGACGAGAACACGACCTAGGCGAGGCTTGCCTCGCCCTCTCAAACTTCCGCAGCAGGAGCCGTATGCGGCTACGTAAGCGCACGGTCGAGGAGTTCGACGACGTGCAGGACTTCCTGGTTGGTGCGGCGCATGGCGGCGCCGGCTCGAAGCTGTAGGATGCAACCGGGATTGGCCGTGGCGATCACTTGAGCTTTGGTTTGTTGCACGCTATCCATTTTGCGGTCGAGGAGCTCGAGCGAGGTTGCGTTTTCAGTGACGTTGTAGACTCCGGCGGAACCGCAGCACTGATCGGCCAGCGGCAGTTCGACGAAATCCAATCCCGGGATGGCGCACAGTAGGCGGCGCGGAGCTTCGCGGATTTTCTGGCCGTGCACTAAGTGGCAGGAATCCTGATAGGTGACGCGCAGCGGCAGCGGGCGCAGCGGAGCCGTGAGGCCGAGGTCCGCCAAAAATTCGCTGATGTCGCGCATTTTCGCGGAGAATTTTTCTGCGCGCGAGTGCGAAGTACTGTCTTCGTTGAAGAGATGCGCGTATTCCTTCAGCGAGGAGCCACAGCCGGCCGAATTGGTGATGATGGCATCGAAATCGTCGGAGAGGAAAACGTCGAAATTCTTGCGCGCTAGCTCGCGGGCTACGTCGCGGACTCCTGCGTGCGCAGCCAGCGCACCGCAACAGCCTTGCGTTGCCGGGACGACGACTTCGCAGCCGTTGGCTTGCAGCACGCGGATGGTGGCACGATTCAGTTCGCTGAACGTGACTTGCGCGATGCATCCGGCGAACAACGCCACGCGGGCCCGGCGCTCACCCTTCGCTGGGAACGTCTTGCCCAACTCGCTGAAGAAAAAATCGGAGTCAATGCGCGGCAGCAGCTTTTCGCGGTTCTGCAGACCGAGCAGGCGCAGGATTCCTGTGGCGCGGGCCACGGCTGCGAGTCCCGAGCGTTGATAGATTTTCAGCGCGCGGGCGGCGGCGGCGATTCGGCCAGGGTAGGGAAGCAGCCGGCGATAGACGAAATCGCGCGCGATGCGCGAGGCGAGCGGGCGTTTATATTTTTGCTCAATCTGCGCGCGCGCCAGTTCCAGAATTTTTCCGTATTCGACGCCGGAGGGGCAGACGGTCTCGCAGTTGCGGCAATTCAGGCAGCGGTCAATATGCAGGACGAATGATTCGCCCAGTTCCAGGCGGCCCTGATCCACCAGGGCCATTTGCTTGATGCGTCCGCGCGGGGAATCGGCTTCGCGTCCCCACAGACGATAGGTGGGGCAATTATTGGCGCACAGGCCGCAGTGGACGCAGCGGGAGTAGTCTTCGTATTCGGGCTTGTCGATGGCTGAAAAGCCGCTGAGCGTGAGCTGGAATTCGCGCTGCGCAGCGTCGTGCGATTGCGGCGGCGCGGCGGCTTGCGCGGGATTTGGCGGCTGCGTTTCGGGAGCCATTGCGATGAACGCCTCGCGTGATTCGTACCCAGCCAGTATCTTACGGTATTCGCCCGGTGGGACCGCCTTGATTCTGAGCCGCGGTTCAGTGCCCGATTTCGGCCTTAGTCAGGACTTGCCTTACTGACAGTACGAATCAGCTCACGTTCAGGCGCCAGCGAAAGCCAAATAGCAAAGCCCGAGCGACAAGAGGACGCGGCCAAGCGCGAGAGGAACGCCGGAACATTTCGACTCTGGCGATCGGCCGGGGTGGACTAGAATGCGCAGACCGGAGGATACCATGCGGATAATCTGCGTGCTTTGCGTCACTTTAGTGCAATTGCTGGCGCTGGGAGGAGCCTCGAGCAATGGCGATGACGACGCCATCCGAGCCGTTGTAGACCGACTCACGGAGGCTTGGAACCGCCACGATGCGCACGCTTTTGCGGCCGTGTTCGCCGAGGACGCCGACTTCACGAATGTGATCGGCTTAGGCGCGAGCGGACGAGATAAGATCGAAGCGTTCCACGCGCCGATGTTTTCGAGCTTCTTCAAGAACAGCCACCTGACGCACCAGGATATCAAGGTGCGGCTCATCCGGCCGGACATCTCGGCGGTGGATGTGCGCTGGCAGATGACGGGTGCCACCGATCCGCAGGGAAATCCCTGGCCGAACCGGAAGGGACTAATAAACTTCGTGGCCGTGAAGGAAAAGGGAGTTTGGCAGATTCTGGTGCTGCACAACACGGAACTGACCGACGAGGATAAATGACGGACTGCGCGGGTCGTGGGAACATAGCGTTGAACGCGCTCCATGGAAGCGCGCTGCGTCGAGTGCAAGTGCGGGGGCTGGCGCTACAAATTCGGGGCGAAGCGGCCGGGGCTTAGGATGTGCTGCGGATCGAAGACGGATTTTACTTTTTGCATTTGCGCGGCATCCGGACGCGACGGGCCCCAGATTTGCAGGGTGGTTTTCCATTCGGCGGGAGCCCACGGGATTGTCGCGTGGCCTGCTAGTTTTGCGCAGGCTTCTTGTATGGCGCTCGCGGCGGTTGTGACGCGCTGGCGCCATTGTTCAGTGTGATCGCTCGGCAAGATCGCGAAATAAATAATGCCGAGGCCCCGAGCCATCGCGGCCCAGCGCAGATCGTTCAATTCGGCCGCTTTTTGCGCGACGGCTATAGCTTCTTTCATGCGCACGGGCAGCACGCTTATCTTCACGATTGTCGTGGCCGGTGAGGATGCCAGCGCGATGGGGATGAATTCGCGCTTGCGGGCCCAGGCTGGAGGCAGGTTTTCGGACAGGATGGTGACTCCGGTCGCACTGGATTCTCGGGCCAAGCGTTTAAGCTCGTTTGCGTAGCGATCGAGCACCTGCTCGTTTCCTGCGTAGCCCGTGGTGAGCGCCCATTCCGTGTTGGAAATTACGTCGCCGGGCATTGGCGCACGCTCGTAACGCGTTGCGGCGTCGCTCCCAAAAAGTTCGGCGACGCGCGGGCTGAGAATTTCCATTGTCAGCGGCGTGAGAGCGGATCGCGCGATGCGGTGGCGCATGTCCAGCGCGTTTTCGGCGATGGCGAAGCGCGCGATGAAGCCGCGCGTGGCGAGTGGCATGGGGAACGTCTTGAAATTTACGCGGGTGATGACGCCGAGGGTGCCGAGCGCGCCGATCATTAATTTGTGAATGTCGTAGCCGGTGACATTTTTCACCACGCGCCCGCCGCTCTTCGTTGCAACCCCTTCGCCGGTGACGTATTCCATGCCCAGCAGAAAATCGCGCGCCGTGCCGTAAAATTGGCGCAGCGGGGAATCGACGCCGGAGGCGATCAGGCCCCCAATCGTCGTGCGATTCGCGAATGGGACGGGCAGCGGCAAAAACTGGCGATGCTCGGCGAGAATTTGCACAAGTTTTGCCAGCGGTACGCCGGCTTCAACACTCAGCGTGAGGTCGCCGGGATCGTGAGCGATCACTTTGTTGAGGCGCGTCATATCGAGCGCCAAATCGTAACGCGTCGGCGCGCAACCAATCCCCAATTTTGTGCGCGCGCCAGTCGCAACCAGCGCCAATCTTTCTGCTGCAGCAAATTTTACGATTTCAGCGACTTCCTCGCTCGAGCCGGGACGCACGGCAGCGGCGGGCAGCTTGCGGTCAATTTCATACGTGGCGAGTTGCGCGAAATCGCTCGCGACATTTGTGGCGCCGACAATTTCGCTGAGTCGCGAAGTGACGCTCGGGCTGAAGGCGGAGGAGGTCATCTCATTTATGCACTGGGCGCGCCGGCCAATGGCAGCGGGCGGACGTGAATTTCGCCGCAGCCTTTCTTCGACGGGAAAATTTTGTCAGGGTTCAGCAGGCCCTGCGGATTGAAGGCTGCGCGCAGGTCGCGCATCACGTCAAGATCGGCTTCGCTGAAGAGCAGTGGCATCAGGCGATCCTTCTCCATGCCGACGCCGTGCTCGCCGGTGATAGAGCCGCCCATTTCGATGCAGAACTGGATGATTTCGTCGGCGGCCGCAACTACGCCACGGAATTGCGCTTCGTCACGCGCGTCGAAAAGAATCAGCGGATGCAGATTGCCATCGCCTGCGTGAAAAATATTGCCGATCTGGAAGCCGTACTTCACGCCGATTTCGTTGATGCGCCGCAACGTGGCGGGAAGTTTGGTGCGCGGGATCACGCCGTCTTGGACGTAATAAGTAGGCGAAAGGCGTCCTACAGCGCCGAAGGCATTTTTGCGGCCTTTCCAGAGCAGATCGCGTTCGCGTGCGTCGCGGGCCACGCGGACTTCGCGGGCGCGATGGGCGCGGCAGATGTCGGCGACTTCTTCAGCGTGTTGTTGCACGGCTTCGGCAACGCCGTCCACTTCCAGCAGCAGTACGGCGGCGCAATCGCGCGGGAATCCCGCGTGAACGTAATCCTCGACGGCGCGCAGCGTCCAACCGTCGAGCATCTCGCACGCCGCGGGAGTAATGCCGCGCGCGGTTATGTCCGCGACGGTCTCCATCGAGTCGTCGATCGT
>Ga0187879_10002737_pt1 | contig 11889 bp, 11 predicted proteins | sample June2016WEW_19_1_FD_132423 | JGI IMG/M metagenome (GOLD analysis project Ga0187879, IMG submission 132423) | Peatland microbial communities from SPRUCE experiment site at the Marcell Experimental Forest, Minnesota, USA - June2016WEW_19_10 | ecosystem: Environmental > Terrestrial > Soil >... | reverse complement strand
GCTCCCCCAGAAGCACCCGGTCCAGATCGGGTAGTCGGGGTCGCCCTGCTCGAACTCGATCCACACGCCCGCCCCGATGGCGGGCACCACTAGCATTCCCGCTTGCAGGCCCGCGCCCGGCACGCAGGGCATGCACCATGACGTGGGCAGCAGCGAGGAGACGTCAGGCACCATCGCCATAATGCGGCCTATCTGCATCGGGTCGACGTTGTCGAGAACCGTCCCGCGGTACTTGCCGTAGTACTTCTGGCCCAGCCGGCCGGCCGTGTTGGAGCCGCTGTCCTGGGTCGCCAGTCCGTTGCTCATGAGGTCCTCCCGCCGCTCACGCCTATACCGCCGCTCACGCCTACACCGCCACCGAGGGCAAGGTCGAGACCAGCCCGTTGCGGGACAGGGTGAACTGCTCCTTGTACTCGCCGCGCTTCAGCTCGTGGGTAACGCCGGTCACGTACCAGAGGCCGTCGAAGGCCATCCCGGCCCCGCGCAGCCCGACCAGGCTCCTGGCGCCGAGCACCTGGCCGTAGCGCAGCACGTCAAGCGAGCCGGTCGCCGTGACCGCGTCCGCCGCCTGCGCGTCCTTGGCCAGGCCGATCAGCAGCGCCCGCACCGGCGGCAGCTTGGCGACGCCGCTGATGATCGGGAAGTGCTTCGGGATCGGCGGCACGGCGCCCAGCGGCGGGGTCAGCGGGTTGATGTCCGGGACCGGGATGGGGATGGGCGCCTTGGTGATGGGCTCCTGGATGATCAGGATCGGCAGCGACTTGTCCTCGTTGTTGAACGAGAACGACAGCGAATCGACGTTGCTCGAGGCGTCCGCGTCGATCGCCAGGGCGGGCTGGACCGCGCCCCACTTGATCTGCGGACCCCAGTACGCCACGCTCGAGCCGACGGCCGGCCCGGGGACGAGGTAGAAGACATAGCCCACCATGTCGGCCAGCCGACGGACGTGCTCCAGGTCGGTGCCCTGCTGGCGGAGGATCTGCATGGTCGGGATCGAGACGTCGATCGCCACGCTGGGGATCACCATCGGCACCACGCCGAACAGGGCGTACTTGGCCAGGCACGCAAGCACCTGCGCCTCGGCGGGCATCGCGGGGAAGGGCAGCCCGGAGAAGTCTACGTAGTCCATCACCCGGGACAGGTCCTCGCCCTTGATGGTGAGCGTGGTGGATCCTTCCTTAGCGTCAGGCGAGACGCTGTGGTCGGTCATCACCCCGTCCATCAGGACGCTGGTCTGGCCGCTGACCGTCACCGCGATCACCACCCGCACTAGCGGGATGGAAGCCCCGGCGCCTACCAGGAACAGGGTCTGCAGCGGCGACTGCACGCTGATCTTGAACACCAGCTCGAAGCCGCTGGTGCCGGTGGCCTGGCTCATGACCTTCACCGACTCCACGGCATCAAGGACGTCCGAGGAAACCGGCACCGGCACGGCCGGGCCGATCATCAAGGTGAGGTTCACGCCCCTGAACATTGCCGTCACGCCCCTGGCACGCCGGCCGGCAGCGTAATGACGATGAAGGCGCCGGGCACCGCCGTGACGTCGTCCGGCTCGAGCGCCAGGTTGGCGTCGCAGATCTGCCAGTACGAGAGCGGGTTACCGAAGGTCGACGCGGCGATGACGTCTATCCGGTCTCCCTGCTTGACCCGGTAGCGCTGCAGCAGGGCGAAGTCTTCTGGCGGCGGGATGAAGCGGCGGGACACGTAGCTGATCTGGGTGCCGGCGGGCGTGGTCTGGGTGAGCAGCGGCAGCCCGTAGTAGCGGCTCTCCGGGCCGTAGCTCTGCTGGTTGATGGCGCCCGCGTTGAAGAGCTGCTGCAAAAGGGCGGCGGTGTCCATTAGCCGAGCACCGCGCTGATGCCGAACGCGGAAAGCGAGCCCGCCGGGGCACTCGCCGCCAGCTGCTCCTTGCGCTGCTGGTAGGTCAGGTAAATGCTGCCGGCCACCGATGAGTAGCCGATGTCGTCGATCGTCAGCACCCGCATCCCCAGGCTGACCTTGGCCCGGATCGGGTTCAGGCTGGAGTCGAACATCTCCTCGGTGATGCTGAACTCGGTGATCTTGACCGGGATGATGCGCTCCTTGCTCCATACGAACAGCGTCAGCGGAGCATCCATCGGCACGATCTCCAGCGTCCCGGCCTGGGCGAGGGAGTTGGCCTGCTGGAGCTGCGTGCTGGTGGGATAGATCACCGTCTCCAGGGCGGCGAGCTGCGGCTGGATGCCGGATGCGGTCGCCAGCGGGTCGCCCGTGTCGAGCTGGTCGGCGGCGTCGAAGGAGGCGTCGAGCTTGATGGTCTCGATGGCCGGTCCCTTGAGGCGCATCTGGTCCACGTGCGGGCCGCTCTCCGGTCCGACGCCCTGCACCTGCAGCGACCGGGTCAGCGTCTCGGGGTTGTACTGCAGCGGGATCAGCCGCTGCACGGCACCCGTGTCATAGTCGACCAGAACGATCCCGGCCTTCAGCAGCGGCATCAGCTTCTCCCCTCCGGCGTGCCCGTTCCCGGCGTGCCCGTTCCCGGCGTGCCCGTTCCCGACGTGCCCGTTTCCGGCGTAGCTGCCGCCTGCACGGCCTGGCCGACCTGCCGGGCCACGCCCCGGCCCACCGCGGCGGGCGGGGCGGCGGCGGTAACGGCGAACGAACCTGCCTCCAGCCGGCCGGCGCTGGCACCCGCCGTCGGGCTCCAGCCCTGGAGTACGACGGCCAGCTCGGCTTGCACCGCCTCGGCGATCGAATGCCGGTGCCGGACGTCGAAGCCGTACAGGACTAGTTCGTCGATGGCCACCTCGATGCGGCGCGGCCGGGCGGTCACGCCCAGCCTCCGATCTCAGCGTCGCTCAGCGGGCGTTCCAGCTTGGCGTACTCGGCCACCGCGGCCCGCAGGACCTGGGGCATGCCCACCGGCAGGCCGGCCTGCGCCGCGGCGAACGCAGCGTGCAGCGCGATCGTCCTGATGTTGCCCCCGGCCACGGAAAGCTGAGCCAGCCGCGCCACGTCGAGGCCTTCGGTCGGGGTGGCGGGCGGGAACGCCCGCTGCCAGATCCGGGCGCGCTCGGCGGGGCCGGGGAACGGGAACGTGACCACGAAGCGCAGCCGCCGCAGGAAGGCCGGGTCAAGCGCACTGCGCATATTGGTGGTGAGCACCGCCAGGCCCCGGTAGGACTCCATGGCCTGGAGGAGGTAGCTGATCTCGACGTTGGCGTAACGGTCGTGGCTGTCGCGCACCTCGCTGCGCCGGCCGAACAGGGCATCGGCCTCGTCGAACAGCAGCACCGCGCCGCTGTCGCCCGCGGCCTCGAAGATGCGGCGGAGGTTCTTCTCGGTCTCCCCGATGTACTTGCTGACGACCTGGCTGAGATCGATCCGGTACAGGTCCAGGGCCAGGGCACCGGCCAGCACCTCGGCGGCCAGCGTCTTGCCCGTACCGGACGGCCCGGCGAACAGGGCGCTAATCCCCAGGCCCCGCCGCGACGGGCCGGACATCTGCCACTCCTCGTAGACGCGGCCACGGTGCCTGACGTGGGCGAGGATGTCGCCGAGCAGTTCCCGCTGGGCGGCGGGCAGCACCAGGTCATCGAAGGTCGCGGTGGACTCAAGTCGCTGCGCCAGGGTGTCCAGGCCGCCGCGGGCGCTGCGTCGGCAGGCGTCCCACACCCGAAGGCCCGCATCCCCGGCGGGACTGGGGCCGGCCAGGCTGGCCTCCAGGTCGCCCAGCGCCCGGCCGGCCGCCGCCTCGATGGCCTCCGCGTCGAGGTCGAACTGGGCGACCACCCGGTCCAGGGCCCCGTTGAGCGACCGGAAGCCGTCGTTGCCGCCGAGGGCGGCCCGCCACAGGTCCCGCTGCTCGGCCGGCGTGGGCTTGGCAGCATCGACGGTCAGGCACGGCCGGGTCCCGGCACGGGCGCCGTCCGCGACCGCCACCGCGGCCGGCGTCGCGAGGCGGTCCACGAACCGCTCAAGGACCCCGCGCGAGGCTGGCTCGTCGACGTCGTAGCACTCGACCAGGAGGGCCGCGTGGCCGAGCAGCGCCCCGCGCTCCCACAGCCGCATCAGCTCGTCGCGCTCGGCGGCGCTGGCCGGCAGGTCCGCCGCGTCCAGCACGAACGGCTCCCAGCCCAGGCGGGCGCAGGCCGCCGCGAAGATCGCTCGCTTGGGTTGCCTGGCCGGTCCGCGGAGCGCCACCGGCACGCCTGGCCCCGGACGCAGCCAGGCCGCGGTCAGCGTCTCGACCGCTGCCGCGGCGCTGGCGGGCGCCGGTCCGGCCTCCTCAAGCGGCCTCACCACCGCCGCGAGACGCTGGTCCAGGTCGCCGGCACCGGTCAGCATGTGCAGCAGCCATTCGTCGATGTGCAGCGGCGCAGCGGTGAGCAGGCCCGGGCCTGGCTCGATCAGCCGCCAGCGGCGCAGCGGCGCCCAAGGGGACAAGGCGCTCCAGTGGGCATCGGGGAAGGCCGCGAGCGCGAGCCCGAAGGTCGGGTACGCGCGGGCCGGGTCTCCCTGTGCGGCGCCGAGCACCTCCCCGAAGCGTCCGTCGAGTTCAGGCGCCGCGCAGAGCACGATGATCCGGCGCTCGAAGCCGGACAGGCTCAGCTGGGCGCAGACCGCGTCCAAGACGCTCGGCAGGCCCGCCGCGGGCGGCGCCGGTGGCTGGGCTGCGGGCGCTGGGGATTCTTGGGGTTCTGGGGATCCGGCCGAAGTGGCCGGGGCATCACGGCCGCTCCGGGCGAGCAGCGCGGAGCGCACCGCCTCGACCTCGGCCATCAGGGACCGCTGGTTGGCCGCGAGCCAGGCTTCGGGCGCGGCCAGCTCCCCCGGCGCGTTCACAGCGTCACCACCGGTTGGGCGTAGAGCTTGGTCACCGGATCGGTCCGCAGCAGGCTCTCGGCGCCGTCGACCCGCACCCGGACCAGGTAGGCCCCCGCGCGGGTGCCAAAGGTCGAGAAGGTCACGCTGTTGGCGCTGATCTGCGACGCGTCGGCGTCGAAGGTAAACGACAGCGGGACGGCGCCGGCCGGCGGTGCCAGCTCGTTCAGCAGCAGCTGCACCTGCTGGGTGCTCTCCAGCGCGGGGTCGAGCTGCACCGTGACCGGGGTCACCGGCGGTGTCTGCGTCGTGTCCACCGATCCCACCGTGATCAGGTCATCGTTCGGCGGCGTCGGCCCCTGCCTGATGACCGGCTGCAAATAGAACAGCGACACGTTGGACTCGACGACGTTCTTGGCGGGCAGGGCGCCGACCACCACCTGCTGCACGACCCGCAAGGTGTTGAGGCCGGCCGGAAGCTCCGGAACCACCGCCGTGACCTTGTTTCCGCCGGGCCCGAGGGGCTGAGGGTTCTGCGGCGCCGTGGGGTTGTTGTCGAAAACCACCGCCACGCCCTGGCCGGTCAGGTTGGCCCCGGTGAGCGTGAGGCTGAGCGTGCTCGCCCACGGCAGGTACAGCGGCGTCACGGCGCTGATGCTCGGCTCGAGCAGCGGCAGGACCGACAGGTTCCGGCTGAGCACCGGCAGCGCGGCCTGGATCGTAGCGGTGCTCTCGATCAGCACCACGGTCGCCGCGTAGCCGGCCGACGGGCGGAACTTGCCGCCGAAGGCGGTCCAGAGCTTAGAAAGGTCCTCGGTGGTGAGGGGCTCGGGCGTCACCTTGATCATCTCGACCTGATCGGCGAGGCCCGCGGTGGCCAGCGCCGTGTCGAGCGGGCTGAGCGGGGGCGGCGGGGTGAAGATGGTCGAGATCTGCTGGCGGTACAGGAGCGGCGTCTCGTGCAGAGCCTGCATGCCCAGCCCGAGCAGGACCTGCGGCACGTACTCACTGTCGCCGTAGGCGATGAGCAGGTAGTGCAGATCCAGGGCCAGCGGCGGCCGGTCTACGTCGGCGCCCGCCCCGTTGCGCGAGGGCAGCCCCACCTCGCGCCACCCCTGGTTGTAGGTGACGTGGTAGAGGAACAGGGCCAGCTGCGCCGCTTCGTCGGCGCCGGTCTCGAGCTGGTCAGGCGCCTTCGACGTCAGGTAAGGGGGCGACCCGAGGATCGTGCTCGCGCCCGCGCTCTGGATGGCCTGGTCGATGACCGAGCTGAGCACGCGGGTGGTCGCGGCGATGGCCAGGGCGGTGCTCACCTGCGCCTCCCGTCCCGGGCCGCCAGGTGCTCCGCCAGGGACGGTCCGGCCGCGGGCCGGGGGCGCGGAGCCGGCGCGGGCGGTGCCGCGGCCTGCACGGCACGCACGTCCACGCGCCCGATCCGCACCACGATCACCGGCTCGGTACTGCCGGCCTCGTCGGCCTCGCCCCCATTTACCCCTTTGCCCCCATCTACCCCCTTGCCCCCCTTGACCTCCTCGCCCCCCTTGGCCCCTTGGACCCGCTCCCCTGCCCGGCCAGGCGGCTGAGCCTGCTGACGGGATCGGCTGGCCTGGACCAAGTGCTCCTGCCATGGCGCTCGGCGGCTGCCAGGAAGTGTGGCCTCGGCAGTTATACCCGGCCCGGCCGCGTCCGGGGTCAGTGTCGCGGCGTCGGCGGGTACCTGCACGCCGGTGGCGGCTGACTCTCTCGCGGGTTCGCTGAGGTCTGGCGTCGCCCAGCTGTGCTGGGCCGGCTGTACCAGACCGGGCTCCTCGGCAATATCAGCCGCGAAGAAGCCGCGGGGCGGACGGTCCACCGCGGGGAATGCTTCGGTGTCGGCTCTCGCCGGGGGCGGGGCGGTACGGCGGCTTCGTTCGGCAGATTGGGCCGGCTCGCGCGCGGATTCGATGACGCCTGGCGCCCAGCCGTCCTGGGCCTGCGGGGATGCGGACGTGACGGTTTCGCGGGCTCGCTGGGGCGGTGCCTGCGCCTCGCGGACTTCCGTGATCTCGCGCAACTCGGCCTGCGGGCCTTCGGGCTCGAAGCGGGACGGGGTCGCGGGCCGGAGCACCGGCGCGACGCCGAGCGTGCGCGCGGCGAGGTCCGCCAGGTAGCCGGGCCTCAAGACGCGAGCTCCAGGTAGAAGCGCCGCCGGGCGGGACTGAGGGCCAGGATTTCCTGCTCGCTCCAGCCGTAGCGGCGAGCCAGCACGTCCACGTAGCGCAGCAGCTGCCCGGCGAGGAGCTCGATCTCCCGCCAGGCGAAGGCGGCGACATCGATCTGCACGTTCCAGCCGTGCCCGCAATCAGGGCAGGTCAGTGCGACGGCGCCCGCTGAGATCCCGGTCCTGCGGTCCAGTTCCGCATCTATCGCGGCGGCCACGACCTCGGTGTCGAGAGCGTGGCTGTCCTCGACGCACAGCGAGACCAGCATGCGGCTGGCCGCTTCGACACTCTCACACCCGGTTATCGCGGCCAGGTCCAGGCTGGTCGGCAGCCGTACCGCCAGGGGACGCCCGCAGACCTGAACGACGAAGCGCTCCTCGGCTTCGGCCAGGCCGACTGGCGTCAGCGAGACGTCGACCCCGCAGCCGCACCGCGGGCAGGCGGCGTAACCGGCCAGGGAGTCCCCGAAGATCCGGGACCGCCATTGCAGCAGCAGGCTGTCCCGGCGCTCCACGGAGATAGCCGCCAGCGCACGTCTGGGCCGGCCGGACAGGACGGCGAGGATGGTGAGCGCGCGATCGACGGGGTGCTCCCGCCGTCCCCGTTCCCAGATCTGCAGGATCGCCTCGGCGCCGGGGGGCGCGGCCGGCCCCACGTCCTACCCCGAGACCGGGACGGTCAAGGTGGGCTCCGTCGGCTCGGTCACCGACAGGTCCCGCTCCCACCCCTCGCATTCCAGCTTGATGTGCTGGATGGCCACGGCGTTGGCGTTGGCGTCGAAATCGGGCACCGCCTGGTATTCCGATACCCAGCAACGGTAGATCTTGTAGGAGATGGCCTTCTGCCCGGCCTCGTTGAAGATGTCCAGGATCATGTCCTTGCGGAAATCCTTCAACGACACCTCCGAGCCCAGGCCCGCGCCCAGGCTCCAGACCTTGTCCGCCCAGTTCTCGAACGCGGTGTCATGGGTGACCCCGCGCTCCAGGGTGACGGCGTCGTACTCGGTCCGGCCCGGGGACTTACGGGTCGTGCTCGGGTCGCCGCCCTCGCGGTGCTTGACCACTTCGGTCGTCCGCTTGAGCATGCTGCACTTGCTGACGCCCGCGATGTACTGGCCGTCCCATTTGAGCCGGAACTTAAAATTCTTGTACGGGTCGAACCGGGTGCTGTTGACCGTGAACTCGGCCATGGACCTCGCTCCTTAGGTCGGGATCTGGCCTGCGATCTGCTGGATCTGGAGGATCACGAACTCGGCCGGCTTCAGCGGCGCGAAACCCACGAGGATGTTGACCACCCCGAGGTTGATGTCGGCCTGCGTGGTGGTGTCCGAGTCGCACTTGACGAAGTAGGCACTGGCCGGCGTGGAGCCTTGGAAGGCGCCCTGCTGGAACAGGCCCCGCATGAAGGATCCGACGTTGAGGCGGATCTGCGACCAGAGCGGCTCGTCGTTGGGCTCGAATACCACCCACTGCGTGCCCTGGTAGAGGCTGGCCTCGATGTAGAGGGCGGTTCGCCGCACCGGAATGTACTTCCAGTCCGAGGCGAGCTGATCCGCGCCGTCGAGCGTCCGGGCCCCCCAGCAGACGTTGCCGTAGACGGGGAAGCTCCGCAGGCAGTTGATGCCCAGCGGGTTGAGCGCCCCGTTCTCCGCGTCGGTCATCTTGTACGCGAGGGAGGACACGTTGGTCAGCGTCGCGGCGGTGCCGGCCGGCGCCTTCCACACGCCCCGGGTGCCGTCGGTCTGCGCGTAGAGCCCGGCGATCGTCCCGCTCGGGCCTACGGCGCGCAGCCGGTAGCCGTTCAGCGGATCGGGAATCTGCGTCCGGGGGTAGTACAGGGCCGCGTAGCTGCTGCGCAGGGTGGAGTTCTGCGCCAGCCAGTCCTGGATGCCCGTCAGGGTGTCTCGCTGAGCCTGGCCGGCGCCGCCCTGCGGGACGTCGACCAGCAGGAAAGCCCACCGGGAGGCGCAGTACGTCTGCGCCGCGGAGATTACCGCGAACGCGCTGCCGTCATCGAGGTTCATCACGTCGGGCAAGCAGAGGATATTGAAGACGTCGACGTTATCCAGCGCGTACAGGCCCGTCTTGGCCACCGGGTCCCCGATCAGGCCCGTCGCGTTGGGCACGGTCCCGTTGGATCCGGTGGCCGGCCCGGCCGCCCCTCCGCCCGTCGGGGGCGGGGTCTGCTGGGCCCCCGCGGCGCTGCCCCCCAGTGCGTACTGCATGACGTTGGTGACGGTGCCGTCGGCGCCGGTGGCATCAAGCCCGAGCAGCGTCGCCAGTTCGCCGCTGAACGCGAAGGTCGAGCTGGCCGCGGTCGCGTTAGCCGTGATCACCAGCTGGACATCGGTGCCGCTCCCCTGGATCAACGTCACCGTGGCGGCCGGTATCGCCTGGACCGGCGGGGATCCGGTCGTCAGGCCTTGCAGTAGCGACTGCAGGGTGGCGGCGGCTCCGGTCCAGCTCGTCGGCGCCGTCGCCAGCGACACCGCGGTCAGGGTCGTGCCGCCGAACGTCACGTCCAAGGGCGGCCCGACCAGCGATGCAAGGGTAACGCTGCTGGTGTCGACGTTCGCGCCGACGGTCCCGGTCGGCGCGGGAAGGGCGGTGGCGGCCGGCGTCCCCACCAGCGCCAGCTGGACCAGAGCCGACGCGCTGTTGACGACGGCCACCGCGTAGTTGGGGCTCGTCGGATCGAGCGTGAGGTTCCGGTAGACCTCCGTGGTGAGGGCGGCCGGCGGGCTGCTCGAGTCCACCAGGGTGACGGTGAGGTTGAAGGCCGCCGTACCAGCGGGAGTGTTGTAGTCCACGGCCAGCCGGACGTTGTTGCCCCAGCTCCCCGGGCTGGCCGCGGTGACCTGCAAGACCGCTGTGCCGGAGGGTGCCTCCTCGATCACGATCCCGGCCGATTCCGGCGCGGCCGGGTCCGTGGACCCGGCCGGCGGGGCGGCGGCCACCCGGACCACCCACGCCTCGGCCCCGCCGTTGGCGAAGAACTGCTGAATGCCGTAACCGGCTTCGCTGTTGGCGACGAGACTGCCGAAGGTGCGCTCGAGGTCGGCCACGCTGAAGATCTGCGTGGCCTGGTTCATCGGGCCCTGCGAGAAGTACCCGAGAAAGGCCGTCACCGCGGTCGACACGCCGGTGATCGTGTGGACGCCGCTGGGGAGCTCTTCCACGTAGACGCCTGGGTAGGTTGGGGCGACGGGCATGCGTCCCTCCTGGCAGAGTGCCCCGGCGGGGCGTCGTCAGCGTTTGCAGGGGAATCTAGGCGAGCCACCGTCACCAGAGCATCGCGGCTTCGTCACCGGGCAACGGCCGAGGGCGCGGGAGCCTGTGCCCGGGGTCTCTGTCGCTGCTTCCGGCGAGCGAATCACGGTGCCCCTTATTGTCTCCCAAGAGAAACAGTCCTAGATTTAGGCCTGAAGTGCTGATCGTGCTTGTGCGGTTGGGATCCGTGAACGATTGCAGGGTCAGGAGCGTCGGAGAGCTTGCACGTTTCTGAAAGCGGAAGGTCCACCGTTGCCCGGGACGCGCGTGTTGACGGCACGCGGCGACCGTCGGCTATCAGCCTGGCCGGGCATCGCCGCCCGGTCTTCCGGCCAGATGAGTATCTGACTGGACAAGTGCCCGCGAAGGCGCTGTCGGCGGTGAGGCAGACGGTAAGCGAGCCTGGGCATCCTCTCGATTCCGCTGTCCGGGCGGACTACGAATCACGCATCCGGCATAGCTTCGCGGACGTGCGGGTCCATAGCGACGATCGGGCAGGCTGGTCAGCTCTCGCTCTGGGGGCCGAGGCATATACGGTCGGCAGGCACATGGTCTTCGCCCCCGGGTGCTACCGCCCGCAGCAGAGTCAGGGACGAGCCCTGATCGCGCACGAGCTAGCACACGTGCGCCAGGACCGCCAGCCGGTACCTAGCCCGCTCCGGGTGGCCGATGTGCGCGAGCACGGCAGCCGATCGGTTATCGCTCCCGAGCCGGGCACCGTCCACCGCTCGCTGCTCGGGGCTACCCTGGGCGGCCTCGGCGGCGCCGCGCTCGGAGCGGTCGGCGGCGCGCTGGTCGGCAGTTTGCTCGGCCCCGCAGGAGCCATCGTCGGCGGCATCCTGGGCGGCCTGGTCGGCGGCCTCGCGGGGCTGATCGCCGGCGAGACGGCAACAGCCGACGTCCGGCCGCTAAATGCCGTCGAGCGCGGAGAGGCGCACAAGGTCTTCGGCGACAGCATCGACTATGACAGAGTGCGCCTGGGCGAGTCGGCGATCATGGGTGCGGGGGAGAATGCCAGGACGCCTTTCGAGACGATCTATTTCCCGCCCGGCGCTCAGGCCGACGCGGGCTTCATACCTTGGCTGATACATGAGTTGACCCACGTCTGGCAGACACAGCATGGCATCTCCGTGGTGACGAAGCTCTGGTGGGCACTGCATGCCATCACGGGTAATCCCTACGACTACGGCGATGAGAAGGGCCTGAAGGAAGCTGCCGCAAAGGGGCGCCGCTTCCGCGACTTCAATACCGAGCAGCAGGGCGACATCTGCCGGAATTACTACGTCGCCTTGAAGGCTGGCCGGGACACCAGCGCGTTCGAGCCGTTCATCCTGGATGTTCAGGGACTTCCCCGGGATGCGACACCAACGCGGGCGGGAGATTTTCCGACCACGACATCCAACATCGCCTGAGAACTGAGTTCACCGTGCTACGGGGAAGCTCATCCTTGCTCAAGGCCGCACCGCCGCGATAGCCACAAACGCGATGATCGATGAGATGCCATTGGCGAGGGAGGAAGGATCGAATGCACGTTCACGCCCAGCCCCTGGCACCCTCCGATTCACACTGGCAAAGGTCCGTCCGGACGGACGACGCCCGTCCCGCCGCCCTTCATG
>Ga0187879_10002736_pt1 | contig 11892 bp, 11 predicted proteins | sample June2016WEW_19_1_FD_132423 | JGI IMG/M metagenome (GOLD analysis project Ga0187879, IMG submission 132423) | Peatland microbial communities from SPRUCE experiment site at the Marcell Experimental Forest, Minnesota, USA - June2016WEW_19_10 | ecosystem: Environmental > Terrestrial > Soil >... | reverse complement strand
TTAGTAATCTGACATCATATTCACGTGCTAACAACCACTTTACAACCGCAGCGAGATTTTCCAAATAGGCGACGTAGATCGCATCGCGTTGTCTACCATAGCTAATACCAGCGTACTCCATCACACCAAGACCGACAACAGCTCTGCGACCCGTCTTGGTATGTTGATGCGGTATCAAATCCTCTGGGAAGCTGAATACCAAATCCGGATAGACTCTGTCATTATCCGAGTGGAATCCAATACCCCTAAGGTACTGCATAGTCGAATCGTCTCGATAAGATCGGAAGTCGCTCAAAGAAAGGGCTAATTTAACAAAGCATCTTCCTAGGGTTCCATGAATAGGACCAGCTCCGACGCTTACAAAGAGTAATTTGCAGCGGCAAACTTTCGCTATCAGTGACCATTTGAAAAGGTTATAAGGCCCCCAGCTTAAAAGGCCGTAGGCATCCGTCAGCAACCCAGTTCCTGGTACGATAAGCATATCCGTATGCATGAGCCTCATAAGACCCCGGACCCACCGGAAGGGCTCACTCGGCAGCCCAACAAAGATCCTTCGTAACGTTTTGCTCAGTCGATTTTGGGGGACCCAAGATTTAAAGAAGGCTTCGGAAAGTGGAATGGTTTCGATATGGTGGTGGGTCACGATAGTAGTCTCAGGGAAGGTGCAGATACAGGTAACCTCTGCATCGGGGTGGAAACGCCGAAGGTGGTATAGAATTGCTTGAAGAGTACTTTCATTGCCGAAATTAGTCGAATTGAAGTGACCATAGAATGCAATGTTCTTCTGCTTTCGCCTGTGCTCTTTCATTTTGCCGTCCAACAGGCCTGATGAACCGAAATTTGCCGACCGAGTCGATACACCTTATGCGCCGCATCGAGCAGCCGCAATATGCGCCGCATCGACGCGCAGCCGCAATGGTGCTCGACTGGGACCAATTTCTTCGCCGATCCGATGACCGCCCCCAACCAGTTCTAGTGCCACACGAAATGATCGCTCCTGAGAAGCGTGGTGGCTGGCATCCTGGCTCATCAGAGTGTTGATAACAATTATGCCGGTCCGAGAAGGTCCCCGCGGGTCCCCGCCCCGAACTGACCGGACCCAATCTCCAAGTGCGAGGTACACAATCGTGTCTACGACCGACGCTCCAGACCGGGTCGAGATCATTACGTCGGTTAAGCGCCGTCGGCGCTGGACGGCGTTCGATAAATCTGCAGCCGCGTCCTATAAATAGCATATGATAATAACGTCGCGACCAAAGCGTATAAAGAGGACAACTGAAATCGTGGAGGAGCTAAGGACGACAGGGTGGCATGTTCATGAAATTACGCGGCGCGAACTTCCCGCTTTTACCGGACCGATTGCCTCTCAAACGACGTATTCTCAGCGCCGGTTCCTGGAGCTTGGCCGGTGCTGCAATCAGTTATCCGATCAGCTTCGGCAGCAACTTGGTGCTTACGCGCCCGCTGGTGCCGGAAATGTTCGGCTGTTGGGCATCTACAGTATCGCGTGCTTGATCGTCGGTGCGATCGTGCAGATACTGATCACTATTTTTAGTCAGATGTCGTATCCTGCCCTCGGCGAGGTGGAGCGCGAACGACCGCACGAGCTCAACCTGGCGGAGCACGAGGCAACGACATCAGGATCGACGGAAAGATTACGCGGTTAAGGTAAACTTTCGAGCGCGCTCGACGTGATGCACCCGGATAATTAGGAGCTTTGACGAGCAGATAGTTGGGTGGGTAGCAAAGTGTGACAATTCAGGCTGGCGCATGGATCTGAAGCCCTTAATTTCAGTTGCAATTCCGCCTGCTCGGGTGGGGACAACTGTCATAGCTTTAAAAACGCACGTGGACAAGCTAAAGGCATCGATCTTATGGCACGAACAACACCTCTGATCAGCGTCGTTACCCCATTCTATAACACAGCGCCATATTTGGCTAAATGCATAGAAAGCGTGCTCGCGCAAAGCTACTCGCAATTCGAATACATTCTAATGGACAATTGCAGCACTGACGGATCGACCGAAATCGCGGAGACTTACGCACGCAGCGATCCTCGTATACGCCTGATTAGGTCTACACAATTTGTCGAGCAGATCCCGAACTACAACCGCGCCTTAGCGCTGATCTCCGATGACAGCAGTTATTCTAAGGTTGTAGAGGCAGATAATCACATTTTGCCGGAATGTTTACGCCTTATGATGCAAGCATTTGAACGATCACAATCGATTGGCTTGGTCTCTTCGTACTGGTTGAGGGGAAATCTGCTCTGCGGCTCCGGTTATCCGTACCCGACGCCGATGATGTCGGGCAGAGAATGGGTCAAACAAGTCTTGCTGGGTTCAGTCCACGTCTTCGGCTCCCCAACCCAGGTGATGTACCGATCCTCCATTGTCCGAGGGCAGAAGCCGTTCTATAATGAAAGTGTGCTGCATGCTGATACTGAGAAATGCTACGATATACTCAAGCATTGGGATTTGGGGTTTGTCCATCAGGTGCTGTCGTTCTCGCGAACGGACAACGAGTCGATTTCTTCAGCCGGGAGCGAATTGCAGGCTGGGGCTCTGGACCGATACATTGCTAGGCGACGTTACGCTCCCATATTTCTTGAAGCGATCGATGCGGCATCTTTGATAAGAAAGGAAAGGCGAATATACTATCGCTCGCTCGCGCGGCGGGCGCTGTTGCTTCGGGGAGGAGGATCAGCCTTTTGGCGCTATCACAAGGTGGGGCTAAAGACCGTAAATGAGACACTCGATTGGCTTTATCTGCTGTTGATAATGGGCCAGGAGTTACTGTGGCTGGCATCAAATCCGGGAATGACTGCGGTAAGCGCGCTGCAATATTGGAGACTGGGCCGATTTGGAGGAAGCGAATTCCTAGGTTGGAAGTTATAGTAGTTGACGACGACTCTATCGATGGAGCCGCCGACGCGATTCGGTGACGCTGATTGGCACGGCGGAAGCAAACAGCACGATTACGGTGTTTTGACGCTCACCACAGTTGGGCACAGTCACCACGGACAGGTGGGCGTGAACGTTTACGATTCTCGCCTCGGCGCACTTCCAGACAACATCGAAGCATTGAAGGCGGCGTTCGTCGCCGAAGCGGCCCGGGCGGACACTACCTGCGCTCATAGCGCTGCGCATTGCATAACCGATCCGCCTCGGCATCCAGCAGCGCGTTCAACGTCTCCTCCACGCTGCCCCGCACCACGCGGTCAAGGTGATTCTTGATCCGTTCATCGTCAATCGTGATGACATGGCCCAATGGACTCGGTGCAGTCTCGGTCATGGCGGCTTCCCTCTGCTGGCCTGGTTACGTTTAACCACCTCCAGTTCAGCCAGATTCGAGGGCCGCCAGCCCGCCTATTTGTGCGAAAGATTCCCTACGTCATCATTGGTTCTTGTCGATCAGGATACAGGGCCAGACTCCAATGCGCCTTGGATCAATTCAAGATTCAAGGGGAAACGTCACTCTTTTGTCAATCGGCGTTCAAAATTGCACGCCGAATGACACTCTTCCCTGGCCGCGGCGTTATTATCTCTTTTTTACCACCAATTATAAAGGGTGATCACCTATTACTTATGGGGGCGACCGCAGATTGGGCGTGTACACTCACGCGCGCCGCAATTGCGCCGTTAGCCGGTTGAACAGTTGTCTCTGCGTCTGCTTTGCGCATCATGGATTATATCTCGAAGGGCGCTCTCCATCAGATTGGTTGCGTCATCCCACGTGTATTGGCGGGCTGTGGCAAGTGCTGCATCGGACATCGCGCGCCATTCCGCCTCATCGCGCCTCAGCACGTCAACGAGTCGATTCGCTAGCGCCTCCACATCGCCGACAGGTACCAGATAGCCGTTCCATCCGGACTTTACAAAGTCAGCAGGTCCACCCGCGTCTGTTGAAACGACTGGGCATCGGCACGCCATAGCCTCTAGAGACGGCAAGCCAAAGCCCTCGACGTAGCTACCGCACAGCCAGACATCGCACGACGCATACAAATCACGGATCGAATCCTGCGCAGGCAGATGATAGAAGGAAGTGCCAGGTGGTAGTGGAAGTCGATCGGCCACGGGGTCACCCCCGAACGCGAGCAGACGCAACCCCGGCACCCGCTTTGCAGCTATCTCAAATGCCTTCAAACTTACGTCGACTCCTTTCCATTTAGTTGTTGAATATAGCAGTCCGACAGTCGGCTGCCTTTGGCGGCCGCGCGGCGAAGCGTAAAACTGATCCGTGTCGACGCTGTTAGGTACCAACCAAACCTTGTGGTCGCCGTACTCCCGTTCGGCCAATTCTGCTAGCCACTTCGATACTGTGATCTTACATAGCGGCAATCGCCATGTCGCCTTGACCCGTTCGGCGGGTGTGTAATCAAACACTTCATAATGCTGGATGAAATACGCCTTAGCGCCCTTACGCGGTGACAGTTTAGCAACCCATTCCGCCGTTTCCCACCACGTTGCGATCACCACATCCCCGTCCGGCACGTCACGATCAGTTACCGGCCGAAATCGATCGATTACATGCAGTGGCACGTCAACGTAGTCAAAATGTGAAATATTGGTGTTACTGCGTTCTCCCCGCCGACTCAAAGCCGCCAAGAACCTCCGCCATGCCCCTGGCTCCTGCCCAAAAACGGCGCGCTTAATCCTACGCCACGACTGATCTCGACTTGCCGGGGTCGACACCACCGTGACATCGTGGCCGCGCCGCCGCAGACGATCCGCATAGATCGCAAGCACCCGAATGCCACCCGACATATCGGCATGAGGTAATATGAACGTCGCACGCATATTCCACCGTTAGCCGGATGAACAGGTTCCTGCGTCTCTGCGCGTGTGTTGCGCATCGCGGATCGTATCACAAGTGACCTGCCACTGAACGTTCATCCAGTGGCGATTAGAGCCTCAGAGCAAAGGAGCGCTGGGTGGCCACGGCAGGTGCTGCATCGGACATCCCGCGTCAGCCCGTTTCATTGCGGCCGGCTCAAATCACCAGGTCACATGTCATCGAAATACACTTGTATTGCTCAGCTGGTGTCTCACGAACTCTCGTGTCTTAATCTCTAATCAAAGGCTTCATCTTGTCCGCATTCCTCTCCGGGTCACAAAACTTATCGATCAGTTTGATCAGCTTGGATGGTGGCCCGCATCATCCCGGAAAGATGGGCGGCTTCGGTCCGAAATCAGCAGAGATCTTTTCTGCACGTGATGAAGATCCCCTCAATTCGCTGAGAAGATCAAGATACAGCGACTTTTGACCTGCAACAAGCAGCAACCCGAGGAACGCAGCGAGCAGCACGCCACTTTCCAGAACGAGCCGGGGCAACGGTGAGAAAAATTGACCGCAAATCATTCGTACAACAAACGCTAGGCCTCCCGCCAAGATACCCGAGGCGAGCGGCCGGCTAACCGCCATCAGAACGTCGCGGACGGAAATCATCGTACCGTGCACGCACAGCCAAATATGCGGAATAACCCATAACGTCAGCACCGCCGAATAGGCGAATGCGACCCCTTTGGGTCCGTAAGGCAATGCCACAACGTAACCCGCTATCATGATGGCCGCTAACACAGGGGCGACCTTCACGCCTCGTCCTGCCAGTCCGATCGAAAAGATCATCCATCCCAAAGGATTGATTATCGCAAAAATCGCGATCGTCGGAGCCAACAAGCGCACAATCGGGGCCGCATCTCTCCAGTTTGGCCCCAAAAAAACGAAGACCACATCGTCCGCAAATAGAGCGCAGGCGATCGTAATGGGGAGCGTTAGTCCCAGAACCAGGGAAAAGCCCTTCAAGAAGTAGTTCTTGAAACGAACGGGATCATTCTGAAGTCTAGACAGCGCCGAAAATGCTACTTCGCCGACTGCCGAATTCAGATTATCTGTCGGAATGTTTATTATCTGGTACGCTCTTCCGTAAATACCGATCGCGTCGACTCCCCAGAAGCGACCTATCAAGACCTTCTCGGCATTATACGCTATATAAACCAAGAGGCCCGCCAAGGTGAGGCTGCCACCAAAGTGCATCATACTACGAATTCCACCTCGCTCGCGTGGCATCCCCGGCACCCAGCCCGTGATCAGCCAGAAACCGATAGTACCGATGATTGGAGTAGTGAGCGTCATCGAAACGAGGGCCCAATATCCGTAGCCAGCTTTCGCCCCATATATCGCAATTGCAATACCAGCAGCCAGCGATACGACGTTAATCACGGCTAATGCGGTGAAACGCATCTGGCGCTGGAGAAGTGCCGAGTGTTGTGTTCCCGCAGCGTTGAAAAGAAATCCCAGCGCCAAAACGGCCGTCACCCCAACGAGCTGCGGCTCGTGATAAAACGCCGCAATAGCCGGTGCCATTGCTAGCGTCACTAGCCCAAGTACTGTTCCGAGCAATATGTTAATCCAGAATAACGTCGAAATCTGCTCCTCGGTAACGGTTGCACGCTGAACAGCGGCAGACGAAAGACCGAAATCTCTAAACAACGTCAGAACGCCAGTGACGGCGGTGACCATGCCGACTAATCCGAAGTCTTTGGGGCTCAGGAGCCGGGCCAATATCATGAGAGAGCCTATCCTCAAGATAAAAGTCGCCCCTTGAGCACAAAGTCTCGCCAGACCGCCACGGATCACCTTCGCTTTCAGATCTTGCATGGTGTTCCCAGGATACCGCGGCGTATCATGCTGTCGTACTTACTTTCGTCCGTTGTTGTTCGGTTCACAGTGAAATCTGGTGAAAGAAGACTCGTCACGTAACTCTCAAAGAGTTGTATTCGACTATCGATCCGTCATCAACGACTATGATTTCAAAATCACGGCATGTCTGAGCAAAGCGCTGCGAGCGCTTCGCCAACGGCATATCTCGTAAGTTCGTATTACAATGGAAACCTTGACGGCTCATTCTCCGAACTGCAGAAGAAGTACCGATCAGTGTTGCGCGCCGCTCCGAGTGAGCCAAAAATCATCCCTTGCTGAGCCATTCTATCCAATAACCCCTGACGGCCGACAAGTGGACAGGTCCGGCAATCTGTCATGGCTACCATAGCGGAGTGATCCCGCAGCAGTGGGACTACTTCCCCTCAGAACGCTCCACAAGCTGGAAAACCGAGGCGTACCGCATCTCCCAATCGTTTCGACCTCGATCGAATGGTTCCAAGCCCCAGTATCCCAAAGGCCAGTCGCGCCGCAACGATATATCGCCCTCGTGGATTTCCCTGATCATCTCCATCACCGGTTTCCAGCCGAGCTCCCTAGCGACCTTGCTCCGCACGTCTAGGTCTACGCCTGAGACAAAGAGGTACCCGCCGGGCTTGACCAACCGCGCGAGATTGCGCAAGCACGCTTCTGCCTCCTTTGGATACATGTGGCACAAGAACCGGTTCGCTACCACGATATCCTGAAGACCCAAAGTGCCAACTACGCCAGGATCTCCAGCGTCCCCAAGGTACCAAGTGATCCCCTCCCTGAACCGTGATTTGACCGTCACATGGTCCCCCTCGCGGTCGAACATCGACGCCATCTCCTCGGAGGACACGCGCTCGAACATTGATGAAGGTTGATCTCTGAAAGTGATCGTGGACACATCTTTACCCGGAACGAGATAGCCAGGATTCGGAGCTCCTGTGCCGTCGTGACTCCTGAGCGAGTAGACTCCGGCTTCTGCGAAATCCAGAATTTCTTTCGAGATGTCCAAAGCATGCAACCTGACTTTCAGGTCAGGCCATATAGATCGGATTGCGTACGAAATAGAATATACTTCAGTCCCCTTGCTACACCCAAGAACTGCCAAGTCGAGCGTGGAGCCCTCGCGCCTTTGGTTTAGCAAGCGAACCAGCAGCGCCAGTTCGGGACGGTTTCGAAAAAAGAAAGTACCTACGGATTGTCTCCTTGTCGTCCACATTTGAATTAGACTCTGCAAGTGAACGCCGTACGCACGTACAAGCCGCCAGGAACCTAACGAGGTCGGTATATGGTTCCAGATCCAAATATTCGTAAGAAGATATGGACGTCCTAAATACTTTCGAAGAAGCCTCGATTGAAACATTCTGACGAGAGCGCTTGGGGGTTTACGGGCAGACTGCGGGACGAGCACGAGGGTTGTTCCTTTAGTGAAGCTCAAGCGAGTTGCTGCTGCGTTATGTTCCCGCGGTCGCAATCCAAGAGCTTCCTGGGCTCTCCTGCAACGCAACCAAGGAAGTAGTTTTCCCTAGCCAATTTGACGCCAAGCATACCGCCGACTATCTCTTCCGCAAACAGAGCAAAGCTGATTGTGATCGGGATGGTTAAAGATAATAGCAAAAAGTAGTCCCTGAGGAACGATTTGGCGAGACGATCGGCGTCACCTTGAATCCGCGAAACCGAAGAAAAGGCCACGCCGGTGGGCGGGACAGTGAATTGGTGTACCGGCAAAATAGCGAGCGGACAGCTCCATCCATACAGTCTGATGAGTGCTTCCGCTACCCAAAAACGACCTGGGAGAATGATATAGTCAAAGTTCCACGTCACGAAGCCGACGAGGTTGTCACAGGTGACCATCCACACAAATTGAAGCGCCGGCACAGACACGGTAGCGATACCCCCTACCACGCAATTCCGCTTTAAGCGGCGGCTGCGCCAAGGGCATGACGTACGGACAAACGTTCGCTCAAACGCTTTGAAGACGGCCTGTTCTGCTCTCCAAAGCCTTGCGTGATTGTTTAGCTTTGGCCACATGACAGGTTTCAAACCTTCCGCATTCCTCTCCACGTCTTGGAATTCCTCGACTGATCTGTGAGCATTATTCATGTCATTGATCGTGGCCGGTTTTCCGCTAATCCAACCTCGCTCATCAAAGAAGCATATTCCGGAGGGCAAGGGCGTTAACCTATTTCCGAGCAGCTGACACTATGGGTCTATAGCTTACGCATGATATTGCATATCGCTCGAAGAGGCCGATGTGTCCTCGTGCGGCAAATAATGTGAAGGACGTCTGGTGTGCAGCAGGTTCAAAATCGCGTTCACCACCGAGCGCGTTTCCCCGCGCTTCCAATTCGACATGTGTTGAATTACTGCGTGGCCAGTCTCTCAGACCGGCAAGCCGGCGTAACATCGGCGGCCGGACGCCCATGATATAAAAATGTTCGTTGACTATTGAACGGGAGCTGTTAACGAGAGTTGCGTAATCAATCAGGAGAAGTTCCGATGCGCGTTTTGGTAACGGGACATTTGGGCTACATTGGGACCGTCTTGACGCCTATGCTGGTTAGAGCTGGACATAAGGTAGTCGGCTTGGACAGCGACCTGTATGCGCGCTGTGATTATCAAGCGGGCGGCCGGATTTGCGATGTGACTAGCATCCAAAAAGACGTTCGAGACGCAGTGGTGGACGACCTCATTGGTTTTGATGGCGTCCTGCATCTCGCGGCTCTCTCCAATGATCCACTCGGTAATCTGGAGCCGGGGCTTACGGACGAGATCAATCATCGTGCAAGTGTGCGGCTGGCAATGCTTGCGAAAAAGGCCGGTGTCCACCGTTTTGTGTTCGCCTCGTCCTGCAGCAATTACGGTCAGGCTGGCGAATCAATGATCGACGAGACTGGCGAACTCAATCCGGTTACGGCTTACGGCGAATCGAAGGTCATGTCAGAGCGCGACATCTCTCGGCTGGCGGGCGATGGCTTTTGTCCGGTGTATTTGCGACCCGCAACGGCATATGGCGTATCACCGCGGCTGCGCTTCGACATCGTTCTGAACAATCTTGTCGCCTGGGCATTCACGACGGGAAAGATCCATTTGAAATCAGACGGCACGCCGTGGCGGCCCATAGTGCATATTGAGGACATTTCACGTGCGTTTATTGCTGCACTTGAGGCTCCTGTAGATCAAGTGTTCAACGAAGCGTTTAATGTAGGGCAGACCGCCCACAACTACCGTATCCGAGATCTGGCCGAGATCGTCGCAGAGGTCGTACCAGGATGCGCAATTGAGTTTGCGGACGACGCCGGGCCCGATAAGCGATCATATCGTGTCAATTTTGAAAAGATTAGCCGCAAGCTCCCGGCTTTCAAGCCACAATGGAACGCTCGAATGGGTGCCGAGCAGCTCTATAAAGCCTATTGCGGATCTGGTCTGACATTGGCGGACTTTGAAGGGTCTCGGTACCAACGCATTGGCCACATCAAGATGCTCTTGGCGAAGGGTATCCTCGACAACCGATTGCGCCACACACAGCCTCTGTGGAACAGCGACAGGTCAACGGTTGCACCTGCGGTCTCTGCGACGGAATAAAGCTCGCCCGGCGTAAGATCATGGAGACCCAAAGAAACTTCGGTGAACAATTAATAACCGACGGCCTAGGCGAATCAATCTTTGCCCTAGCCGCCAAGCTCTACCCGATCTGCCGCAGCATCACCGGTGATGGCGTGCGGGAGACATTACGCGAGATTGGCACGTACATCAAACTTGATGTGCACGAGGTCCCAACAGGGACTGTGGTCTTCGATTGGACGATCCCGCGCGAATGGAATATTCGTGATGCATACATCAAAAATGAGCGAGGCGAAAAGATCGTTGATTTTGCTCAGTCGAACCTGCACGTCGTCAGCTACAGTATGCCCGTACGACTGTCTTGTTCGCTGGCGGAGCTCAGGAAACATCTTCATACGCTCCCGGAACAACCTGATCTGATCCCGTATCGTACGTCGTATTATACCGACAACTGGGGATTCTGTATCACTCACAGTCAGTTCGAAAATCTTCAGGACGAGACCTACGAAGTACTTATCGATTCGAGCCTTGAAAATGGGTTTCTGACTTACGGCGAGTACCTGCACAAGGGCGACACCGAAGACGAGTTTCTACTTTCGGCCCACGTCTGTCACCCCTCGCTAGCCAATGACAACTGCTCGGGTGTGGCACTGCTCACACAACTTGCGAAGCGAATGATCGGTTTACGGACGCGATATAGCTACCGCTTTCTATTTGCGCCCGGCACGATTGGCGCAATCACATGGCTCTCGCGCAACGAGGACAAAGCCCGACTCATCAAGCATGGTCTGGTTATCTCGATGGTTGGGGACGGTGGCGGTCCGACTTACAAGAGAAGCCGACGCGGTGACGCTCAGATCGATCGCGCTGCGGGCCACGTACTTCGTCATTCCGGGCTTGGTTATTCCATTGTTGACTTCTTTCCCTATGGCTACGACGAGCGTCAGTATTGCTCACCCGGATTCAACTTGCCGGTAGGGCTTCTTCAGCGCAGCAGGTTTGGCACCATTCCTGAATATCACACCTCGGCGGACAATCTCGCCTTTATCGGCGCAGATTACTTAGCGCAGTCCTATCGTGTCGTAGCCGGAATTCTCGATGTCATTGAAAATGATTTCGTCTGCCATAATATCATACCACGATGCGAACCTCAGCTCGGTAAACGTGGTCTCTATCGTTCAATCGGTGAAGACAAAAATGCCGAAGCCGCAAATTTGGCGCTGCTGTGGGTTCTCAATCTCTCCGACGGCGCACATTCATTGCTCGATATAGCGGAGCGCGCTAGCCTGCCATTTGCTGTCGTTTACAGAACTGCCGGGTTACTCCAACAGCACGGCCTTCTGACAGGTCTGCCTGAGCGTGGATGGAGTGAACGTGGCTTGAGCACTAAAAAATGACAGGCCATGCGTAGAAGGAAGTTGCCATCTGTGGTTTCGGGCCGTTGATGACGATTAGGTTATAATTAGGGATGCAAAGATCGATTATAGACTTTTTGCGGGTTGGCGGCACGAAAGCTTCCAAATTCGCTTTGGAGTCCCGGCAGAGTATAGAACAAAGGCTTAGCTCGACTTTGCGGATTTTTGCCCGGGTTTTAGACGCCGGTCCAGAAGATTGCCGCTTCCGCAATAATGCTCGCGGCCT
>Ga0187879_10002735_pt1 | contig 11894 bp, 7 predicted proteins | sample June2016WEW_19_1_FD_132423 | JGI IMG/M metagenome (GOLD analysis project Ga0187879, IMG submission 132423) | Peatland microbial communities from SPRUCE experiment site at the Marcell Experimental Forest, Minnesota, USA - June2016WEW_19_10 | ecosystem: Environmental > Terrestrial > Soil >... | reverse complement strand
GTGGCCCGCAGCCGCAGCGATGCGCTCGCCTGGTGCGTTCGCCTGGTGGGGGAGCACGAGGATAGCTGGCTGGCTGACCTTCGCGAGGCGCTCCGCAAGGTCGAGCAGGTGCGGGCTGAGGGGCCCGGATCCTGATCGCCTGAACCCGGCTCGCCTGGCGCCCCGGTGACGAGAACGGCCGCACCACCTGGCCGTTTCCTATGTCGATCCGTGGCCGGGCAATGCGGTGCCGCCCGCGGAGTTCCTGCTGATCCTGAACAAGAACGGGAACATCGTCCCCGGCGTGGCCAGGCTGAACCGCGAGCATCCGGCCGCCTACGTCGGCGGGGGGCCTGGCGCCGCCTGACCCTGGCCCCGCCAGGTGTTGACCCGGGCCTCGCGGCGGCCGCGGCGTGGGGGTCACGAACCGAGCGAGGCTAATGTTAACGTTCCGTCATGGGGGAACTACGTTGCGTTGATGGCTCCGTTCTCACGGTTGTCCCAGTTCCCTGCCGTGACCGCGCCGGGAAGCCCTATGAGATAACCCTGCAGCTCAGCCGCGATGGTCAGCCGTTCGCGAGGGTCGGCGAGCGCTGCGGGTTCCGGTTGTCCCGGCTCGCCGGCAGGGTGAGCGTCGCGCGCGGTGACCCGGAACAGGCAGCCGCGTGGCCCGATCCCGATGACCGTTTTCCTGATGCCGGGGATGACCCCGGCGCGCTGGGGTCGCTGCGCGACTATCCGCCAGCCGAACGCGAGTACTTCTTGCTCCGGTCCAGGGACCGGACGGATCTGCCTGGAGCCGGAGAACTCCGGTGCATGCTGCGGTCGAGTGCGCAATGGCTGGGCGGCCCAGGGGAGCCGGGCGGGATTCAGCCAGGCGGCGAGCGCTGGGTCGACGGATGGCGGCTGACCCGCCGCGCGGTCATCGAAGCGTGGGGCGCCGGAGGAATTGGCGTGCGGGCCGTGCTGACCTCAGCCGATCTCATGACATTTTTGGATACGGTGCTAAGCGAGCCAGATGCAGAGGCCCAAGTGGCCCCGGCACCGGCGGGGGCGAAGCGAGCCAGCAGGCTGCTGGGCGGCATCAGGAGGCCGGCCCGGCGGCGAGAAAGGGTGCCGGATGGGACTGCGCGATCTCGTCTACCGGCTCTACGAGCACAGGCTCGAGGCGTCGCTCTCGCCGGAGGCGATGCCCAGGCATGTCGGGGTGATGTGCGACGGTAACCGAAGGTGGGCCCGGTCAGCCGGACTGCTGGACGTCAGCAGCGGGCACCAGAAGGGCGCCGACAAGATCTTCGAGCTGCTGCAATGGTGCCGCCAGACCGGCGTCGAGGTCGTAACCCTCTGGCTGCTGTCCACGGACAATCTCAGCCGCCCGGCGGCTGAACTCGACCCGTTGCTGCGGATCATCGAAGAGACCGTCCGTGAACTGGCGGCCCAGAACTGGCATGTCAACCCGATGGGAGCGCTTGACCTGCTGCCCGTGGAGACCGTCCAGGTGCTGAAGGACGCCGGCGAGGCGACGGCAGCTCGTACCGGGCTGTTGGTCAACGTGGCCGTCGGGTACGGCGGCCGGCGGGAGATCGCTGACGCGGTGCGGTCCCTGTTGCAGGATCACGCGACCAGGGGAACCACGATCGAAGAGCTAGCCGAGATCCTGGACGTCGAGCACATCGCCGAGCATCTGTATACCGCCGGCCAGCCCGATCCGGACCTGGTGATCCGCACCTCAGGGGAGCAGCGGCTTGGCGGGTTCCTGCTCTGGCAGAGCGCGCAGTCGGAGTTCTACTTCTGCGACGCTTACTGGCCAGCCTTCCGCCGGGTTGACTTCCTCCGCGCGCTGCGCTCCTATGCGGCGCGGCACCGCAGGTTCGGCAGCTGAGCCAGGAAAACAACGAGGATCCAGAACGGGCCAGCAGCCAGCCCCCCAGCCCCGCAGCCCAGCGACATCCCGGCGACACCCGGGCCCCGTGCGGAGAGCATGATCAAGTCGCTGGAGAGCATGATCCACAGGCCCGACGGTGCCTGGCGTGTCTGGCGGGTTAACAGCTTGTTGCGGTACTTCCGGGATAAGGGTGACCGAGGGTACCGTCAGACCTGACGGGCGGTGCGTAGCCGCCCGACGGGAAGGCCCTCGAGATCCTCGAGCTTCGTGTCCTGGCACGCAGGCGAGACGAGCGAAGGGCCGGCGCCCGGCCCGTCGCTGGCCGGTCCCGGTCCCGCCGACACGTCTGTGTCCGAACGCGGCGTCGGCCTCGGCGCCCAGGGGAGAGCGAGTGGCCAGTAATTCAGCGAGTCCATCAGCCAGCCGCCGCACTACAGCGGCTAGCGCAACCAGCGGTACCAGGTTCACTTACGTCCTTGACACCAGCGTCCTGCTGGCCGACCCGGCTGCCATCGGCAGGTTCGCCGAGCACCGGGTCGTCCTGCCGGTCGTGGTGATTACCGAGCTGGAGGCCAAACGTCATCACCCCGAACTTGGCTACTTCGCCCGCCAGGCCCTCCGGCATCTGGATGACCTCAGGGTCGCCTACGGCAGGCTGGACGCCGACCTGCCGGTGGGCGACCAGGGGGGCACTGTCCGGGTCGAGCTGAACCACGCCGACCCTTCGGTCCTGCCGCCCGGGTTCCGCCTCGGAGACAACGACACCAGGATCCTCTCGGTGGCGCGCAGCCTGGCCGCCGAAGGCGAGTGCGTCGTCCTGGTCAGCAAGGACCTGCCGCTGCGGGTAAAGGCCGCCGCCGTCGGCCTGCCCGCCGAGGAGTACCGGGCCGAGCTGCCCGCTGACTCCGGCTGGACTGGCATGCGGGAGGTTGATCTCACCGCGGCCGAGATCGACGAGCTGTACAGCTCGGGCAGGCTCGACTGCGCTGCAGCACGCGACCTGCCCTGCCACACGGGGCTCGTGCTGCTGTCGGGCTCGGGCGCCGGCAGCGCGCTCGGCCGGGTGCAGCCAGACAAGTCGGTCCGGCTGGTCCGCGGTGACCGTGAGGTGTTCGGGCTGCGGGGCCGCAGCGCCGAGCAGCGGATCGCGCTTGACCTGCTGCTCGACGCCGACGTCGGGATCGTCTCGCTCGGCGGGCGGGCCGGCACCGGTAAGTCCGCGCTCGCTCTCTGCGCGGGCCTCGAGGCGGTCATGGAGCGGCACCAGCACCGTAAGCTGCTCGTTTTCCGGCCGCTGTACGCGGTCGGTGGCCAGGAGCTTGGCTACCTGCCCGGCTCCGAGGCTGACAAGATGAATCCCTGGTCACAAGCGGTGTACGACACGCTGTCCGCCGTCACCTCGCAGGATGTGATCGACGAGGTGCTGTCCCGCGACATGCTCGAGGTGCTGCCGCTGACCCACATCCGCGGCCGGTCGCTGCACGACTCGTTCGTCATCGTGGACGAGGCGCAGTCGCTGGAGCGCGGGGTCTTGCTGACCGTGCTGTCCCGGATCGGCTCCGGCTCGCGGGTGGTGCTGACCCACGACATCGCGCAACGGGACAACCTGCGGGTCGGCAGGCACGACGGCGTTGTCGCGGTGATCGAGAAGCTCAAAGGGCATCCGCTGTTCGCGCACGTCACGCTGGTCCGGTCCGAACGCTCCCCGATCGCCGCGCTCGTCACCGAGATGCTGGAGGACGCTGTCCTCTGATGCCGAGTGGCCGGAAGACGCAGTCCTCTGCTGCCCAGAGGCCAGGGGGCGCTGTCCGCCGCTGCCGAGAGGCCAGAGGACGCCGCACGCCCTGATCCGGTGGCTTCGGCCAGGAGTCGCAAAGGGGGCCCTGGCACGGTACGGTGACCAGCGTCATGAGCAATCCGCCCGACGTGCCAGACGCACCTGACGCACCTGACGCACCCGGCAGCGCAGCTGCTGCCGGGCTGCGGCGCAGCGCTACGCCGCCGGACCCGGCCAGCGCTGTAGCGATTTCCGTCGTCATGCCGCTTCGGAACGAGGAGCGGCACCTCGAGGAATCGGTCCGGTCTGTGCTCGGCCAGGATTACCCGGGCGAGATCGAGCTTGTGCTTGCCGTCGGCCCGTCCCGCGACCAGACCCTTGAGATCGCCGAACGGATGGCGGCCGCTGACTCCCGCATCACCGTGATTCCCAATCCCAGTGGGCGGATACCCAGCGCCCTCAATGCGGCGATCAAGGCGTCACGGCACTCGGTCGTCGCGCGGCTCGACGGCCATGCGCTGCTGCCGCCTGGCTACCTGCGGACCGCGCTGGCCGTCCTGGAGGAGACGGGCGCGGACGACACCGGCGGCATCATGGCCGCAGTCGGCGTGACGCAGTTCGAGCGGGCCGTCGCGTGGGCGATGACCTCCCCGGCCGGGGTCGGGGCGTCCCGGTTTCACACTGGCGGCCTTCCCGGTCCCGCAGACACGGTCTACCTAGGCGTCTACCGGCGGGCCGCCATCGAGCGGGTGGGCGGCTACGACGAGACGTACCAGCGTGCCGAGGACTGGGAGATGAACCACCGGATCAGGCTGGCTGGCGGACTGATCTGGTTCCAGCCCAATCTGCGGGTCACCTACCGGCCCCGGGCCAGCGTCCGCACGCTTGGCGCGCAGTACTTTCACTACGGCCGGTGGCGCCGGGTGGTGGCGCGCCAGCATCCGGGCACGATCAACCCGCGCTACCTGGCACCGCCGCTGGCGGTGCTCGCGATGGCTGCCGGGATCGCCGCGGGCCTGGTCGGCCTGACGGCGGGCGGGCCGCTTCGGTGGCTGGCCCTTGGCTTCGTGATTCCCGTCGGCTACCTGGCCGGGATCCTTGCCGTCACCGCGACGGCGGCCCGCAGCCTCGGCCTGCCCGTGCTGGCGCGGCTGCCGGCCGCGCTGGTCACCATGCACGTCTGCTGGGGCGTGGGATTTCTGACCAGCCCGCGGAGCCTGATGCCAGGCGGTCACAGTCCGCGCGCCTGACCTGCCCCGCCTGGTCTGCGCCGCCTGGTCTGCGCCGCCGGAACCATCCGCGCCCGGTGGGCTACCTACCAGCCAGCAGGCGGCGGACCACGCGCTCAGCGGCGTGGCCGTCATCGAGGCCGCAGTACTTGGCGGCGAAGGCACTGTATGCCGCTCGGTATGAGCGCTCAACCGCGCTGATATCCCTGAGGGCGGCGATGACCTCAGCCGAGGTGGCCAGCAGCGGGCCCGGTGCGGTCGCCTCAAAATCGAAGTAGAAGCCGCGTAGCGTGTCCCGGTAGCGATCGAGGTCGTAGGTGAAGAAGAGCATCGGGCGGCCGGTACCCGCGAAGTCGAACATGGCCGATGAGTAGTCGGTCAGCAGCACGTCGCTGATCAGATAGAGGTCGGTGACGTCGGGGTAGCGGGTGACGTTGACGGCGAAGCCGTCCGCCGCCCGGTCAGGGAGGCTGTTCCGCATCTGGGTGTGCAGCCTGATCAGCAGGACGTGGTCGGAGCTGAGGGCGGCGGCAGCCGCTTCGAGATCCAGTTCCAGCTCGAACCGGTAACGCCCCCGGTCGGCCGCGGCATCATCACGCCAGGTGGGGACGTACAGCACAATGCGCTTGTCGGCGGGCAGGCCCATCCTGTTCAAGATGGCCGCCCTCCGTTCGGCCTGGCCCGGGCGGTGCAATGCGTCGTTGCGCGGATAGCCGCACTCCAGGATCTCTCCCTGGAAGCCGAACGCGTGCCGGAAGATAGGCGTGCTGAACGAGTTCGGTGACAGCAGCAGGTCCCAGTGGGCGACGTCGGCGCGGAGCAGGTCCGGGTAGAAGATGCCGCTGGTGAACTGCGGCCGGTCCACATCCAGGCCAATCCGCTTGAGCGGTGTCCCGTGCCAGGTCTGCAGGCAGGTCTGGCCGTCGCGTTCTGTGAACCAGCGCGGCAGCATGTCATTGAAGATCACATAACGGGCCTGGGCCAGCGCCTCGAAGTGCTCTCTGCTGTTCGCGAGCATCACCCGGCCGCCGTCGGGAACGGTGAAATCGCCGGCCTCGCTGATCCAGGCGCAATCCAGCTCGGGGCGGGTACGGCGCAGTTCCGCGTAGATCGCGAGCGGGTTGTCTGAGCAGGCGCGGGCAGTGAAGCTGTCAAAAACAGCGAGGTCACGCAGCGGCTGGCGGACGGCCTTCGGGTAATCGCGGGCCACCAGCCGGCGCAGCGCGTAGCGGCCGCGCTCATCGTCGGTGAACGCCGGACGGACATCCAGCCGCAGCGCATCGGTACGGTAGGGCTGCAGCTCGACTTCGTGCAGGCCGGTGCGTTGGTAGCCAGGTAGCCCTGCCAGCAGGCGCCGCGCCACGGCGATGGTGATCTCCCCGTGTCCGGCAGCTCCGAGGAGCCGCCACTTGCCGCTGGCCAGCGGCGGACAATCGGCCCGGCCTGGCATGGCGTCCGGCGCAAGCTCAGTGGCAAAAGTGTCGCCCTCCCAAGTCAGCGGTAGCCGGTGCTGCTGCCCTGATTCGCCGTGGCGCAGGATCAGTTCGGCCGGCCTGGCACCGGGGTCGGTGTAGTCGCCGCGCAGCCGCAGGCACTGCGCCGCAGTCCAGTCGAAGGCCGTGATCACCGGGCGCAGCGTCCGTTCCAGCATCGACAGATAGCCGAAATGGGTGACGAAGGCAGTAACTTCCCTTGCGCCATGGCTCAGCCGCGATCCCGCCGTCTCAGGGGCCATCGCGAGCCGCGTCGTCGCACCGCCGCCACCGGGATTGATCGAGACGTCCCAGGTGAACTCGTCATAAACATGCGTGATCTTGGCAATCGGGCTGGCCGGATCGGCCAAGCTGACCAGTTTGCCGACCGGCACCCGGGCCCGGAAGGCCGTCCGGCGGCGGCCGCGGTCCCGCTCATCAGCCCCCGTCCAGGGCCCGGTGGCCTCGGCAGGCACCCGGATCGCCTTCCCGCCGCCCTTGCTGGGTGAAAGCACCAACGTCGCACCTGCGCGGAGCGGGAACCTCGTCCAGCCTTCGATGTCGAACGTGTCAGTGCTTGCGTGGCAGCCCGTCACGAACGCGGTGACCTGCCTGCCCTGGATGACGAACCGTCCGTCCTGCTCGGGAGCGGGCTGGACCCAGACACCTTCGGTGATCCAGCGGCCCATCGGCCACTGGGCCGAGCCGCTCGTCACCATGCTCGTCGGGCCGCTCAGCACCAGGCCTCCGCCGCGGACCTCCACCGTGAGTTCCCAGTTGGCGGCGCGCCATAGGCCAGGCAGGGTGGCCAGCCGGCGCGGGTCGATCTCCACCGCAAAGCCTGACCAGTCGTAGCAGGCCGCGCTCTGGCCCGAGAGAGCCGTGACGTCCGGGCGGAAGACGCGCTCCACCCGGAGCCTGATGGCCCGGCGCGTCCTGCTGTTGCGCAGCATGACCCGGATCTGCGAGTCCGATTCGGTTGGGGAGTCGAGCCGCCGGATGTAGGCGTAACCCTCGAGGCGCAGCCTCGCCCCCCGCCATGTCACGGCGTCCAGGACCGCGTTGAGCGTCATCTCAGCGGTGATATCGAAGACGTGATCGGGTATGCCGCGGGCCGGATCCCGGAAGAACGGGTAGGCGGCGCACCATCGTCCGGGCTTATCGCTGCTGGGAACGGCCGGAATCGCCAGGCTGTCGCCACGGCCCGAGAACCGCAGTACCTCCAGGTACTCGGACATCATCCCGCGGCTCAGCAAGTGGCAGTGCAGCCTCGAGAGCGCTGGCACGCCGAGGTAGCCGGAATCGCCAACGTGGCGCAGGTAGTCAGTGGCGAGCTCGGTCAGCCGCTCCCGATGCGCGTCGTTGGCAAAGCCGTATGCGCTGGCCAGCAGCGGGAAATCGCTCCTGAGCACGGACCGGTCGAAGATCGGCTTGAGCGCGGGCGCGCTGGCCTCAAGAAACGAAGCGATATTGCCCATGGCGGCCATCCGCTGCTCGACGTTCTGCAGCTCCCTCGAACGCTGGGTGATGGAGAGCGTGCCCTCGTCCCGCTCGCGCCAGTAATAGACCACGTCGCGGAAGACGTCAACCGATGAAGCCAGCACATGCGCCCGCACCATGACGGGCGGATCTTCATACAGGCAGCCGGCGAACTCTAGCCCGTGAGCATCCCAGAAGGATCGCCGGAAGACCTTGTTCCAGCAGGTCCTGTCCGTGAGCAGGGCAGGCAGCCTGGACACGTGCGTACGAAGCGCAGTCTTGCCGAACGGCTCGGAGTGCAGCACCGACGGCCGCACTCCCTGCGAGCTGATGCGGCTGACACCGCCGCACGCGATGTCCGAGCCGGTCTCCTCCAGCGAGCCGACGAGGAGCTCATAGGCGTGGCGGTCGACCAGATCATCGCTGTCGACGAAGGCCAGGTAGGTTCCGGTGGCCTTCCGCACACCGGTGTTGCGCGCGATTCCAGGGCCCTGCTGCCGCTGCTGGATGAGCTGGAACCTGGGGTCGCGGGCGGCGTAATCCTTGGCAACGACAGTGCTTGAGTCGGTAGAGCCGTCGTCGACCATGATGACCTCAAGGTCGCGAAAAGTCTGGCGGCCAATGGACTCAAGTGCCGCCTCGATATACCGATCGACGTTGTGAAACGGCACGACGACGCTAACCTTCGCCACCAGAGCGGCACCTCCGGGATCGCCGGCTGATGTTCCAGCAGGCTCGTCGGCCATGATGGCTCTCGGCATATCTGACCACAAGCCGTATTCCCTATGCAAGAGGTCTAATTTACTTCTGCATCGGTCAATGTCAAGGCAAAATTCGATCCTTCGCACGCGGGATCCAGCTGCCCGTGTCATCGGCCTGTGGTCAGCTGGCGAGCAGGGCCTCGGCAACATCAAGGTCGGCCGGGTAGGTGATCTTGATGTTGCGCTCGCTGCCAGGAACGACGCGGATGGCTACACCGGGCAGGTAGCGCAGCACGACGCCGCAGTCATCAGTGGCGGCGGCATCGGTGAAGGCGGGATCGGCCAGCGCGAGCTCATGGGCCTGCCTGAGCACGGAAAGCCGGAATCCCTGCGGAGTCTGGCAGCGTCGGAGGCTGTCCCTGGCTGGCATCCCCGTCATCACGCCGTCATTGACGATCACGATCGTGTCGGCTGAGGGAACGGCGACACCCACCGCAAGGGAGGTGCCGAGCGCTGTCACGCAGTCCGCGATGATCCGCTGGTCGAGCAGCGGCCGGGCGGCGTCGTGCAGGAGTACGTTGCACTCGCTCGCACCGAGCGCAGCGATCGCGCGGCGGGTGGAGTCCGCCCGCGCGGCGCCGCCCTCGATGACGTCAGCGAGCTTGCGGTACTGGCCTCCGCCCAGCTGCTTCCTGGCCTGTCCGGCAAAGCCGGCGGCCATCACAAGTAGGACGGAGTCGATGCCAGGGGCCGCCTCGAAGGCCGCGACCGAGTGCTCCACCAGCGGCTTGCCCGCGAGGACCTGCAGCTGCTTTGGCAGGCGGCCGCCGAACCGCTGGCCGGTCCCGCCCGCCAGCACGACCGCGACCGTCCGCATGAGGGGACCTTACCCGGGCCGGCTTACCGATGCCGACGCGGCAGCAGCGGGTTTTACGGGATAGTCGGACAGGGCAGGGGCCACATGCCGGGGCTTAATCGCGTATGTACTCTAGGTAATTGACTCAATGCATAACGTATGGAGGACTCCATCACATCGGGCCTGAACGGGCCTGCCGACGGGCCAGCCAGCAATGGCGCAGCCGGAGGTCCCGTCGGCGGGTCGGCGAGCAAGACGCTCGGGTCGTCCGTCAGCTCTGTGATCAGGGCGCCGACGGCCGATCGGGTCCCGCTGCCGGCCGCCGGGGCCGCCGGGCCGGCGGCTGATCGGGTCCCGCTGCCGGCCGCCGAGGCCGCGTTGGCTGCTGATCCTGCCCAGCTGCCGAGCGCCGCGGCCGCCGGCCCGGCCATTTCTGAAGCCATTGGGTATGTGCCTGGCCGCTTTGCGGACTGGGCAGCGCGGCGCAGCATTGCCCCGAACTCAGCTACCGGCATCTCATTCATCCTGGGCGTATGCGCCGCGGTCTGGTTCTCAGCAGGTACCAGGCCCGACAATGCGAAGGCCGCTCTCGCCCTGTGCGGCAGCTACCTCGCCGCCTGGGCTGCCCAGCTGCTGATCAGGTCTATGGCCGGTGCCCCGGCCGGTGCTGCGGGTAATGACCCGGGCACCGCCCTGGCCAGCAGCGTGGTGAGCGTGGCCGCCGGCGGCGCAGCAAGCGCAGCCGTCGGCGCGGACCGGGTGGCCAGGCTGACCGGCCCGGTCTGTGAATTTGCGATCTACGCGGGACTTGCCGTCGGTGCGCACGCGGCCCGATGGAGCGGGCCGTGGGAACTCGCGACCGCAGCGGCGATCTTGCTGCCGGTGCGCCGGACGATGCTGGCCTGCACCGACAATACGCGTGCGAGGTCCCGTCGGATCCTCACCGGCGGCTGGCGGATCCTGTCCCTGCCCGGCGCAGCAGGCCGGCTGGCATTGATCGCCGTCGTGGCGTCGATCTGGGGGACCCGGATGGCCCTGATATCCCTGCTCGCCTGGGAGATCGCGGCGACCAGCTACGCGCTGACGGTTCCGCCGGTGGTTGGCCTGGCCGGGGAGAGCGTGGCGAGGTACCGCGATGACGGAGAGATCGCGCGCTGGCTCGGCCGGCTGGTCCGCGGGAACATTGCCCCGCTGCCGCCCGCGCTGGCTGGTCTCGCGGCCACTGCCACGATCACCATGCTCGGCCTGCGGGACCTCCCCGGACTCCTGGTGCTCACGCCCGCGGTGGCGATGCTGCTTGCGGCACCTGGTTCCGGCGATTCGCACGCCGGGCCTTTCGACTGGCTGGTGCCCGCGATCCTGCAGGCTGGCCAGTTCCTTTACATTGCCGCTGTCGGTTTCTCCTGCGGCGTCCCCGCGCCGGTGACGTTCACCCTGTGTGCCGTGATCGCGCTGCGCTACCTGGCGCTGGCCGGTCCCGTGCTGCCAGGCCAGAGCCGGCTGGACCTCGGCAGCAGCATGGGCTGGGAGGGGCGGATGCTGGTGGTCGGCGTCGGCGCGATGGCCGGCCTCTCGACGTTCGCTTACGCGGCGCTGACGGCGTATCTTGGGGTGCTCATCTGCTCGAAAGTCATGACATCTGCACAGGGAGTCGGCCGGTGATCGGGATGGTGCTTGCGGCAGGCGCCGCCCGGCGGCTCCGCCCGGAGACCGACCAGCTGCCCAAGACACTGCTCCCGGTGGCGGGCGAGACGACCATACTCGACATTGCGCTGCGCAATCTGTCAGCGGTTGGGCTGAGCGAGGTCGTCATCGTGGTCGGGCACGCGGCGGACGCTATCGCGGATCGTGCGGCGAGCCTGGAACGCAGCTACCGGATCGCGCTTGAGCTCGTCTACAACGACCGTGCGCTTGACTGGAATAACGCCTACTCACTCTGGCTGGCGCGCGAGCATTTCGGTACCGGGGTGCTGCTGGTCAATGGTGACACCGTGCATCCGGTCAGCGTCGAGAAGACGCTGCTCGCGGCCCGGGTCGCGGCCGGCAAGAGCCAGGCGGACGTCATCCTCGCCGTCGACAACGTCAAACGGCTCGCGGACGAGGAGATGAAGGTGGTCGTGGACGCACGCGGGCTGCTGGCCAGGATCAACAAGAAACTTGATCCGGCTGGAGCATACGGCGAGTACATCGGCGCGACGCTCATCGAGGCTACGGCCGCGACCCCGCTCGCCGCCGCGCTTGAGGCCACCTGGCGGCGGGATCCTGGACTCTATTACGAGGACGGCTACCAGGAACTCGCTGACCGGGGCGGCGAGATTGCCGTCGCGCCGATCGGGGCGGTCGACTGGGTAGAAGTTGACGACCACGATGACCTTCGCCGGGCCAGGGAGATCGCGGGCCGCTGCTAGGTCGACGGGCGGCCGGGTCGACGGGCCGCTGCCAGGTTGACGGGCCGCTGCTAGGTTGACGGGCGGCTGCCGGGTCGACGGGCCGCTGCCAGGTGGACGGGCCGCTGC
>Ga0187879_10002734_pt1 | contig 11897 bp, 11 predicted proteins | sample June2016WEW_19_1_FD_132423 | JGI IMG/M metagenome (GOLD analysis project Ga0187879, IMG submission 132423) | Peatland microbial communities from SPRUCE experiment site at the Marcell Experimental Forest, Minnesota, USA - June2016WEW_19_10 | ecosystem: Environmental > Terrestrial > Soil >... | reverse complement strand
TCCGCCGACGCCCAGCCGAGGCTGAGGCGGATCGCGCCGCGCGCGAGCTCCGGCTTCACGCCCATCGCCGCCAGCACATGCGACGGCGCCACCTTGCCCGACGAGCAGGCCGAACCGGAGCTGACCGCGACGCCCGCGAGATCGAGCGCGATCATCAGCGTCGCCGCCTCGACGCCAGGCGCAGCGAAGCAGACGGTGTTGGGCAGGCGCGGCGCCGCCTGCGAGAAGATGACCGCATCCATGGCGACCGAGCGGACGGCCTCGGCGAGACGGTCGCGCAACCCAACGAGCCGCTCCCCTTCGCTCGCCGTCTCGGCGAGGGACGCACGCGTAGCCGCGCCGAAGCCCGCGATCGCCGCCACGGCTTCGGTGCCCGCCCGATAGCCGCGCTCCTGGCCGCCGCCCCGCACCAGCGGCGCGCCCAGACTGACCCCGGCGCGCGCCGTCACCAAGGCGCCTGCGCCCTTCATTCCTCCGATCTTGTGCGCCGACAGCATCAGCGCGTCGGCGCCGAGCGCGGCGACGCCGCAATCGATCCGCCCGGCCATCTGCACCGCGTCGCAGAACACGAGGCCGCCCGCCGCATGGACCAGCGCCGCCGCTTCGGCGACCGGCTGGACGACGCCGGTCTCGTTATTTGCGCCTTGCAGCCCCAGCAGGACACGTCCGGGGCGGCGGCAGGCGGCCTCGAGCCAGTCGAGGTCGAGCCGGCCGTCGGGCCGCAAGGGCGCGATCTCCGCCGCCGGAAACCGATGGCCGGAGAGGACGCAGGCATGCTCGCCGGCGGAGACGATGAGCCGCTCGAGCGGGGCAGCGCCCGGCCCGGCGCCGAACAGCGGATTGAGCGCCGCGTTCGCGGCCTCGGCGCCGCCGGAGACGAACGTGACGCAACGGGGCGCCACGCCCACGAGCCGCGCGACGTCGCTTCGCGCCTCCTCGACGATCCGGCGCGCCGCCCGCCCTTCCGCGTGCACTGAGGAGGGATTGCCGGTCGTCTCCATCGCCGCGAGCGCGGCCTCGCGCGCTTCCGGGCGCAGCGGCGCGGTGGCGTTATAATCGAGATAGGTTCGGCTTAGCGGGCGTGCGGCGGCCATCGCGGCTCCCATTCCGCCGGCCGGGACGCGAAACGCGGCCGGGCTTGCGGTTTTTCCTTGCATTTGCCGGCGCCCAGCGTGCTATGAGGCGGCCTCCGAGGCGAGCCCCCGCCGACTGACCGATTGATATGCACCCCCGAACCCGCGCCGCAAGGCGCGGGCGTCCGCATTTCACCCCTGGCCGGGCGCGCTTCAAGGCATTGTGGAGTTTTCATGCCCGAAGTTTTCTTCAACGGTCCCGCCGGTCGGCTTGAGGGTCGCTTTCATCCGGCCAAGCAACGCGGGGCGCCGATCGCGGTGGTGCTGCATTCTCATCCCCAATTTGGCGGCACGATGAACAACCAGATCGTCTACAACACTTATTACAATTTCGCCGAGCGCGGGTTCTCGGTGCTGCGCTTCAATTTCCGCGGCGTCGGACGGTCGCAGGGCGCCTTCGACCACGGCCAGGGCGAATTGTCGGACGCAGCTTCCGCCCTCGACTGGGCGCAGTCGATCAGCCCGGAGGCGCGCGCCTGCTGGATCGCCGGCGTGTCGTTCGGCTCCTGGATCGGCATGCAACTCTTGATGCGCCGCCCCGAGATTGAGGGCTTCATTTCGATCGCGCCGCCAGCCAACCGGTTCGACTTCAGCTTTCTCGCCCCCTGCCCTTCGTCCGGGCTGTTTGTCCACGGCGACAAGGATCGCGTCGCGCCGTTGAAAGAGGTCCTGGCGCTGATCGAGAAACTGAAGACCCAGAAGGGCATCCTCATCGAGCATGCGGTCATCCCCGAGGCCAATCACTTCTTCGAGGATTGCATCGACGAACTGCACATGGTCGTCGGCGCCTATCTCGACAAGCGTCTCGGCATGCCGCGTCATGCGCCCCCGGCCGTGCGCAAGGAGCGGGCGAAGCCGACCCTGCCGCAGCGCGACAACCGATAGAGCCGACGAAAAAGTGTCCCTGATCACGACGACGGACGAACTCGCTCAGGCCTGCCAGCGCCTGGCGCGCTCGCCGTTCGTGACAGTCGACACCGAATTCCTGCGCGAGACGACGTTCTGGCCGATTCTTTGCGTTGTCCAGCTCGCCTCCGACGACGAAGCGATGGCGATCGACGCGCTCGCTCCCGGACTCGACCTCGAGCCGCTGTTGCAGCTGATGGCCGACGAGGACGTGGTCAAGGTGTTCCACGCCGCCCGGCAAGACCTCGAAATCTTCTGGAAGCTCTCCGGCGTCCTGCCGACGCCGCTGTTCGACACCCAGGTCGCGGCGATGGTTTGCGGCTATGGCGAGCAGGTCTCCTATAGCGAGCTTGCGCACTCGATCTGCCATGTCGCGATCGACAAGTCGTCGCGGTTCACCGATTGGGCGCGCCGGCCGCTGGCCGAGGCGCAGATCGACTACGCGATCGGCGACGTGACCCATCTGCGCGACATCTATCGAGAGTTGTCGAAGCGCGTCGCGGCCACCGGGCGCCAATCGTGGCTCGACGACGAAATGAAGACGCTGAACTCGCCTTCGACCTACGAGCAGCATCCCGAGCGCGCCTGGGAGCGCTACCGGACCAAGGCGAGGAAGCCCCGCGATCTCGCGGTGCTGATGGAGCTTGCAGCCTGGCGCGAGAGCGAGGCGCAGGCGCGCGACGTGCCTCGGGCGCGGGTGTTGAAGGACGACGTGCTGATCGAGCTCGCGCTCGCCGCCCCGCGCAGCGTCGAGGCGCTCGGCAACTTGCGCGCGTTCCCGCGCGGGATGGAGCGGTCGCGCGCCGGCGGGGAAATTCTGGCGGCGGTCGAGCGCGGGCTTGCGCGCGATCCCAAGACGCTGCCGAAGATCGAGCGCGACCGGCGCAACGGCGCCAATGTCGGCGCGACGGTCGAGCTGCTCAAAGTGCTCCTCAGGCAGGTGAGCGAGGAGAGCGGCGTCGCCGGCAAGCTGATCGCCACCGTCGACGATCTCGAATCGATCGCCTCGAGCGACCGGGCGGAAGTGCCCGCGCTCAGCGGCTGGCGGCGCAAACTGTTCGGCGACCGGGCGCTCGAGCTCAAACATGGCCGCCTGGCGCTGACGGTCGAGAACGGCAGGGTCGTCACGCTCGAATGGAAAGACGCCGAAGCGCCGAACCCGGCCGTTTGACGACGCGACGATCGTCTGCATTGGCGCACCCCCACCACCGTCCTTCGGACGGTCCCCCTCCCCCGCTTCGCGGGGGAGGAATGAGCGGCGGCGACTTAATCCTCCCCCGTGAAATGGGGGACGGGGACCGCGCGGCTGCCCGGTGGAGGAGGCAATGACGGGAAGGCCGTCAGCGTGAACGGCGATATCGTCTGGCTGCGCGACGACTTCCGTCTCGACGACCAGCCGGCGATTCTCGCCGCAGCGGATCGCCCGGCGCTCCATGTCTATGTGCACGACGACTCGCCTCGGAACGGCCGCCCGCTAGGGGGCGCGGCGAAATGGCGCCTCGCCCAGTCGTTGAAGGCGATGGAGGAGGCCCTCGCCGCCCGCGGCGGCCGTCTCGACGTCATGCGCGGTGAGGCCGACAAGGTCATCCTCGCGCTCGCCGCTTCGGCGAAAACTGGCCGCGTTCTCTGGACCCGACGCTACGAGGCAGCGTCGATCGCGCTCGACGCCGGCGTCAAGACGCGCCTGCGCGAGCGCGGCGTTGAGGCCCTGAGCTTCAACGGCCGGCTCATGCGCGAGCCGTGGGAGGCCGCAAAGCCCGACGGCGCCGCGTCCGGCAGCTTTTCCGCCTTCTGGCGGCGCCATCGCGCCCTTGGCCCCCTGCCCGCGCCGTCGCGAGCGCCGGACCGCCTCAACGCCGCGCCTTGGCCGGAGATCGCCCCGGACCGTGTGACAATCGATGGGCTGCGACTTACGCCGACCAAACCCGACTGGTCGGGCGAGCTTGCGCTCGGCGAGAGCCCCGGCGAACCGGGCGCGCTCGCCGCGCTAGCCCGGTTCGTCGACGGTCCGCTCGCCGGCTATGCCGAAGGCCGCGATCTGACGTCGCGAGAGACGACCTCGCGGCTCTCGCCCCATCTGCGCTTCGGCGAGGTTTCAACCCGCCGTATCGCCGCCGCCCTCGAGAACGCCGCCGCCGCCGGGCCGGCCGTGCAGCGCGACGCCGAGAAGTTCATGGCTGAGCTCGGCTGGCGCGACTTCGCAGCGGCGCTTCTCTATCGAAATCCCGATCTCGCGACGCGGCCTCTGCGGCGCGAATTCGAACGCTTTCCCTGGCGAGACGATGAGAAGGGGTTTCGCGCCTGGGCGCATGGGCAGACCGGCTATCCGATCGTCGACGCGGGGATGCGCCAGCTCTGGCGCACTGGATTCATGCACAATCGGGTGCGCATGATCGCGGCCTCGTTCCTCGTCAAGCACCTGCTCATCGACTGGCGCCGTGGCGAGCAATGGTTCTGGGACACGCTCACCGACGCCGATCCCGCCAGCAACCCGATGGGCTGGCAATGGGTCGCGGGCTCGGGCGCGGACGCTGCGCCATACTTCCGCATTTTTAATCCGATGCTGCAGGCGCAAAAATTCGACGCCGCCGGCGCCTACGCGCGCCGCTGGGTCCCGGAGCTTGCGCAGCTCGCAGCGCCGGAAGTCCACGCGCCCTGGCGGGCTTCGACCGAAGCGCTGGCGCGCGCCGGCGTGGTCCTGGGCCAGACCTATCCGAATCCGATCGTCGACCACGCCTTCGCCCGCGCCCGGGCGCTGGAGGCGTTCGCGGCGATGCGCACTCAGTAGGCGCGGTCGCGAGCCGGCCGCGCCCGAGCCGAGCGCGGCTAAACGTCAAAGCACCAGGAGCTTCTTCACCAGCGAGAAGACTTCCTTGTAGGGCAGCTTGGTTGCGCCGGCGATGGCGAAGGGGACGAGGGCCGCGCCGGCGAGCCGGGCGATCGCCGATCGGCTCATGAGATTGCCGACCCCACCCTCACCCCGGCTCCGCCGCCGACAGCGCCGCCTCCTCGCTCAGGAACTCGCGCAGGGCCTTGATGCGCGGAGAATTGGCGTCGTCCGGACGGCAGACGAAGTAATAGCCGAACGGCGTCGAGACGCTGGTCTTGAACGGCGCGACGAGGCGCCCGGCGGCGAGTTCGTCGGCGGCGATCGCAAACGAGGTCAGCGCCACGCCCTGCCCCTGGGCGGCGGCGCGCAGCGTCATCGCCATGTTGTTGAAGAAGACGCCGTGGGTTGCCTCGACCTGGCGCGCGCCGGCGGCCTTGAGCCAGTCGGACCACGTCGGCCAGGACGCGTGCGCGGGGTTCCAGTCGAGATGCAGCAGGGTATGGCGACGCAGATCCTCGGGCGAGCGAAGCGGATCGGCGCCGGCGACAAGCTCGGGCGCGCAGACCGGAAAGACGTCCTCCTTGAACAGGAGCGTCGCCGCGAGGCCCGTGAACTCGCCCGCGCCCCAGCGGATGAGCGCGTCCGCGGCGCCGGACTCGAGCGCTTCATCGATCGGATTGGCGTCGATCAGGACATCGGTCTCGGGATGGCGGGCCTTGAACTTGCCGATCCGGCCGACGAGCCAGGTGGCGGCGAACGACGGCGTCGAATTGATCACCAGAAAGCGGCGCCCGTTACCCTCGCGCATGGCGCGCGCGGCCTTGGAGAGGAGCGCCAATCCTTCGGTGAGCGTTCCTGCTCCGGCCGCGCCCGATTCGGTCAGGCGAAGTCCGCGGCCATTTCGCTCGACGAGCCTTGCGCCGAGATCCTGCTCGAGCGCCCGCACCTGCTGGGCGACCGCCGCCTTGGTCACGTGCAGCTCCTCGGCCGCCCGGGCGAACGACAGGTGGCGCGCGACGACCTCGAAGGCGCGAAGCGCGTTGAGCGGCGGCAGGCGGTTGAGGAGGTTCATCGTTTAGCTTTCCTATACGATGGGCGTAGAAGGAATGAGTTGCTGCGGCGCGGCATTTCCTTATATATGCCGGTGAAACGGGCGCAAGCGGCGCAATCTATGCTTAAGGATTGGTAACATGACCGCCTCCACCACCAATCTGGCTCAAGCCCACGCCGATTTCGGCATCTCGTCGGCGGCCAGATTCGTGAAACGAATTCTTAACCAATTGAGCGAGCGCGCCGAAGCCGCGATCGATCGCAGTCGGCTCGCGGCGCTGCCGCCCCGCTACCTCGACGATGCCGGGATGACAGTCGGCGAACGGGCCGCGGTCCTGGGCTACGAAGAACCGGCGCGCGACCCTTGGGCGCTGGTTGTGACCCAGCGGCTCTGAAGTCCTCGCCCTTCGTCCCAATCAAGCCTGACGAACGCGAGTGAACCTCGCGCTCACGTCGCTGCAATAGCCCGCGCCTCGGCTCGTCGCGACGCTGACGTTCGCGGCCCGTCGCTCGCGCGTTGCGCCGCGAACGTATCGCGACTTCAAGCGGGAACGCGGCTCTCGCTGCGGCGCCGCGAGCTCGGCTTGACGGGGGCGGCGCAGCATCGGAAAAGACGGCTCCCCTTCACGCGGGAGACCGGATGCAACGCGTCACGCTGATCGACAACTATGACAGCTTCACCTTCAACCTCGTCCATTACCTTGGGGAACTGGGCGCGGACGTGTCGGTGTGGCGCAACGATGAGATCACGGTCGCGGACACGCTCGCCTCGAGGCCGGACGCGATCGTGCTGTCGCCTGGACCTTGCACGCCGAACGAGGCGGGGGTGTGCCTCGACCTCGTCCGCTCGGCCAGCGAAACGACGCCGATGCTCGGCGTCTGTCTCGGGCATCAGGCGATCGGGCAGGCGTTCGGCGGCGACATCGTGCGCGCGCCAGCGCCGATGCATGGCAAGGTCTCGCGCATTTCGCATCACGCGCGCGGGCTCTTTCGCGGTCTGAACGGACCCTTTCAGGCGACGCGCTATCACTCTCTCATTGTCGAGCGGGCCAGCACGCCCTCAGAACTCGAGATCACCGCCGAAAGCGACGATGGGCTCGTCATGGGCGTTGAGCACCGCGACCGCCCGGTTTTCGGAGTCCAGTTCCATCCGGAGAGCATCGCCAGCGAGCACGGGCGGCAAATCTTGCGCAATTTCTTGGACTTGGCGACCGCCTTTCATCAGCGCCAGCAGGCTTTCTGAGGGGGAACGCGAAACGGGGTCATGGAATCATTCAAGCCTCTGATCGCCAAAGTCGCCGCAGGGGCGACGCTGACCCGCACCGAGGCGGAAGGCGCGTTCGATTCGATGCTCTCGGGCGAAGTGACGCCATCGCAGATGGGCGGATTCCTGATGGCGCTGAGGGTGCGGGGCGAGACGGTCGACGAGATCACCGGCGCGGTCGCAGCGATGCGGGCGAAGATGATTAGGGTGAAGGCGCCGCCGGACGCAATCGACATCGTCGGCACCGGCGGCGACGGTTCGGGCTCCTATAATGTCTCCACCCTGGCCGCGATCATCACCGCCGCCTGCGGCGTGCCGGTCGCCAAGCACGGCAACCGCGCAATGTCTTCGCGCTCGGGCGCCGCGGATACGCTCGCCGCGCTCGGGGTCAAGATCGGTCTCTCGCCTGACGGCGTCGAACGCTGCATCCGCGAGGCCGGGATCGGCTTCATGATGGCGCCCGCCCATCATGCGTCGATGCGCCATGTCGGTCCGACGCGGGTCGAGCTCGGCACCCGCACGATCTTCAATCTGCTTGGACCGCTCTCCAATCCAGCCGGCGTCAAACGCCAGCTCGTTGGCGTCTTCTCGGCCGCCTGGCTCGAGCCGATGGCCGAAGTGCTGCGGAATTTCGGCTCCGAGCGCGTTTGGGTGACGCACGGCCTCGACGGCCTCGACGAGATCACCGTCACCGCGCCGACCAAGGTCGTGGAGCTGAAAGGCGGCGCCCTTCATGCCTTTGAACTAACGCCGGAAGGGGCGGGCCTCGCCCGCTCGGCGCCTGAGGCGCTCAAGGGCGGGGATCCGGCGCATAACGCCAAGGCGCTTATCGATGTCCTCGACGGCGCGCCGGGCGCCTTTCGCGATATCGGGCTCATGACCGCGGGCGCCGCGCTCGTGGTCGCAGGCAAGGCCGGGGCGGTCAAGGACGGCGTGGCCATGGGCGACGCGGCGATTCGCTCCGGCGCCGCCCGGCGCACGCTCGATCGATTGATCGCAGTCTCGAACGCCTGAAAGTCGGAAACGCTGATGGCTGACATCCTCAAAAAGATCGAAAGCTATAAGCGCCGCGAAATCGCAGACGCCAAGGTCAGGGTGCCGCGCGCGACTTTGGACCGCGAGATCGAAGGCCAATCTCCGCCGCGCGGTTTCATCAAGGCGCTGGAACGGGCGATCCAGGAGGGACGGTTCGGCCTGATCGCCGAAATCAAGAAAGCGAGCCCGTCTAAGGGAATGATCCGGGAGGACTTCGACCCGGCCGCGCTCGCCAAGGCCTATCAGGCCGGCGGCGCCGCCTGCCTCTCCGTGCTGACCGACGGGCCGTCGTTTCAGGGCGCGCCCGACCACCTGGTCAAGGCGCGAAAGGCGACGACGCTCCCCATTCTGCGCAAGGATTTCCTGTTCGACGCCTATCAGGTGCTGGAGGCGCGCGCCTGGGGCGCCGACTGCATCCTCATCATCATGGCCGCCGTCGACGACGAGATCGCCAAGACGCTCAACAAGACCGCACATGACCTCGGCCTCGACGTGCTGATCGAGACCCATGACGAGAATGAGCTCAAACGCGCGCTCACTCTCGAAGGGCGACTGATCGGGGTCAACAATCGGAACCTCCACACCTTCGAGACCTCGCTCGAAGTCTGCGAACGGCTCCTGCCCTTAGTTCCGAACGGAAAGATCGTGGTCGCCGAAAGCGGCATCTCCGATCACGCCGACTGCAAGCGGCTTGCCAAGGCCGGCGTGGAAGCCTTCCTGGTGGGAGAGGCGCTGATGCGCCACAAGGACGTTGCGGCAGCGACCCGTACATTGCTGACCGGAATGTAAGAGCAATTCGAGGCTGGCTGTTTGCCCGCTTCTGCTCCCCCGCGCCAATGTCATCCGGCGGTTGCAGACCTCAGCCGGGCCCCGGCGTCAGCGAGTGTTCTATTTTCGTTCCAGGCCCGCCCATGGTAGTTTATTGCGGGCGCGATTCGTCAACTTGTGAAAGCGGACATGAACGATCTTTTCGGCGCGGCAGGGCCCCAGCGCGGCAAACCGGCGCCGGTCAAGGGCAAGTCTCCGGCGCGCAGCGGCACGCTTGGCGAAGCGGACTATAATGCCGCCTCCATTGAAGTGCTCGAGGGGCTGGAACCCGTCCGGCGGCGTCCCGGAATGTATGTGGGCGGGACCGATTCAAACGCTCTTCATCACCTCTTTGCCGAAGTGATCGACAATTCGATGGATGAAGCGGTGGCCGGCCACGCCACCTTCATCGAGGTCTCCCTCGAGGAGGGCGGCTATCTGAGCGTCGTCGACAACGGCCGTGGCATGCCGGTCGATCCGCACCCGAAATTCCCAAAGAAATCCGCGCTCGAAGTCATCATGACGATGCTGCACGCGGGCGGCAAGTTCGACAGCGGCGCCTATGAGACCTCAGGCGGACTTCATGGCGTCGGCGTATCGGTCGTGAACGCGCTGTCAGAAAAGCTCGAAGTCGAGGTCGCGCGCGGCCAGATTCTCTATCGCCAAACGTTTGAACGCGGCAAGCCCACGACCCCGCTCACGATCGCCGGTAAGACGCCGAACCGCCGCGGCACCAAAGTGCGATTTTTGCCTGATCCGCAGATATTCGGGGCGCAGGCGCGGTTTGATCCGGCGCGCGTGTTCAAGATGGCGCGCTCGAAGGCCTATCTGTTCGGGGGGGTCGAGATCCGATGGCGCTGCGCGCCGTCGCTTATCGGCGAAAGCGCGAAAGTCCCGACAGAGGCCACGTTCCATTTTCCCGGCGGGCTTCGAGACTACCTCGCAGGCGACATCGAGGATCAGGAACTCGTAGCCGATCAGGTTTTCACCGGCCGAGTCGACAAGGCGGGCAAGCACGGCTCGGTCGAATGGGCGATCGCCTGGCTCGCGGGCGCTGACGGGTTCGTCCATTCTTATTGCAACACGATCCCGACGGCCGACGGCGGCACGCATGAATCAGGTCTCCGCACGGCCTTGCTGCGCGGTCTCAAAGACCATGCGGACCGAATCGGCCAAAGCAAGCGCGCGGCCGCGCTGACGACCGACGACGTGATGGCCAGCTGCGCCGCGCTGATTTCGATCTTCATTCGTGAGCCCGAATTCCAGGGTCAGAACAAGGGCCGCTTGCAGACCGCCGACGCCGCGCGACTGGTCGAGGGCGCGGTGCGCGACGCCTTCGACCACTGGCTCGCGGCGGCGCCGAGCCAGGCGGCCAAGCTCCTCGAGTGGTCGATCGAACGCGCCGAGGAGCGCATTCGCCGCCGGATGGAAAAAGAGGTGGCCCGCAAGACCGCGGTGCGCAAACTCCGGCTGCCCGGCAAGTTGGCCGACTGCACAAACTCCTCGGCGCAAGGCTCCGAATTGTTCATCGTCGAAGGCGACTCGGCGGGCGGATCGGCCAAACAGGCGCGCGACCGGGCCTCGCAGGCCGTGCTGCCGTTGCGCGGGAAGATTCTCAACGTGGCGTCAGCCGCACGCGACAAGCTGGCGCAAAACCAGCAGCTTTCGGACTTGATGCAGGCCCTCGGCGCCGGCGCCGGCGCCCATTACCGCTCATCCGACCTCCGTTACGACAAGATCATCATCATGACCGACGCGGACGTCGACGGGGCTCATATCGCCTCGCTCCTGATCACCTTCTTTTACCGGCAGACGCTGAAACTGATCGAGGAAGGCCATTTGTACCTTGCCGTCCCGCCGCTCTACCGGCTGACGCAGGGCGCGCGCTCGCTTTACGCGCGCGATGAGGCGGACAAGGAAAGATTGCTGAAGTCGGGATTTACCGGCCGCGGCGCGATCGAGGTCAGCCGGTTCAAGGGCCTCGGAGAAATGCCGGCGCGCGATCTGCGCGACACGACGATGGACCCCGCCAAGCGCACGCTGCTGCGCGTCGCGTTGGTTGCGCAAGACAGCGACGCGACGGCCGAGGCGGTGGAGCGTCTGATGGGCTCGAAGCCCGAGGCCCGCTTCGCGTTCATTCAGGAGCGCGCGCCAAAGTCACTCGAGCTCGTCGACGTCTAGCCTCCGCCCGACAACGTTTATTTTACCACGGTCGCGCAAAGGTCGCCGGAACTTGAGGGAACCCGGCCGTGACGATCCTGTTTGGAAACCTCGGCGATGGCAACACGGTGCGCGCGTTCGGGACTGTCGCGGCAGCCGCGAGCCTGGCGGCGATCGTGTTCGGCGCGGAGGCGGAGCGCTATGCGCAGGTCCATCGTCCCGCTCTGCCTTTGACGTCAATTCCAGCGCCGAAAGTCTCCGGGTTGTCGCAACTCCGCCTCAACGGGGTCGACTACGCTACGACGGGATCGGTTGAGCCGGAGGGTCAGCGCGAGTTTGTCGTGCTCGGAACCTGTGGCGACATTTTGGGCCAGCACTGAAAAAAGACTGCTCCGGAAGCAAGGATGACCATGGCGTTGGCGCTCATTTCTGTCCGCGACGCACGCTGTCGCGGCGCTCGCTGCGAGAAATGCTTCTCGCCGATGCCCAAGACCCATGCGGAGGACGAAAAGGCTGGGGATCCTTGTTCGCCGCGGGGGTTGACTTGCTCACCCGCGTCGCGTCGCCTTCGATACCGACAAAGGAACCCGAAAATAAATCACCCGGCGTGGAAGTTTAAATCAGCAAATAGTTTATCGCGGTCGGTTGGACCATCTGGCAACTGGGCTGAAAATGCGCTAAGTTGAGAGGGCAAGGCCTGTGTAACATTTGC
>Ga0187879_10002733_pt1 | contig 11898 bp, 9 predicted proteins | sample June2016WEW_19_1_FD_132423 | JGI IMG/M metagenome (GOLD analysis project Ga0187879, IMG submission 132423) | Peatland microbial communities from SPRUCE experiment site at the Marcell Experimental Forest, Minnesota, USA - June2016WEW_19_10 | ecosystem: Environmental > Terrestrial > Soil >... | reverse complement strand
TTCTGCGACAGGGTGGGGAATTTGAATCTCGCTTTTTCCCTGATCTCTACGCACCCGCGCCACGACACCACGCGACAATCTCGGCAACGCCAATGTTCAAAGAGTGGAGGCTGTACCACCTTCGCGGGTGCCCCACCCTTGTCGCGTCACCCTCGACACGTCCTCTCGAGCACCCGCCGTCCCACTCTCCTGCTAAAATAATCCTGCATGCTTCTTCCCTTCGTCCGCGAACTCTTCGTGGACGTAGAAAAGCTTCCCGCCTTCGCGCGTGTTGCCTCCCACCTCAAGGAGGGCACGGAGCGCATTCGTGTCTCCGGCCTCACCCCCACCGCCAAAGCCTTGCTGCTCGTGCTTTTTCAGCGTTCCGCCGGACGCCCGCTCCTCTTCATCGTCAATGACAACCGCACCGTCGAAGACTTTCTTCCCGTCCTCCGCGGCTTCTGTGAACTCACCGCCGCCTGCGATCCGGAGTCGATCATCTCCCTCCCCGCCCGCGACGTGCTTCCCTTCCAGAATCTCTCCCCGCACCCCGAACTTCAGGAAGAACGCGCCAACGCGTTATGGAAGATCGCTACCGGCGCCGCATCCATCGTGGTCTCTCCGGTCGCGGCCACCGCCATTCGCCTCCGCTCCAGCGATTACTATGCCGATCTCGCCCGCACCATCCGCCGCGGCGAAACCTTCGATCTCGATTCCCTGCTCGCGCACCTCAATACCGTCGGCTACACTTCCACCGACGTGGTCGAGATGCCCGGCCAATACGCCCTTCGTGGCGGCATCCTCGACGTCTATTCCCCCGAGGCCGACCGTCCTCTGCGCATCGAGTTCTTTGGCGATGAAGCCGACTCCATTCGCAAATTCGATCCCGCCTCGCAGCGTTCTTCAAATCCCGTTGACGAGGCCGTGCTGCTTCCGCTCACCGAGACTCCCATCAGCGAACATCTTCTCGGCGCCATCCATACGCGCCTCAGCGGCAAGCGCATCACCGGCAACGAAGAAATCGTTGAAGCCGCTGTCCGTGCCGGCGGCCTCAACGTTTTTCCCGGCTGGGAGTTCTACACCCCCGTCGCCGGAGCCGATCGAACCATCTTCGATCTCCTCCCGCAAGCCTCCGTTCTCCTCGACGAGCCCGATCAACTCACCCAGGAATTTGATCGCTTCTGGACCCGCGTCGCCGAAGCCCACGAGCGCAGCGGCGTCGGCAACCTCGTTCGTCCCGACGATCTTTACTTGCCTCCCGACGATTGGTGGCAGAAGACCTCAACGCTTCCCGGCGCCAACCTTGAGCACCTTGGCATCACTCGCAGCCTCGATGACGCCTCTGAAATTTCATTTCTCACCCAGCCCTCGCCCCGCTTCCACGGTGCGGTTCCTTCCATGCTGGAAGAAGTGCAGAAGCTCAACGCCGAAGGCAAACGCGTCCTCTTCGCCGTGCCCAACACCGGCGAAGTCGAGCGCCTTGCCGACGTCTTCACCGAATACAACGTTTCATTTCGCCTGGGAAGCCGCACCCGTGGCGGCGAAAGTTACGCCGACGAAACCAGTTACTTTGCCGGCGAGGTCCTCACCACCACCTTGGCCGCAGCCTACGTCCCCGACGGCGTCCTCCTACCCGACGCTAACCTCGCCATCTTCGGCTCCCGCGACCTCTTCGACGAATCCGACGCCGTCGCCTCTCGTCCCCAGCGCTCCAAATCCAAGGTCTCGGCCTTCCTCTCCGACTTTCGCGATCTCCAGGTCGGCGACTACGTCGTCCACGTCGAGCATGGAATCGGCCAGTATCAAGGCCTGAAAGAAATCAACCACGGCGATGGCCCCGCTGAATTCATGTTGCTCGAATTCGCCGAAGCTGCTCGCCTGTATGTCCCGCTCACTCGTCTGGATCTCGTCCAGAAATATCGCTCCTCCGAGGGCGCCAAGCCCGTCCTCAGTCATCTCGGCACGCAGTCCTGGTCCAAAACAAAAGCTCGCGTCAAGAAGGCCATGAAAGACATGGCCGACGAACTCCTCAAACTTTATGCCGAGCGCAAAACCGCCGTCGGACACGCCTTCCCGCCCGGTAATGAGTGGTTCCGCGAATTCGAAGACGCCTTCGAGTTCAACGAAACCGAAGACCAGGCCCAGGCCATCAAAGACGTCATTCGCGACATGGAATCTTCCCAGCCCATGGACCGCCTGCTCTGCGGCGACGTCGGCTACGGCAAAACCGAAGTCGCCATGCGCGCCGCCTTCAAAGCCATCGCCGACAACAAACAAGTCGCTGTCCTCGCCCCCACCACGGTCCTCGCTTTCCAGCACTTCGAAACTTTCAAGCAGCGCTTCGCTCCGTTCCCTATCACCATCGAAATGATCAGCCGCTTCCGCTCCCCCAAGCAGCAAAAAGAAATCCTGCAAAAAACCGAAGCTGGCAAAATCGATGTCCTCATCGGCACTCACCGCATCCTTTCGAAAGACATAAAATTTTCCGACCTCGGCCTCCTCATCGTTGACGAAGAACAGCGCTTCGGCGTCCGCCACAAAGAGCGCATCAAGCAAATGCGCAAGCAAGTGGACGTGCTCACCATGTCGGCCACGCCCATCCCGCGCACCCTCCACATGTCGCTGGTCGGCCTGCGCGACATGAGCGTCATCGAGACTCCACCGAAAGACCGCATGGCGATCCAAACCGTCGTCGCCAGTTGGGACGAAAAACTCATCCAGTCCGCCATCGAGCAGGAACTGGAGCGTGGCGGCCAGGTCTATTTCGTCCACAACCGCGTCGATACCATCTGGGAAATCGCCGCGAAAATCCAGGCCCTCGTTCCCAAGTCGCGCGTCATCGTCGGCCACGGTCAAATGTCGGAAGGCGAACTCGAAAAAGTGATGCTGAAATTCATGCACCACGAAGCCGACATCCTCGTTTCGACCACCATCATCGAAAACGGTCTCGACATCCCGCTCTGTAACACGATCCTCATCAATCGCGCCGATCGCCTCGGCCTCTCCGAGCTTTACCAACTCCGCGGACGCGTCGGTCGATCAAACCGCCGTGCCTATGCCTATCTCATGCTTCCCCCGGAAGTGGAGCTCACGCCCATCGCCCGCCGCCGTCTCGCCGCACTCAAAGAATTTTCCGATCTCGGCGCCGGATTCAAAATCGCCGCTCTCGATCTCGAACTCCGCGGCGCCGGCAACATGCTCGGCGGCGAACAAAGCGGCCACATCGAAGCCATCGGCTTCGAGCTCTACACCCAGATGCTCGAGCGCGCCGTCCGTGAGATGAAAGGCGAAGCCGCTCCCGACGAGGCCGAAACCCAGCTCAATCTCGGCCTCAACATCCGTATCCCCGCGGACTACGTCCCCGAAGAAAACCAGCGTCTGCAAATGTATAAACGCGTCGCCCGCGTCGAGACCGAATCGCAACTAAACGACGTATCCGCGGAACTGCAAGACCGCTATGGCCCGCCCCCACCCGCGGTGCGCAACCTGCTCGACTATGCGTCGCTGAAGCTGTTGTGCATGAAAGTCGGCGTGAACGCCATCGAAAGAAAACGTGACTTCGTCACCCTGAAGTTCCAACAAAACGCTGCCGTCGATCCCGAACAGTTGGCCCGCTTCGTCTCCGCCCAACGTGGCGCCCAGTTCACCCCGGACGGAATGTTGAAATTTGCTTTGAAAGCTACCGCCGCCGAAGAAGTTCTGCGCGCCCTCCGCACCGTGCTGGAGCAACTGGCCAGCGCCGAATCGGCATCAGAAGTTCGATCTGCCAGCAGACCGGCTTAGTCTCGCGTGGGAATGCACGCCTCGGCCGTCCCGTCGACCACGGTGAGACCCTTGTTTCCTCGTGTTTTTGAAAGGCGCCTTGGCGGCAGCTGTAGCCCCGCCGAGGAGTTTCAACCAACGCGTGAACAACCATGGAAGAGCGGCCCTTCAGGAGCCCGCCCTGAACGAAGCCGAATGGGCCCCGCGCAAAGCTCTAAAAATCCTCCGCGCCTTCACCACAACCGTGTGCCAGTCCACCAACGTGTGAACAACCGTGGAAGAGCGGCCCTTCAGGAGCCCGCCCTGAACGAGGCCGAATGGGCCCGCGCAAAGCTCTCAAAATCCTCCGCGCCTTCACCACAACCGTGTGCCAGTCCACCAACGCGTGAACAACCGTGGAAGAGCGGCCCTTCAGGGCCGCGTAAAGCTCTCAAAATCCTCCGCGGCTTTAGCCGCTGAGGTCGCCTCACCATTTACAATTGTCCGGCAACCGCACTCGAACAAAATAACGACTAACGACTACCGATCCGCCACGGCCCTTATGACCATGAAAGTCCGCAAAGCCGTATTCCCCGCCGCAGGCCTCGGCACCCGCTTCCTGCCCGCCACCAAAGCCCAGCCCAAGGAAATGCTCCCCCTGGTCGATAAGCCGATCATCCAGTACGGCGTCGAAGAAGCCATGGCCTCGGGCTGCAATCAGATCCTCATCATCACCGGCCGCGGCAAGCAAGCCATCGAAGATCACTTCGACGTCAGCTACGAACTCGAACGCATGCTGGAAGAGCGCGGCAAAACCGATCTGCTTCAGATCGTGCGCTCCATCTCCGACATGATCTACGTCGCCTACGTTCGCCAGAAAGAAGCTCTCGGCCTCGGCCACGCCGTTCTCATGGCCCGCGAACTTGTCGGCCACGAACCCTTCGCTGTCCTTCTCGCCGATGACGTCATCGATGCCAAGGTCCCCTGCCTTAAACAAATGGTCGAAGTCTTCGACCAGACCCAGTGCTCGGTCCTGGCCACTCAAATCATCGAAGGCAAAATGATTTCTTCCTACGGCGTGCTCGACGTAAAGCCCGTCGCGGACAGCCGCTTCGGCGATCGCCTCTTCGAAATCAAGAACATGGTCGAGAAGCCCAAACCCGAAGACGCGCCCTCAAACCTCGCCATCATTGGCCGCTACATCCTCACGCCCGCCATCTTCGATTGCCTCGCCAACACTCCCACCGGCGCTGGCGGTGAACTCCAACTCACCGACGGCATGCGCCTCCTCCTGCAAAAAGAAAAAATGTACGCTTACGTCTACGAAGGCCGCCGTCACGACACCGGTGATAAACTCGGCTTCCTGAAAGCCACCGTGGAATTCGCCCTGAAACGCGAAGACCTCGGCGACCCCTTCCGCGAATATCTGAAAGGATTGAAACTGTAGTACGTCCAGGTCGCAACAGCCGCCTTCAGCCTGCCCTGAGCGAAGTCGAAGGGGCTGTCCCCGGAGCGAAGCGAGGTGCGACTCGACACCCTCGCAGCTCAGTGACGAAACTTTTGTTTCTTGAGAAGTTCTTCCGCTCTCGCTATTCTGTATTCAACCGGTTAATCCCCAAGCGTCCTCCTATCGTGAACATAAACGAGGTTGCTCAAACGGATGGGAAGGCGTAGCCAACCCCGCCTGCAAATCGCAGTCCCTGTGCGCATTTTCGGCACCGACAGCCACGGTCAGATCTTTTCCGAAAAAGCCGTTACTGTCAGCGTCAGCCGAAACGGCGCAGAGCTGGCCGAAGTTCGCCCCGACCTCGCGCTCGATGAGATTATCGGTATCACCTACGGCAAGAATCGGGTTCACTTCCGCGTAAAGTGGATCGGTCGACCCGGGACCCCAAAGGCCGGCCACGTCGGCCTGCTCAACATCGCTCCAGACAAGCCGCTCTGGGACTTCCCTCTATCCGCAAACGTTGCCGACGATTTCCAGCCCGGCAATACGGAACTCCGCCACAACCCCCGCTTCCGTTGCCAAAATTCAATCGAAGTCCACGTAAGCAGCGGAGCTTCTTTTTGGGGAACCGTAGCTGATCTCAGCCTGAGCGGCTGCTACGTCGAGATGCCCATTCCTCTCGAGCCCGGAACCAAGCTCAAGGTTGGCATCTGGCTCGGACAAACCAAAGCCTGGGCCCAGGCTCAGGTCGCTCACCGGACGCCAGGCTTAGGAATCGGCTTGAACTTCCTGGAAATTTCTGACGCAGATCGCGATCAGATTCACCGCTTCCTCGCCAACCTCTCACCTTTCGCGAAAAAAGCCATGCGCCCGGTCGGACACAAATAGAAACCCGGTCACCCTACGAACTCCTCAACTTCTTCGACTTCTCCTCCACACCCCGCGCCAACTTTTCCTTGTGCTCCTCAAGCCTCTTCGCGACCGCAGCATCACTCAGCCCAATCATCTGCGCCGCCAGAATCCCCGCATTCGTCGCTCCCGGCTTCCCAATGGCCACGGTCGCCACCGGAATTCCCGCCGGCATCTGCACCGTCGCCAGCAGCGAATCCATTCCCTGCAAGGAAGTCGAAGGAATCGGTACTCCGATCACCGGCAGCGTGGTGTGCGCCGCAATCACCCCCGCCAGGTGCGCCGCCCCGCCCGCTCCTGCAATAATCACCTGAATTCCGCGCCCCGCCGCCTTCCGCGCAAAATCCGCCGTCCGGTCCGGCGATCGATGCGCCGACGTAACATCCATCTCGTAAGCAATTCCAAATTCTCCCAGCGCCTTCCCCGCCTCACGCATAATCTCCAGATCCGAATCACTCCCCATCACAATCGACACCAATGTCTTGCCCATAATTTTCGATCGCGCCTCACTGATCTGACATTGACAAAAATTCATGTGGGGACAGCCGCCCTCGGCTGTCCAGCGGAGCAAAGCTCCGCTATTTTTTCAACGCCCGCCCCGCAATATCCCTCCGGTAGCGCGCCCCATCAAAACCAATCTTCCCGCAAGCCCCATACGCCCGCCCCACCGCCGCGTCCAACTCCGCCGCACGCGCCGTCACTCCCAGCACACGCCCCCCCGCCGTATAAAACTCTCCCTCTCTCTTCGAAGTCCCTGCATGAAACACCTTCACGCCCTCAACCCCCGCAGCCGCATCGAGTCCGCTGATCTTCTTCCCCATTTCAAACGTCCCGGGATATCCCCCCGACGCCATCACCACGCACACCGAGGCATCTTTCGACCACTTGAAATCTCCCTCGCTCACCCGCCCCGCAATCGACGCCTCCAGCGCATCCACCAGATCGCTCTCCAGCCGCATCAGAATCGGCTGCGTCTCCGGATCCCCAAATCGGCAATTAAACTCCAGCACCATCGGACCCCGCGCCGTCATCATCAGCCCACAATAAAGAACGCCCTTATATTCCGCGCCCTCCGCCTTCATCCCCGCCACCACCGGCTTCGCAATGTGATTCACCAGCCAGTCCCGCATCGTGTCATCCACAATGTCTGCGGTCGAGTAGGCGCCCATGCCTCCCGTATTTGGCCCCGTATCTCCGTCGCCCACGCGCTTGTGATCCTGCGCCGCCACCAGCGGTGCCACCCGCTCCCCATCGCTGAGCACAAGGAAAGAAAGTTCATCGCCCTTCAAACATTCTTCCAACACTACTCGCGACCCGGCTTCTCCCACCATCTTTCCACTCAACATTTCCGACGCAACCCCCGCGGCCTCTTCCTTGCTCGCCGCGATCACCACCCCCTTGCCCGCCGCCAATCCATCCGCCTTCACCACCACCGGCATACTGAAATGCGGTAATGCTTCGCGAACCTCCTCCACCGAATCGCAGATCGCGTACGCCGCCGTCGGAATCCGATGCCGCTGCAAGAATTCCTTCGCGAAGCTCTTGCTTGATTCCAGCTGCGCCGCCGCCTTCGACGGCCCGAACACCGGCCAGCCCCGTCGCGTGAATTCATCCACCACTCCCAACATCAGCGGCAACTCCGGACCCACCACCGTCAAGTCCGGCTTCAGTTGCTGCCCCAAAGCCACCATCGAATCGACGCTCTTCAAATCGACAGGCAAACATTCCGCTTCGTCGGCGATCCCTCCATTTCCCGGCGCGCAATATACCTGCGAAACCCGCGCCGACTGCCGCAGCTTCCACACCAGCGCATGCTCCCGCCCACCACTGCCTAAAACCAGAATTTTCATAGCCAGAGAAAGTCAAGGTTAGGGGAGTACCACAAACCTGTCAAACGCGGATGCCAAAAAGCATTGTCATTCTGAGCCAAGCGTGAGCTCTTGCGAACGCGAATCGAAGAATCCCTGCCTTAGTCCCATGCTGCCTGCGGCCGCATCCCGTGCCCCGCGCTCTACAGTTAACCCCGCTTAACTCCGTCGTATAATCTCCCCAATGATCACCGTTTCCAAGGAAGACTATCTCAAAGCCATTCTCGAAGCCGAAAGCGAAGGCGAATCCGTCATCTCCGCCCGTCTCGCCGATTGGCTGAAGGTTTCAGCTCCCGCGGTAACCATGGCCGTGCGCCGTCTCAAGAAAGATGCCTTGGTCCGCGTCCAGGCCGACGGCCATGTGCGTCTCACCGCCGCCGGCCGCAAGATCGCTCGACGACTCACTCTTCGCCATCACCTCATCGAGCGCATGCTCGCTGAACTCTTCGGTATGGAGTGGTGGAAAGTCCACGACGAAGCCGAACGCCTCGAGCACGCCGTCTCCCCTGACTTCGAAGCCAAACTTCTCGCCAAGCTTGGCAAAGGAGGCATCTGCCCTCACGGCAATATGAGCGAGATGGAAAGCCCCGCCAGCCGCCGTCAGCGCGGCCTGCTTCTCCTCGCGGATGCGCAACCCGGAATCACCTACACCGTCAGCGGAATCTATGAGCGCGACCGCCGCCTGCTCGAGTTCCTCGAAGCCCGCGGCATTCGTCCCGCCGCAAAGGTGCGCATCCTCGAACGCAATTACGACCAGACCCTCACTCTCTCCACCACCTCCGGCAACGTCTCTCTCGGCCGCGCCGCCGCCGATCGCGTCTGGCTCTCCCCCGCCGATCCCCGCCCGGCCAAATGACCTTGTCGTCGTGAGTAAACCTTGTCGTCGTGAGTAAACCTTGTCGTCGTGAGTAAGCCTTGTCGTCGTGGGAAAGCTTGTCGTCCTGGGTAAAGCTTGGCATCCTGAGCGAAGCGAAGGACCTATGCAACTCGCCTGCGCCGCCACAGACGCGGCTGTTTCTACGCTCGCCTTCACTCGGCCTCCCAAGCTGATTTGAGAAGATGCCCTACCCGTTTTGCTGCCTTCTGCTCCGCCCGTTGCGCAACCGTGGAAGAGCGGCCCTTCAGGGCCGCGTCAGCTCCCATAACAATTCCGGGGGCTTTAGCCCCCGAGGCAAACTACTTAACTATAGTTTATTTCTTCGTGTATACTTGCGCTAATCTCTGCTGGGGTTCCCCGCCGAACCGATCGGAGAAGACTAGCCGCACACGCCCCAACCGATGAAGCCCCTCGCCGCCCAAAACGAAGACGAAGTTGTTGTAATAACACACGAAGATGTCGATCGCGCCCACGATCGCTCCCGCGTCTCGGCCGCCCGCGCCCGGCGCGGCTTTTCGTCGAATGCCCGTCTCCTGTGGTTGCTCGTCGGCCCCGGCGTTCTCGTCATGCTCGGTGAAAACGACGGCCCCAGCATGCTCTCCTACGCCGCCACCGGCGCCAAGTTCGGCATCGGTTTTTTCCTCCCCTTCGTCGCTCTCACTTTTTGCATGGCCATCGTCGTCCAGGAAATGACCGTCCGCCTCGGAGCCGCTACCCACCGCGGCCACGCCGAACTGATCTTCGATCGCTTCGGTCCTTTCTGGGGATGGTTCTCCATGATCGACCTCGGCATCGGCAATTTCCTCACGCTCATCACCGAATTCATCGCCATCCGCGCCGGCCTTGGCTTCTTCGGAGTCCGTCCCTGGATCGCGATCCTCATCGCTCTCGTCATCCTTTACGCCGCACTGATGAGCCACCGCTACTGGACCTGGGAACGCATCACTCTCGCCGCCGCCGCCTTCAATCTGGTCTTCGTTCCCGTCGCGCTCATGACTCATCCCAGCTGGCCCGCGGTTGGCCACGCCTTCATCACCTGGCAACCGCTCCCCGGTTTCAGCAAAGACACACTACTCATCGTCCTCGCCGATATCGGCGCCACGGTGACACCCTGGATGCTTTTCTTCCAGCAGAGCGCTACCGTCGACAAGGGCATGACCACCAAAGACATTCGCTTTGGTCGCATCGACACCGTGATCGGTGCGGCCCTCGCCACGGCCGCAGCCATCGCTACGATTCTCGCCACCGCCCCCCTCTTCGCCCATCAGATGACCTCCGATAATTTCGAAGCTGCCCAATTCGCCCAAGCCCTCCAGCCTCTGATCGGCCGCTTCGGCGCATCGCTGTTCGCCCTCGGCATGGTCGAAGCCGGCATCGTCGCGGCCATCACTATCTCCACATCTTCCGCCTACGCCTTCGGCGAGGTCACCCACAAACCCCACAGCCTCAACCTTCCCATGGGAGAAGGCAAATCGTTCTACGCGGTGTTGACGCTATGCGCCTTGGCCGCCGCCGCCATCGTCCTGATCCCCGGCCTTCCGCTGGTCTATGTCGTTCTGCTCGTAAACGTAGTCGCCGTTCTCGCAATGCCGCCGGCGTTAGTGTTCCTCTTTATGCTGGTGAATGACAAAGAGATCATGGGCGATCTTGTCAGCCCACTCTGGGCAAACATCCTGTCCAGCGGCGTGGTTTTCGTCCTGACCGCCGCCGGTATTCTCTTCGGCATCAGCATCATCGCCCCCAACATCTTCGCCGCCCTGGGAGGGAAATAGGAATGAACCCAAGCCCGTGGAGATACTCATGTAGCGACAGCCGCCCTCGGCGGATGCCCGGCTCGATCAACTAGAGAGAACAGTATGACGAAAAAAATCGATCACATTCCGCCGATCATCTCCTCCGCCGACGAAACCCTCGTCCTCGCCTCCCTCGAGCACGACCAACTCGTCGGAGCCAAAAAGCACCTCATCCCCCGCCGCCATCTAAAAGGTCCCGAGCTCGTAGTCCTCTGGTCCCTCCGCCTCTATCTCCTTTTCATGATGGCCGTCGTCCTGTATCAAGTCTGGACCGTCGCCCGCTAAACCTCCTCTGGCGTGCGGGTGCCCCGTCCTTGTCTCTCCGTTTTTTGGAGAGACAGGGCGGGGTTTTTGATTTCGTATCTCACCAGGATCGGAGCCAAGAAGCACCACATCCCCCGCCGCCACCTCGAAGGCCCCGAGCTCGTGGTCCTCTGGTCCCTCCGTCTCTATCTCCTTTTCATGATGGCCGTCGCCCGCTAAACCTCCTCTGGCGCGTGGGTGCCCCGTCCTTGTCTCTCCGTTTCTTGGAGAGACTGGGCGGGGTTTTTGATTTCGTATCTCACCAGGATCGGAGCCAATGTCCTGCCTCAACTGGAAATGGAGAAAGCGTTCGTCCGTTAAGATAACGGAGCGAACGTATGAGGAAGGAACGGAAGCATTTCACCCTGAAGAAAAAGTAGCCATCCTGAGGCGGCATCTTGTTGACAAGGTGCCCGTCTCGGAACTCTGTGAAGAACTGGGCCTGCGGCCAACGGTGTTCTACCGCTGGCAGAAGGAACTGTTCGAGAACGGAGCCGCCGCTTTTCAGTCTCAAGAGCGTCCCCACCGCCAAGGCGAGGAAAAGCAGAAACGGATCGAGTTCTTGGAGAAGAAGGTGCAGACCAAGGACGAGGTCTTGGCGGAATTGATGGCGGAGCACATCGCGCTAAAAAAAAGTCTTGGGGAACTCTAACCGGGAACTGGGTGCCGCATGATGTCCGCGATCTAGTCGTGGATTTCGTCCGGCGCTGGTCGGAGAAGGCCGAGATCAGCGTCGGACGGTTCATCCCATGGTTGGGCGTGACCGCCAGCAAATTCTATGACTGGCGGAAGCGGTACGGGTGCGTCAACGAGCACAACGGTTGGGTTCCGCGTGATTTCTGGTTGGAGCCGTGGGAGAAAGAAGCGATCGTCGAGTTCCATCTGAAGAACCCGCTGGAAGGTTATCGGCGGCTGACGTTCATGATGCTCGACGCTGACGTTGTGGCGGTTAGTCCGGCGAGTGTTTGGCGAGTGTTGAAG
>Ga0187879_10002732_pt1 | contig 11902 bp, 9 predicted proteins | sample June2016WEW_19_1_FD_132423 | JGI IMG/M metagenome (GOLD analysis project Ga0187879, IMG submission 132423) | Peatland microbial communities from SPRUCE experiment site at the Marcell Experimental Forest, Minnesota, USA - June2016WEW_19_10 | ecosystem: Environmental > Terrestrial > Soil >... | reverse complement strand
CGGGCACGGGGGGACCTGGCGCGGCCGTGATCGTGTCGCCGCCCGGCAGGATGGTCGCCCGGCGGCTGGTGGTCGCCAGGGCGGGGGACCAGAGCAGTCCCTCCTTCAGGTTGCGCCCGATGGCCACGAGCTCGATCTCCCAGCCGCCCGGCACCAGCTCGCGGGCCAGGCCGGGCGCGGCCTTGATGCCGACCGCGGGAACGGCATCCGCGAGCTGCAGGCACCAGCCCAGCGGCGGCTCGCTGCTGCCGCTGCGCAGTCGGTGGCCGCCCGCCCGGCGGGCCGGATCGATAAAGATCGCCTCGATGCCAGGCCCGCCCGTCCCGGCCAGCCCGCCGTGCAGAGGGCCGCGCGCTGCCTGGCTGCCGCCTGGCCCGGCTGCCCGGCCGGCGCCCCGGCTGAGCGGCAGGCGCCGGACGTCCGCGCACACGACATGGACCGGGTGAGCCGCACGTCTTGCGGCTGCGTTGTGCCGGGCGAACTCCAGGCTGGTCAGGTCGCGGTCGACGGCCAGGACGCGGCTGCCGCCGGCCAGCGCCGCCAGGTTCCCGCCGATGCCGCAGCACAGGTCGGCCACGGCGGTGAACGGGCGGAACCGGCGTGCGCTGTGCCCGGCCGTCAGCTCTGACGAGGCCTGCTCAAGCCCTGCGGGAGTGAAGAGCATCTCGTCAGCCTGGCGGAACTTAGCCCGGCCCCGCATCCGCAGGGCCTGCTGCGCGAGCGCGGCGGCTACCAGATCGGGCGGCAGCTGCTGTCGCAGCGACTTCGCCAGCTGCAGCGACCGCTCCGGGGTGACGTCCTCTCCCGCGAGCCGGTCAAGTAGCTCGCGGCCTGGCCCCGACAGCAGCGGGGACTGCGGCATCGCCGGCCTGCCCTCCCGCGCCCTGGCTGACTAGTGACGGCTTTCACGCTGACTGCTGGAGACTACCCATCCGCGGCGGCCGCGCAGGCGGCAGGCCGCGGACGCCGGGCCTGCTGAGGGACCCGCTGCTCCCGGTGAGCGTGGCTGCCGTGCCTGGCGCCCAGCCCTGCGTCAGGCATCCGGTGCGTGCTCTTACCATCGAGGCCTTGACCCCTGAATTCCCGCTTTCACCCTGTCGCCGGAGCACGATGCGCTGCGCGAGTCAGTCCGCGCGCTGGCCGACGACAAGATCGCCCCGCACGCGGCCAAGGTGGATCAGTCCTCGGAGTTTCCCTGGGCCGCGCACGACGGGCTGACCAAGGCCGACCTGCACGCCGTGCACATCCCCGAGCAGTACGGCGGCGCTGGCGCTGAACAAAGGCCAGGGCACGGTCCTGCGGCCAGCCCCCTTCTGGCGCACTCCAGCCGTGCCCCTGCTACGCCGGCGGCGTGCTGGGGGTGATTGCCGCAGCAACGTTAATGGGATCTGACTGGTATGATATTCCCATGGAAGCTGTTGTGGATCAGGCCGGCCGGATCGTGTTGCCCAAGTTCATCCGCGACGCGCTGGGTCTGCTCCCGGGTACGAAGGTGGACATCTCGCCTTACGGTGCTGGCGTGCAGGTCGTGCCCGCCGGCCGGACTGCGCGCCTAGTCGAGGAGGACGGCGTACTCGTATCGGCCGGCGGCACGCCTGTCGATGACGACATCCTCTTCGGCCTCATCGACGCGGGCCGCAAGTGACCGTCGCGGTCGATACGAGTGTCGCCGTTCCCCTTTTGGTTCGCTCGCATCAGCATCACGCGGAAGTCGTGCGATGGTGGGCCGGGCAAGAGCTCGCGCTGAGCGGGCATGCCCTGGCAGAGACCTACTCCGTGCTCACCAGGCTGCCAGGCGACGCCAGGCTGTCCGCGGAGGATGCCGCGCGTTTGCTCGACGCGCGGTTCGCTACGCCGCTGACGTTGAGCGGTCCGCCTGCTCGGACGGTCCATGCCACCTTGAGCCGCCTGGGTATTGCCGGGGGCGCCGTGTACGACGGGCTGGTGGCCCTCGCCGCCAAGGAGCACGGCGTGGCCCTCGCAACCAGAGACGCACGCGCGCGCGGGACCTATGACGCGGTCGGAGTCAAGGTAGTCCTCGTAGCCTGAAGCGCGCGGCGCCCAATGCCGCAACTGAGGTGCCAGAGCAGGGGTCATTGTCCCGAGTGCGTGCTGAAACTGCTCGCCCACCATTACTACAGGGTCGATCCGCAGATCATCCGGCGGACTATCGATACTCCGTCGCGGGACCTGAAGGCTGCTGCGCGACGCCAAGATCACCCAGATCTACGGAGGGTACGCCTGCAGCAGCGTGGCCCCGGCCTGGATCCGCTCCCACGCGTCGTCGGGGGTCTCGATCCCCCCGGACGCGACCAGCAGGAGGCGGTCGCCGGTGCGGGCCCGTAGCCGCCGCAGCACCTGCAGGGAGCGCTGCCTGAGCGGCGCGCCGGACAGGCCGCCCGCCCCGGCCACCTGAACCTCGGCGGGATCGCTGGCCAGGTGGTCGCGGGAGACGGTGGTGTTGGTGGCGATGATCCCGTCCAGGCGGAGCTCGACAGCCAGGTCGGCGATCGCGTCGATGTCGTCGTTGGCGGCCAGCCCGAGCGGGCCGGGCAGGTCTCGCCCGAGCGCACGTACCCGCAGCACCGGGTCGGCCGGCGCGAGCCACCGGCGCAGCAGCCACGGCAGGCCAGGGACCTCGGCGGCGGCCCGGATCAGGCCGAACCCCAGCCGGTGCGCGGTCTCGGCTCCCATGCGGCGGAACAGCACCGAGAACAGTCAGCTCGCTCGTGCAGTGCTTCTCGCGGGCATCCGTCGCACGGGCATCCGTCGCACGGGCAGGTCCGGCACGGCCGCCTCCGGCGAGCTTACGCTGGCTGGGGCAGGGTCGTGCCCTGCGCCGGCCCCTGCTTGCCTTCGTCGCCGCGATCGGCGGCCGGGATATCGCGCATCGCGCGCAGCGGCGAGAACAGCACCCAGAATCCGGCCGCCCAGGACCCGATGACCCCGATCCAGATCGTCGGCCGGACGCCCAGCGTGCTGCCCAGCACGCCGCCGAGCAGCGAGCCGAGCGGGAGCGTGCCCCAGACGATCCAGCGGATGGCGGCGTTCATCCGGCCGAGCAGGTGCGGCGGGCAGATCGACTGGCGGAAGCTGAGCTGCGCGATGTTGTAGAGCACCGAGGCAAATGCGAAGCCGAACAGGCCGGCCGGGATGAGCACGATCCGCCAGCCCGGCTCGGCCAGCGGGAGCAGCACCCCGAGAGCGCTGAACCCGAGTATCGATACCCAGATGATGCGGGCCGAGCCGATCCTCCTGGCCAGCGGCCCGGAGACGATGCCGCCGATGACCCCGCCGACGCTGCCGATCGCGATCAGCAGGCCGGTATAGGCCGGCCGGACGTGCAGCACCCGGACCATGAAGATGATCTCCACCGCGAAGATCATGGCCGAGAACAGGTTCGCCGTGCCGGTGCACGCCGCCACCTTCCGCAGGATCCTGTTCCCGGCCACGAAGGCCAGGCCGGCCAGCAGCTCGGTCCGCAGCCGAGTAGCCTGCCCGGCGGCGGCGGCGGCGGCGGCGGCGGCGGCCGTCGTCCGCTCTGGTTCCGGCGCCCTGATCAGCAGCATGGACGCTGATGAGACCCCATACGAAACGGCATCTGCACTCATCGCGCCGGCCCGCAGGAACCCGAACAGCGCCCCGCCCAGGCCAGGTCCGGCGACCTGCGCGAATGACTGGGTGGCGCCGAGCTTGCCGTTTCCGTCCACCAGCTGCTCGCTGCCGATCAGCCCCGGTACGTAACTCTGATAGGCCACGTCGAAGAAGACCGTCAGGACGCCCGCGAGCAGCGCTGCGGCATACAGCTGGGCGATGGTGAGGACGCCCAGCGCGTAGGCGGCCGGGATCGAGCCGATGATCAGCATCCGGGCCAGGTCGCAGCAGATCATCAGCCGCCGCTTGGCCGTCCGGTCGACGATCAGCCCGGCCGGCAGCGCGATGAGCAGGAACGGCAGGGTGCCAGCCGCGGACAGCAGGCCGACCTGCAGGGTAGATGCCCCCAGCAGGACGACGGCCGTCAGCGGCAGCGCGACGATCGTCACCGCCGAGCCGAGCTCGCTCACCGACTGGCCGGTCCACAGAAGCATGAAGTCGCGGTGCCGCCAGAGGCTGGACGGCCGAGAGACTGGGGCGGCGGGGGGCATTTCAGTGACTCTAGGCGCATGGCCGGCAGCGGCCAACCGGCGCCCGGCGCGCTGACCTCGTCGCCAGGAGCGCCACCCGGCCGGGCTGGTGTCGCCTGGCCCGGCTGGTGTCGCCTGGCCCGGCTGGTGTCGCCCGGGGCTGGTGTCGCCCGGGGCTGGTATCGCCCCGGGGCCGGTGTTGCCGGGAGCTGGTGTCGCCGGCCGGCCGTCCTGGTCAGCTGCCAGGCCGCAGGTCAGAGACCGAGATCGTCGAGCTGCTGATGCAGCTCCGCGCGCGGGCCGCTCAGCACTGACCCGGTTCCTGACCTGGGCGGCGAGCCCGAGCCGGAGCCCGGCCCGGCGCCTGCCGCGGTCCTGGGCACCCTGCGGTCCCGGAACACCCAGCCTGCGAGGACGCCTCCGGCCAGTCCGCCGATGTGCGCCTGCCAGCCGATGCCGGCCTGCGGCAGCAGCACCGTGAACTGGTACGCGAAGCACAGCGCCATGACCGCGCCGACGAGCATGTCGATGGCGTGCCGGTCGAAGAAGCCGCGCACCATGATGTAGCCGAAGTAGCCGAAGACCACGCCGCTGGCCCCGGCCCCGACTGAGCCGGCGCTCTCGGTGAACCAGGCGGCTATGCCGCTGGTCAGCACGACTAGCACAGTCACCCCGGCGAACTTGGCCACGCCCCGGTAGGCGGCGAGGAAGCCGAAGATGAACAGCGGCCCGGAGTTGCCCTCGATGTGCGTCCAGCTGAAGTGCAGGAAGGGCGCGGTCAAGATATCCGGGAGGCTGGCCAGGTCGCGCGGCCTGATGCCGTAGTCGTAAGTGAGGTGGTAATGGTCAGCCCAGTTCGCGATCTGGATGATCCACAGCAGCGCCAGCACGCCCACCATGACGAATAGCGCCTTGCGGGCCTCGGCGAGTACCGTCTCGGCGTCCCCGGCTCCGACGGCCCAGGCCCGGTGCGCCGGCCTTCGCCGGACCGGTGCGCCCGGAACCCGGCCGCCGCTCGCCCGCTGGCCGGCCGCCCCCCGGCTGGCCGCTGGCCGCTGGCTGGCCGCCGGCTGCTGAGCCGTCGCTGGCCGCTGGCTGGCCGCCGGCTGCTGAGCCGTCGCTGGTCCCTGGCCGGCCGCAGGCCCCTGACCGGCCGCAGGCCGCTGGCCAGCCGAAGGCCGCTGGCCGGGAGCTGGTCGTGCGACTGGCCGGCCCTCGGCGGGTACCGGTGGATCAGGCATCGTCGTCTCCGCTCGCTTGCCAGGCCATGGCTGAAAGCTAGCCGTATCCGGGCCGCAGCGGTAGGTCACGGCGTGTCGTGGCGGGCCCCGGCGCCGATGCAGTGATCACAGCTTGATGGGTATTACGCCCAGTAATTATTACGGTACGTATTGCCAAACTGTGATGTGCGGGACACAAATAACAGCTTGGCAACACAGCTTTTTCGGCGAAAGTGCTTGGTCCCCTCCCGCAGTTCTGGCAACGTTATCCGGCGACGGCGCTGGATCCGATCAGCGGTCACTAGCTTCCCGGTAGTAACAGCCCGCAGTGATGGGTCCTTGCCGTCATATGACTCGCTGCCCTGTACCGCAGCGGTCTGCGCGCCGGGCGTTCCGCACGGCACGCCTGGCCGACGGAAGGACCGCATTGTCAGAGCACCGGAGACGGCCACCCAGCCGCCGGAAGCGGCGCAGGCGGACCGGCGTCTTCATGATTACCTCCGTGGCCGCGATCGTGGCCATTACCGCGGGAGCCCTGGTCGGGCTCCGGCTGAATGAGCGCGGGGCGGATCCGGTCGCCGTTTACGTGGCCGGGATCTCGACCAGCCATTCGGCCGGCCTGCTCGAACAGGCCCGCCAGCACATGATCCAGATGGACGCGGCGGCCCTGACGTTCAGCGTCGTCAGTCCCGCGAAGCTAGCCACGCAGCCAGCCCCGGCGGCCAGTTCGCCCTCGACCTCGACCGACGTGGCCGCCGCTGCTGGCCCGTCGGTGCCGTCCGGGCCGCCACCGGATCCGGGAACTGCCCAGGCCATCGCGTACCAGATGCTCCCCTCCTTCGGGTTCAACGCCGCCACTCAGTACGGCTGCCTGAACAACATCTGGACCCGGGAGAGCGGCTGGAACTACGAGGCCGAGAACGCGAGCGGTGCCTACGGCATCCCGCAGGCACTTCCCGGCTCGAAGATGGCGAGCGCGGGGCCGGACTGGCAGACGGACCCGACCACCCAGATCAAGTGGGGCCTTGGCTACATCCAGGGCCGGTACGGCACGCCGTGCAACGCGTGGGCATTCTGGCAGGCAAACGGCTGGTACTGACGGCGCCGCCACTGGCCCGGCCGGATCGGACAGATCGTCCTGATCCGGCCGGGCCATTTGCGTGTACTGGCCATCCGTTCAATGGCCGGACCGGTATCGGTAGCGCCCCGCTGGTAATGCTTTCCGTAGTCAATCCGCTACGTTCGGATAGTGGGAAAAGGGCCTGCGGCTCCGCCGCGCCTTTCCCGGCCGAGCGATTCCGGGCACTCAGGGTCGTTTCACGGGGTCGATTACGTGATGATGTGAGGTGCCTCACACCAACCAGGGCGGATGCTTATCCGGTTGTCGAAATCGCAGGTGAGCGAGCAGATTAAGGCGATAGCACACGACGATCGCAGGCTGCCTGTGATCTACCTCATATGGTGCCAAAGGCCATCTTGAGCGCCTGCACAGCCTGATGACCGGCAAGCTGGATTCCCGATAGCACCCTGCGTGCGTGACGGTTGCCCCCCGCGCAACTCCGTCGCCCTGCCCCGCGTGAACGTCCGTGCGCCGCTGCCGGCCCCCCTTGCTGGTTCCGGTGGCTGACCCCTGGGTGAAAGCCGAGCGCGCATCGCGCTTGACCGAAGGTAAACCTTGTCACGGCATCGCCAACTCACTCGCATGCGCAAGATCAGCAGTAGTTTCCCACCATCCAAGCTCACGATTTCTGTCGCAGGCTCGACTGTCCTCGCCGCGACAGCCGCCTCGCTCGCGGTGGCGGTCTGGCCGACCGCGGCGTCTGCCCAGCAGTCCGCCGGGCATCACCAGGCCACGGCGACCGCCCTGCCGGTCACCTGGGGGCTCACGGAGCCATCGCCGGGCACCCTGGCCGGTTACGTGGCGGCAGGCCAGCGCGCCAGCGTGCTGCACCAGGTCAGCGCCGCTCAGGCGAGGCTGGCGGCGGCGCAGCGGGCGGCAGCCGCGCAGCGCGCCAAGGAGGAGGCCGCCCGGCTGGCGGCCACTCCCGCGGCCACCCCATCGACGGCACCCACGCCGCCTGCGGTCACGACGGCCGCGTCGGGCTCGCCGCAGCAGATCGCGATGGCGATGCTCAGCTCGTACGGCTGGTCGTCGGGTCAGTTCTCCTGCCTGGACTCGCTCTGGAACGCCGAGAGCGGCTGGAACACCTACGCCAGCAATCCCAGCTCAGGTGCCTACGGCATTCCGCAGGCCCTGCCGGGATCGAAGATGGCCAGCGCAGGCCCTGACTGGCAGACCAACCCGGTGACGCAGATCAAGTGGGGCCTGAGCTACATCCAGAGCACCTACGGCTCGCCCTGCGCCGCGTGGGGACACGAGGAATCCGCAGGCTGGTACTAAGCCAGGCCAGTGCCGAGCCAGCAGATGAGCTGACTGGCCGGGGCAGGATCCGGCGGCCTGGCCGGTGCGGCATCGGGCCGCCCGGCATCGGCAGCCCGGTGTGTGCGGCATCCGGCGGCCCGGCATCGGCAGCCCGGTGTGTGCGGCATCCGGCGGCCCGGCATTGACAGCCCGGCCGGTGCGGCATCAGACGGCGGGCTTCCCTGATGGCAGGGAAGCCCGCCGTCTGCCGTCTGCCTAGCTGGCCGGCGCGAGCGGGCTGAAGGTGGCCAGGGAGGTGCGGAAGATGATGCTGGCTGCGGCGAACTGCGCCGTCGGCGCCGAGACGGCCAGCGCGTAGGACTGGCTGCCGGCCGACGTTGCCTCGGTGACCAGGATCTCCTGCACGGTGACGCGGTCCGCACCCTGCGGACGCCAGCTGAACCGCCAGCTGGCGGCCGGGTAGCCATCGAAGAGCACCGGCCTGATCGCGATCAGGGCGTAATTGCCGTACTCGTCCGTGGCGATGGCCTGAGCCTGCAGGTACCTGGCTTCCCGGACCGGGACGGCGTAGGCGAACGGGCTGAGGCTGACGTCCAGGGAGGTGCTGCCGCCCGGCGCCCCGAGGTATGCCGTCATGCCATGCGTACTCAGCGCCCAGCTGTCCGGGGCGGCGATCGTGAAGCCGGCTGTCGTGCCCAGGGCGGCCGCGGTGAGCGACTGCCACCGGTACCCGGCAGGCGGCGGAGCGCCTGCCGGCCCGGAGCCGCTGCCGGAGCCGCTCTTTCCTGAGCCGGTGCCCGGGCTGTTGCGGCTGCCCGGGGCGCCGCGGCTCGCTGTCGTCTTGCCGTCAGCACTGCTGGCACCCGGAGCCCCGCCGGGCTGTTTCTGGCCGGCGCCGCTGCGCCCGCGCGATCCGCTGCCGGATGGCTGGTGCGGGCCGGTGCCGCTGCTGCCGGCGGTCGCGGCAGACCCGGCCGGGGCCCGCCCGGCGGCTGAGGCGGGCACCGGCGAGCGGGAGTAGATCTCCCAGCCCGCGATCGCCGCGACAACAACGGCGGCGGCGCCGAGCGCAGCCGCGGCCGTCCGCCAGTGCCTGGATGACCGCTGCCCGGATGACCGCTGCCCGGATGAGCTGTTCCCGGATGACCGGGACCGCTGGGCTGCCCGGGCCGAGGGCGCCAGGCCAGGACCGTCCTGGCCTGGCGGCTGGCAGCCCGCGCAGCTGCCGGACGGGCCCGAGTGGCCCGGGTGCTCAGCGGGGCCCGGGTGCTCAGCGGGGCCCGGGTGCTCAGCGGGGCCCGGGTGCTCAGCGGGGCCCGGGTGCTCAGCGGGGCCCGGGTGCCCGGGCGGCACCACTGATTCCCAGCTCACGGGAGCTGCGGCAGGCCCCCAGGGCGCGCCCAGATCCGGCGGCGCAGCGGAACTGGCCGGCATCGGGCTGTCGAGAAAGGCCGGCAGCTGCGCTGTGCCCGGAAGGCCGCCGGCGCTGTCCGGCCCGGCCGACTCCGACAGGACCGTGCCCGGCATCACCAGCTCGGCAAAGACAGGGGGCGCGACGAGGCCGGATCCGGCCGCCAGGCTGGCGGTAGTGCCGTCCGCTGCAGCCGCCGCGCCGGCTTCGGCGCCTGGCCGTCCCCAGCTGCCCTGGCCAGGGCCGGACAGCGGCCGGGGGCCGCTAGCGGGCCGCTCCGACGCCTCCGCCAGCAGCCGGGCGGCCGCCGCCGAACCGGGGCGGGCGGCAGGATCGCGGCGGAGCAGCGCACCGATCACCGGCCCGAGCGGGCCAGCCGACGGTGCAGGCGGCGCCTCGTCGGTGATCACCCCGGCCGTGATGGCCGCCGACCCGCCGGGCCGGTCGAACGGTCCGCGCCCCTCCACGGCCGCGTACAGCGTGGCGCCCAGCGACCACAGATCGGAGGCGGGGGTGGCGGCCTGGCCTCGCACCCGCTCGGGGGCGGTGAACCCCGGAGTACCCACGACCATGCCCGCCTGGGTCAGCCCGGGGTCTCCCTCGAACGTCGCGATGCCGAAGTCGGTCAGTACCGTGCGGCCGTCGGCCTGCAGCAGCACGTTGCTCGGCTTGACATCCCGGTGCAGCACGCCCGCGGCATGAGCGGTCGCCAGCGCGCTCAGCAGACTGCGGCCGAGCCCGGCGGCCTGCGCTGGCGGCAGCGGACCGTCCTCGGCGATGACCTGATCCAGCGAGCGCCCGTGCACCAGCTCCATCACGATCCACGGGCATCCGTTCTCTTCCACCACGTCGTAGACGGTGATGACGCTCGGATGACTGAGCCGCGCCGCGGTGCGCGCCTCGCGCAGCGTCCGCTGGTACATGCGCTCCGCCTCGGCAGGCGCCGCCAGCGAGGTGATCTGGATTTCCTTGATCGCGACCTCGCGGTCGAGCAGCTGGTCCCGGCCACGCCAGACAATGCCCATCGCGCCGCGGCCGAGCGGGCCGTCCAGGCGGTAGCGCCCGGAGATGGCGCGGCCCGCGCTCGTCAGTGCATGCATGGCGGGACACTATCGGCCCTAGCCCTGCCATTCCTGTGAGAAGGATGGGAATTCGGCCATGCGGCCATCACGATTGCGAATCACGGCCGCTGGCCGGCTGGGGACGATCAGCAGGGCGGTCAGGCGCCCGGCCGGGCCATGGCCAGCACGTCCAGCGCCTTGTCCAGCTGCTCCTCGGTGATCTCGCCGCGCTCGACGTGCCCGCGCGCGATCACGGTCTCCCGGATGGTCTTCCCGGCCGCTAGCGCCTCGTGCGCCACGGCCGCCGCGGCCTCGTAGCCGATGTAGCGGTTCAGCGCGGTGACGATGGAGGGGGAGGACTCGGCGTAGCCGCGCAGCCGGGCGGCGTTGGCCGTGATCCCGGCCACGCACGCGTCGGCGAGTTCCCTGGCCCCGGCCTGCAGCAGCCCGATCGACTCCACCAGGTTCCTGGCGATGACCGGGATCATCACGTTCAGCTCGAAGTTGCCGGCCGCGCCCGCGAACGCCACGGCGGCGTCGTTGCCGGTCACCTGCGCGCAGATCTGGCAGACGACCTCGGGGATCACCGGGTTGACCTTGCCCGGCATGATGGACGAGCCTGGCTGCAGGTCAGGGATGTTGATCTCAGCCAGGCCGGCCCGCGGGCCCGACCCCATCAGCCGCAGGTCGTTGCAGATCTTGTAGAGGCTGACCGCCACCGTGCGCAGCACCCCGCTGGCCGCCACCAGGGCGTCCCGGCCGCCTGCCGCCTCGAAGTGGTTCTGCGCCTCGGCCAGCGGGTAGTCGCCGGTGGCCAGCCGCTCGATGACCCGGCGGGCGAAGCCCGGCGGCGCGTTCAGGCCGGTGCCGACGGCGGTGCCGCCGAGTGGCAGCTCGCCGACGTCCGGCAGCACGGCCTCGATCCGCCGGATGCCGTGGCGCACCGCCGCGGCATAGCCGCCGAACTCCTGGCCGAGCGTGACCGGGGTCGCGTCCATCAGGTGAGTCCGGCCGCTCTTGACCACGTCGGCGAATTCCGCCGCCTTCGCCTCCAGGGCCTCGGCAAGATGGCGGAGCGAGGGAATCAGCGGGTGGGTGAGCAGCGCGCAGACGGCCAGGTGCACGGCCGAGGGGAAGACGTCGTTAGACGACTGGGACGCGTTGACCTGATCGTTCGGGTGCACCGGCCGGCCCAGCCGCTGGCTGGCCAGCCGCGCGATCACCTCGTTCACGTTCATGTTGGTCGAGGTGCCGGATCCGGTCTGGAACACCGGCACCGGGAAGTGGGCCGCGTGCTCGCTCTTCTCGCTCATCGCGGCCAGCTCGTCCGCGGCCGCCTGGATGGCCGCGGCCGTGCCGGCGTCGATGACCTCCAGCTCGGCGTTGACCGCCGCGGCGGCCGACTTGATCCGGGCCAGCGCGACGATCACCTCCAGCGGCACCGGCTCAGCGGAGATGCCGCTGAAGTTCCCCACGGCCCGCTGGGTCTGCGCGCCCCACAGGGCATCGGCGGGGACCTGCACCTCGCCCATCGAGTCGTGCTCGATCCGGAACTTGTCCTCGCCGCCCGGCATGGGCATCCCTCCTAGCTCGGCCGTCTAGCTCGGCCCCTAGCTCCGTCCAGCTCGGCCCCGTCCAGCTCGGCCCCGTCCAGCTCGGCCCCGTCCAGCTCGGCCCCGCGTCCAGCTCGGCCCCGTCCAGCT
>Ga0187879_10002730_pt1 | contig 11906 bp, 13 predicted proteins | sample June2016WEW_19_1_FD_132423 | JGI IMG/M metagenome (GOLD analysis project Ga0187879, IMG submission 132423) | Peatland microbial communities from SPRUCE experiment site at the Marcell Experimental Forest, Minnesota, USA - June2016WEW_19_10 | ecosystem: Environmental > Terrestrial > Soil >... | reverse complement strand
TACTTCATCGTGGCGCACATCCACTACGTGCTGTTCGGCGGCTCGCTGATGACGATCTTCGCGGGCGTGTACTACTGGTTCCCGAAGATGACCGGGCGCATGTACGACGAGCGCCTGGGCAAATGGCACTTTTGGACGACGTTCGTGTTCATGAACCTGACGTTCGGCCCGATGCACGTGGCCGGTCTGCAGGGCATGCCCCGCCGCGTGGCCACCTACGCGGCCCAGTTCGCGGACATGAACCTGTTCATCTCGATCGCGAGCTTCGGCCTGGGGGCAGTGACGCTGATCTTCGTCTACAACATGGTCAACAGCTGGCGCGGCGGCCCGAAGTCCGTGGCCAACCCGTGGCGCGGGATGACGCTCGAGTGGCAGGTGTCCTCACCGCCGCCGGTGTTCAACTTCGACCGCGTCCCGACGGTCGTGGGCGGCCCATACGAGTACGGCGTCCCCGGCGCGGTCCACGGCATTCTCACGCCGCCGACCCCCGCCACGGTAGGAGCGGGCTCGGGCATCGCGCACCCAGCAGGGCACAGGCGGGCACCCAGCCAATGACGAGGAGGCAAGAGCGGTGAAGGAAGTCCTAGTGATCGCCAACCGGACGCTCGGCGGCGTGAAGCTGCTCGAGGCGGTCCGCGAGCGCGCGTCGGCCGGCGACGTGCGCTTTCGCCTGGTCGTGCCCCAGACCAAGCCCTCCGCGGGCCTCGTCGTGTACGACGAGGCCGTGCGCGAATCCGCGCAGGTGCGCGTCGACCTCGCCCTGTCGGCCGTCGCCGCCGAGGGCATAGAGGCCACCGGCGAGGTCGGCGACCCCGACCCGTTCATGGCGACGATGGACGCCGTCGCCGCGCACAGGCCGGACGAGATCATCCTGTCGACGCATCCGGTCCAGCACTCCGGCTGGCTGCGGCGCGATCTGATCGAGCGAATCCAGAACGCCAGCGGCCTGCCCGTGCAGCACATCGTCGTCGACCTCGAGCACGAGGGCCTGTCGTTCAAGGTGACGCTCGTGATCGCCAACAAGACCTCCAGCGGCGAGGAGCTGATCGCGCACCTCTCCTCGAAGGCCGCGCAGGGGGGCGGGCGCCTGTTCATCGCGGTGATCCCCCAGGTGGACGGCAGCGGCAGCGCTCCGCGCGAGGCGCGGGCGCGCCTGGCGAGCATGCTCGACCGGCTGCACGCCGCCGGGCTGCTCAGCTCGGGGATGATCGGCGACCCCGACCCGTACACGGCGGCGATGAACGCGCTCGAGCTCTTCCACGTCGACGACGTGGTCATCTCGACGCTGCCCGGGGAGCGCTCCGGCTGGATGCGCTCGAACCTGGTCGAGCGTGTCCGCGGCGCCACCTCCGCGCCGGTCGAGCACGTGGTCGTCGATCCGCAGGCCGCCACGATCGCGACGCCGGCGGCGTAGCGGGGCACCATGGAGGCAGCCAGCATCGCCCACGCGGCCGGACACGCCGGCGAGGACCATCACGGCCCGCCGCCCGCGAACAAGAGCTCGCGCGTGGAGGCGCCGCTGCTCGGGATGCTGCTTTTCATCATCTCCGAGGTGATGATCTTCGGGGCGTTCTTCACGGCGTACTTCTTCATCCGCATCGCCGAAGGCGATCCGTGGCCCGCGCCCGGAACCAAGCTGCCGGTGCCGGTCGCGCTCGTCAACACCCTCATCCTGATCTCCTCGTCGTTCACGCTGCACTGGGCGGAGACGTCGATCAAGCGGGGCAACCGCTTCGGTCTGAAGGCGGGAATGCTCAGCACGTTCCTGCTCGGGTGCACGTTCCTGTTCATCCAGATCAACGAGTACGCCAACATCGGCTTCGCGCCCCAGGACCACGCGCAGCAGACGATCTTCTACTCGCTCACCGGACTGCACGGCGCGCACGTGTTCATCGGCCTGCTGATCCTGCTGAGCGTCACCGTGCGCGCCTTCCGCGGGCACTACAGCCCCGATTCGCATCGCGGGGTCGACGTGCCGGGCATCTACTGGCACTTCGTCGACATCATGTGGATAGTCGTCTACACGACCGTCTACATACTCTGACGCCGTGCTGAACCCGCTGCGCTCGGAGGACGACGCTTTCCGCGTGCTGCTCTACGTGATCGCCGTGTTCGTGGTGATCATCGCCCTGATCGTGATCCTGCGCGCGATCCTCTGAGTTGGGGGGCCGCGCCGCATGCGGCGTGGCCTGCCCGGCCGCATGCGGTCGGGCTTCGGGGCCGCGCATGCGCGGCCCCGCGGCGGGCACATGTGCCCGCCGAACTACTTCACCGTGAGCGTGCCGTACATCCCGGCCGCACGGTGACCGGGGGCCTGACAGAAGAATGTGTACTTGCCGGGCTTCAGGTTGACGGTCAACGACGTGGCGCCCTTGCTGATGAAGCTGCTCGCACCGATTGGCGCGGTCTTCTGCGTGGCGCCGTTTTCGCCTTCTTCGATGGCGATGTTGTGCGAGACGCCCGACATGTTGGCCATCACGATCGTGACCGCGCCCGGTTTGGCTTCGGCCTTGGTGGCCGTGTACGCCAGCTGTCCGGCCGGGTTGGCGTCGATGTCCAGCTTGCCGGCCTTCTCGACCGCCGGCTTGCCCGCGCCGGGCGCTTCGACGGCGCTCGCCAGCAGGCCGGTGTCCTGCCCGGGGGCGTCTGCCGACTGGGCGACGTAGGCGGCGATGTCGGCGAGCTTCTGCCCGCTGGCGAGGTTCGCGGGCATGACCCCGAAGGAGTTCGGGTTCTGCACCTGTCCTTCGACGACGGTGCGGACCGCGTTGCGCTGCAGGCCTTCGGCGAGGCTCGTGCGGAAGACTTCGTCGAGGTTCGGCCCGACGCTGCCTTTGGTGTCGGCCCGCGCCAGCGTATGGCACGAGCCGCACTTGGCGACGAACTCCTGCTTGCCGACGATCAGGTTCGCGTTGTCGGCGCCCTTGACCGCACAGCCGGCCGCGCCGATCGCGAGCGCGCCGAGCAGGCCGGCGGCGCCTGCGCGCGCGGCGAGCGTGCGCAGGCGCCCAGGGCCACAGTGCGACAACTGCCTCTCCTCCACGAAGCTCACGGAGGGAACCCTATCCGAAGCGGCGGCTGGCGAACAATCATCCTGCGCGTCGCCGGGCGCCCGCCGTCACGGCTCCGCCAGGCCGTCCAGATCGCCCTGCGCGGCGGCGATCACACCGCGCGCCACGCCCTCCCAGGACCAGCGTTCGCGCACCCTCGCAACCAGTCCGGCGCGCGTGCGCGCGCGCAGCTCCGGGTCGGCCCGCAGCCACCCCGTGACGCGTGCCGCCAGCTCGCCGACCGCGCGATCGTCGATCGCGAACGACAGCCAGCCGGCAGCGGGCTCGGGAACGGCGCCGGCGAGCACCGTGCTCACCTCCGCGAGGCCCGAGTGGGCCGCGCTGATCGGCAGCGCGCCGCACGCGGCAGCCTCCGCGGCGACCATGCCGAACGACTCCGGGAAGGTGCTCGGCACGACCACCGCCGCGCACGCGGGGAGCAGGTCCGCGAGCTCTCCGTGGTCGAGCCGTCCGGTCAGCACCACCCGCTCGTCGAGGCCGCGCGCCGCCTCGAGATAGCGCTCTCGCTCGGCGCCGTCCAGGCCGTCGAGGAAGGCGAGCAGGTACCGCAGCGGCCGCGACGGCTCGGACGCCCCCTCCAGCTCTCGGCCGGCGAGCGCGATCTCGCGCGCCCGATCCAGCTCGCCGGCGCACAGCGCGTCGCGCAGGCGTTCCAGCCCGTCGCGGTAGGCGCCGAAGCCGACCACCACGAGCCGTGCCCGGGGGACGCGCTCGAGCACCAGCGGCCAGGCAGCCAGGAGCAGGTCCACGCCCTTGCTGACGATCAGCTTGCCGACGTAGGCGACCAGCAAGTCGCGCTCGGGGTCGAGGCTCGCGACGGCAGCGGCCGCCGCGGGAGCGTCGCGCGCGAAGGCGCTCGCCTGAGCCTCGCCGCCGGCGCCCTGCTCGGCGCCCTGCTCGGAGCCCGACGCGGTGGCGCGCAGACGCGCGGCGAGCGCCCTGACGTCGTCCGCCGCGTCCGCCGGCTCGCGGGGACGGAAGCGCTCCACGTCCACGCCCGGCGGACCCAGGCGCGTGCGCCGCGCGAGCTCAGGATCCTCGAGCGCCGCCCACAGGCTCTCGGCGGTGTGACGCGAGCCGACCAGCACCGCCCGCGCGCCCGCCAGCCCCTCGCGCGCCAGCCCCAGGAAGCGCTCCGGCTGGGGCTTGACGGTGTACTCGAGCGCGCTGCCGTGGATCTTGACCGCGCAGGGCACCTCGCCGGCGAGCCCGCGCGCGAGGATCACCGGGCCCATGACCAGATGGTTGGCGAGCGCCGCCTGCGGTCGCACCAGCTCGCGCAGCTCAGCGACCGCGGCGACGTTCGCGTCGACGTAGCGCGCGACCTCCTCGTCGCTGCACTGCGCGAACGTGCGCGCTTCGATTCCCTCATAGCGGTCGGCCACGTACACGGGCAGCAGGCCGCGCAGGTCCGGACGGTAGACCGTGCAGCGGCCGCGCGGGCCCGCGGGGCCGCGCTCGGCCCGCGGCCGCTGCAGCGCGCGCACCCGCAGCGCCCCGCCGTCCCAGTCGGCGGTCGCGTCGACGAACGGCTGGCGCTCGGGATGGCGGTCCTGGCTGAGCAGGTGCACCTCGTGGCCGAGCCCCACCAGCGCGGCCGCCAGGCGCGCGTTGTAGACGTTCGAGCCCGTGCCGTCCAGCAGGTAGCCATGGAAGATCAGCACGCGCACGGACGCGCAGCCTATCCGTGCCGCGATCTCTCGCCCACCCGCTCAGGTAAAGTTGGGGACATGAGCACAAAACAGCGCTACCGACTGCGCAGTCCCTCGACCGGGCGCGAAGTCGTGATCGAGGCCGAGCCCGACCAGATCTACCGGGACCGCGAATCCGGCGAGCCGCTGGAGGTCGTCGGCAAGATGCTGCCGCTGGCGCCGTCCAGCTCGCGGCTGCCGTGGGCGGTCGAGAACCTGCGCTTCTGCCCGTGGTGCGACCAGCACGCCCAGAAGGACCTCAACGACTGCCCCACGTGCGGCAGGCGCATGGGACCGCTGTGAGAGCTCGCGCCGCGCTGGCCGCTTGCGCGGCGCTGCTGTGCGGGCTCACGATCGGCGCCTGTGGCGGCAGCAGCGTTTCGGACGCGGTACCCAAGAGCACCCCCGACATAACGCCGCCGACCAACACCAGCGCCGAAGCCGCCGCCGCGCAGACGACCTCCACCTCGACGACGTCGACCAAAACGAGCAAGGCCAGCGAAAGCACCTCCACGAGCGGGGAAAGCGCCACGAGCGAAAGCGGCGAACCATCCTCGAGCGCCGCCGCTCCGAGCACGGAAGGCGCCTCCGGCGGCGCCTCGGCCGAAAAAGAAAAACCCGCCAGCGAAACCAAAGAATCCGCGGCAAGCCCCACCGGCGGCGCCAGCGCCCCGTAGAGCTACGGCGTGCTGATCAGAGTGGCGCTGTAGGTCAGGCGCGCGGTCTGGTAGAGGCAGTAGTACTGGGCCGCGGAGCCGATCGTGGTCTGGGTGGTCTCAGAGCTGGTGCTGCTGCAGCCGCTCTTCGGCCGGCTGGCGCGCCAGGATGTGTCGCTGCCGAAGTGAAGCGCGAGCGCCGGCGCCCACGAGGGCACGGTCAGCGCGACGACATAGCCCTTCTTGATGGGAATCGTCGTTTCGAGCGGGAACTGCGCGGTCTTGCCGAAGTACGGCTGCAGCTTGACGAGCGGGCTCTGCGCCACGAGCTTGTACGTGAGGTTGGGTTTGCGCTGCGGCGCGAGGATCGCGATCCCCGCTTCGGATTCGCCGCCCTCGTGTTCGTCGAAGAACTTGATCTGGGTGGTGTTGGGGGCTCCCAGTGAGATCGTCCAGGCGACGATCGTCCCGGCGCGCGGGGCGCTCAGCAGGTTGTGTTCCGAGCCGACCTTGACCTGGAAGCCCGTCGTGCGGCTGACCGCCAGGCACGGGTTCGACGGCCCGCTCCCCGGACAGCTCGGTACCGTCGCCGGCGTGGTCGTGCCGATCACGCCCACTTCCGTCAGCGTCGCGGGCGCGACCGCGGGCAGGACCAGCGCAAGCGCCACGACGCTCGCGAGCACGGCTATGGATATTCGTCTCATCTGTGCCATTCAACACGCCTGCGCGCTCGTTGTAGCGGTTTGACTACTTCGCTATTGCCCGGACAGTTCCTGCGCCGCGGCCTGGATCTGCGCCTGATCGCCCTCCGATGGTACCCACGGCAGCCGCAGCGGATCGTCGTCGTAGCGCGGGATGACGTGCACGTGGAAGTGGAAGACCGTCTGCCAGGCGGCGCGCCCGCAGGAGTTCAGCAGGTTGACCCCGTCGGCGCCGAGACGCTCCTTCATGCGTCCGGTCAGGCGCTGGGCCGCGACCGCCACCGCGCCCAGGTCCTCGCGATCGACGCTCAACAGGTCCATGCTGTGCGCGCGCGGGATCACCAGCGCGTGCCCGCGCGTCGCGGGGGCGATGTCCATGAAGGCGATCGTGCGCTCGTCTTCGTCGACGATCGTCGCGGGCAGCTCGCCGGCGACGATCTTGCAGAAGATGCAGTCGGGGTCGGCCATGCGGCGCAGATCCTAGCCTTGCGCCAGCCTGCGGGCGTAGTCGAGCGCCTGATCGCGGCTCTCCAGCTCGCCCGCGTACTGCGCCTCGGCGAGCTGCTCGAGCAGCTCGCCCACGCGCGGACCGGTGGCGATGCCGAGCGCGCCCGCCAGCTCGTCTCCGCGCAGCAGCGGCTTGGGCGGCCCCTCCGCGCGCCAGCGCAGGGCGTCGGCGAGCATGCCGCGGGCGACGGCCAGGTGCGCCCGCACCGCCTCCTGCGCTCGATCGCCGCGCGTGGCGAGCCGGTCGGCGATCGACAGCAGCGTCACGTCGACCTCGACGGGCGAGCACGCGCGCAGGTAGGCGAACACGGTCCTGCGCGCGAGCGGCTGCGGCTCGTGGACGAGGAACCCCAAACGCAGGTGGTGGCGCACGAGCGCGGCCACGTGCGCGCGCAGCCGCTCGCTCGCGCGCAGCCGCTCGAGCACCGCGCGGGCGAGCTCGGCCCCGCGAGCGTCGTGGCCGATGAACGTCACGCGCCCGTCCTCGGGACGGACCGCGCGCGTGAGCGGCTTGGCCGCGTCGTGCAGCAACGCCCCCCAGCGCAGCGCGTCTGCGCGCGTCAGCTCGTCGGCGAGCGGCTCGGCGAGCAGCGCATCCACCTCGCCCCGGCGCCCGCCGATGCACTCCTCCAGCTCGGCGGGAACGGGCCCGGCGCCGCTCGTCAGCTCGACCGTGCGATCGAGCACCTCGAGCGTGTGTCCGTGGACGTCGAGGTGGTGGAAGCGGCTCTGCTGCACTCCGCGCAGGGCCTCGAGCTCCGGCAGGACCACCGCGGTCGCCCCCAGCGCGCTCATCAGCTCCAGGCCCCGCCGTGCCTGGCGCGCGGCGACGATCCGCCGCAGCTCCGCGAACACCCGCTCGGCCGACACGCCGCTCAGCCCGCCGGCGTGCGCGGCGGCACGGCGCACGGTCTCGGTCTCGGGCTCCAGGCCGAGCTCCACCGCCAGGCGCACCAGGCGCAGCACCCGCAGGGGGTCCCCGGCGAACGCGCCCGGTGCGGCCATCCGCAGGCGTCCCGCCCGCAGATCGGCCAGGCCGCCGAGCGGGTCGATCGGCGGTCCCCCGGCGATCGGCTCGGCGATCGCGTTGATCGTGAAGTCGCGCAGCGCGAGGTCGTCCTCGATGCCCTGCCCGCGCAGCGGCTCGACGTCGACCTGCCAGGCGCCCCCGTGCGCGACCACACGCCAGGAGCCGAAGTCCTCCGAGAGGGCGAAGCACGCGGCGCGCCCCGCCGCACGGGCGACCGCGCGCGCGGCCTGCTCGGTGTCGCCGGCGACGACGACGTCCACGTCGGCCGTCTCCCTGCCCAACAGGCGGTCTCGCACCGCACCGCCGACCAGCCACGCGCGCGTGCCCGCCAGCGCCGTGCGGGCCACGTCCACGCCGGCGCTCATGCCAAGCCGGCGTCCGCCGTTCGCGCCCGCGCGCCCGGCGCGCCGGCGTCGAGCGCAACGCCGTCGCGGTGGTAGACGCGCGGCACCCGCGGCGTCAGCGCGCACGTGATCTCGTAGTTGATCGTCTCCAGGCGGCGGGCCACCTCCTCGGCGGTGATCCGCTCGCTGCCCTGGATGCCGATCAGGATCGCGCGTTCGCCGCGCACGCGCTCGGGGTCGACGTCCAGGCCGAGGTCGACGGTGATGCTGTCCATGCTCACGGTGCCCACCAGCGGGTGCCGGCGCCCGCCGATCAGCACGTCGGCGTTGTTGGACAGACCGCGCCGCCAGCCGTCGCCGTAGCCGATCGGCAGCACGCCGATGTACGTGTCGCCGTCCGCCACGAACTGCCGCCCGTAGCCGGCGCTCTCCCCCGCCCGGCACAGCTTGGCCTCGGCTACGTAGGAGCTCAGCTCGAGCGCCGGCTCGAGCGCCCGGGCCGCGGGGTCCCTGCCGAACGGATCCATGCCGTAGATGGCGATCCCGCAGCGCACCATGTCGAACTGCGCCTCCGCCTCGCGCATCGTGGCGGCGCTGTTGGCCGCGTGGACGATCACGTCCGGATGCTCGTCCTTGACCGTGCGCGCCCAGCGCGTGAAGTCGGCCAGCTGGCGCGCGAAGAACCCGTCGTCCTTGAGCTCGTCCGCGGTCGCGAAGTGCGTCATCACGCCGGCCAGCCGCACGCCGGGGGCCCGCTGCGCGGCGGCCGCCACGCGCGAGGCCTCGGCCGGGTCGCGGGTTCCGAGCCGCCCCATCCCGGAGTCGAACTTGACGTGCACGCGCCCGCCGCCCGCGGCGACGACGTCCTGCAGATAGCTTTCGTTCCACACGACCACGTCGGAGTCGGCCGCCAGCGCCTCCTCGAGCTCGAGCGGGGTGAGCGCGCCCATCACCAGGACACGCACGTCGCGCAGGCCCGCGTCGCGAAGCTCGTGCGCCTCGCGCGCGTCGGCGACCGCCAGCCAGCTCGCGCCGCCGGCGAGCGCGGCGCGAGCGCTCTGCACCGCGCCGTGACCGTAGCCGTCGGCCTTGACGACCGCGCACAGAGCCGCCCCGTGGCGCAGCTGCGTGCGCAGGCGCGCGCAGTTGCGCTCGATCGCGGCGAGGTTCACGCTCGCTCGCGCCCTGCGCATGCTCGCCCCGTCGCTCCCCTTCGACTCCGCCCGCATGCGCCCCTCGGGGCGTGCCCCGTCAGTCATCGCCATGCGCTCCGTCGTCCATCGCCGTGAACCCCCTCATCCGTCGCCCTCGACAGCAACCCCGCGATCATCACACGCCCGGCGGCGGCGCGCCGCCGGCAGCGCGGCGATCACGTCCGAGGCGATCACGCCCTCAGCCGCCCCGAGCCTGCGCGCGGCCTGCCTGCCGGCCTCGGCGTGCAGCCACACGCCCGCGGCGGCCGCCGTGAATGCGTCGAGGCCCTGGGCGAGCAGCGCGGCGATCACGCCGGTGAGCACGTCGCCGGTCCCCGCCGTCGCGAGCGCGGGGCTGGCGCCCGGGCTCACGGCCACGGTCCCGTCCGGCTGCGCGATCAGCGTGTCGTCGCCCTTCAGCACGACCACCGCCGCCGCCTGCGCGGCGACGGCACGGACGTGGCGCAGGCGCTCGCGCTCGATCTCCGCGCTGTCGCACTCGAGCAGCCGGCCGAGCTCGCCGGCGTGCGGGGTGAGCACCGTCGGCGCGCGCCTGGCGGCGAGGTCGGCCAGCCTGCCGGCATGCGCGTTCAGGCCGTCGGCGTCCAGCACCATCGGCACGCCGGCCTCGCCGGCGAGCGCGCGCGCGAACGCGATCGCGCCGGCGTGGCGTCCGAGCCCGGGGCCCAGCGCGAGCGCGCCGCCGCGAGCGCTCGCCTCCAGCACGCCGGCTGCCCCCTCGACGGCCAGGGCGCCGTCGTCGTCGGGCAGCCCCCGGGTCATCAGCTCCGGGGTCGCGGCGCCGGCGAGAACGCTCTGCAGCGACGCGGGCACGAACGCCGTCACGTACCCCGCCCCCGCGCGCATGCTCGCTTCCGCGGCCATCCTCGGCGCGCCGGTCAGCCCGCGCGACCCGCCCGCGACGAGCACGTGGCCCGAGACGAACTTCGTCGAGGAGGAGTCCCTGCGCGGCAGCCGCTCGAGCACGCCGGGCGCGATCAGGCCGATCGACGCGCCGCCCGGGGCGCCGCGCGGAACGCCGATGTCGAGCGTCTGCGCCTCGCCGGCGTGCGCCTTGCCGGGGCTGATCCACAGCCCCGGCTTGGCCGCGTGGAAGGTGACCGTCACCGACGCGCGCACCGCGGCCCCGCGGACGACCCCCGTCGAGGCGTCCACCCCGCTCGGCACGTCCACGCTCACGACCGGCGTGCCCGCGGCGTTGATCGCCTCGACGGCCTCCGCGACCGCGCCGCGCGGCTCGCCCTGAAAGCCGGTGCCGAGCAGGGCGTCGACGAGCACCGCCTCGCGGCCGAACGCGCCCGCCGCAGCCGCGGACCCGGGCTCGCGCGCGTCGGGCTGCCGAGCCCAGGCCGCTCCGTTCAGCCGCACCGGCGCCTCCCCCGGGAGACGCTCGAGGTTCGCGCGCGCGTCGCCCGCGTACTCCTCGGGCGAGGCCACGCACACGACCGTCACCGGCCGCCCGGCCTCGCGCAGCAGGCGCGCCGCCACGAGCCCGTCGCCGCCGTTGTTGCCCTTGCCGCACACGACCGTCACCGGCCCGTCCGGCGCCAGGCGCTCGACCGCCCGCGCGACGCCCGCCCCCGCGCGCTCCATCAGCTCCACGCCCGCCACGCCGCGCTCCTCGATCGCCCAACGATCGATCGCGCGCATCGCCTCGGCGTCGGGAAGCGGCACGAGCCACGGCGGCAGCGAACGCACGCGCGCTACTCGACGGTGACCGTCTTGGCGAGGTTGCGCGGCTGGTCGACGTTCAGGCCGCGGCGTCGTGCGATCTCGTATGCGAGCAGCTGCAGCGGGATCACCGCGAGAATCGGCTGCAGCATCCAGTCGGTCGCCGGCACCGGGATCGTCGCGTCGGCGTGGGGCTCGACCGCGTCTTCGCCGGCGGTCGTGACGGCGATCACGCGCGCGCCGCGAGCGCGCGCCTCCTGGATGTTGGAGATGAGCTTCTCGAGCACCGGCGAGCGCGTGGCGACGCAGACGACCGGCGTGGCCTCGTCCAGCAGCGCGATCGGTCCGTGCTTCATCTCGCCGGCCGCGTACGCGTCGGTCGAGATGTAGGAGATCTCCTTCAGCTTCAGGGCCCCCTCGAGCGCCACCGGCAGGCCGATGTGGCGGCCGATGTACAGGAAGAAGTCCGCGTCCCAGCAGCTCTGCGCGATCGCCTCGGCGCGCGCCTCGCAGTCGCCGATCAGCTCGTCGATGCAGTGCGGCAGGCGCTTGAGCTCGGCCACCAGCTCGGCGATCCGCGCGGGCGCGAGCGTCCCGCGCAGCTCGGCCAGGCGCAGGCCGAGCAGGTACATGACCGCGACCTGGCAGACGAACGTCTTGGTCGCCGCCACACCGATCTCCAGGCCCGCGCGCGTGTACAGGACGCCGTCGGCGTCGCGCGTCGCCTGCGAGCCCATCGTGTTCGTGATCGCGAGCACCGTCGCGCCGCGCTCGCGGGCGAGGCGCATCGCCGCCAGCGTGTCGGCGGTCTCGCCCGATTGGGAGATCCCGATCACCAGGTCGCCCGGCCCGACGACCGCGTTGCGGTAGCGGTACTCGGAGGCGATGTCGAGCTCGACCGGCAGCCGCGCCCACTCTTCGATCGCGTAGCGGCCGATCAGGCCGGCGTGGTAGGCGGTCCCGCAGGCGACCACGACGATCCGCTCGACGCCGGCCAGGATCGCCTCGTCCAGCGCCCCCT
>Ga0187879_10002724_pt1 | contig 11912 bp, 8 predicted proteins | sample June2016WEW_19_1_FD_132423 | JGI IMG/M metagenome (GOLD analysis project Ga0187879, IMG submission 132423) | Peatland microbial communities from SPRUCE experiment site at the Marcell Experimental Forest, Minnesota, USA - June2016WEW_19_10 | ecosystem: Environmental > Terrestrial > Soil >... | reverse complement strand
GCTTTCTACGATGCCATCAGTCCTATCGTGGACGCCGAAACGGTGAACCGCGAGCGGGTCTTCCCAGCCTCACGATATGGGAAAGGGAATGGCGATGATTACATCAACTGCCCGCTGAATGAAACCGAATACCGCGATTTCTATGACGCACTGCGCGGCGCGGAGACAGTCGAAGCGCACCAGTTCGAAGACCTCAATTTCTTCGAAGCCTGCCTGCCTATCGAGGAACTGGCGCGGCGAGGGTACGACACACTTCGCTTCGGCCCCATGAAGCCCGTGGGGCTGTCCGATCCGCGCACCGGTTGCCAGCCATTTGCGGTGGTGCAATTGAGGACGGAAAACCTACGTTCTTCCAGCTACAACCTGGTGGGGTTTCAAAACCATCTCAGGTTTCCTGAACAGGCACGGATCTTACGGAAGATTCCAGGACTCGAGCAGGCGGAGTTTCTGCGCTTCGGGCAGATCCATCGCAACACGTTTCTCAATGCGCCAAAGCTGCTCGGTGCCGACCTCCGCCTTCGTGCCTCCCCCAACGTCTTTGTCGCGGGCCAGCTTTGCGGGGTCGAGGGATACGTCGAGTGCATCGCCACGGGGTTTCTGGCGGGAGTGGCGATGGCCCGGGAAGCGGCAGGCAAGGGCTTCACACCGCCCCCGCGCTCGACGGCGCTCGGGTCGTTGGTTCACTACGCCACGCACGCCGACCCGGGCAACTATCAGCCCGCCAACATTTCTTTCGATTTGCTTCCAGCGATGGAGGACTTGCCCAGGGCCGTCTCGCGTGACCGCCGCGCCCGTCGCGAACGGCAATGTGAGAGGGCGCTGGCCGAACTCTCTGTTTGGTTGTCATCCTGAGCGAAGCGAAGGATCCCTGTAGTTGCTTTCCTTCGCACTTCGCGACGAACTACCGAGACCCTTCGCTTCGCTCAGGATGACAAGCCTTCGAAACACAGATCCCAAACCTGGGTCATTGCCGTGCGACAAAGTGAGTTAGAATTGTACGGCATGGATGAACTGATCGAGCGATACGTCAATTACTTGCGGTACGAGCGCAACGCTTCGCCGCACACGGTGCGCAACTACCGCAGCGACTTAGTCCAGTTCCGCGATTTCCTGGCGGCAGGCCTCGGCGCGGCCAGTGTTGACATCAAATCGGTCGACGCCTTAGGCATTCGCGGCTTCCTGGGCGCCCTCTTCGAGAAGCAGGAGAAGAAGTCCTCCATCGCTCGAAAGCTCTCAGCGGTGCGGGCGTTCTTCAAGTTCCTCAGGCGCGAGGGGGTGCTGACGGAAAATCCATCCGCGATTGTCTCAACGCCAAAACAGGATAAAACCCTCCCACGAATCATGACTGAGGAAGAGATGAACACTTTCCTCGACCGGTTGGCTGAGGCCACGAAGACCGGAGATCCTGCGATGCGGCGCGACCGCGCGCTGCTCGAGCTGCTTTACGCCTCAGGCCTGCGCGTGAGCGAACTGGTTGGTCTCGATCTCCGCAGTCTGAACTTCGGAGACGGCATGTTGCTGGTGCGCGGAAAAGGGCGGAAGGAAAGGATCGTGCCGTTCGGCTCAAAGGCCAGGCAGGCTATTGAGGACTACCTCCCCATCAGGCAGAGAATTCTTCTGGAAAGGAAGAAGTCCGGCCAGCAGGCCCTGTTTTTGAACGTGTGGGGCGAGCGGCTCACGACGCGCTCCGTTGACCGGTTGGTAAAAAGATACGTCCGCCAGTACGGGCCGTCAGTAAAGGTCAGCCCGCACTCGCTCCGTCATGCTTTTGCGTCGCACTTGCTTACGGAGGGAGCTGACTTGAGGGCGATTCAGGAAATGCTGGGGCATACTAGCCTTGCCACCACGCAGAAGTACACGCAGGTTTCCATTAAGCAGTTGATTGACGTGTATGACAAGACTCACCCCAAAGCGTGAGTTAGACGAGGAAGCGCGAGCGGATGTTCTCCTGCACCGAGGGATTGCGGCGCATAAACCATTCGCCAACTTCTGCAGAGGCTTCCAGGAGGGTATTCAAAGTGGACTTTGCCATCCGGACGCAGGCCTGTAACACCTTCACGCCCAACCAGACGCCTAGTTGCCGGGTCGACCTTGCAGGTTCCCCAAGGTTGAAATTAAGACGGTAGCGTGGCCCGGCCGTCCGATAGCTGACCAGGACGACCACCGCATAAAGGGCAGCGGCTGCAACCACGAGCCAACTCAGCAAGTGGCCCAACACGATGCTAAAGTAGGTAACCATTCTTTCGTTTACCTTGTCCTTTCTTTCTAAACCGTTACATTGATTAGATTCAAGTCATGCCAAAAGGATTCCTAGACTCGCCAAACAATATCTGATTGGTTTTCATGAGGTAAGAGGCGTGAACCGACAAGGAGTCGATCGGGGGCGCAAATAATGACATTGTGTCACAGTTTTCCCTCCATTACTGTGGGTGGTTTCCGTCATTGGCCTGTAATCTCCATCTTGGGGCCGCACTTCACCTGGCGTTGTCGAGCGCATCCTCAACCCTTATATCGGCAGGTGCCAGCCCGAACCTGCATTTGTCATCGCCGTGCAAGCGGGGATCCATTGTTTGTGCGACGGATTCCCGCTTGCGCGGGAATGACGCGGTTCTGAACGGAGAGGAAAAACTAGCTCGAAGACTGGGAAGCGGTCATGGCGATTGCCCGTTGGGCCGCGGCCCTGCCGGTGCGGATGCAATCCGAGATTCCGATGCCTGAATAGGCGTTGCCGGCGAGGTAGATCCCCGGCAAGTCCTCAAGCCGGCTTTGGATCTTCCTTAGGCGCTCCGCGTGTCCCACCGGGTATTGCGCCATAGAGGCGGGCCAGCGATGGATCCGGCAAAAGAGCGGTTCGAAGGAGAAATCCAGGATTTCCTTTAGTTCCTGTCGCACCAGCGTAATTACTTCTTCGTCAGAGAGATTCAGGGCCTCCGGGTCGCGTGAGCCGCCCAGGAAGCAGCGCAGTAAGGCTTTTCCTTCAGGCGCGCGGTGGTTGAACTTGCGGTGCACGAAGGTGCAGGCCAGCATCCTCCGGCCCTCTTTGCGCGGGACCAGATATCCAAAACCATGGGGAAGTTGCTCTGTGGCTCCTTCGGAGTAGCCTAGGGAGACCGTCATCGACGAACTATACGGTATTTCGCCCAGCAAGCCACCTAGTGTGGGGTGGAGGGAGGAGAGCAATCGGCTGCACTGGTGAGCGGGCATGGCCAGGACGATCGCACCCGCGTCGAACGCCAACCCGTCTTCGCAAAAGATCTGGTACCTTCGGCTACAACGATCCGCCGCCCCGCCCGGCCCGCCCGGGGCCGCCTCGATCCCAGTAACACGTTGTCCAAGGTGAACGCGAGACATATCGAGCCGCTCGATCAGCTTCCCGGTGAGCTGTTCGAGTCCGTCCCGAAGTGTCATGAAGAGTGGCAACGCGTTTCGGGGGGCGGCGCCCGGCCCGCCGGAGTCAAGCTGCGAAGTTCCGCGCGATTTTGCTCTGGCCTTCTGGCGCTGCCGCATGGCTCGCAACGTAGCCCGAGTCAGGCTACCGTGCTGGCGCTCCATCTCGAAGAAGCGCGGCAGGACTGAGCGGACGCTCAAAGCTCCTGAATCGCCGCCATAAACCCCGGCAAGCAGAGGGTCGGCGACGTTCTCGAGCATGGCCTCTCCGAAGTGCCGTCGCACGAAACTCGCCACCGATTCGTCTGCATCGCGGTCCGAATTCCCGGAAGGCCGCCTGGCCAGCAACTCGGCTGCCATCGCCAGTTTGCTGCTGAACGGCAGCAAAGATGTCGTCACCATGGGCCAAAGACGAGTTGGGACCAGGAACATCAGTCCATCAGGTAGAGGAACGAGACGGCCGCGGTGAAGTATGTAGGTGCGCCGCTGGCTGTCGTTCGAGCCGATTAGTGACTCGCCTAAGCCTAGTTCGCGAGCCAAGGCCGCCGCCTCCGGCTTTTCGGCTAGAAAACTGTCCGGCCCGGCCTCGATGACGAAACCGTCGATGTGTTCGGTGCGGATCACTCCTCCCAGGCGGTCTCGTCCCTCGATGAGCAGTTCGTCAACCGGTACGCCTGATTGGCGTGCCACCGCCAACGTGTAGGCTGCAGCCAAGCCGGCAATGCCCCCGCCGAGAACGGCTACACGCTTCCGGTTTGGCTGGTCAGTTGGCACTTTCGACGGACCCCCTCACCCGACCTGCGCCGGCTGAAGAGAGCGCCGTCGCCGGCCACCCTCTCCCCCAAGGGGGCGAGGGCCAGTTTTCGAGATCTTCTGATTTCTTTCCGCCCATCTGCCTACCTACCCACCTGCCCACCTGCCCGCTCTCCGGCGATGGCTGCAAGTGCCTGGATGAACAGCGGGCTGTCGTTCAGCGACTCGGAGCGGTGTACGGTTACTCCCCTGGTCCTTCCGTATTCACGGAACACCACGTCAATATCGTAAAGGATCTCGACGTGATCGCAAACAAAGCCAACGGGCGCCAGCAGGAGGTGACGCCGGCCCTGCGCGGCTGCCCGGTCGATGAGGGATTCGACGGTGGGGCCGATCCACGGCTCGGCCGTCATCCCCTGGCTTTGAAAAGCCACAGCGTATTCCTCTAGGCCAACGGCCTGAGCCACCAGGGCGGCAGTTTCCATCACCTGTTGCTCGTAGGGATCGCCGTCCTCGATGGTCTTTTGGGGAACGCTGTGCGCTGTGAAGATTACGGGAACCGGGCCCCCGGTTTCGTCCTGCACACACGCTAGCGCCGTCGCAACTCGCTCGCGAAATGCCTCCACCAGACCCGGATGATCGTGCCAGTTCTCAATGAAGTCCACTCCCACCTGGGGTGCGAGCCGTTCCATCTCTTCAAACAAGTGCCGCTTGTAAAGGCCAATGCTGGTGCGGGAGTTTTGAGGCGCGAGGCAAATCGCCACCACGCGCTCGACCCCGTCCGCGCTGATCTGCCGGACCGCATCGGAGATGAATGGCTTCCAGTTCCTCATGCCCAAATAGATGGGCCGGCCCAGTCGCTTCGCCAAACCTTGGGCCTGCAACGTACTCAGGCGCAGCAACGGCGACCCGCCGATCAGGCTGTAGCGCCGCATGATTTCATTCACCGCGGCCTCCGGCAGTTTCCGTCCACCGCGCACGTTGAGTAGAAAAGCGGGGATGTCCTCGAGCCGGTCCGGTGCGCCGTGCGCGAGCAGCAGCACACCCCACTTTTCGCCACCCTGTTTCGCAACTGAAAGTTCCATGAGATCTAAGGTCCGCCAACGCGCGAAGCGCCGTGGAGTGCGGCAGCGAAGCTGCCGCCTTGAAACCGAAACGAAAAGGCGGTAGCTGGCGCTACCGCACTCCAAGTCGCCTTCGGCGCAGGCATTTTCCCACCAAATGACAATATACCACGCAGTTGTTTGGCCCCGGGCAACCAGAAGGGTTGCCCCTGCAATGCGACGCGTGTACACTCCTAATTCCCATGCCGCTGACGCGTGGAGGACCGCATTATTTGCGGGCTCCAGCCTGCGATTCAGGATGCCATTGACAGGAGACTAAGCGATGAAGGCACGATTGATTGCTCTGCAATCATTATGCTGTTTAGTAATCTCTGTTCCCATGATGGCCGCATCTGACACGTCGGGCTTTCGTCCGCCCGCGGTTCCGCTCGTGACCTGCAATCCCTATTTCAGCGTCTGGTCGTTTGCAGACCGGCTGACCTATGACGCCACGCGCCACTGGACAGGCTCCAAGCAGGAACTGCACAGCCTGTTGAGGATTGATGGCAGGGCCTGGCGCATCATGGGCGACGAGCGGCGCGATATCCAACCCATGCCGCAAACCAACCTCCAAGTATTGCCGACGCGCACGATTTACGAGTTCGAGGGCGGCGGCGTCCATGTCACTCTCACCTTCTTGACCCCCTTATTGCCGTCGGACCTTGACCTGATGTCGTGGCCGGTCACCTACCTCAGTTGGCAGATTCGGTCGGTGGACGGCAAACCGCACCAGGTCTCAATTGAATACGACAACACCGCACAGCTTGTGGTGAATACCGAGGACGAGCCGGTAGTTTGGCAGCAGGAGAAAGCGGGCGCCCTGAGCGTGCTGCGCATGGGAACTGAGGCGCAACCGGTGCTTAAGAAGTCCGGCGATGACCTTCGTATCGACTGGGGCTATCTTTACGTCGCGGCTCCAAATGGGCAATTTCCTCACAGCGCCGTCGCGAACGTCAACAGTGTCATTGGAACCTTTGCCCGGACGGGGTCGCTGCCTTCGGCTGATACACGCATGCCACGGCCCCCGCGCGATCACATGCCTGCCATGGCCGTAGCATTTGATCTCGGCAATGTGGGCGCCGATCCAGTCGAGCGCCATCTGATCCTCGTCTACGATCAGATTTATGCCATTGAATACTTCCATCAACCCCTTCGCCCCTATTGGCGGCTCAAGCGGACCGAGGCGAGCGATCTGCTGGAGGAGGCCGACCGGAATTACTCGTCTCTTGTTCAGCGCTGCGAGAAGTTTGATGCCGACCTGGTTGCCAATCTTACACGGGCCGGCGGTGAGAAGTACGCTCGACTTGCGGCACTGGCTTACCGGCAGGCCCTGGCGGCGCAGATCCTGGTGGCGGGGCCGGAGGGCGAGCCGTTCTTCCTGCCCAAGGAGAATTTCAGCAACGGCTGCATCGGGACGGTAGACGTGATCTACCCTGCTTCACCCATTTTGTTGCTGCTCAATCCGAAGCTGCTTGAAGCCTCGCTCGCGCCGCTCTTCAAGTACGCTCGGTCCGGCCCTTGGCATTTTCCGTTTGCCCCCCACGACCTCGGCACTTTTCCGCTTGCTAACGGCCAGGTGTACGGCGGCGGCGAGAAGTCGGACGTCGATCAGATGCCCGTTGAGGAATCCGGCAACATGCTATTAATGGTGGCCGCCATCGCAAGGGCAGAAGGTGATGCAAGCTTTGCCGGCAAGTATTGGCCTTTACTCACGAAATGGGCGGAATATCTGAAGGACAAGGGCCTCGATCCTGCCAACCAGCTTTGCACGGACGACTTTGCCGGACACTTGGCGCACAACGCCAACCTATCGCTCAAAGCCATCGAGGCGCTCGCGGCCTATGGGGAACTTGCGGGCATGCTCGGCAAGAATCAGGAGCACGATCTCTACTCCAAGACCGCGCAGGAATTTGCCCGCCAGTGGGTGACGATGGCCGACGATGGAGACCACTACCGCCTGGCGTTCGACAAGCCCGGCACCTGGAGCCAGAAATACAACTTGGTATGGGATAAAGTTCTCGGCTTTCACCTTTTCCCCGCTGAGGTCGCCGCGAAGGAGATTGCTTATTACCAGACCAAGACCCACTTCGGCTTTCCACTCGACAATCGCCAGGATTACACCAAGCTCGACTGGGAATTCTGGTCCGCAACACTGGCGGATTCAGCGACCGATTGGGAGAGTCTCATTTCCCCGATTTACGACTGGGCTAACCAATCGCCGAGCCGCGTCCCGCTGACAGATTGGTATTGGACCACCGACGGCACCGAAGTTGGATTTCAGGCGCGCTCCGTGGTCGGTGGGCTTTTTATCAAAATGCTCGCGGATGGCGAGACGTGGAAACGCTGGGCAGGCAGAACGGAATGAATAGTGAATGGTGAATAGTGAATTGTGAGTTAGACCGGTCTCGCTGTCATCCTGAGCGGAGCGAAGGATCTCCGCAGTTTGTCCGAGCGGAGAATTGAATCATGAATGGCGAATTGTGAATTGAAGAGTCGTGAGCGATCGGGGATAATATGGCTATGCGAAAAAGTAAGAATGAATATTCCTACCAGATCAACTTGATTCCCGATGAAGAGGGAGGGTACACCGTGGTCGTCCCTCTACTCCCGGGCTGCGTCTCCTACGGGGCGACTATCGAGGAGGCGACAGCCAACGTCCGAGAGGCGATCCAGCTTCACCTCGAGAATCCAGCCGCCCACCATCAACCCATTCCGCCCGGAAACGACTCTGTGCAAGTCTTCACGACCACCGTTCATCCCGAATTCCGAAGTTGAATTTGGCACTCCCGGGCCAACGCTTTGAATCTGAATTGCCTGCCTTGACAATCTCGAAAACGGAAAGGGTGTTTGGATTCTTCGCAAGCAACCCCTCACCCGTCCCGCACCGGCTGATGACTACGCCGGCTGCGGGCCACCCTCTCCCCAAGGGAGAGGGCCGTCAACGTTGATTGATTTCTGCCCTCTCCCTTGGGGAGAGGGTGGCGAGAGTAGCGAGCCAGGTGAGGGGTTTCTTCCCACAGAGCCTCGCAACTTCGGAATACGGGTTCAGGTGCGCCCGACTCATGTATTCAGCCACCGTCAGTGAGCCGCCATTCACTATTCACAATTTCGACCGGTTCGATCCGAGGGATCATCCAATGCACCACGCCGAAGGCGAGCGGGTGCATAACGCCGGCGATGATGAAGAGCGGCACGTAGGTGTGAAACCACTGGAGCGTGTAACCGGCAACGAGCGCCAGGATCATGCCGCCCACGGCGCCGCCCGTGCCGCCCAGGCCCGTCACCGATCCGACGTCTCGCTTCGGAAACATATCGGAGGCCAGCGTGTAGACGTTCGCTGACCAACCCTGATGGGCGGCAAGGGAAACGGAAATGAGGGCCAGCGCCCACGCGATGCTGTGGGCGAAAACCGCCACGATTCCGGAGGGCATGCAAAACGCGCAGATTGCCATCGCCGCCTTGCGGGACCGGCTTAGAGGCCATCCGCGCTTAAGGAAGAAACCCGAAAGCCATCCGCCAGCCACGCTTCCCACACCTGAAACGAGAAAAGGAATCCAGGCGAATAAGCCGATGTCCTCGAGTGTAAAGCCACGGCCCTGCTTGAGGTATGAAGGAAGCCAGAAGATATAAAACCACCAGATCGGGTCGGACATGAATTTCGCCAGGATGAAACCCCAAGCCTGGCGGTAGGCGAGGATTTTCCGCCATGGGATCCGAGCGATTGTGGCAGCCTCCGGTTCGCCCTCGCCGCCCTCGATGAGTTCCAGTTCGCCGCGTGTGATCCAAGGGTGCCTGCCCGGAATGCGGTAAACAGCTAACCACAACAACAGCCATAGAAATCCCAGAGCTCCCGTGAAAATGAATGACGCGCGCCACCCCCAGCGAAGAGTCAGCCAGACGACCAGCGGAGGGGCGATCACGGCGCCCACCGTCGGCCCGGCATTGAAGACGCCGGTGGCCAGCGCGCGTTCCCTTTTAGGGAACCATTCGGCAACGGCTTTAATGGCGGCGGGGAAGTTCCCTGCTTCACCCGCCCCCAGCAGGAAACGCGCCGCGCCAAACGAGATTGCGCCGCCCGCCAGCGCATGAGCCATGGCGGCAATGGACCACCAGGTGATGGAGATCGCGTAACCCAACCGCGTTCCCAGCCAATCCATTGCCACGCCAGCGACCGTGAACATCAGGGCATAGGCCAGTTGGAAGGCGAATACAATCCAGCCGTAGTCACTCTCCGACCAGTGCAAGACGGTCTGCAGGTGAGGCTTCAGAACGGAAATGGTCTGCCGGTCGACGTAATTGATCGTGGAGGCGAGGAACAGTAGCGAGCAAATGGTCCAGCGAAGGTGAGGAATCGTGAAGGGACGTTTCGGCATAGCTTGCAAAGCAGTGGCTGCTTTTGAAGGCTAAAGGTTAAAGGGTAAAGGATAAAGGGTAAAGCACAAATTAGTCCCAGTTAATTTCTACCCTTTAGCCTTTACCCTTTAACCTTTTAACTTCATGTTCTACGGTCTAGCCACTGCCTTTCACCCACACGTGTCGCGGGTCGTCCGCCCAGGCGCCATAGCGGCGCTCTTCTCCGGCCAGGACCCAGGTGTAGTGAAGTTCGTAGCCCGGCGCCGCCACGACGGGATGATAGCCTTTGGGCAGGAGGACCGTATCTCCGTCCTCGATGACGAAGACAGTAGAGAAACCCTGGGGGTCATCGGGGGCGGTGTAGGTCCACATCAAGCCAAAGCCCTGAGCGGGCCGCGTGCGGAAGAAGTAAATCTCTTCGAGGACTGCTTCGTTAGGTGGGTTCGAGCGGTCGTGCTTATGAGGCGGGTAGCTGGACCAGTTGCCGGAAGGATTGAGAGTCTCCCCCGCTAACAAGCGTTCGGCCGGAACGTTTTCGGCCAAGGCTGAGTAAACGGTTCGCTGCCAGTTGTCGCGGCCCACGTTTTTGGCGGTGACGGCGGGACCTGCCAGGAGCGTCGGAAGCGCTGTGGCGGTCGAGGGCGCGGAGAAGATTCCTGCCTCGAACCCTTCCGAGGCAGCCGTGATCTCGTAGGAAGAGTGTGGCGGCAAGTAAACCATGACGGGCGGCCCGGAAAAGACGTCAGCGCGCGCGCCAACGTCGGAGAAGACCTGCGTCTGCCCGTTGACCGTCTCGACAGCGATGCTTGCTGTGCCGGAAAAGACATCGAGCACGGATTCGCGTTCCTCAGCCTTCGCCGAGTGCCGCTGACCCTTTCTCAAACTCAACCGCGCGAAGTCGAGAAAACGCATAACGCCCGTAGGGACGATTTGCTGGAACCCTTCCTTCGCTTGCGCTTTGATCAGTCGTTCCATGAGCCACCCCAAGTGATTCTCGAGTTATAAATGCAATGTCATCCTGAGCCCGCCACGCTCTTTGGCGGGTGAAGGATCTCTGCAGTTGGCTTCGCGTTCAGCGGCTTTCAACGCACTGCAGAGATTCTTCGCTGCCAGGAAAAAACGAACCCGGGCCCCCTCACCCGACCTGCGCCGGCTGGCGAATGCGCCGTCGCGGGCCACCCTCTCCCCCAAGGGGGAGAGGGCATTATCATTACAAGTGGCGAGCCGAAGATCATGAAGTCTTCGCTCAGAATGACAGACAGGGTGCGCTGCCTCTCACTTCAGCATGCGGCCGGAATCACTTGCCTTCGGCGTACCGCGTGTAGGCTTCGGCGACCTTGGCTTCGCCGGCATCACCGTCATGAATCAGCACGCGATATCGCAAGGTCAGGGTGTCGCCGACGGCAATGGTGACACTCCCGTCGCGCTTAGGATCATTATAGAAGTCGTGCTCACCGAAGGGATTGACCGCAAACAGACCGTAGCCGCGGGCGTGCCAATACGTGGGATGCTTGATATTGTGGGGACTATCGAAGATGGCAATTCCGAGCCTTTCCCCTCCCACCACGCCGGAGTAATCAACCCAACCAGCTCGCTTGCCCCAAATGTTTTTCTCACCTACAGCGCCGTTGGAGTTCAGCATCTTCACGGCGGGTTCTTGCAGGCTTCTGACCACACGAATGGCGAAGGTCCCCTCCTTCGTATCGCCCATTTTCAGGGGTGTTCCATGGTCCGCCGTGACGGTAAAAGCGCAATCGATGGTACGGGTTTTTGCGTCGCCCCGAAAAACGTATTCCTGCGTCTCGCTGCCCATTACCTGACCATTCGGGCCGAGCAGGCTGAAGACCGCCCGAAGAGTGCCGAAATCTGACCCACCCTTCGCTTCTTCGAGTTTGATGAAGACGGTGCGGCCTTTGGGCAGTTCCTCCGAGGAGGTATAGGTCTTGCCCGCCACGTGCACGGGCGCTTTCTCCGTAAACTGTGCTTCGCCCCAGAAGTCAACTCCGTTGATATCGCCGTGAGCAAAAAACATGGCGCGGTGGTGCGGATGGTCTCTGCTCTCGCCAGGGATGTCCTTCACCATGGGATACCCGCGCGTAACGATGATGCCCTCTGGCGAACGCAAAGGATAAAGGTAGGGTTTGGGAGTATCGGGGTTGAAATAGTAACTCGTGAAGGGCTTCCCTCCGATGCTCACGTCGACTTGGTCGCCGTGCCGGACAATGTCCACGGGCATGTCCGCCGCCCCCAGCGACGCAGCCTGCAGCAGTATCATTAAGGAAATTAGGCGCAAGAGGTTTCTCCGTCGGAAAAATC
>Ga0187879_10002722_pt1 | contig 11920 bp, 13 predicted proteins | sample June2016WEW_19_1_FD_132423 | JGI IMG/M metagenome (GOLD analysis project Ga0187879, IMG submission 132423) | Peatland microbial communities from SPRUCE experiment site at the Marcell Experimental Forest, Minnesota, USA - June2016WEW_19_10 | ecosystem: Environmental > Terrestrial > Soil >... | reverse complement strand
GGCGCTGCGCACGAGCCGCTCGCGCGGGGCGAGGCCGAGCGCCATGGCGTTGACGAGGCAGTTGTGCTCGTAGGGCGCCTCGAAGTACACCTCGCCGCCGACGGTGGGCACGCCGATCGAGTTGCCGTAGTGGCCGATGCCGGAGACGGCGCCGTCGAGCAGGTAGCGAGCTCGGGCGCCCTCCCCGCCAGGCGTGCCGGCCGCGCCGGGCGCGCCGCTCTCGCCGGCCCCGGCGCCGCCCGGCTCGCCGAAGCGCAGCGAGTCCAGCACGGCGATCGGCCGCGCGCCGATGGCGAAGATGTCGCGCAGGATGCCGCCGACGCCGGTGGCGGCGCCCTGGAAGGGCTCGACGGCGGAGGGGTGGTTGTGGGACTCGACCTTGAACGCGCACACGAGACCGCCGCCGACGTCGACGGCGCCGGCGTTCTCGCCGGGGCCCATGACGACGTGCTCGCCCTCGGTGGGGAGCGTGCGCAGGAGCTTCTTGGAGTGCTTGTAGGCGCAGTGCTCGCTCCACAGCAGCGAGTACATGGCTAGCTCCACCTGATTCGGAGGGCCGCCCTGCTTCTCGCACACGAGCTCGTACTCGGCGCGCGTGAGGCCGAGCGCGAGGGCGTCCTCGACGGTGGGGGCGGCGCCGTCGCCGGGCGCTGCGGGAGCGCTCACGCGCGCGCCCCCTCGACGGTCAGCCGCATCGACTCGAAGATCTTCAGCCCGTCGGTGGAGCCGCCGGTGAGCTCGTCGACGGCGTGCTCGGGGTGGGGCATCATGCCGAAGACGTTGCCGGCCTGGTTGCTCACGCCGGCGATGTCGTGCAGCGAGCCGTTGAAGTTCTGGCCGGGCGCGTAGCGCAGCACGATCTGGCCCGCGCGGTCCATCGCGGCGAGCGTGTCGGCGTCGGCGTAGTAGCGCCCCCACGCGTGCTTGGCGGGGATGCTCAGGCGTTCGTCGAGCGCGCACGCGCGCGTGAACGATCCTCCGCTGTTCAGCACCTCCAGCTGCAGCTGGCGGAAGGTGAAGCGCAGGTTGGCGTTGACGAGCAGCGCCCCCGGGAGCAGCCGCGCCTCGCAGAGCACCTGGAAGCCGTTGCAGATCCCGAGCACGAGGCCGCCGTCGCGGGCGAACGCGATCACGGACTCCATGGCGGGCGAGAAGCGCGCGATGGCGCCCGCGCGCAGGTAGTCGCCGTAGGAGAAGCCACCGGGCACGACGATCGCATCGGCGCCCTTCAGGTCGCGCTCGGCGTGCCAGATCAGCTCCGCGTCGCCGACGCGCCTGGCGGCGTGCAGCGCGTCGACCTCGTCGCAGGAGCCTGGGAAGCGAAGGACGCCTAACTTCACGTGGCGTCAGGCGCTGCCTTCGAGCAGCTCGATCTCGTAGTCCTCGACGAGCGGGTTGGCGAGCAGCTTCTCGCACATCGGCTGCAGCTGCTGCGGGTCATCGACGTCGAGCTCGATCAGGCGCCCGACGTGAACGTTGCCGACGTCTGCGAACCCGAGCGCCGGCAGCGCGCGCTCGACGGCCTCGCCCTGCGGGTCGAGGATGCCGGCCTTCGGGCGGATCAGCACGCGCGCCCTCATGCGCCCGTCCGCTCGAGCCACGCCTGGAACGGCTCGCCGGTGATGCGCTCGTAGGCCTCGACGTAGCGCGCGCGTGTGCCGGCGACGACGTCGTCGGGGATGGCGGGGGCGGGCGGCTTCTTGTCCCAGCCGCTGGCGGAGGCCCAGTCGCGCACGTACTGCTTGTCGAAGCTCGGCTGGCCGTGACCGACCTCGAAGCCGTCGGCGGGCCAGTAGCGGGAGGAGTCCGGGGTCAGGACCTCGTCGCCGAGGACGAGCGCTCCCGCGCCCGCGGCGGGCCCGCTGTCGTCGAGGCCGAACTCGAACTTGGTGTCGGCGAGGATCACGCCGTTCTCACGCGCGTGCTCGGCGGCGAACGAGTACAGCTCGATCGAAGCGTCCCGGACGCGCTCCATCAGCGCGCGGTCGCCGACGAGCGCGACGGCGCGCTCGAAGTCGATCGCCTCGTCGTGGCCGACGTCGGCCTTGGTGCTGGGCGTGAAGATCGGCTCGGGCAGGCGCTCGGACTCGCGCAGGCCGTCGGGCAGCGCGATCCCGGACACCGAGCCGGTGGCCTGGTAGTCCTTCCACCCGGAGCCGGTGATGTAGCCGCGCACGACGCACTCGACGGGCAGCATCTTCAGCCGGCGCACGACGAGCGCGCGCCCGCGCGCCTCCTCGGGCACGCCGTCGGTAGCCGAGATCAGGTGGTTGGCGACGATGCCGGCGGTCTTGGCAAACCAGAACACCGACAGGCCCGTCAGCACCTTGCCCTTGTCGGGGATCGGCGTCGGGTGCACGGCGTCGTAGGTGGAGATGCGGTCGCTGGCGACCATCAACAGCGGAGGCGGGACTCCTTGAATGCCCTCGACGCCCTCCATGTCGTACATCTCGCGGACCTTTCCGCGGGCGATGAGGGGCAGCTCGTCGAGCGTTGCGGTCACGCGGCGCGATGCTACCAGCGCCTGACGACCGGATGGCGGCGCGGCGCGGGCGTCACCGGCCCGAGGACTCAGGCGATCGCGTCGAGCCGCGCGAGGATCTCGCCGGCGTGGCGCACATAGTGGGAGTAGTCGAAGATCGCGTCCAGGTCGAGTCCTCTCCCGCGCTCGTCCGCGGCGAGCAGCTCGCGCAGCGGGATGCCCTCGTCCCAGGCGCGCTGTGCGAGCTCCTGCACGACGCGGTAGGCGTCGTCGCGCGAGGACCCGGCCTCGACGAGAGCGAGCAGCACCCGCTGGGAGAAGAGCGCGCCGTGGGTGAGCTCGAGGTTGGCGCGCATGCGCTCGGCGTCGACGGTCATGCCCTGCACGAGCGCGATCGTGCGGTGCTGGAGGTAGTCGAGCAGGATCGTCGAGTCGGGCAGGATGACGCGCTCGACGGAGGAGTGGGAGATGTCGCGCTCGTGCCACAGGGCGACGTTCTCGAGCGCCGCCTGAGCGTTGCCGCGCAGGACGCGCGCGAGGCCTGAGATCTGCTCGCTCTTGATCGGGTTGCGCTTGTGCGGCATCGCCGAGGAGCCCTTCTGGCCGGCGCGGAACGGCTCCTGGACCTCGCGCACCTCCGTGCGCTGCAGGTGGCGCACCTCCGTGGCGAAGCGCTCCAGGCCGGCGCCGGCGAGGGCGATCGCGCTCAGCAGCTCGGCGTGGCGGTCGCGGGGCACCACCTGCGTGGAGACGTCCTCGCGCACGAGCCCCAGGCGGGCGAGCACGCGCGCCTCGAACTCGGGGCTGGTGGCCGCATACGTGCCGACGGCGCCCGACACCGCGCCGACGGCGACCTGCGCGAACGCGCGCTGCAGGCGCGCGGCGTTGCGCTGCGCCTCGAAGGCGAAGCCGGCGAGCTTGATCCCGAACGTCATCGGCTCGGCATGCACGCCGTGGGTCCTGCCCACGCACAGCGTGTCGGCGTGCTCGCGTGCCCGCGCGGCGAGCGCCGCCGCGAGCGCACGGGAGCCCGCCACGATCACCTCGCCGGCGGCGCGCAGCTGCAGCGCGAGCGCGGTGTCGAGCACGTCGGAGGAGGTCAGCCCGAAGTGGATCCAGCGCCCGGCCTCGCCGACGGACGCGGCGAGCACGTCCACGAACGCGGCGACGTCGTGCTCGGTCACCAGCTCGCGCTCTTCGACCTCCCCCACGGTGAAGGCCGCGCCGCGGATCGCCTGCAGCTCCTCGTCAGTGGGACCATCGTGGCCGAGCAGGCCGGGCAGCTCCTCGCACGCCGCCAGCTCGACCTGGCGCCAGGCGTCCATGCGCGCCTCGTCGCTCCACAGGCGGCCGAGCTCCAGGCGGGTGTAGCGGGGGATCACTGCGGTGATTATCGCCGCCCACCCACCCGGAGTGCTCGGGGCTACTTGTTCGCGGTCGTCTGCAGCGCGCTCACCTGCGAGGCGAATGCGTCGATTGTGGCTTCTTTGGTGCCCTCGATCGGGTCGCAGACGAGCGCGAGCGTGGTCGGCTCGGTGGTCGTCAACTGACCCTGCATCTCCATCGTCGCCGCCCCCTCCCATTCGGTCACGCTTTGCTCGGAGAGCTGCTGCACCCACTCGCCGATGTCGATCGCTTCCGTGGGTTCCATCAGGCGCGGGGTGCTCGAGGAGTCGACGAGCTCGCAGATCACCACGACGAACACCGCCGATTTGCCTTTGAGGCCGCCGACAACGGTCTTTCCGCTCACGAAGTAGGTGCCGGCGGGGATCGTCTTGCTGACGACGATGTCGCCGGTTTCGGACGCGCCGAGCGCGTCCGGCCCGAAGCTGAAGCTCGAATAGTCGGCGCCGACACCGTTCGCGCCCGGCACACCGGCTGCGCCTGGAGCTCCAGGCGCGCCCGCCGGCCCTGCGGGCCCGGTTGAGCTCCAGGAGAGTTTGCGCTCCCCGTGCCTGCACTTCGCCTTCGCGCTGACGATTCGCATCGCCCCGCTCTTCTTGCTCACGCAGGCGTAGATCGTCGTCGCGGCGCCGGCCGCGGGGGCGGCGGCGAGCGCGAGCAGCACGATCGCTGCGGCGCTCGTGCCGATGAACGTCTTGGGACGCACTGCGGGGATACGACTTGACATGGGCTCTGCCTCCGCTGGTAGATGGGCGAGCCGGGCCCGTGGCGGGCGACGGCCGCGCCATTCTCCACGCTGCGGATGTCGTTCAGGCGCCGAGGATCTGCGCGGCGAGGATGGCGGCGTTGCGCGGGTTGTCCAGGCCGACGCACGCGACGGGCACGCCGGGAGGCATCTGCACGATCGACAGGATCGCGTCGAGCCCACCCGCGGCGGTGAGGCGCCCGGACAGCGGCACGCCGATCACGGGCAGGTCGGTGTGCGCGGCGACGGCGCCGGGCAGGGCGGCGGAGATGCCGGCGCCGGCGATGATCACGCGCAGCCCGCGCATGCGCGCGTTCTTGGCGTATTCGGCGACGAGGTCGGGCTCGCGGTGGGCGGACATGACCCGCACCTCGTGCAGGATGCCCCGCTCTTCGAGCTCCTTCGCGGCCTTCTCCATCGTCTCCATGTCGCTCTTGGAGCCCATCACGATGCCCACGCGCGGCGCGTCGACGTCGATGTCGTCGAGCTGCGCCTGCACTTCGGCCTCCTCCATCGGCTCGGGCACGAGCGATATGCCCGGCGAGCCCGACGGCCGGCCCTCGTGCGCGGAGGGCTCCTCTGTGTGTTCGCCGACGATGTCCGCCACGTTACAGAGACGCGATGAAGTCGTCGATCGGGATCGCCGCGAGCGTCTCGTAGCGGGCCGTGCCGCGCGAGCCAAGCTCGAGCGACAGTCGCGCCATCGCGCCCTCGTCGGGCGCCTCGACGACGGAGATGAAGTCGATGTGGCCGAGCGTCGCCCACTGCGCCTTGACGGTCGCGCCGAGCTGTTCGACCTCCTTGTTGACCTCGTTGATGCGCTGCGGGTTGTTCTTCACGGTCTGCACCCCCTCGGGGGTGAGGGTCGTGAGCATGATGTAGGTGGGCATGGTGGTGGCTCCTCGGGTCCGGGGTGGCTGATCGCGCGCGCAGTGGCAAGTATCGCGCGTCGGCGCACCCACCGCAGCCAACTCGCAGACCCGCGGGGCCGCCGAAGTGTCGGCTCACACGACACCGTCACGATGACGGTGGGACCCGGTGCTCGGCGCCCGGGATGCCGTCCGGGTGGGCGCGCATCACCGCCTCGATGCCGTCGGCGAGGGCGCCGATAGCGTCGCGTGTGAGGCTGCGGTTCGCCGGCACCAGGATCAGGCCGGCGTGACCGCGGCCGTCGGTCAGGCGCTCGGCGGCGATCGGACGGAAGTCCTTGACGTTGGCGCTGACAACCGCGCGCTCCTCGCCGGCGGCCGTGTCCATGACCTCGCGATCCGTGGCCTCGGGCAGATCGGCGCGCTCGGCGACCGCCTCGACGTCCAGTCCGCGCTCGCGCAATACGCGCGCTATGCGGGGCGAGAGCTGCTCGTCGAGCAGCGCCTTCACGCCTCGAGCGCCTTCTTCCCCGCCTCCCAGGCCGCGTAGCCCCGCTCCCACTCCGCTCGGTTGAGCGCCACCTCGGCGTCGATCTCGTCCCGGTACTCGCCGTAGTACGAGACCGCCGCCTGGACCAGCCCCGGCGCTATCTCGAGCAGCGTGGCCGCCTCATCGAGATCGTTGTGGTTGTCACGGACCGTCGCAATCACCTCCCACACATCCAGCCCGCTGCCCACGAGCGCCGCTCGCCGCCCGCTCGGTCCGTCGGCGAAGCGCACCAGCGGGTGGTCCTCGCGCCGCAGGCTCTCGTCGACGTAGCGCTGCGCCAGCGTGCGCGGCGCCAGACCTGCTCGCCGCGCCTGTCGCGCCAAGCGCTCACCGACACCCGGTCGCAGCCGCAGCGTGAAATGATCGCTCATCTATACCATCGTAACACGACGTGGCACCGCGTGTCACGGTTTCCCCAGGCCGTCAGCTGGGACTCATGCCGCCGCTCCAGCCTCGGCGCCGGCCTTCTCCAGCGCCAGCTCCCCGTCGACGACGTCGACCGTCACCGAGTCGCCCGTACGGATCTCCCCGGCGAGCAGCGCCAGCGCGAGCCGGTCGGTGAGCTGCTTCTGGATCACGCGCCGCAACGGGCGCGCGCCGTATGTCGGGTCATAGCCCAGGTTCCCGAGCAGCTCGCGCGCGCTGTCGGTGAGCGCCACCTGCACGCCGCGCTCGGCGACGCGCTCGATCACGCGCGCGACCTGGAGCTCGACGATCTCCGACAGCTGCTCGCGGGTGAGCGATTCGAAGCGCACGATGTCGTCGAGGCGGTTGATGAACTCGGGCTTGAAGTGCTCGATCAGCGCCATCCGCAGCGCGGTGTCGTCGACCCCGGCTGGCACCGGCAGATTGGACGTCATGATCAGCACGGTGTTCTTGAAGTCGACGGTCCGCCCCTGGCCGTCGGTGAGGCGGCCGTCGTCCATCACCTGCAGCAGCGTGTTGAACACGTCGGGATGCGCCTTCTCGATCTCGTCGAGGAGCACTACCGCATACGGGCGCCGGCGAACCGCCTCGGTGAGCTGGCCGCCCTCTTCGTAGCCGACGTATCCGGGGGGTGCGCCGACGAGCCGCGACACGGAGTGTTTCTCCATGTACTCGGACATGTCGATGCGGATCATCGCGTCCTGCGAGTCGAACATGAACTCGGCGAGCGCGCGCGCGAGCTCGGTCTTGCCGACGCCGGTAGGGCCGAGGAACAGGAACGAGCCGATCGGGCGATCGGGGTCCTGCAGCCCGGCGCGCGAGCGGCGCAGCGCGGTGGCGACCGCCTCGATCGCCTCGTCCTGGCCGACCACGCGTTCGTGCAGGCGGTCCTCCATGTGGATCAGCTTCTCCGTTTCGCCCTCGAGCAGCCGGGTGACGGGGATGCCCGTCCAGCGTGCGACGACCTCGGCGACGTCGTCGGCGTCGACCTCCTCCTTGAGGAACACCGGACCCTCGCTCTCGCCGCGCTCGCCCTCGCTGGATTCGAGCTCTGCGAGCTGGCGCTCGAGCTCGGGGATGTCCTGGTAGAGCAGCTTGGAGGCGCGCTCCAGATCGGCTTCCCGCTGCGCGCGCTCGGCTTCGAGCCTGGACTGCTCCAGGCGCTCCTTCAACTCGGAGATGCCCTGGATCGCCTGCTTCTCGCTCTGCCACTGGGCCTTCATCCCCGCGGAGCGTTCGCGCAGCTCGGCGAGCTCCTGCTCGATCGCCTGCCTGCGCTCGGCCGAGGCCTCGTCGGTCTCCTTGCTCAGCGACGTCAGCTCGATCTCCAGCTGCATCACGCGCCTGTCGACCTCGTCGATCTCGGTCGGCAGCGAGTCGATCTCGATGCGCAGCCGCGAGGCCGCCTCGTCGACCAGGTCGATGGCCTTGTCCGGCAGGAAGCGGTCGGCGATGTAGCGGTCCGACAGCGTCGCCGCGGCGATCAGCGCGCCGTCCTGGATGCGCACGCCGTGGTGCACCTCGTAGCGCTCCTTCAGCCCGCGCAGGATTGCGATCGCGTCGGCCACCGACGGCTCGCCGACCATCACCGGCTGGAAGCGCCGCTCCAGCGCGGCGTCCTTCTCGATGTACTTGCGGTACTCGTCGAGCGTCGTCGCGCCGACGCAGCGCAGTTCGCCGCGCGCGAGCATCGGCTTGAGCAGGTTGGCGGCGTCGACGGCGCCTTCGGCGGCGCCCGCGCCGACGATCGTGTGCAGCTCGTCGAGGAACAGGATCACGTTGCCCTGCGCCTCGGATACCTCATTGAGCACCGCCTTGAGGCGATCCTCGAACTCTCCGCGGTACTTCGCGCCGGCGATCAGCGACCCCATGTCGAGGGCGATCACGCGCCGTTCGCGCAGCGAGTCGGGGATGTCGCCCGAGACGATCCGCTGGGCGAGGCCCTCGACGATCGCCGTCTTGCCGACGCCCGGCTCGCCGATCAGCACGGGGTTGTTCTTGGTGCGCCGCGAGAGCACCTGGATCACCCGGCGGATCTCCTCGTCGCGCCCGATCACCGGGTCGAGCTTGCCCTGCTCGGCCGCCTGCGTGAGGTCCTGGCCGAAGCGCTCGAGCGCTTCGTACTTCTCCTCGGGCGACTGGTCGGTGACGCGATGGGAGCCGCGCACCTCGCTCAGCGCCTGCAGCAGGCGCTCGCGGCTGGCGCCGACCGCGCGCAGCGCGGCGCCGGCGCGACTCTGGTCGGCGGACAGCGCGAGCAGGAGGTGCTCGGTGGAGACGTACTGGTCGGATAGCGCCTGCGCCTCGCCCTCCGCCGCCTGGATGACCGCGGTGAGCTCGCTCGAGGGCACGGTGGCGGGCGGCGAGGAGCCGGCGGACAGGCGCGGCAGATCGTCGAGCGCGCGCGCGACCTCCGCGCGCAGCGCGGGCAGCTCCACCCCGAGCTTCGAGAGCACCGGCAGCACCACGCCGCCGGCGGCGCTCGCCGCCGCCTCGCCCGTGCCGCCGCCCTCGAGCAGCGCGCTCAGCAGGTGCACGGGCATGGCCTGCGGGTTGGCGCGCTCCTGCGCGAGCCGCGCGGCCGCGGCGAGCGCCTCCTGGGACTTGACGGTGAAGCGATCGGCCTGCATGTTCTATGACCTCTTCGACGGTTTGGGGAACGGGGAACGGACGTCGGCGGCGCGCACGAGCTCGAGGCCGCCGCGGTAGGGCACTGTGAGCTCGGCGCGGAAGGAGCGGCGCACCTCCTCGAGCTCGTTGGCCAGGCGCACCTGCGCCTGCAGCGCTTCCAGCTCGATCTCCTCGATGCGCGCCTGCATGCTCTCGATCTCCTGCTCCAGGCGCAGCACGCGCTCGACGCCGGCGAGGTTGAGGCCGAGCTCGGCGGTCATCTCCTGGATGCGCCGCAGCTTCTCGACGTCCTCCTGCGAGTACAGCCGCGTGCCCTTGGGGGAGCGCTGCGGCTCGATCAGGCCGCGCGTCTCGTACATGCGCAGCGTCTGCGGGTGCATGTTCGCGAGCTGCGCCGCCACCGAGATCATGAACACGCCGCGATCGGTCTCCACCTGTACGCGGGTCACCTTACGAGCCATCGCCGGCCCCCTTCGCGGCGGCGTCCGTGTCCGCTGCGTCCTGCCGCGACGCGGAGCCGTTGTTGGCGAACAGCCCCGCGCGGGGGTCGCCGTCGAGCGTCTTGGAGAGCTGCTCGACGGCGCTCTCCTGCTCCTTGCTCAGATTCTGCGGAACGTCGATCACGAAGCGGTAGTGGATGTCCCCTCGGGCGAGCGGGGATCCGGTCGTTCCCGCCCCGCTGAGCTTCGGCGGGCCCTCGCCGCGCAGGCGCTGGACGGTTCCGTGCGCCGTCCCCGGCTTCACGCGCAGCGTCTTGGTGCCGCTGAGCGTTGGCACCTGCACCTCGGCGCCGCGCAGCGCCTCGGGAATCGTCAGCGGCACCTCGACCTCGAGGTTGTCTCCCTTGCGGGTGAACAGCGGGGAGGGCGCCACTTTGGTGATGAGGTAGAGATCGCCGGGGGGGCCTCCGTTGCGACCGGGCTCGCCCTTGCCCGCCAGGCGTACGCGGCCGCCGTCGCGCACGCCCGCGGGGATGTTCACGCGCATGCGCTTGACCGTGCGCACGGCGCCGGCGCCCTGACAGGTCGGGCAGGGATCCTGGATCACGGTGCCCGTGCCGCCGCACAGAGAGCACGGCTGGGAGATCGAGAACATCCCCTGCCCCTGGGTCTCGATTCCCCGCCCCTCGCAGCGCGGGCACACCGAGGGCGCGGTGCCGGGCTTGGCGCCGGTGCCGTGACAGGTCGGGCAGGTGGCGTGCATCGGCACCTGCAGCGGCACCTGCGCGCCCGCGACCGCCTGGTCGAAGGTGATCGACACCTGCGCCTCCAGGTCGGCGCCCTTTTCGGCGCGCGGCTTCGTGCGCACGCGCCGCCCGCTGGTCGAGCCGCCGAACAGGTTGGACAGGATGTCCCCCATCGAGGAGGCGTCGAAGTCGAAGTTGCCGAACCCGCCGAAGCCGCCTCCGGGACCCGCTCCGGTGGCGAACGGACCCGAGCCGCTGTCGTACTGCTTGCGCTTCTCCGGGTCGCCGAGCACGTCGTGGGCCTGGGAGATCTCCTTGAAGCGCGCCTCCGCCTGCTTGTCGTCCGGGTTGCGGTCGGGGTGGTACTGGCGCGCCAGTTTGCGGTAGGCCTTCTTGATCTCCTCGGGCGTGGCTTTCTTGTCGACGCCGAGCGTCTTGTAGTAGTCGGGTCGCGTGGCCATCTGGTCGCCTCGTCCCTATGCGGCCACGACCACGCGCGCGGGACGCAGGATGCCCTCGCCGAGCCGGTAGCCGTCCTGGTAGACCTCGACGACGGTGCCGCTCGACGCGCCGCCGGGCGCCTGCGCGGCGGTGGCGACCGCCTCGTGCACCGACGGATCGAACTGCTCGCCGAGGGGGCAGAAGGACTCGATGCCCGCGCGCGCGAGCGCGGCCTTCAGCTCCGAGCGCACGAGCCGCACGCCCTGCAGCAGCGGATCGTCCTCGGCCGCCGCCTCGAGCGCCCGGTCGAGGTTGTCGAGCGCCGGCAGCAGCTCCTTCGCCAGCGACCCCACTCCGCGATCGCGCGCCGCGGCGGCCTCGCGCGCGACGCGCTTGCGGTAGTTCTCGAAGTCGGCCTGAGTGCGCTGAGCAAGCGCCAGGTAGTCGTCGCGCTGCTTGGCGGTCTTGACCAGCTCGTCGAGGTCCTCCTCGATCTCGTCGGCCTCGGTCGTGGTCTGGGCGTGCGCGTCTCCGTCGTGCGCTCTCGCGCCCGCCGGAGTCGCTCCCGCCCTGTCACCGCTCGCACCCGAGCCGTCGGGGGCCGGGGCTGGGCCGGCCGCTCCCGGGCTGGGCGCGGCCGTGGCGGGGCCATCCCCGGACGCCCCGTCGTGGGGCGTCTGGGTCTCCGGGCCCGTGGTGGGCGCGGACGAGCCCTCGGCGTGCGCGAACGCGCGCGACGAGGTGTCGGCAGCGTCGACACCGGCCGCGTCCGACCCGGCGGGGTCCCCGCCACTGGTGATCTTGATCTCCGTCATCGGGACGCCTACGCCTTGGGCTCGTCGACGACCTCGGCATCCACGACGTCCTCCTCTTCGGTGGAAGCCGCGCCGGCGCCGTCGGCCGACGCGCCGTTGCCGGACGCGGCGGCCTGCTCCTGGGCGCGCTGGTACATCGCCTCGGAGACGGCGTGGAACGCCGTCTGCAGGGCCTCGGCCTTGGCGTTGATGGTGGCGGGGTCCTCTGACTCGAGCACCTCGCGGACCTCCTTGATGGCCTCCTCGATGCGCGACTTGGAGTCCGCGTCGACCTGGTCGCCGAGCTCGGCGAGCTGGCGCTCGGCCTGGTAGGCGGCGTTCTCGCCGTTGTTGCGCGCCTCCGCGAGCTCGCGCGCCTTGCGGTCCTCCTC
>Ga0187879_10002719_pt1 | contig 11925 bp, 15 predicted proteins | sample June2016WEW_19_1_FD_132423 | JGI IMG/M metagenome (GOLD analysis project Ga0187879, IMG submission 132423) | Peatland microbial communities from SPRUCE experiment site at the Marcell Experimental Forest, Minnesota, USA - June2016WEW_19_10 | ecosystem: Environmental > Terrestrial > Soil >... | reverse complement strand
TTCCGGGCGTTCGCTGCCGCTGACCACCCATGCGCCGGGTTTGATGATGCCGGCTTTTTCGGCGGCAATTTCCGCGATGGAATGACCGAGAAAATTTTCGTGATCGAAATCGACCGGGGTAATGATGGCGACTTCCGGCTCGACGACGTTCGTGGCATCGAGGCGGCCACCGAGGCCGACTTCGTAGATGGCAAAATCCACTTGATGCTGGGCGAAAGCGAGAAAAGCGATGGCCGTGACGCACTCGAAGAAAGTGGGGTGCGCCGCGAGTTTTCCGGAAGCCATCAGCGATTCGATGGAAGCGTGAACGCGGGACCAGGCCGCGGCGAAATCCTTGTCCGAAATATTTTCGCCGTTTATGCGGATACGCTCGTTGATGCGTTCGAGGTGCGGCGAAGTGTATAAGCCGGCGCGCAACCCAGCATCGCGCAGGATGGATTCCAGCATCGCGCCGGTGGAACCTTTGCCATTGGTGCCAGCGATGTGCGCGCAGGGCGAGGAGCGCTGAGGTTGGCCGAGGTCCTCGGCGAGAATAGTGATATTGGCGAGACCGAATTTCTGAACGCGTGCCTGTTGTGGTGCGGCGAGTTCCCGGCCGAGCGAAAAGAGAGCGCGTACGGATTCTTCGTACGTCATGGGGTTAACCGACGAAGAAGTCGAGGGCTTGGCTGAGGTAAGGCTTCATTTCCTTGCGCGGGACGACGGCGTCGAGGAAGCCGTGCTCCAGGAGGAATTCGGCGGTCTGAAAACCTTCCGGCAGTTTCTGGCGGATGGTTTGTTCGATGACGCGCGGGCCGGCAAAGCCGATCAGCGCGCCCGGCTCGGCAATATTCAGATCGCCCAGCATCGCGTAGCTGGCAGTGACGCCGCCGGTGGTGGGATCGGTGAGTATGGAAATGAAAGGGAGCTTCGCTTCGTCGAGGCGCCCGAGCGCGGCGGAAACTTTCGCAAGCTGCATCAGGCTGACGACGCCTTCCATCATGCGCGCGCCGCCGGAACAGGAGACGACGATGAGCGGTTCTTTCTGTTCCAAACAGCGGTCTATCGCGCGCGCCACTTTTTCACCCACCACCGCGCCCATCGAGCCGCCAATAAAGCCGAATTCCATCGCGCAGCAGACCACGGGGCGGCCGTTCAAGCGGCCTTCGGCGGTGATGATTGCGTCTTTCATGTTGAGTTTGCGCTGCGCTTCTTTCAGGCGTTGCGCGTAGGGCTTGGTGTCGGTGAATTGCAGCGGGTCGCTGGAGGCGAGGTCGGCGTCGAGTTCGGTCCACGGCTCCTCGTCGAGCAGCATTTCCAGGCGGCGGCGGGAACCGAGCCGGAAGTGGTGATCGCACTTGGTGCAGACTTCCCAATTTGCTTCGAGATCTTTTTTCCAGATGATGGCGCGGCAGGAATTGCACTTCGTCCACATCCCTTCGGTGTGGACGCGGCGCTCTTCGGCCGGCGTGGGATTTTCGATCGGTTTTTTTTCGCGCTTGAACCAGGCCATGGGTTGGGGTTTCTGGGCTCGCGAGCCCTTTACGAACTTAACAGTTCAGAGTTAAAAGTTGAAAGTTAAAAAATAGCCGCGGCTGCCGCGCCGCTGCGCCTTTTGGATCAGTAGTCAATTCCGCGTTGCGCGAGGATGCCTTTGGTGTACGGATGTTTTACTTCGCGCATTACCGTCACCAGGTCGGCAGCTTCCACCAGCTTGGGATGCGCGCTGCGGCCTGTGCAGATCACGTGGACGCGCTCAGGGCGCTGGGTCAGTGCTTCGACGACCCGATCGACGTCCAGCATTTTGTAGCCGATCACGTAATTGATTTCATCGAGGACGACCAGGTCGTATTTTTCGCTGTAAATCTGCGCGCGGCCGAATTCCCAGGCCTCTTCGCACATTTTTGCGTCTGCGGGATCGGTTTCCGCGCCCCCGATTTTAACGAAGCCGCGGCCCATGGGGCGAATTTCGAATTTATCGTCGCCGAGCATTTTCGCGGCGTCGAGTTCGCCATAGTGCCAGGAGCCCTTGATGAACTGCACCATCATCACGCGCATCCCCTGGCCAACGGCGCGAAAAGCCGTGCCCAGCGCGCACGTGGTCTTGCCCTTGCCGGGCCCGGTGTAAACGATTAGCAGTCCTTTGCCTTCGGGCATGTGATGAGTTCCTTGCGCATTATAGCGACTGCGAAAAACCTAATTCAAAGGAGCCGGCGGGACGCCCTTCGCGCCTGCCACCGACAGGCTCTCAAGACCAGCCGGCGCTACGCGTGCAATTCGGAATAGTGAGCGCAGGCTGTGGAAACGTCAAGCGAGGCGAGGCCTTTATGCGAGAAAGCGGTAGCCCACGCCGCGGACGGTTAGCAGATGTTGGGGCTTGGAGGGGTCCTTTTCGATGTAGCGGCGGAGGCGGACGATGAAATTGTCTATGGCGCGCGTGTCGGTGTCTTCATGCAGGCCCCAGACGTCTTCGAGGATGGACTTGCGGGAGACGGTGCGGCCTTTGCTGCGAATCAGGTGGCGGAGGAGTTTTGCTTCCATCAGCGTGAGCTGGATGGTGGCGTCGTTGACGCGGAGTTCCAGCGTCCCGAAATCAATCGTCTTCCCGTTGAAGGAAAATACATCCGCATCAGATGCGAAGTGGGCAGCGGCTTCCTTTCCATTCCCAGCGCGACTCTTTGTTGCGGCTTTTTCCGCCACCAGCCACTGGCTGCGGCGCAGCAAGCCTTGCAGCCTGGCGAGAAATATCGGCAGCTGAAAAGGTTTCGGCAGGTAATCATCCGCGCCGGCGGCAAATCCCTGCAGCACATCTTCAGGGCGGCCGCGCGCGGTAAGAATCAGCACCGGAACGAAGTTGTGAGCCTTGCGCAAAGTAGACACGACGGCGAAACCGTCTTTGCCGGGGAGCATAACGTCGAGCACGACAGCGTCGAAATCTTCGTTGTTTGCGACCAGGCGCTCCAGCGCTGATTCACCGTCGCCGGAAACTTCCACGGAGTGGCCTTCCGCTTCGAGGTTGAAGCGCAATCCCTTGGCTAGGTGCGCTTCGTCTTCGACGACCAGCACGCGGCTCATGCGACATTCCTCGGCAATTCCAGCGAAATCGTGGAGCCGCGGCCTTCGCCTTCGCTGGCGGCGTACACTTTTCCGCCATGCGCGCGCGCGACGGCGCGCACGATGAACAGGCCGAGGCCGGTTCCCTTGACCTGAAAACTGGGGCGTCCGGGAACGCGATAGAAACGTTTGAAGATGCGTTTCAATTCCGGCGCGGGAATGCCGATGCCGCGATCGCTGACGCGCAGCGCGACGTGTTCATCGTCGGGAGTCTCGATGCGCACCGCGACATCCACTTGGTCGCGGGAATACTTCACAGCGTTGTCGAGCAAGTTGGAAACCGCGGTCCGCAGCTCGGCGGGGTCGCCGCGCAGCAGGATGGGAGCAGCGTTGGCTGAGACGGGATCGAAATGCAGAACGCCGGGCGACAAGTGATGGCGGAGGCGCGCCAGTTCGATGGATTCGCGAACCAGTTCGGTGAAATCCAGCTCCACGTGGTGGCGTTTGCCGCGGCGGTAACTGGCTTCGCCGGCTTTGAGGACCTGCTCGACGGTTCCAAGCAGGCGATCGGTATCGAGCAGCATCAGATTATAAAATTGCTGGCGCTGTGCTTCGTCCACTTCGCGGCGCTGCATCGTTTCCAGATACAGGCGGATGGAAGTGATGGGAGTTTTCAGTTCGTGCGTGACGGCGTTGATGAAGCTGTCGTGCTGTTCGTTGCGGCGGATTTCGCGGACGAGAAAGATGGTGTTCAGAATCATTCCGGCGATGATCGCGGCGAAAAAGATCACGCCGAAAAATAGCAGCACGCCTTGGCGCCAATTCAGAATGGTCCAGCCAACAGTGAGGGCGATGGCCAAGGCCACCAGGGCGCAGCCCAGCACGACGAAGAAGGCGATCGTTTTTCTGCGACTCGCGATTTGCACGGTGTCTATTGGGGATTGTACCGCGAAGGCGCGGGTGGGGCGAGATGGTGGAACGCTTTAGCCAGGAAGCGAGAAAACCAAACGCAACGGCGGCCCGGTTCGATGAACCTGAACCGGCCGCTACAAATTCAACTGCAACGGCGGGTGTGAAGAGCCCGCGAGACGCCGGCGCTACAGCTCGGCTGGAGCCAGCGCGCGGGGATTTTCGCGTGTGAGAGTTTTGGCGACGATGGCTTGATTGGCGCGCTTAATTTCAGAGATTTTCGCCGTGTAGACCTTCTTGGCGATGCCAATTTTCTCCAGCGTCCAGATCACGTACCAGTTGAAATCAATTTCGTACCAGGCCAAGCCGTGCCGCGCGGAGACGGGATGCGCGTGGTGATTGTTGTGCCAGCCTTCGCCCCACGTGACCAGCGCCACCCACCAGCTATTCGTGGATAGATCGCGGGTTTGAAAGCGGCGCGTGCCCCAGCTGTGCGTTGCGGAATTCACCAGCCAGGTGAAGTGCAGGCCGATAACGGTACGCAGAAAAATTCCCCACAGAACGAACTTGACGCCGCCGAAAGCGAGCAGTAGCACGCCGAGAACGATCATCGGCACGTAATGATATTTGGTGATCCAAACGTGGAATTTGTCTTCGGCGAGGTCGGGGACGTAACGCGAAAGCGTGGTGGTGTCATGATGCATGGACTTGCCCGTCAGGATCCAGCCCATGTGCGACCACCAGGTGCCGTCAACAGGCGAGTGCGGATCGCCTTCTTGGTCTGAAAATTGATGATGAATGCGGTGCGTCGCGACCCAGAAAATCGGGCCGCCTTCCAGGGCGAGCGTGGCGAAAACCGTGAGAGTGTATTCCAGCCACTTAGGAACTTTGTAGCCGCGGTGCGTGAGCAGGCGGTGATAGCACATGCCGATGCCCAGGCTGGTGGCGATCCACCAGAGAACGACCGCAACGAAGAACGCTTTCCAGGAAAAGAAAAACAGAGCAGCGATGGCGCCCACGTGGAATATGCCCATGAAAATCGAAGTGACCCAGTTAATCTCGCCGTTGTTCTTCGATGTTTTCTTCAGGACTTCGAGTGACTGGGTCATGAGGGCCTCTGGCTGGTTCTTTGTGGTGTCCACAACCTCCTCAGAGTAGCAGGCGTCGGCGAGCGTGTTTGTAATAGTTCTGTAATACCCGAACCCGATTCACAGGGTTGGTTAGCTGGCCTGGAATGCATCAAAAACAAGGGAAATGGAGGGATTTTGTGGTGGAATCCGATGGGCTGTCTCAAAATGACGCGTCAAAATAACATAGTGTGTCAGCATGACGCAGGGTTCCCACGCAAGCGCCGTCCCAATGCCGCTAAATGAGAAATTCGGATATGATGTGCGAGGTCTAAGGGATCGCAAAAAACTAGCGACGCTTGATCAGGAGAAAATGACATGCAGAAATTCTTGGGATTGTGTAGCGCGATTCTATTGAGCGCCAGTGTATTGGCGCCCTGTACGATCGGACAGCAGGACAAGAGCCAGCGGCCCAGCCCGCCGGCGCAAGTGGAATTCAGTTTTGCCGACGGGAAAACCATCACTGTGGAGTATTCGAGCCCGCGCGCGAAGGGGCGCAAGATTTATGGCGGACTGGTTCCTTACGGGGAAGTGTGGCGCGCTGGGGCGAATGAAGCGACCACTTTGACCACGAATACCGTGATAACCGTGGGCGGCAAGACCGTGCCGGCGGGAACGTATACGCTTTTCACGATTCCGAACGCGGATAAATGGACTTTGATTATCAGCAAGACGACGAAAAACGATAAGGGCGGGCCGCTGTGGGGTACCAACTATGCCGGCGCAGCGCAGGATCTGGCTCGCACGGATATGAAGGTGTCGTCGCTGCCGGCGGCGGTGGAGAATTTCACGATCGCCGTGGATAAATTGGGGAATGGCGCTTCGCTGCGCATGGATTGGGAGACGACGCGGGCGTCTGTGGAGATTTCCGAGGCGAAGTAGCGGCGGGATTTCGACGGATTGAAGTCTGACGAGACAACTACCGCAGAGACGCAGAGAACGCAGAGGGTGCCCGGCAATTTATCGCACGGACTTACTTAGCGTACTCTGCGTCTCTGCGGTTTTTTTTGCGCTTAGGAAAGGTCGAAGGTGGAGCGGATCGTTTCGGCTATGCGGGCTACTTGTTGCATTGCCGCGGCGGACATTTCTTTTCCGGCGCCGCGTTCGCGCAGCACGAGCCAGATTCCGGGGCGATGCACGGATTTGTCGTGGCAGATCGCGCCGGTGAGCTGGGCGATTTCAAGATTGGCTGCCGGGAGCTCGCGGTCGAGTAGCGCGCGCGTCTCATCGAGCAAGTCCAGGAATCCCTGGGAAGCGAGCATGGGGTCCACGTCGCGCGGGATAGCCGCTTCGACTTCCTCGAGATCGTAATCGGGCAGCGGCTGCGTGATCATGAATTCGATGGAGGCGGTTGGCGCGCCGGCGTCGTGTGTGATTTTGATGGCCATGGTGGTCCGGATATTCTCCCATAAGACGTCTGCCGGTTTCCGCAAAACTCCCCGAGAGCCGCCTGCTTCTTACTTTGGATACGGATGGCCGGCTAGTATCGCGAAGGCGCGATAGATTTGCTCCGCCAGGATCACGCGCGCGAATTCGTGCGGCATGGTCAGCGTCGAGAGCGAGATTTTTTGTTTGGCGCTGGAGCGCAGTTCCGCGGGAAACCCTTCGGCACCGCCGCAGAGGAAGACCAGTTCGCGGGTGCCGCGGTCGCGCAGATCGCCCAGCCAGCGCGCGAATTGTTGCGAAGTGAATTGCTTTCCTGCTGCGTCGAGCAGGACCACCGTAGCGGCAGGATCGATCTTCAACTTGCGCAACGCTGCAGGGCCGGCGTCGCGTAGTTCGCTGATTTCAATTTCGGCGTAGTGCTGGATACGCTGGACGTAGTCGCTCACCATGGCGCGAGCTTCTTCGCGGCGGGTCTTGCCGAGCATGATCAGGCGGATTTTCATTTCTTGGCGGTGCGTCGCGTTACAACAGGTCGAATTTTTTGCGTTTTTCGAGCAGCGTCTTGCGGCTGATGCCCAGGACTTCGGCGGCGCGGCCGATTTTGTAGTGCGTAGCATCGAGCGTGGCCTTGATGGCGTCGCGTTCGAGATCTTCCAGCGAGCGCAGCGGGCCGCCGGGACCTTGTCCGCTGTTGCCGGCGCGCACGATTTCCGGGAAATCCTCGGCGCTCAGCTGCGGCTGCTTCGTGAATACCAGCGCGTGTTCCACGGCGTTCTTCAATTCACGAATATTTCCGGGCCAATTGTAGGATTCCAGTAGGCGAAGCGCGGTTGGATCGAAAGTTGCGTCGGGATGCCCGTGCACGGGGCCGAGGCGCGCCAAAAAGTGCGCGGCGAGCTCCGGAATGTCAGCACGGCGTTCGCGCAGCGGCGGAACGACGATCGAAAGCACGTTCAGGCGAAAGAAAAGGTCTTCGCGGAACCTTCCGGCGGCGACGGCCTGCGATAAATCCGTATTGGTCAACGCCATCAGGCGCGCTTCCATGTGCAGCGTTTCTGTGCCACCCAAACGCTCGAAGGTGCGCTCTTCGAGCACGCGCAAGAGTTTGGCCTGCATGCCGGGGGCGAGCGCGGCCACTTCGTCGAGGACGATGGTTCCGGTCTGCGCCATTTCCAGGCGGCCCGGCTTGCGCGCCACCGCGCCAGTGAATGCGCCGCGTTCATGGCCGAAGAGTTCGGATTCCACTAGCTCGGAAGGCAGGCTGGCGCAATCAATTTTCAGCAGGGGCGCATCGTGACGCGGGCTGCGCTGATGGATCCAGCGGGCGAGCTGATCCTTGCCGGTGCCGCTTTCGCCGGTGATGAGCACGGTGGTGGAAGCACCCGCGACTTTTTCGGCAAGCTCCAGAACGCGCCGGGAGGCGGTGTCCGACGCAATCCAAGGAATGGCCGCGGCAGCGCTCATCGCGGCGGCCTCATTGCAGAATGCTCATTGCTGCGTGACGTTGCCTTCGGATTCGTTGTGCCGCTCATCGTGGGATTTAGGGCGCGCAGCCGTGGGGCCGCCAGGCTCGTGGAACTCGATGCGCTCGGCATTACGCCACAGGCGCTCCAGGTCGTAATACTGGCGCGCGCGTTCGCTGAAAATGTGCACGACGAAAAATCCGTAATCGAGCAGCACCCATTCGGCGCTGGATTTGCCTTCGCGATGCGCGGGGCGATGTCCGTGACGATGCAGCCGCTCTTCGATGGCTTCGCCGATGGCCTGAATCTGCGGCTGGCTGGAGCCGGAGCAAAGCAGAAAATAATCGGCGAACGCGCCCGAGCCGGAAAGGTTCAAGACGGAAACGTCCAGAGCCTGTTTTTCCTGAGCTGCTTCCACGGCCAGCAGGATTTCGGGATCGAGAGAGTTAAGGGTCACCGGTAAAGAGCCTGTCCCAGAATGTAACCCTCCACGGGCGCGGGCACAAGTCCGTGTATGGATTGGCTGCGTTCGAGGCGCATACGAATTTCAGTTGAGGAGATGTGGCTGGACACTGTCGTCAGCAAATGAATGGTGGATTTGCGCAGGACGATCCTGTTGGGATCATCGGATCTGGAGCGGCCCAATTTTTCCGGAGGAATTACCAGGCGCAGAGCTTCCAGGCGAAAGCCGGGCCGGCTGGCGATAATGAAATCGCAAGTATCCAGAAGCCCTTCGTAATTCTTCCAGGTGGGGATCTCCAGGAACTGATCGGCGCCGACAATGAAGTAGAGCTGATCGTCCGGATGTTCGCGGCGAAATCGGCGGACGGTGTCAAAAGTGTAGAAAACATGGGGCGCAGCGCCGTCGGCAGGTGCTTCGGCGAGCGACGGATGGAAATCAGGATAACCCGCGCAGGCCAGCGCAACCATGGTGTAGCGATGCAAGAAAGGAGTGAGTGCTGGTTTCGACTTGTGCGGCGGGCGCGAAGAGGGCACAAAATACACCGCGTCCAGATGAAATCGCTTCTCCGCCGCCTGCGCCACGGCGATATGGCCGGAATGGACAGGATCAAACGTGCCGCCAAAGAGCGCGACCGAGCGGCGATGCGCGGAGCCGTGCGGTTTATGCGCGGCTTGCGGGCTCAACTCTCCTCCCGGGGCGGGGCGGCGTGGGCCTCTTCTGGTTCTGCTTCGGGATCGGCGTCAGCCGAATCAGGAGACGAAACATGTGTGGTGAAATTCGCGCCATCATGCGATTCCTGCGTTTCAACCGGCACGCCTGGCTTGGGCAGGCGGTCGAGCGCATCGGCCATCGAGCGTACCAGTTCGGTGATTCCTTCGCCCGACGCCGACGAAATCGCATGAAATTCCAGGCCGCGTTCGGCGGCAAACGCTCGCAACTCTTCCAGATGGTCGCGGTTGGTAGTGGCGTCGAGCTTGGTGGCCACCAGAATCATCGGCTTCTCCGCCAGTTCCGGGCTGAATGAAGCCAGCTCGTGCATGATGATTTCGTAATCGCGGATGGGGTCGCGGTCGTTGGCATCGCTGGTGTCTACTAGATGCGCGATCAGGCGCGTGCGTTCCAGATGTTTCAGAAAACGCGTGCCGAGTCCGACGCCCTCATGCGCGCCTTCGATCAAGCCGGGGACATCAGCCACGACAAACGAGCGGCCCTGGCCCGGCGCGGCATCGGGATCGGCAGAAACCACACCGAGATGCGGCTCCAGTGTGGTGAAGGGGTAGGCCGCGATCTTGGGCCGCGCCGCCGAAATGCGCGAAATCAGCGTGGACTTTCCAGCGTTCGGGAAGCCGACCAGGCCAACGTCGGCAAGCAATTTCAATTCAAGACGCAGCGAGAGTTCTTCGCCGGGCTTGCCGTCTTCGTGTTCGCGCGGAGCCTGGTGCCAGGGGCGAACGAAATGAGGATTGCCATTGCCGCGTCCACCGTGGCCGCCCTTGGCCGCGAGAAAGCGCTGGCCGGGTTGGGTCAAATCGAAAAGCTGCTCGCCGGAATTCAGATCGAAAATAACGGTGCCGACGGGAACTTTCAGAACTAGATCGTCCGCGGACTTGCCGGAGCAATTCGAGCCTTCGCCATGCCCGCCGCGTCCGGCCTTGAACTCGCGATTGTAGCGATAGCGCAGCAGCGTGTTGTCGTGCGGGTTCGCTTCGATGTAAATGTCGCCACCCTTGCCGCCATCCCCGCCCGAAGGACCGCCGCGCGGGACGTACTTCTCCCTGCGAAAGGCGACGCAGCCGTTGCCGCCGTCGCCGGCTTTGATGGAGATTTTGGCTTCATCTGCAAACACGGGTCACCTGATTTGGAGTCGCTCGAAGAAAGCATACGCCGGGGCTGGGAGCAAAAACAAAAATACGCGCCCTGGTAACCGAGCGCGTACCGGAAAACGAATCGTTAGTTGGCTGCCGCGGAGTCCGCTGCGGATGCCGCGCGATCCGCGCCGCCGACAGCGGATTCTTCCGCCGGGAACACGCTGATGAACTTGCCGTGCGCGCCCTTGTCTTCGAAGCGCACGACGCCAGTGATGGTGGCGAAGAGGCTGTCGTCCTTCGCGCGGCTGACGTTCTTGCCGGCCTTGTAGCGAGTGCCGCGCTGGCGAATCAGAATGCTGCCGCCTGTGACCAATTGGCCGCCGAAGCGCTTGATGCCGAGCCGCTGTCCGTGGGAATCGCGTCCGTTTGTGGAAGAGCCGCCGCCCTTTTTATGTGCCATGGCAAACCCCTACGAAATTTGGATGTCGCTGACTTCGACAGAGGTGTAATTCTGCCGATGGCCGCGCTTGATGTTGTACTGACCGCCCGTCTTGTACTTCAAAGTGAGCATTTTCGGACCGCGATCCTGGGCTACGATCTTGCCGATGACCTTGGCCTTGGCGATCGCATCGCCGGATGCGAATTTCTTGTCGTCATTGCGCACGGCGAGCACTTCGTCAAAAGTGACCTTGCCGCCGACTTTGCCCTCGAGCCGCTCGATGCGGATGGTCTTACCGGGCTCGACGCGGTACTGCTTTCCCCCAGTGCGAATTACGGCGTACATGCTGCCTCCTGAAGCTAGTGACAAACCCCAATTATACGGGTCGGCGGGCGGTTCCGTCAACGAAGTACAGGGATAGGGGATAGGAGAGGGCGAAACTGCCGCTTTTTTGAGGTAGCCATCCTTGTCAACCGTTCGTGTTGGGTTTCGAGTGAAGCGCATTCTGGCGAGATTCCGGTTATCCTGAGTAGACGGCACTCGTCACGTATCGTGCAGTGCGACGAAGGATCAAACTTGTTCGAGGCGTATTTTGATGACAGCGGGACGCACCGATCTTCGGAGCTAGCAATAGCGGCGTGTTATGTGTCCACGCGACGTGGGTGGCTCGAATTCGAGAAGGCGTGGAATGTAATCCGCAAGGAAGAAGGCTTTGATTTTTTTCATATGGTTGACTTCGCGGCGCCGCCGGAATGCCGAAGGCAGCCTTATTGCGATTGGAGTCGAGAAAAGAAACGAAGAGTCTACGCTCGTTTGGCGCAAACCATAAATACTCACAAACGAGTGGGAATTGGAATCGCTGTGCCCAAAGCTACTTTCGACCGGGTTGTACCTACGTTACCGGATCAGGTGAAAGCGCAGTGTGGCCGATTCCACTATACGTTTGCGGTAAAGAGCTTGATGGTCATGATCGTTAAATGGCGACAACGGTACGGACTGAAGCAGCCGGTCCGTTTTGTGTTCGACACAATAACTGAGGGCGCTGATGAGATCGAAAGCTTTTTTGAAGAAATAGATTCGTATAGCGAAGCGTTTCGAGAGAGGCTAGGACTGGAATCCGATGGTTTTTCTATTGAGAGTAAATCCAAAGCGCAGCCGCTTCAGTGACCTGCCGGAGTTTTTGTGCCACGGCGAATGAGAGAGTTTACATTACAACCTCATCCGACAAGGGTGCAAAGGGCGGCTCGCAGGGAGCCGTAGGCGACCGGAGAGCCGCCCTTCGTGGCGCGAACGCCGC
>Ga0187879_10002717_pt1 | contig 11935 bp, 11 predicted proteins | sample June2016WEW_19_1_FD_132423 | JGI IMG/M metagenome (GOLD analysis project Ga0187879, IMG submission 132423) | Peatland microbial communities from SPRUCE experiment site at the Marcell Experimental Forest, Minnesota, USA - June2016WEW_19_10 | ecosystem: Environmental > Terrestrial > Soil >... | reverse complement strand
GCGGTGGAGATCAGAACTTGGCCCCCACACAGCGGGCAGGCGAGAATGGCATGGAAAGCAGGCTCAGAATATGGGCTAACCGCCCCTATTTCATCAAGCAAGAAGACGTCCCCCGGAGCCATGGCCGAGACCGAGGATTCGTCCACCCGACTGAGCGCCTTGGGAAGTGAGCTCGGATTCTCGGGGGCCTTGGACCGCGATTCTGCGGTGTCCTCTCCCTTGTTTCTCGCTAGTTTTGTTCTGCCTCGGTCCCGCATAATCATCACCTAACAAACACCTGGGTTTTTCCGAATCGGGACGCCGGTTCCCATTTTGGAACTCGCATCGGCGCACGCCGGCTTGCGGATAAGAAGTCCGACAAGTCTCCCCGCCCAAGTCCTATTTCTTTCTTCGGCCGGCCTCGCGCCTGCTTGCCCACGCGCTCCCGCTTGTAATTGGCCGGCGGCTCTTGGGGGGCTGGCGGCGCGCGGTGGATCTCGTGTGCTTTCTGGTCGCTGCACACTTCTCGCGCGCATCCAGTTCGCATCACCCAGCCTCATCCCACAACCATGATTAGTATCGGCTGGGTTGAATGGGGTCTTTAAGCGATGCCGCAGTTGGCGACTGCAATCAGGACAATCTGCTGACCGCTCGACCCTGAGGCAGGCAAGATTTTCGAAGCCAGGACCTTTTCCAATTTGGAACTGAAGCTGAAGCGCCGGCGAACTCATGCTTCGCCGGACGAGAAATCGACCGGCCTCGAACTCGCTTCCCCCGTCGCGCCGCTCTTCGGGTCTGAGGCTCGAATGGGCCCGCCCTCAGTTTTCTCCCGGCACGCCTCATCATCCGCTATGCCCTTGAAACTTCGAGGTTAATTGCCCGTCAGTGATTCCCGGGTGGGCGTCCGTCCGGACCGAGGCTAAGCCCTGCACACTACGCTACGTAATCCGGGCGAAACGCGGCAGGCGGTGTCCGGGAACGGTTTCTCAGTACCGCCAGCGGGCTGGCACGGCATTTGCAATTTCTAATGCCAGCGCCGCGAACTCACGAACCAAGTAAGCGTGAGGTTAGCGCAGGAAATGAGTTCCTGCGCCGGTGGTGGAGTGTTGCCGCTCAACACGCAGTCCCCCTGAGGTTGTCGCGTGGCGCAAAACGAAAAAACGAGGTGCGTCATGACAGGACAATTGGCAGGAGTTGGAACCACCGGCCGCCGGTCGCGGCAGTTACCGGTTCATAGTTCAACCCCAAAAGTACTTCTAGCTTCTCCCCTCACCGGCCCGTCGCCTCTTCAAAACGGCGAAACTGGGCCATCCCCGATCCCTGCTTCCGCTCCCCAGTTAGCGAAGGGAAAAGCAGGGGGAAACGGCAACGGCAACGGACACGGAAACGGCAACGGCAAATCAGACATGGCAACTCAGGACCTACTGCAGGCGATGGCGCCGTTGGTCAAGCGCGTGGCGTTCGAAATGCGGCAGCACTTGCCGCCTCACGTGGAGATGGACGACCTGGTGGGGGCCGGAACTCTGGGGTTGGTGGATGCACTGCGAAAATTCGATCCTTCCAGAAAGGTGAGGCTTGAAAGCTACGCCCGGCACCGCATCCGCGGAGGCATCCTGGACGCGCTGCGAAGTCTCGACCCCGCCAGCCGCGACATGCGGCGCCGCGTAAGAAAAGTGGAAAAGGCCTATCGCGAGTTGGAAGCACGCCTGGGCCGCCCCGCGCAAGGCGAAGAAATCGCGCGGGCATTGGGGATCAGCCTCAAAGTGTGGCACCGGTGGTCGCAAGAAGTGCACGCGCTGGGCTTTGACGGGTGGCAGCATTCCGAAACGGCAGCAGCCGCAGTCAAGCTGCCGGTGAAAGAAGAGAATCTGGTGGCAGTCCGTGAACTTGCTGAGGATCCCTTCGACCTCTGCTATCGCCGCGAGCAACGCGATTTGCTGAACCGCGCTCTGGAGCGCCTGCCCGAACGGGAACGGCTCATTGTGACCCTCTACTACCAGCAGGATCTGACCATGAAAGAGATCGCCTCCCGGCTCGCCGTGGATGAATCGCGCATATCGCAACTTCACGCTGAGGCGCTGGTGCGACTCAAGGCGCGGGTGCAGGCCTCGCTCTCTTCACCCCGCAAACTTACGGTTGAGATGGTGCGTCCGGTGGGCATGGCTGCCTGAGACGAATCAAAGCGGCGGCGTTGCTCTCGTTCTAGCGGCGGGATGGTCAGGCCACGTAGACGATACATCGCCGTGTAGCGCCAGTAAGATGCCTCTGCTTTAATCCTGAGAAGGTGTGAAGGAATTCGGAATGTGTCATCCTGAGCGTAGCGAAGGATCTCTGCAGTTGTACGTGAATCGATGAGTCCTATGGAACTACGGAGATCCTTCGCTTCGCTCAGGATGACAGGCGGGTGATTTTTCCACGCCGCCTGAGCTTGCAGACACAGCCGGGTGGTGGTAGCCTCGTCTTCTCATGACTCGACACGAAAACAAGATCTTCGAGAACCAGCACCTGGTATTGGATGACGGGATTTTCGTCAACTGCACTTTCAAGAATTGCAGCCTGGAATATTCCGGCGGCGACGTTTACGTGCAGAACTGTCAGGGAGAAGGTTGCCAACTCGTCTGGCGAGCAGCGGCACAGCGCACGGTAATGCTGCTGCAAGGTTTGGGCTTGATGGTAGCGCCGCCTCCGCCTCCCGCCCCCGATCCGGCCCGGCGCGTGCAGTGAACGAATCCCGGAGTGCAGCGCCGCTGACGGCTTGGCTGTGCGACCATTAGTGTAATGCGTCACCAAAGCCTTTACTTAAGGAGATCGGCCGGCGTGGAGCAAAGCTCTGCGGTTTTCGCTGATTGGGAACGCCGAAGCTCAGAGCTTTGCTCTCGGCCAGCCTGATTGAATCCGAATTCGGAAGTTGCGAGGCTCTCTGAAAAAGAACCCCTCACCCGGCTCGCTACTCTCACCACCCTCTCCCCACGGGAGATGGCTGAAAAACCATCGTCGTTGACTGCCCTTTCCCGTGGGGAGAGGGTGGCCCGCTGCCGGCGCGTTCATCAGCCGGAGCAGGCCGGGTGAGGGGTTACTTTCGAAGAATCTGAACACCCGTTCCGTTCTCGAGGTCAACTTCGGAATTCAGGTTGAATGTAAGGAAGCGTTGGACGCGCAACGCTACAGGATTGGCGGACTGGCTCGTCTCCTGCGAAAGAGGCGATGAACGGCGCGCTGTTACCGCAGCCTCCGATAAGGAAACTTCCCCTCCATCTCGAAGACTTCCGCCGCGGCCCTTATTCCGCCCGTGGTGGTCAGGTCGCTCAGGTTCATCGCCCCGGCGCAGGCGGCGAAACGGAGCGCCTTGTCGGAGCTCCAGCCCTTCGAGAGTCCATAAATCACGCCCGCACAAAACGAGTCGCCGGCGCCTGTGCTGCCCACGATGTAGCTCGCGGGAAGTTCCAGGGAAGGCTGGAGAATCTCACCTCCGCCCTTGGCCAGGAGGTAAGCTCCTTCGGGAAAGTGAATCACCACCATCGCCTCGACGCCCAAGCTCAGAATAGCCGTGGCAATTCTCTTCAGATTCGCGAGGATCAACGCCTTTTCGCGCCGAATCGGTATTCCGGAAAGTCGCTCGGCTTCGAAGTCGTTGATGATGCAATAGGACGCGAACCTCAACGCCGGAGAAACAATCTGCAGGTAGCGATCGCTGTCCAGTGACACCAGGTCGACGGACGTCCGTATGTTCCGTTCGCGAATACGAGCCAGGAACCGCGCGGCCACAGTCCCGAACTGCTCGTCCGCTTGATACATGGCGTCCAGAAGATTCAAGTAGCCCAAATGAAACCAGCCGACCGGCAGCCTGTCGAGGTCGACATCTTCAGGCGAGAAAAGCCGGTTGGCTCCCCGATAGTGAAAGAAGGTCCTGTGGCCGGTGGAAGCGACATTGAAAACGTCCGTATAAGACGTGCCATCGCGGCCGGTCCTCCTAAGCTGCTCGAGGTGGACGTGGGGATAAGGGCGGAATTGATCGATCAGAAAGTCCCCGTAGGAGTCGTTTCCGATCACGCCCAGAGGGTAGAGATCGAGCTCGCCGTCGAATTTGGCGAGGTTCAGCGAGACGTTGAACGCGCAGCCACCGCCGCCCATGGATTCGGCGGTGATGCTGGCGAGGGAGTGTTCTGGAGGGTAACTGTCGATGACCTTAACCAGATCAAGGGTCCAGTTCCCAGCGCACGCAATACCTTCCTGTCGCACATCGGTCATAGTCAGGGATCGCAGTCGGGATGCCTAGCTTTATGGCGGCGATCCGTGACCGCCGCATTGTCGAATCGTAGCCCTGAGTGCCGTTTCAATACGTGCCGGCGCCTTGGGAGCGCGAGGCAGCATTATACACACTCGCGCAGTGGCGGGAACAGCCTGGATCGAATCCGAGGCAGACCTATCCTGTGATTTCGCTTATTCCCGCCCATTGCTCCGGAAGAACGTGATCGCTCGAGAATCCTGTAATTTCCGGCAGCGCTAAGCTCCGCCAGAGCGTACGTTCGTAGCTCGAGGACCCTTGTCCCCTCTCTCCACTTCAAGTTCGTCGCTTGTCCCCTCTTTCAAAGCGTCGAAGTTGAGTCCCTGAAGGCTGCTGCGGTGGAAGAATACTTCCTGGCCCTCGGCAGTGCGGATAAACCCGAAGCCACGGTCACGGATGATTCGCTTGATAGTCCCTTGCATGGCCACCTCGGAGAGCGTATGGGAACTTCGCGCTGGTTCAAACTACAGCCTGGCGGCCTGCGCGTGAAATCGCCACACGCACCATTGGCGCAACCCTACCACCAGCGAGGCGCGTTGTCAAAGGAGAAACTCCCACTAAGGCGAATTGCATCGAAGTTGCAGGAGGCAGGGTCAAGAAGTCGCAGTTGACAGAAGGTCAGTATTATTGTAGCCTATATGTGGAGCCTATGGCTCCGGCGGAGGCGCCAGCACCCAGCGGTTGCGCCGCAGGAAATCGCTGACCGCGCTGATATCATTGGCGTCGCACGCCACCAGGCGGCAGAAAACCTCCGCCGTCGCCACCTTCGGCTCGAGCTTGGCCGCGGAGCGAAAAGCCACCAGGGCGTCTTTCTTGCGTTTGAGCTCCCAGAGCGAGATCGATTGGAGCGCCAGCATGGAGGCGGAGTCCGGCTCCGTCCCTAGCGCCATCGCAGCTTCTGCCAGCGCCCCTTCGAGGTCGTGCTGCTTGCGGAGGATGAGCGCGCGCAGGCGGTGCCCCTCAGGCGCCTGAGGATGGCCGGCAATCAACGCATCCGCCTTGGCGCTGGCCCGCCCGAGATCCCCGCGTCGCACCAGTCCCATCACCAACTGTTCCTGCGCCGGGAGATAATCCGGATGCGCGCGCGTGACTTTCTCCAGCAGTTCCGTGGCGGCCCCCACTTCCCCGGTTGAGTTCATCAAGACCGCGAGCTGATACTGGCTTTGCCAATCTTCCGGATCGAGCGCCACGACCTTCTCCAGCATTTTTCGCGCCTCGGCGGAACGGCCCTGTTGCATGAAAATCTGCGCCATGCCTGCATACGCCGCGCCGAGGTTGGGGGAAACTTCGATAGCGTGTTGGAAGTTTTCTGCCGCTTGCGCGAATCGCTTTTCGAAGAATCGCATCTGGCCGAGCGCCAGATACGCTTGCCCCTCCTTGGGGTTGAGCTGCAAAGCCTTTTGGTATTCTGCGGCGGCTTTGTCTTCTTCGGCTGCCGCAAAATAGACGCGGCCCAAGCCCACGTGGGTCGCGGCATCGTCCGGAGCGGCGCGGGCTGCCTCTTGCATCTCGGCCAGCGCTTCTTCTTTTCGTCCCGCCTCGAGGTCGAGTTCTGCCAGGACTTGCTTGAGGGAGGCGTCTTGCGGCCTGAGCGCGGCCAGCTTCTTATACTCGGCGGCGGCCAAGGCGCGGTAGTCCTGCCCGGGAGCTCCGCGAGCGTGCTGCGAATTTGCCGGACGCCGGCTCAGCGCCCAGGCCGTGGCCGCCAGTTCGTAGTGCGCATCCGCATCCGAAGGATCGAGGCGCGTGGCCACTTCGAGTTCGCGCACGGCCGCTTCTTCCTGGCCCTGGGCTCGCAAAGCCGTGCCTAACCCGCGGTGCGCCAATTCGAGTTCAGGCTGCAGTTCAATGGCATGGCGAAAGGCGGCTTCCGCGCCTGCTGCGTCCTGGCGCGACAGCAGGTCGAACCCCTTGTTGACCGCCTCCGCAACTCCCGGCAAGAGCTGGGGAGAGGCCGGCGCTGCGGTCTGCTGTCCCTCGCTCAATATGACGGCGGACTTCGCTTCGCCAGACAACAGGCCGGCCGCGACGATAATCAATCCTACGCAACAACGCATACAGCCTCTCAAACCACTTCACATCTACGTACGTGGACCCGTTCCCCCTCCTTCGTTAAGGCGGGGGTTAGGGGGTGGTTACCCAAGTCGAGCAGTCCTGCTACCATCCACCCGCCGACTCTCCCTCAGCCGAGAGGGGGAGCCGTCACGGCGCCATGCGAATCTGCTCGGGATCGCGGATAACGATCTCGGGCTTCGCCTGGTACACGGTAACTGCCCCGCGGATTTCAATTTGCCTTCCTGCCAAGGATTGCACATCACCAAACTTGCTTTTGTCGGAAGAAAATATCACGCTGGTGAACGGGCAGTTGCGATAATCCTCGCAGAAATCGAAGAACGTATTGCCCCCCCTCGACGTGAATACCTTGAGCACGCGTCCGGTAACGCAACCCGTCTTGCCCGCCAGCGGAGCCGCATTGCGGATGTCGACGCAATCGGCCGCCTCTCCTCGGGGCGCAGCACTCGAAGCACTCGAAGCACTCGAAGGAGAGGATGCCGGAGGTTGAGGCGGGTGCTCCGTGCGACGGCCCACCAAAACCCCCAGACAGAAGGCTACCAGGACAATCCCCGCCACGACTATTCGCTTGCGCCTCATTTCGTGACCTTCGACGAAGTAGCGGCGAGTTCACCTCGCCAACTGGCGGCGTAAAGCCGCCTCTACTCCAAGCTCAGATGCTTCCCGCGCCTCGACAATCTTGCTCGGCAGAGGCGGCTTTCCCGCTCGAACCCAGGCAGTATACCAGAGGCTGCTGACGAAGGAAGCTGCGTCCGAAAGCTGTTTGAGGGCCAAGGGTGCGGCGAGCTTGTAGAAGAGCGCATTGTACTGCGGATCGAGATAGGTCCGGCCGGAAACCGCGATACGATCGGAGGCGAAGACCAAATTCCTGCAATTGAAGCTTCGAACCGCCTCCTCGAAGATCCGGCCGCGCAGGTCCGGCAAAAAAACCGCGGGTTGGGCCTCGAGCCGCCAGCCGTCCGCCAGGGCGTTCACCAGATCGGTCTCGAAGCGAGCGTGCACGCCCTTCTGCCCCGTCAATTGGCCGTCGTAGTTCTTGACCGTGTGCAGAGGCTGAGTAAGGTCGGTGGCGTAGTGGGCTGCGAAAACCGCGTCCTGATCCGCCGCCTGCCAACGCCGGTGCTCGAGAGAATCGGCCAGGCGCAGCGTGAAGCGCTCGATTTGCCATAACGAGTCCCCGTTGCGAAGCTGCCAGAACATGGGCGCCGCTCTTTCGAGAACGAACTGCCGGCGCAGATTCGGGAACGGGTAAGTGTCGTCGGCGTCCATGTCGGTATAGTGGTGCGGGCGTTCCGCGGCGTCGTCGTGGGCCAGCAGGTCGGGGTCAGAGGCATGCTCGACCAGGAAGACTTTGCGCGCTTCAAAGTAGGAGCGGAGCGGCTGAGGCAAATTGTCCACAGCAGCCGCGTTCACCAGCTTGTGCCCGCGATCGCCCCAGGCCCATCCAGGCTGGGGCCGGCACGCAATAGCCAGGAGCAGAATCACCACCGTTCGGAGCCACGGTAGCTTTTCAGAGGCGCGTTCCTTTGTTTTCATAGACATTCTCGCTTTGTTCCCTCAAAAAAGCGGTTTTCAGCTCTCAGCCACCCCACTCCTGGCTGGCGCAGACCCCGATGTGCGGGGTCTGCGATGTCCCGAAGGGACAGGTCGGACCAAGCGGTGCAGTCTAACCAACTGCGCCTTCGGCGCATCGCAGACGTTCAAAAAACAACGTCTGCGCCATCCCACTACTTTTTTACCGAGTCCTTTGTTTTCATAGACATTCTCGCTTTGTTCCCGGAAACTCGGAATAACGCCGACCTTCACGTCGGCGCTGACTCGACTTTCTGTCTGCTGACCTGAAGGTCAGCGCTACACGGCGCTATCTCCTCCGCGACCAACGTGGATTGACCACTGTAGCCTATTACTTCGCGTTTGTCAAGAGACAAGAAGTTATGATTCTCGGGTGCAGAGCCGCTGATACGGTACAGCGGCTATCGTGCGCCGTCCAATACGCCGCCCACTTTCGGATTTGCTTGATTCTTGTCCGTCAATGCCGTATAGTAACGCAATGAGCGCGGCGATTGCCTACACGAGCGTTTACGAGAAGCGTGTAGCCAAGATGCTGCGTGCGGACGAGCGCGACGCTATGGAAACCCACATCGCGGAAAACCCGGAAATGCACCCGGTCGTACCAGGTACTGGAGGGGTTCGCAAAGCCCGGTGGGGCCGCCAAGGAATGGGAAAACGCGGAGGAGTTCGAGTGATCTACTTTTACCGGTCAGCAGCCGGCGTTGTCTACCTTCTCGATGTTTACGCCAAAGCTGTGAAGGAGGACTTAACGCCAGCGGACAAACAGCAACTAAAGCAGATGGTAAATCGTTTGAAGGGTGCGCAATGAAAAAGAACAAGCATTCCCGAATGGGCAAGCGCCTTATCGCCGCCATGCAGGAAGTCGTTGACCATGTTGAGGGGAGGAAGGCCCTTCCCATGCGTTTTGTCGAGGTCCCCGAGGACGTAGATGTGAGGGCGATCCGTTCCAAGCTGGGCTTATCACAAGCGGAATTCTCGCGGCGTTACGCCGTGAGTCCGCGCTCGCTCCAGGAATGGGAGCAAGGGCGACGGCGGCCGGAAAGCGCCGTGCGCGCCTACTTGACAGTGATCGATAGAAACCCCGAAGCAGTGGAAGAAGCGCTAACGAATAGGTCGTGACGTTCCAATCGTTAATTCACGGATTAGCAGGCTGCGGAAGGATCTGGCGAAACCTTCGGCCTTCATCCCCGCAGGGGATGGATTGAGTAGCCGGGGGCAACGCCCCATAAGCGTTAATTTAACGCCTCAAGTGGAGGCAATATAGGTCTCGCTCACCGCTAATACAGGCCCGGAGGGCCGACAGGGAGTAGCCCACGGCGTGAGCCGTGGGACCGAGGAGCCACCCCTGGTTATTTCAGCCCCGGAGGGGCGGCAGTGGTTCCCGCGTGAGATCTGTCGCCCCTTCCGGGGCTGTGAATATTAACACCACATTCCGTCCCACGGCTCACGCCGTGGGCTACTTTCTGGCGCCGCTCGGCGGCTCCGGTGGTCGTGGCGATCTTAAGTTAACGCCTATGGGGCGTTGCCCCCGGCTACTATCTTTTGCCCTTTCAGGGCAGTCGAGACAGTGCTTTTTACCGCAGCCTGCAAGGCCGTCGCCTGTTCCGACTCTCCTTCCTGCGGGCTAACCGCGACCGCTAATCTCCGTCTAACGGCACATGAGGGAACAAAAAGGACACGCAGCGCGGGGACTGCCTGCGCTCGATACTTTGAAGCAGGACACTCGCTACGCGTTTCGCACCTTGCGGCGCGACCGCGCCTTTACGGTGATGGCGGTATTGATTCTGGCGCTGGGCATCGGCGCGAACACCACGGTCTTCAGTGTGGTGAATACTATCCTGCTGCGGCCGCTGCCTTTCGAAGCTCCCGAGCGGTTGGTGTGGATTGAAGGGCCGCCCAAGGGCTGTGGCCTCTCGTGTGCGACTTACTCCGCCGACGCCTTCGAAGAGTATGAGCGGCGCAACCATTCTCTCTCTATGCTGACGGCTTACATGCCGTTCTATGGTCCTTCAGACTACAAGCTGACGGGCCGCGGAGAACCGCAACCCGTGTCGGGCGTCATGGTGGCGAGCAATTTCTTTGAGACGCTGGGCATCCAACCCGCGTTGGGGCGCTTGCTCGCTCCGGAAGAATACCTGAAGAACGGCAGGCCGGCGGTGATGCTGAGTTATTTCTTCTGGAAGCGGCAGCTTTCGGGCGACCGCTCGATTGTGGGGCAAACGATCACGTTGAACAACGCGCCGGTGACGGTGGCGGGGGTGCTGCCGCCGAGTTTCGATTTCGGGTCGGTTTTTGCACCCGGTACGAAGATGGACATCTTCGCTCCGGCGATCATGGATGAAATGCGCGACTGGGGCAACACGCTTCTGCTGATCGGCCGGCTAAAACCCGGCATGAGCGTGGCGCAAACGCAGGCCGAGGCTGAGCTCTTGTTTCCGCGCCTCTATTTCAATGCGAAGCATCCGGAGTGGGGCAGCGGGTACCAGGCGCGGGTGCAGTCGCTCAAGGACCACGTGAGCGGCAGGCTGCGACGCTCGCTCGTGGTGTTGTGGAGCGCCGTGGGCCTTATCCTGCTCATCGTGTGCGTCAACCTGTCGAACCTGGCTCTGGCGCGAGCCGCGGCGCGCAGCAAGGAATTCGCGATGCGCAACGCGCTGGGGGCAGGACGGGGAAGGCTGATTCAGCAATTACTCACCGAAAGCATGATGCTTTCGCTGACGGGAGCCGCGCTGGGACTGGGTTTCGCTGTGGTGATGATCTACTACCTTGCGCATCAGGGCTCGATCGCGCTGCCCTTGCTGAGCAGCCTGCGGGTGGACAGCGCGGCTTTTGGGTGGACACTCTTGGTAGCCACGGTGAGCGCGATTCTTTTTGGGCTTGCGCCGGCCTTCAAGATGTCAGGCAAGAACATTCAAGACGCCCTGAAAGATTCCGGCCACGGAAACACGCAGGGAAGTGCGCATGAACGCATGCGCTCCGTACTGGTCGTTTCGGAAGTTGCACTGGCGTGTGTGCTGCTGGTTGGGGCGGGGCTGCTGTTGCGCAGCTTTCTGCGCGTCCTCGATGTCGACCTGGGATTCGAGGCTGACCGCGCGGCCGCTTTGCGCGTGGATTACGACGATGGAGGCAACTCGGCCGAGAGGGGGGCGATTCTCGAGGAAATGCTGCGCCGCGTGAAGGCCATTCCGGGAATCGAAGAAGCCGGCGTTACCGACATGCTGCCGCTCGACCGCAACCGGAGCTGGGGGCTCGCCGCCAAGGGCGTGGTCTATCGAAAGGACGAATCCCCCGACGCGTTCGTTTATGTGGTGACGCCGGGCTACCTCGAAGCCATGGGCATGCGCCTGCGCGAAGGGCGGGACCTCGACTGGTCCGACAAGTCGGACAGCGAACACGTGGCCGTCCTCAATGAGGCCGCGGCAAAAAGGCTGTGGCCCGGACAGGATCCGCTGGGGCGAATCGCAGTTATCGGTGGAACGGATACGAAAGTGGTGGGTATCGTCGCGAACGTTCGCGAGACGAGTGTGGAAGATTCGTCGGGCCTGGAAATGTACGTTCCGGCAACTCAGGCGGGGCCGGCGGGGGCGGAGTTGGTGGTGCGCACCAAGCTGCCCCCGCAAGCGCTGGCGGCGAGCGTGATGCACACCCTGCGCACGCTGAACCCGGGGCAGCCCGCTACGGAGTTTCGTCCTCTGCGGCAGATTGTGGATCATGCCGTTTCGCCGCGGCGCTTTTTTGCGGTGCTGGTTGCCGCCTTTGCGGCGCTGGGGCTGGCGCTGGCTTCGCTCGGCATCTACGGCGTGATCTCCTACTCGGTCACGCGTCAGACGCAGGAGATCGGCATCCGCATGGCGCTCGGAGCGACGCAGGCACACGTGCTGGCGGGCGTGCTGGGCAGGACGCTCCGGCTGGCCCTCGCGGGAATTGCTGCGGGTCTCGCGGGCTCGTTGGTGGTTGCCAGGATGATCGCCTCGCTGCTCTACGGGACTGCGCCGACCGATCTCGTGACATTCGCAGGCATGGCGG
>Ga0187879_10002716_pt1 | contig 11939 bp, 7 predicted proteins | sample June2016WEW_19_1_FD_132423 | JGI IMG/M metagenome (GOLD analysis project Ga0187879, IMG submission 132423) | Peatland microbial communities from SPRUCE experiment site at the Marcell Experimental Forest, Minnesota, USA - June2016WEW_19_10 | ecosystem: Environmental > Terrestrial > Soil >... | reverse complement strand
GATGATCTTGATCAGCGCGAACACCGCCCCGGCCGCCACGGCCTCGAGCGTGCCGCGCAGGAACGCGATCGGCGCGAGTATCGCCCAGCGCCATCGGATCGCGCCGGGGAGCATCGCGAAGGACCTGCCCAGGGCTCGGAGGGCGGGGAAGCGGGAGCTTCGACCGTCTGATGCGCCGCTACTCAAGTGTCCGATACTCCGGGGAGTTGCTGATTGTTTCCTCGACGATCTGTTCGAGTTTCGCGCCGAAGGCCACTTTCGAGAACTTCCCGGCCACGTGCTCCCGGCCGGCCCGGCCCATCCGCTCGGCTCTCGCTGGGTCGCTCGCCAGCACCGCGAGGGCGGCGCCAAACGCCTCCGGCTCGGGTGGGCAAAGAAAGCCGGTAACTCCGTCGACGATAGTCTCTGCCGGTCCGCCGTTGTTGACCGCTACCACCGCCCTTGAAGCCGCCATCGCTTCCAGTGGACCGTAGCCGAAATGCTCATACTCAGGGGTATAGACCACGCACCGACAGCGTGAAAGGAGTTCCCGCAACTCGCCGTCGTCCGGCGAGGTCCGAAAGACCACCTGCGCCGCCACTCCTCGGCGCTGCGCCAGTGCTTCGAGTTCGCGCCGCGTGCGCGCGGGCTCGACTGCGCGCGGGTCCAAGCCGCCGGCGATCACCAATCGCACGCGACTGGCGATCGCCAAAGGAAGGGCATGGTCGAGCGCGGCCAGCGCCTCAATCGCGAGCCTGACGTTCTTTCTGGGATCGAAACGGCCGATCGAGAGCATCGTAATCGTATCTTCGCCTGCGCCATCGCCATTTTGTCCAAAACCGGCGACCTCGACCCCGGGGTAAAGCAGCCGCGGCGCGCCAAGCCGTGGAAAAGTGCGCTTCATCTCCGACGCGGTGAATCGGCTGTTCACGAGCACCAGATGCGCCATCCCGATCGCGACTCTTTCCGACCAGTCAATCGGGGCGCGGTACCAGCGGTAGAGACCGCCGCGTTGCGCAGCGAGCAACCGGTCCGGGAAATGACAGTAGAAGATGATTTTGGCCGGCGTCATCAGCCGCAGGACGGGAATCGATTGTGACACCAGGTCGGCGAAGATCACGTCGAAGTGCTCGCGCGTCAGCGCCAGACGCAAGGCCGCGTAGCAGGTCCGGCCGATGTTACATGGCGCCAGCAGACGGCCGGCAATTTGAAGCGGCAGGAAGTCTCCGCGGACTCGGACCTCGATGCTGCCGTCGCGCGCGGCCGCGAAACAATGGTCGCGGTCCAGACGCGAGGTGACAATCGTGACGCGATGGCCGGCCTGCTGAAGACAGGTTGCGGCGTCGAGCACCAGCCGCTCGGCGCCGCCCACCCCGAGCTGGGGATGGACGAAACCGATCCGCAACGCTCGTCTCATGACAGCCCGGCGCGACGGTCAAGCCGCAAAGACTTGAGCCGCCTCGGTATTCCATCCGTCGCGCCAGGAAATCCGGGGCTGGCTGCGGACCTGATCGCGCAGGCGATCGAGCAGCGGCGTATGGTCGGGAAAGCCCTCGAACAATTCGTAGAGCTGGGCGGCTAGCTGTTCGGCGTCGGCGAACAGCAGGCCATTGCCGCCGTGGCGCACCTGCTCGGCGAGAACGGGGCCGTAGTCCAACGCGCAGACCGGCACTCCCGCGCCGAACAGATCCGCGATCTTCATCGGCAGGTCGATTCCCGAGGCCGATCGATGACACGAAACGCCGATGTCGGCCGAGCCCAGCAGCCGGGCGTAGTCCTCGGCGACGAGCCACAGCGTGCGCAGATGAATTCGGTGCAGAGTCAATTTGCGGATTTCCCGTTCATAGTGATCGCGCAGCGGGCCACGGCCGGTGACGAGAATCAGCAATTCGCCGAAGCCGCCGGCCGATCGCTGCCGGGCGATTTCGTCGCAACGCGCCGCCGCCTCGATCAGAATGGAAATATCCTCGTCCGCGGTCCAGCTCGTTGGGCATACGATGATCGCAGGCGGCCTGCCATCGCCCGGCCACTGAGCGACACCGTTTAGAATGCGGCGCAGCAGGGTGGGCCGCTCCTGTGGCGGGGTCGGCGCGAACATCTCGGCCGGCCGGTCGTACAATACGGCCGCGCCGGGAATCTGCCAGTGTGCGCGAAGCTCGGACTGCATCGCGCGCGAGACGCACAGATGCGCATCGGCGCGGCGCCCGACCGCGCGCTCATGCCATCGCAACATCCGCACCGCCCGCTGATCCGGTCCCAGCCTGAGCGCCAGCATCGCATGGCTGAAGTTATGCCAGTCGATTACGAGCCGCGCCGATCTAAGACGCGCGGCGACCAGCGCGATCGCCAAGCTTGGGACGGCTGGGGGATTCTGCACCAGTACTATGTCAGGCTTGCCGGCGATGAGCAGAAGCTTCCACAGCAGGCTCAGACCCTGTCCGCAGAGCCGCATCAATTGCCGGACAACGAACACGAACCCCGGCAGACGGCGCGCGACCGCGATCGGGGCGCGCGTCAGATGCATCGTGATCCGCGGATGGTCGCTGACGGCCCGAAACGGCGCCGAGCCCGCATACGCTATGACCTCCACATCTCGGCCCGAATCGGCTAGCGCCAGCGCATGATACTGCATGCGGGGACTTTGGCCGAAATCCCCGAGGACGACAATCACTACTCGCATACGGATCGGGCGGCGACTTCAGGCGCGAAAAGCTCACGCCTGTTTCGATCCCTGTCCGTTGATAAGGTGCGCGGGCGACTGTGTCAACCGCCCTCGTGCGTAGTGCTGCGATTTTGTGTTGCTGCTTGGGGACTCGCTGAAAAGGGGCGCTTCAGGTAAAACCTTAACCCGTGGCCAACGCCGACCTTCAAATCGCGTATGACGGCGAGATTCTTCGCGACGGAACGATGGATGTCCGCGAACTTGCGCCTGCCTTGCTCGCCGTTGGTGATCTGTGCCAAGAGGCAAATTCGCTGCTTAATGGCCAGCAAACCACAATTACCGTACACGTCAAAGCCATAACTCGCGGCTCGTTTGAGCTTCACCTTGTTCTCGCTCAAGCACAACAAACGCTGAAAAATCTTGTCGATCTGTTTCCAGGCGATCTGAAATCGGCGCAGCAGTTGGCGTGGCTGCTCTTTGGTAGTCAAGGCGGAATGATCTGTTTGATAGAGCTTGTCAGGCTCCTTCGCGGCAAGCCGATTCAGCCGATCCAAATTCTGCAAGACGGAAGCACTATCGTTGATCTGACAAATGCCAATCTAACCGATTCGCAAATCACGATTACTGCCCCGCTGCGGCGCTTGTATGAAGATGAAGCCGCACGCAAAGCGGTTGAACGAATCGTCAAACCTCTGGAACATGAAGGAATCGAAGTGTTCCAAGTACGAGAGCAAGACGCGCTGATTCAGCAGGTTTCGCGGAAGGAACTCGATTTTTTTCGGACGCCAGCCACGTTAATCGCGCCTATCGAGGATTCGCAGAGCGAGCGGGTCGTCACTTTTCAGATCGTGACTGCTTCTTTCGAGGACCGTTATCAGTGGCGTCTAACCGATGGAAATATGACATTAACCGCGCGAATCGAAGATGAGGATTTTTTCAAGCGGATCGATGCCGGTGAGCGATTTGGTAAGGGCGACATCTTACGCATTCAACTGCATGAGCACCGTTGGCGCGATAGCAAGGGACTCCACGCGGAATATCGGATTCTCAAGGTGTTAGAAGTCATTCCAACTCCGAGACAGATGCGGCTTGCGTGATCAATTCTTCAAAAATTCGACCGTAATGCGTTATCGCGGTCGGCTGCCCATAGCGCTAGGATCGCGGCTGGCTGGCATCGCAGTAACAGGGAGATATCACACGGAAAATGCCGAAGAACGCACTGCCGACCCATGAACAATTACTCTGGCCGACCCTTCAGGCGCTCAAGCAGATGGGTGGGTCGGGCTCGAATCAGGAAATTCTCGATAAGGTCGTCACGATCATGAATCTCTCGGATGAGGCCCAAAAGATTCCGCATGGCACCGGCCCGCTTACCGAGGTCGATTATCGGTCAAGGTGGGCGCGTACATACCTTCGGCTGTTCAGTGCTGTAGAGAATAGCAGCCGCGCCGTATGGAGCATCACGCCGAAAGGCCAGGGTCTAACCGAACAGGAAGTTGCGGGTATTCCAGCTTGGATTCGCAAGCAGTATCCGCCTAAGAAATCACCCAAAGTGGCCGATTCGGAGAGCGCCGACAATCACGGTGAAGATACTTGGCGCGATAAGCTCTTGACGGTCTTGCAGGCGATGTCACCCGATGCGTTTGAACGCCTATCGCAGCGACTCTTACGCGAATCGGGATTCATCAATGTAGATGTGAAGGGAAAATCGGGGGATGGCGGAATCGACGGAATGGGAGTGCTCCGAGTAAATCTCCTGTCTTTTCAAGTTTTATTTCAATGCAAGCGTTATAAGGGCAACGTCCCCGCAAAGGATGTCCGCGATTTTCGCGGCGCGATGTCTGGTCGCACAGACAAGGGGTTGTTCATTACAACTGGTCGATTCACATCTGACGCTCGCAAAGAAGCGACACGCGAAGGCGCCCCGCCAATCGATCTGCTGGACGGAGAACAGCTCTGCGATCTGCTCAAGGAACTGAAAATCGGGGTCGTGACGAGAACCGTCGAAGAGGTCGAGATACAGCCGGACACTTTTAAGGCGATTTAACCAGCAACACAAAATCAGAGCACCACCCCCCTCGTGAGCGGGGTGGCGGTCGAACCGGCCTTTGGGCTAGTATTTCGCCGAACTTCCTTTACAGTGGCGCCGCTTCGTTATTCGATTTCGATTGTGCGCGGCGAGGTGGAGAGATTTTGGAGATGGGGTGCGCCGATGAGTGCGTGCGGACCGCGTCGTGGCGTGGTCTTCTTTTGTGAGTAACGTTTCTATTCAGGGTGCTCGTGATGCCCTGGCTGCGAGGCAGCCCGCGACGGCGCCGATGGCAGAGAACTCGCCGCACAGCAGCGGCGTGTCCCACGCGTCGAACGGAGCGGGCCGCAATCACGCTTCGTCCGGGGTCGCCCGCATTCGGCGTATCGCAATCGCGGTCGGTGGCACTGCCGGCCACACCTACCCGGGACTTGCGCTCGCCGAGAACTATGCCGCGGCGAGCGATCGCGTGCAGATCCTGATCTTCGGGCGCGAATCCAGTCTCGAGTCGCAGGCCGCCAGCCGCGGCGGATACCGGTTCGCGGCGATCGCGGCCTCGCCGATGATGGGTGAGCGAATCTCGGGAAAGGCGCTCTCTCTGGCGAATCTCGGCGCCGGCTTCGTTCGCGCGCGGGCGATCTTGAGAGCTGAGCGGATCGATCTTGCGATCGGCTTCGGCGGTTACGCCTGCGCGGGTACCCTGCTGGCAGCGCGCTGGCTCGGGCTGCGCACGGTGGTTCACGAGGCCAATGCGGTTCCGGGGCTCACCACTCGGATCCTCGGCGGGCTGGCCGACCGAGTGTGCGTCGCGTTCGAGGAAGCCGGCAAAAGGTTTCCGGCTGAGCGCACGGCGCTGACCGGCACGCCCATTCGCGGCGAGATCATACAGCTGGCGCGCGAGGTGCACAGCGCTCCGGGTGGCGATCGTCCCGCGCGGATTCTGGTCACCGGCGGCTCGCTGGGCTCGGCTTTTCTCAATGAGCGAGTGCCCCGGCTGCTCGAACTCCTTCTGCAAAGCGTCCCGGCGTTGGAGGTGCTGCATCAGACCGGGTATCGGGCCGGCCTCGACGGGCCAGAGCGGGTGCTCGCCAAGTACGCAGGCCGGGGCGTGAAGGCGCGCACCGCGCGCTATATCGAGGACATGGCTGAAGCCTACCGATGGGCCGACTTCGTGATCTCGTGCGCGGGGGCGAACACGCTTGCCGAACTTGCGGTCCTCGGGATTCCAGCACTTATAATTCCGATGCGTTCGGTGGCCCGCAATCACCAGTTTCACACCGCGCGTTTGTTTTCCGCCCGGACCGGAACCCGTTGGGTGCCTGAAGAGGCCTGGGAGCCGGAAAAGCTCGCCGCGGACATCACGTCGATGTTGCGCGACCGCGAGGTCTGGATGGCCGCATCGCATCGCATGCGAAACTTCGCTACTCCGGGTGCCGCCATTGCCGTGATCGCCTGCTGCGAGGGGTTGCTGAACGGCGCCTGACCCCGCGATGCCGGCGCGCCACTATCTTGCGTGCGGCATGCTCACGCGCCGGGCGAAGGCGCAGAGGGTTTTGTCGGGTTCGGCCCCGAGCTCGATCTTTCAAGGTCCGGCCAGTTGATCTTCCACGTAGTTACCGTCTCTCCGTAGATAACGGTGGCCTCATAGACCTTGGTGAAGAGCGGGCTGTAGCGGCCGTCGAGCAGCATCAGCCGCGTGAAGGTGGAGCGGAGCAGATTCGACGGGCCGATCAGGATCCTCGATTGCGCCGGGTCCACCATCACCGCCACCTCCGGCTCGGTCGGCGAATCCACCGGATGCTCGGCGATCTCCTCGTCGCCCGCGATCAGCACGAGCGCCGGCGTCCCGTCGCGCTGCTGAACCTTGCCGTCGCCGGATAGAAAACGAATTTTCAGCGTAGTGCCGGTGGGCCGATACACGAGCCCGGTTATCATCGCGCGCTGAGATAGCGGCAGGTTGGGACTGCAGTCCAGCTCGCCGCTGGTGAGACTGCGGCACGGAATCCATCCGGCACTGTGGGGTTGCGCCGGTGCGATGAAGCGTTGTGCGTCTTCGTCCGAACGCAGGCCGCGCACCTGTTGAATGAGCGTGCGCGCGTCCGCCGGCGGCATCCCGAAGCGAGCGGTCAGATCGTCAACCGCCGCGGCTTCCGGTATCGATCGCTCGTTCTCATAAGCATAGGCGCGGCGGAAATCCCAATTACCGAGCTGAGACCACTTCAAGTACTCCATTTGGCTGAAAAGAATCAGATACGCGGGCGGCGGGTCGCAATGGGTGGAAGCCAGCACGCTGGCCTGCGCCGCGTCGCGCAACCCGCTGCGCGCCAGGCGAGCTCTGGCGGCGGGGAAGTCCAGACCCGCTACCTCCAGGACCATCGATTGAGCTGCTATCGGGTCGAGGCCCTGCGCGATCAATTTGCCGTAGGCCCCCAGTTGGCCCTCCGGCTGCGGCATCGCGTCCGATCCGCAATCGAGCATCCGCAGCAGGCCTACCGCCTGATTGTCATTCGGCGCCATCAGCGCACGCGACAGCCAGTACGGAATGTGCGTCAGGAACGAGCCCCCGTCCGCGGTGACGCGCCGCTGCGCTGCGTACTTGATCCAGTATCCATAATCCCACTGCGCGTTGATGATCGCGTTGGGCGGGCTATGCTCGCGCAAGTCCTCCAGCGTCATCCACCAGGCCTGGTTGATGATGGGCATGTAGTTGCGCGCCTCCAGGTAGCCGGCTTCGGCGGGCACAATCGTCCACGCGGCCAGCACCACGAAGACCGCGGCGCTCACCGGCGCGGCGTAGCGCGGCTGGCGTTCACGGATGAGCCGGCTGATCCAGAGATGCGCGCGGCCGGGAATCGCGCCGAACGCGATCGCGAAGGGTGCGGCCAGCAGCATGACGAAACGCTCGCCCGAAGGGCTCAGGTACAGCGCGGCGCAGAACCAAACCGTCACGATCAAAGCCGCGCTTCGATCTTCTTGCGCAGGCTGGGCATTCGGCCTCAGGTCGATCAGGATCGCCACCGCGATGGGCGCAGCGATCAGCGCCGGAAGTTGCCAATTGCCTGCGAGCGAGGCGGTCAGCCCATACCGATAAAGACCGGCAGCGCAGATCAGCAAGGCGAAGTCCCACCATCTCCATCGTCGTTGCGGGAGCGCCAACAGCAACAGGCCAAGACAGCCTGCGAGCGGCACCCATTGCCCGCCCATCCAGCGCGCGAACTGGGTCGGGGCGACCTTCTGCAGCTCGTCGATGATCGAAAAATTATACGGCCACACGCTCTCGCCGGATGGCATCCGATGCGCGCCCGCGGCCACCTCCGGCCCGCGCGGATGAATCCGCAGCATGGCGGTGACCGGTCGCGCGATGCTTCGTGCGGCCGCAGAGTACGAGGCGCCCGCCAGCGAGGTCGTAATCCACGCCGAAAAGTAAAAGACCGCGACGACCAGAGCCGCGCGTCGGACTCCGGCTCCGGATGAAAGCTCCGATCGTGCTCTGCGCAGCCCGAGCTTGATCGACTCGAAAAACAGATTCGCGAGCAGCGCGATCATCAGGACGCCATAGGCGAACGGCCATCCGCTCCATGACGCGGCGTGCAGGCCGGTGAACACCGCGCCGAGCGCCGCGTAAGCGATCTGCCGGCGGGATGACGGCGAGGCAGACGCCTCGATCAACGCCCAGACCATGAAGAGCGGGAGGACAACATTCCAGACGTCGTCGTCGCTCCCAAGGCTCCGTTCCAGGAAGTTCGGGTTGAGTCCCAGCACGATCGCGGCGGATAAACCGCCCAGATTACCCGCGACCCGGCGCCCGATCGCGAAGGCAGGAATGACCCCGAGCGTCCCGATCAACGCCTGCACCAGGAAGGCGCCGGCGGGAATCGGAAACCCGGGCCTGAAAAAGGTGATCAGGCGGTTGACTGCGATAATCGCGGCGATATGCAGCGAGCGGTTATAGATGTTGGTCCGGCCGACCGGCGCGTTGGTGTAGGTGTCGCGGCAGATGCCGTCCACGATGCGATCGCAGGTCGTTCCCGACTGCAGATAATTGCGGGCCATTCGAAGCCAGTGGTAGCTGTCGTAGTCACCCAGGAAGACGTGCTTGCGGCCGTCGTCGCCCATATAGCGGAATTCCGAGGCGATCCGATCGACCATCTCGTGGTCCCACTTCTGGAATTCGGCGGGATGGTCCTTCGTCCATGCGCGCACCGTTTGATCGATTTCGGCGCGCCGGTGCGGGACATCAGCCGGCAGTTGCGCGTCGACTTCGGCGGCGATCATTTCGCGCAGCCGGACCGCGGCCCGCTCCTCGACGCCGCCCAGAGCGCGGGGCAACAGCCGCACCCATCCGACCAGCGCCATCGCGCCGATTAACAAGCCGATACAAGTGATTCGATCCAGCGCCCGGGTTTCGCGAAGCCGCTGGTGCGCAGAGATAAACCGGGATTGCGAGCGACCGGCGGCCGGGGGATTCTCAGCGGCGGGATATACACTCATCCGGGCAGACGGCCTCACGTACCACTATGATCGAGCGGGCCGGAGAAACCCGCAAAATTCGCATCTCGGGTCACGAACGGCGATCGTTGCGGCCTCAGCCGCCCCACGGATACGAATCGAACGGGTACGCCGCGCACCCGTTCTTTCCGGCCGTCGGATACTCCTTCTTGGTAAACGTGCGCGACCGGTTCACCAGATCGTGGAAGATCATGCATTTGTCGCGCTGCGTTGGCAGACGCGGATCAGAATCGACCGCGGCGAGCACGCCCGCTCTTGTTTGAGTGCCGGACGACGTCGCCCGTACGCCGCCGTCGGCCAGTGTGTCCAGGATGATGAACTTCGGATTGGTGGGCACACTGTTGTCCCACGCCGACCATTGGGGCTGCCGGCCGTCGCGACCGCGGCCGGGTGCGCCGCTATAGGCGAACTCGGCCCAGTACGACATCATCTGTTTGCTGAGCGCCAGGCGGCCTGGTTCATTGTCCTCGGAGAAGATGACGTTGGCCTGGCGTCCGAGATCGAAGTGGCCGAAGACGAACGGGATCTCAAAACCATGCGCAGCCCCGAGCATGATGGATAGATCCGCGCCCATCACACGCGGCTCCTCGTGCCAATCGAAGCGGTAAACGAACACGTTGTCCTCAGTCGTCCGCATCGCTGCCGCCGGCTCGTCGGCGCCGGCCGCCTTCCAAAACCTGGACATGTACTCGGCACTGAGGTTGTAACCCGCCTCGTCGCGCAGGCGCGGCACGAGCCAGAAAATGCGTTGCACCCGCGCCGGGTCGCCGAACAGGAACAGCTTGTTCTCCTCGCGATTGGTTCCGACGATCACGGGAACCCGGTTGTACCCGTCGGCACGCGCGAAGTGTTGCAGGGGATCGTCTTGTGGCAGCACCACGCCGTCGCCAAAGACTTTCGGCATCTCGATCATGGCGGTTGCGGGCGTCGGCATGTAGGCCAGGAGAATCTCGAAATTCGTCTTCCCGCGCAGGTAACGCTCGATATCTGCGGCGCTCATCGTGGCGAGCAGTGTCTTGGCTGAGGCGCGGTCGGCGGCGCGCTTGTCTTTGATGAGCAGCCGCACCAGCACTTCATTCGAGCTGTTGGTGCGACCCGGTTCGGCATCGTCGGTGAAGTGCTCGGCCTCGGCGATGGTATTCATATTCAGGCCACCGCTTTCGGAGATCGCGCGATGAAACAACCCGTGCGCTTGCGGAGCCAACAGCAGCATGTACACGTTGTTGGCGCCTGCCGATTCGCCGAAGATTGTTACGTTGCCCGGATCACCGCCGAAAGCTCCCACGTTGTCGCGTACCCATTGGAGCGAACGGATGATATCGAGGATGGCGAAGTTACCCGATTGGTCGAGTTCATTCGTGCCCTCACCTCGCAGTGCGGCGTGGCGGAACCAGCCGAAGGGGCCGACGCGATAGTTGATCGTCACCACCACGACCTTGTGCGTCGCCGCCAGGTTACCGCCGTTGTACAACGCTCCTGCACCAACCGTGTTGGCGCCGCCGTGTATCCACACCATCACCGGCCGCCGAGCGTTACCCGTCGGCACATCGGACTCGCCAACCCGTGGCGCATACACGTTCAGGTAGAGACAATCCTCGCTGCCGACAGGATGCCCCGCTCTGGCGGTATCGAGGCCGCCGATCGGGCTCGGAAACTGCGTGCAGGCCGAGCCAAAATCGAGTGCCTGGCGCGTACCGGTCCATGGTTCGGCTGGCTGCGGCGCTCGCCATCGGAGCGCCCCGACCGGCGGCTTGGCGAACGGAATGCCGAGCCATGCGTGACTGCCGTATCGGCCGACGAAGCCGACGACTGTGCCGGATGCCGTGACTCGGCGCGATGCCGGATCGAGCGCGCGTTGCTCGCGCACCGCGTGGCGGCATCCGCTGGCACCGAGCGCCGCGAGGATCAACAACGCGGACAATCGCCTCGCGACGTGCGACATTGCCTCAAATCCGGTAGTGACGACCTGCGCAGCATGCTGGCATTGAATCATTCGAGTAACCCTGACTGTCGGTAAGGAACACGCTCCTCTGTCGGCAGCGATTGAAGGGCGCCAACTCACTCAGCTTCGCCGAGCGGCGTCAGCGCGGCGGCCGCCGGCTCAAGCCAGAATCGGATCTGATCGTAAACCGCAGGATGGTTGAGAAGCCGCAGATGGGTCGTCATCCCTAAGTGGCTCTTGTTCGCGGCTCGAAACGAAACGCGTCTGGTCGGTTGCACGCCGCGACCCAAGGCGCTCGGAAATCTCACCAGCATGTCTCCGAGAATGAAGCCGAGCGGATCGCCCGGGCTTTGCGTCACGGTTGCGGCCACGAAGTAGTGCGCCGCGGAGTCGAGAAACGGGATGGCATGGCGATTGTCCTCCAGCAGAGCGTCGGCATCTCGTCCCCGCCAATCCTCCTCGACCAGATAGCCAAAGCGCAGGTCTTTGATCCCCTCGCTGCGGCCGTTGACGATGTTCGCGATCGGCCGCGTCAGGTCCGACACGTTCAAGGCCCATCCCATCACGTTCCCGAGTTTCTCGAGCGGGGCTCCAAGATGCGGGGTGCCGAGGCAGAAGATATGGCGAACGGAACCAACCCAGCCGTTTCGACGTTGCTTGCCCTGATGGCACGCGCTTCTCGCGACCAGCCCGCCCATACTGTGGCCGACCAGAACGATCTCCTCCACCGCGACGGGCCATGCGTTGACCAATTCTTCCATTTTCGCGGCCAGCAGCGCGCCGTTTTCCGAAACGTGGAGACCGGAATTGTAGCGGAG
>Ga0187879_10002715_pt1 | contig 11939 bp, 11 predicted proteins | sample June2016WEW_19_1_FD_132423 | JGI IMG/M metagenome (GOLD analysis project Ga0187879, IMG submission 132423) | Peatland microbial communities from SPRUCE experiment site at the Marcell Experimental Forest, Minnesota, USA - June2016WEW_19_10 | ecosystem: Environmental > Terrestrial > Soil >... | reverse complement strand
TGTAGGGTTTGTGCAGGTCGAACAGGTGCGCAAACACGAACACCGGCGCGCCCGCCTGGACCGCGTTGACCGCCAGCCATCGCCGCGCCGCGCCCAACACTAACGCCCCATCACGCCGGTCTCTGACCCCATACTGGTTGCGGGCCGCCCCGCCGAAGAACATGGAGCCCGAAATCGGCGAGAACGCTTCGAAGTGAAACGGGCTGTCGTATACGTCGAAGCCCTGGTCGAGACCCATCTCGCTTTCCAGGAAGACGCTCCCGATGAATGCCGCGGTCTTGTATCCATGCGACCGCAGCACGGTTGCCAGAGTGACCACACCCGCCGGCACACGCTCGGCGTTTTCCTCGATCTGACTCTCAAATGGATAAGTGGACGTAAACAGCGACGTGTGTGAAGGAAGGGTCAGCGGAACCTGCGACTCGATATTACTGAATAGCGTTCCCTGTTGCGCGAACGAATCGATGTTGGGAGTGTGGATGCGGCGGTATCCGTACGCGCTCAAGTGGTCGGCGCGCAAAGTGTCGATCGAAATCAGGATAACGGAAGCGGGTTCAGCCGCCAGACACAGCCCGGCAGCCGCGCTGAGCAGCGATAAGCATCGGAAACGAAGCATCTCGTGAAGCCGGCTACGACTTCGGAATCATCTTCCCCGGGTCTACAAACGGCATCGGGACCACCACCGCCCGGACCGCGCCTCCGGGCGCACCAACCTCCAGTTCCGTGCCCAGCGCCGCGTGCGCCACGGGGACCATCGCGTAACCGATATTCTTCTCCAACCGCGGCGAATAGATGGCCGAAGTCACCTGCCCCACCGTCTCGCCGCCTTTACGCACCGGCCAGCGCGTCATGTTGAACTCGATCGGCGCGCCTTCCATCTCGATCCCCGCCAAGCGCCGCTTCACGCCTTCCGCGCGTACCCGCCGCAACGCCTCGCGGCCCAAAAACTCGGCGTCTTTGTCCAGATCCACCAGCCGGTCGAGGCCTGCTTCGTACGGATTGGTATCCGGCGTGATATCCACGCCATGATTCAAAATACCGCCTTCAATGCGGCGAATATCGCTCGGACCGGTCGGCCGGATATTAAACGGACGCCCCGCCTCCATGATGCGTTCCCACAACTCGTCGCCGCGCGTGCCATCCCGCAAATAAATTTCGTAGCCGATCTCGCTGGTCCATCCAGTGCGCGTGACCACGACGGGGATGCCGTCCAAATCCCTCTCTATGAAGTAGTAGTAGCGCAAGGCCAGCACCTGGTCGCCGAACAGCGCCTGCACTACTTGTTTCGACTTGGGCCCTTGCACTTGCAGAGGGGAGACGTCCGGCTCGCGGATGGTCACCTGCATGCCCGAATGGTAGGCCAGGCCTTTGGCATAAAGCAGCAGGTCGCTATCGGCGCCCGCCAGCCAGAAGTGTTGCTCTCCCAGGCGCAACAACACCGGATCGTTGACGATGCCGCCGTCTTCGTTGGTGATCAACACGTACTTGCCTTGTCCCACGCGGCACTTGCTCAGGTCGCGCGGGGTCAACAAGCTGGTGAAGCGGAAGGCGTCCGGACCGGTAATTTCGGTGTTCCGCTCCACCGACACATCCCAGAGAGTCACTTCGTTCAGCAGGTGCCAATATTCGTTGACCGGATCGTCATAGTAGCTGGGCAGGAACATGTGGTTGTAGACGGTGTAGGCGCGGCAGCCATAACGCAGCGTGGCTTCGAAAAAGGGCGATCGCCGCAAGCGCGCGCCGCGCTGGATCAGGCGCATATCGAAGGGTTCTGGCATAGTGGGTCAAGCCAGTATACCAGTGCGACCGGGTGCGTGGCCGGGCGCTTGCCACCCTGCTAGACTATTGGCTGCATGCTCCCCGTCGCGCTCACCATCGCCGGTTCCGACCCCATCGGCGGCGCGGGCATCCAGGCCGACCTCAAAACATTTCATCAGTTCGGCGTGTACGGCGAGGCCGTGATCACGCTGCTGACCGTGCAGAACACGGTACGCCTGACGCGCGTGGATTGTATTCCCGCGGAACTAGTTTTGGCGCAGTTGGCCGCGGTTCTGGAAGACATTCCGCCGCAGGCCGCCAAAACCGGCGCGCTCGGCAACCGCGAGATCGTGGAAGCCATCGCCGCGGCCGCCGCCGATTTCCGGTTTCCACTGGTCGTCGATCCCATCATGATCGGCAAGCACGGCCAACCTCTGATCTCGCAGGATGCGATTGCCGCGGTGCGCGAGTTACTACTGCCGCGCGCCGCCTTGATTTGTCCGAATTTGCACGAAGCGGAAGAACTGGCCGGACTTCCAGTGCGCACGGTGGACGACATGCGGTTGGCGGCCAAGCGTCTCTGCGAAATGGGGGCCAAGGCCGCGCTGGTGAAGGGCGGGCATTTGCAGGAAAGCGCCGTGGATGTCCTGTTCAATGGCCAGGACTGGCGCGAATTCACCGCCCCGCACTTCGATACGCCGCACACCCATGGAACCGGCTGCACGCTCTCGGCGGGTATTACCGCGGAACTGGCGCGCGGCGCCAGTATCGAGGCGGCCGTGGCGCGGGCCAAGAATTACGTCACGCAGGCCATTCGTTCCAACCCCGGCCTGGGGCATGGCGCCGGTCCGTTGAATCATCATGCAGCCACCGGATTGAAAGCGGGTATCAAATGAAATTTGCCGATCTACTCACAGCCACCATCGAACATTCTGAAATACCTTTGCGTTTCGAACCTGGCGCCGAAGAAGCCGTGGCCAAGCCTATCACTGAGTTATTGCAAGCCTGGCTTGAAGCGCACCAGCCAAACGAAGCACACTCCGAATTCGACCGCGGCCGGCAGGCCTTGATCGCGGAGTTGATCGACGAGTTGACTGGCGTCAAGGACGTCCCGTCCGATTAGCTAATTTCCGAGAACTCCACGCCGTTCGGCGCACTGCACAAACGGAGACCTTTCTAAGCGGAGATTGGAAGAGCGGGTTCCTGAAACGGAGCACTGGAGCTTCGAATTGGGAAAGCCCGGGATATGAGCCCGGGCCTTCGATTCAAAGCGGAAAGGAGGGTCTAAATATGATCCTGATTCTAGTTGGCCTGCTGTTGCACGGCAGCGTCACGGTCATTATCGTATGGCGTAAACGCCGACGGTAATAATCGAGCGGGATCGGGGGTTCGCAGCCCCCGGTCCTGCTACTAGAATACTCCGAAGTACTTCCTGTTGGCAAGTTTTGTATCGCAGGTGCCGCAGCCTGAGAACTCCCCGCCCCTCGGCGCACTGCACAAGCGGAGACCTTTTCAACGGAGATTTGGAAGAGCGGGTTCCCGAAAGGAGTACATGAGCTCCAATTGGGAAAGCCCGGGGGTTTCGCCCGGGCCTTCCAATTCGAAGCAGAAAGGAGGGTCAGACCATGATCCTACTCTTAGTTGACCTGCTTTTGTTCGGCAGCGTCACGGTCATCGTCGTTTGGCGCCGTAGGCGCCGGCGGTAATGGCCGAGCGGGATCGGGGTTCGCCCCCCCGGTCCCGCTACTAGAATACTCCAAACGCCTTCCTTCTGGGAAATCTTTTTTCGCCCTCGTCCCGCGCTGCGGTGTATAAAGGTAACTCTATGCGCGCTTTCCTTATTCTCCTGCTGACGCTGCTCCCGCTCGCCGCCCAGAAACGCGTGCCGCCCAAACGCTCCTCCCAGATCCAGGACGGCTTCGGCATCAACTCCGACCTGCCGCGCGATCCGTACCTCCCATGGGACCGCCACTGGTGGACCCGCATGTTCGACGCCGGCGTGAGCTGGATCCGCATCGGCCAATATGAAAACAGTTCCGACTACACCAGTTGGGATTGGATCGAGCAGAAGCGCGGCGCGCTGGCGATTCCACCTGGGTTGGACGACTATGTCGACTCGCTGGTGGATAACGGCATCAAGATCCAGGTGCAATTGATGTACGGGAATCCGATGTACACATCGCCCGCCGGCAAGCTGCCCGACGCGATCGTACCCGAGCCGGGCAGCTTCCACAATCCCGACCGCAGTATTTATTCCGCCTACTGGCCCCCCCAGACTCCCGTCCAAGTGGCCGCGTTCCTGAAATATGTGCGCTTCGTGGTGGGACATTTCCGCGGCCGCATCCGCTATTACGCATTATGGAACGAGCAGGATATCGATTATTGGAATCCGCTGCCGAATGCGGAGGACTACGGCCGCTTGTTGAAAGCCTTCATCCCCGCCGTGCATGCCGCCGATCCGCTGGCCAAGGTGATCTATGGCGGCCAGGCCGATCCTACGCGCGATTTCGCGCGGCGCGCGCTGGATGCCTGCGGTTGCGCCGCGGGCATCGACGTATTTGCATATCACACCTACCCCGGCTATGGACGCAATCTGAATCCGGAAACGATGGACTCCGGCGCGTACGGTGAAGAGTCGCCCGCCAAGTTGCGCGAACTGGTGCGGGGTTATCCCGGCATCCGCCCGGATATTCCGTTCTGGGACGACGAGTTCAACTCGATTCCGTCGTGGGTCGGATCTGATGAATCCGTGCAGGCGAAGTATATCCCGCGCGGCATGATTTATAACTGGGCGCGGGGCGTGCGCACCTTCGTCTGGCTGCTCACCGCCGGCGCGGACGGCAACGAGTACGACGATTTCGGCTTCATCCACGGGCTGCGCCATTTGCCCGACGACTTTACGCCGCGCCCGGTGTTCTACGCGCTCCAAAACACCAACGCGCTGTTTGCGGACACGCGCCTGGATCCGTCCATCAAGATCGCGGCGTCGGATGTCCCGGCGCTGCACGACAATTCACAGCCATTCATGGCGTATAGTTTCCGCAGCCGCACAGGGAAGCCCATCGTGGCCTACTGGCTGGCGGCGCACAGCGCGCCCGGCGATGCATTCCAGACTATCCATGCGGACTTGACCATCGCGAACACCGGCATCCGGCGCGCGGTGCTGATCGACGTCGTTTCAGGAGCCATCGAGCCGATCGCCAAGCCCGAGTCCAGCGATCTCTTTCCAAACTTGCCCGTGCGCGACAGCGTGATAGCCATCGCGGATGAGAATTACTTCGACTGGCCGTTGCTGCCCGAAGCACCCAGTTCTTTGACCGCAACGGCCGCGGGCAATTCCCTCCGGCTGCATTGGGAGATGCATGGCGGCGATCCCGCAAACGCCATCGTCGAGCGGCGCGCCGGCGACACGGGACCTTGGACCCGCATCGCCACGCAACCCGCCGCAAACGCCGAATATGCGGACCGCACGCCTCCGGCGGGCGTGGTGGGCTATCGGGTGCGCGCGGCCAACAGCAACGGGGAATCGGCGTACTCGAATGTGGCGCGCGTGCGGCGCTAAAACGTCCGCCACTACTGCAGCGCTGTGAACGCCACCGTATTCCGCCGTTTTTTGTATTAAATTGGAAGGGCACCTCCATCCCAGAAAGCGAAATTATGCCTACACCAATGCTTGGATACCTGGAACCCGTCGAACTCCACGACGTGTGGGCTGACGAAGCCAGGGACTTCACGCCCTGGCTAGCCCGCCCTGAAAACCTGAGGCGACTGGGCGAGGTCGTCAACATGGATCTAGAACTGGAAGGCACCGAGGTGCCCGTCGGTCCATATTCAGCGGACATCGTGGCAACCGATGTTGTGAACGGTAGAGTCGTCATCGAAAACCAACTTGGGAAGACCGACCACGATCACCTGGGCAAACTCATCACATACGCATCAGGCTTAAAGGCCAAAACCATGATTTGGATCGCCAAAGAGATCACCGAGGAGCACCGGAGCGCAATAGTTTTTCTGAATGAGAACTCGGCTCTGAATATGCGGCTATATGCCATTCAGATGCAGGTCATGAAGATCGGCACGTCGGCACCGGCACCCTTGTTCAAGGTGGTGGCAAGCCCGAATGAGTACTCGGAACAAGCAGGTGCAGCAGAGTTAACAGAGACCGGTTTGACATATCTGGCTTTTTGGAACGACTTCAAAGACTACGCACAACGTGAGGGCACTTTCCTGAGGCTACGGAAGCCCTCACCGGGGGGCTGGCTTGCAATCGCCCTGGGCCGCAGCCATTTCGCGCTCTTCTTGACGATCCGCGGCGACGACAAGAGGGTTGGCTGTGAAATCATAATCGACGGAGCTATCGCAAAGGCGGCATTTCAAGAGCTTGCGCAGCAGCGGGAAGAGATAGAAAAGAGCACCGGACCTCTGGAGTGGGTGGACGTGCAAGGAGCACAGAGATGCAAGATCGCCTTGTACCGCAGGGATGTGGATCCGCTCGATAGGTCGATCTGGCCGGATCTATTCAAATGGCTGAGGCAAAACGCGGAAGCATTTCAAAAAGCCTTTGCGCCTCGGATCAAGGCTCTACCTATGGAAGAAGCGATGGCGGCACCGGCGGAGGAAGCTTGAATTAAACCGCTAAAGACGGATCAGGTTAAGGTCGGGGATTTTCTGAAAGTGGCGCAGGTTTCGCGTCGCCACCGCATAACCTCTCTCTAACGCGGTCGCCCCAATGAGGAGATCGTCAAAAGGAATGGTGACTCCTGTTGCGGAGGACTCCGCACCAATCCTGCCGACCAATTCGGCGGTGCTATCCGTGATCGGATACACCGGGATAACGGCTTTCAGTTCATCCAGAAAAGCTCTGCGGCGTTCTCGCCGCTCGCGCGTATCCGCCCGATAAATCCCATGCGCCAACTCGGCGACGGTGATTGAGCACAAGGCAGCTTCCATCTCGCCGATCTTCTGAACAATCTGTTTCAGGAACTGGGCGACGTTGAGACGCCCGCGCTCAGCATCGATTACAACGCTGGAGTCGAGAATTACTCCCAAGCTGGTGGATTCCATGGCTGCCGGTGCAGTGCAATTCCTTCCTCGACGTCCTTCATAAAGCCCTCATCCAACGTCGCGGCGGAGCCACGCGCTTCCGCCAGCGCGATGCACTCGGAAAGCATCCGGCCCTTTGGCAGCGGCGAACGGATTACCGCCACAGGGCGATGATCCTGCTCGACGACAATCTCAACGCCCTGCTGGACTCTGTCCAACACGCCATGCAGGTCCCCGGCTACCTCGGCTTCGGTCATGCGCACTTGCCCCATCGATTCGATCATAGCGCGTCTTCCGTGTACGGTTTGCGCGATTCACTGGACGGGCCGGAGGCCTGTCCTTGGAGTTTGGACATTTGCCGCGAAGCAGCTCTCGTGGCGCACGCACTCGTGCGTGCCGTGTCGGCACTCCTGCCGACACAGGCGAGCGTAGCTCCCCCCGGACAGACCGGAGGCCTGTCCTACCGCAGCGCCGTCACCGGGATCGTGAACGCCACCGTATTCACCACTCCGTTGCGCTGGAACTGGATCCACACCCGGTAGGCCGCTTCCCGCGGAAAGAAGATGTTGAACTGCATGTCCGCCCCGCCATTGGCGATGAACGGATGGTCGTGGATCGTGTCGACTAAGTCGTCGCTCACCGCAAGTAAGTGCGCCCAAGCGCCGATGTAAGGTTCCAAGCCATCCGCCGGCGACAGATGCACAAACAGCATGGTCTTCTTGCCGGCGATCGGCTGCGGTGGGTCGAGCTTCAATTCCACCTCCAGGTTTTCGGCCCGCTTGGGCGAAAGATCGGGCGCCAGCCGCGGAATGGCGGCTTCCAGCGGCATCGCGTATCCCGCCGTGGTAATGGTCTTGGGCGCCAACTGCGGCGTGCCTCCGGTGGGATAGAAATCCGCGAGCAGGCGGTATGTGCCGGGTTTCGGCAGCACCGTATTCAGGCGGAAAACCGCGCCATCGAACTCCGGATGCACGTGCGCGAAGTACTGCAAATCCTGACTCACGATGAACAGATGAAACAATTTCTCATGTACGATTTCGAAGTGCGTCACCGGCGCGCCGGTTTCAGGATCGGCGATCCGGAATTCAAGCGCGATGGGACGCGCGCTGGGAATCTGCGGCGGATCCACGCGCAGGTCCACAGGATACTCGACCGGCTCGGGCAGATCGGCCACCAGCGTCATGCCGCAGCGCGGGCATTTGCCGGGAGTCTTGGAACGCACGTCGCGGTCCATGGGACAGGTGAACTCGATGGCCTGCTGCGCGCAAAGCACGGCGCCCGCGAATAACACCAATAAGCAACAGAGCAGGCGGCGCACGTCAACCTTCCGGTTCGAACGGCCATACCGCCGTGGTGGTGTAGCCGCCATCCACGGAGATGATTTGGCCGGTGATGTAATCCGCCCCACTTCCGGCCAGGAAGACGGCCAACGGCGCGACATCGCCCGGCGTTCCCAGCCGCGGATTGGCCTGCGCTCCTTTCAGCCATTCGCGCATGCGCGCCGGCTCCCACATCCGGCGGTTGAGGTCCGTCTCGATAAACCCGGGCGCGATGCAGTTCACCTGAATGTTATAGCGCCCCCATTCGGCGGCCAGCGCCTTGGTGAGCTGCCCCAGCGCGCCTTTGGTCATGGCGTAAACCGAAGCATACGGCAGGCCTAGCAGCGACATCAGGCTGCCGATCATGATGACCTTGCCGCCCGCGCCGCGCGCCATCATCCGGGAGCCGATCTGCTGGGTTAGTTCCACGATGCCATGCAGGTTCGCCCGCATGATGTGCTCATATTCGGCGCGCGTGTATTGCGCGAAGCTCTTGCGAATGTTCGTGCCGGCCACGTTCACCAGGATATCGGGCGTGCCGCTAGCTTCCACGGCCGCGCGGATGGAGTCCGCATCGCCCATATCGAGTTGCAGCGCGCAGGCCTCGAAACCCTGGGCCGCCAGCGCCTCTGCATGCTCCCGCAGCTTGTCGATGGATCGCGCGGCCAGCGTAGTGCGCGCGCCGGCCGCGGCCAACTGCTGCGCGATCGCCAGGCCGATGCCGCGGCTCGCGCCGGCCACCAGCGCGGTCTTACCGGAAAGAGAGAAGACGCTCATACGGTCACGGCAGCAATCCGAAGATGTGCGCCGTTCCCTCATAGCTCCACTGCGACATCCAGCGGCCCAAGTCGGAAACGGACACCGCCACAATCAAGAGCAGGAATCCGGCGCGCGCGATTTCGTTGTAAACCACCATCGGAATGCGCGCGGCCAGCAGCAGCTTGGAGCCGTCCAGCGGCGGCACGGGCAGCATATTGAAGATGGCCAGATACAGGCTCAGATTCACGCCGCGCGCCGCAAACTGCGCCAGCGCCGGAGCAAAGCCGATGGTGGCGCGTGCCACCACGGCCAGGATCACAGCGAAGATCACGTTGCTCGCGGGTCCCGCCATGGCGACCAGCGCCAGACCGTTCAAACCCCAGCGCAGTTTGGATGGATTACTGTAGGCCGGCTTGCCCCAGCCGAGCAGTCCCCCGCCGAACAGCGACGTGAGCGCCGGCAGTATCGTGGTGCCCAGCCAATCCACGTGCGCCAGGGGGTTCAGCGTCAGGCGGCCCTGCAGCCGCGGTGTGTCGTCGCCCAGGCGCGTGGCCGTCCAGGCGTGCGCGAATTCGTGCGGCGTGGTCAGCAGCCACAGAAGAGCTACGTTCATGATTGCGCTGACGATGTCTAAGTGCATTGGAATTCAACGGCGCTTTACGATCAGAGCCCACAGAATGAGCAGGCCGAACACGGCCACGGCCGAAATTACGATTAACAAGCTGATACCTTCTATTGTATGCGCATTACGGCTGTCGAAACGATCCACGTGCAAAGGGGCATTACCGTAAATTGGGGTCCCATTCAATGGTTGTGGGTCCGCATCCACACCGACAGCGGCTTGGTGGGACTGGGCGAAACCTATCCGCATCCGGAAGCCGAGAAAGCCGTGGTGCAACGATCGCTCGCGCCGGTGCTGCTGGGGCGCGATCCTTCGCAGATCGACCGGCTGTGGGCCGATATGCTACAGGCAGTGGCCTTCAGCGGCTGGGCCGGCGCCGAGATGCGCGCCATCAGCGCCGTAGATATCGCGCTCTGGGATCTGGCCGGCAAGGCGGCCAATATGCCGCTTTACCAGTTGCTCGGCGGCGCGTCGCGGCCTTCCATCCGCACTTACAACACCTGCTACGACCACATCGATTTTCTGACCGAGCCCGTGCGGCTGGCCAGCGAGCTGGCCAAATCCGGAATCCACGCCATGAAGATCTGGCCCTTCGATCCAGTGGCGAAAGAGACCGGAGGCCAATACATCACCGCGGACCAGATGCGCAGGGGAATCGAGCCGCTGCGCCTGATTCGCGAAGCGTTCGGCGACTCCATGGACGTGGCCATGGAATTCCACGGCTACTGGAACCTGCCCTCCGCCATCCGCATCGCGCAGGCGCTGGAGCCCTACGCGCCGATGTGGCTGGAGGAGATGCTGCCGCAGGATAACCTGGCCGCATACCGCGAACTGGCCCTGGCCACGCGCCTGCCGTTGTGCGTGAGCGAGCGGCTGATGACGCGCTTCGGGTTCCGCGAATTGCTGGAGAACCGTGCGGCGCGCATCATTATGCCGGACATCTGTTGGTGCGGCGGCATCTCCGAAGCTAAGAAGATCGCCACCATGGCCGAAACCCAGTATCTGCCGGTTGCGCCGCATAACTGCGGCGGTCCGATATTGCACGCCGCATCGCTGCACCTGGCGGCGAATGTGACCAACCTATATGTTCTGGAAACTGTCCGGCGGCATTATCTGGATGAATATCGCGGCATTGTGACCCAGACCCTGCCGCCGGTGGACGGCGAGTTCGCCCTGCCGCCAGGCCCTGGCCTAGGTATGGAACTATGCGACGAGGTGATGACTCGCGACGACGTGCAAGTGGAGCGTTCCGTCGCCTGACTCCTGCCTTCTGTCTTCCGACTTCTCTGCTCCGCCTGTAACCGTAAGGCCCGATGATGCGCCAAGACAATGTGGCCCTCCGAATTCGTGTGTTCATTTTCGCCTGGTTGAGTTTTGCGGCTGTGTCCGCACCCGCGCAGACCGCCAAACCCGTCAGACCCTCCCCGAGCGGCGGCACCGTGACAGGCACGGTGAAGGATACCACCGGCGCTATCATTCCCGGCGCTGTCGTGACTCTGACCGGCGACGATGGCAAGACGCAGCAGGCCCAGACCGGCGCGGATGGCGTGTATACTTTCCGCGGAATCGCCCCCGGCACTTATTCGGTTTCGGCGGCCTCCAAAGGCCTGGATCAAGCCGGCGGCGTGGCGGTTTTGGCGAGCACGGGGCAAATCGCGCGCGGCGACGTGATCATGAAGCTGGCGGAGGTGAAGCAGGAAGTCACCGTAGCCGAGGAAAATACCACCCAGTTGAGCGTGCAAGCTTCGCAGAACGCGGATGCCCTGGTCATTAAGGGCGCGGACTTGCAGGCCCTGCCCGACGATCCCGACGATCTGCAGCAGGATCTGCAGGCGCTGGCGGGACCCTCCGCCGGACCCAATGGCGGCGAGATTTTCATCGACGGCTTCTCCAGCGGCCGCCTGCCGCCCAAGGAATCCATCCGCGAGATTCGCATCAATCAGAATCCGTTCGCCGGCGAATTCGACAAGTTGGGGTTCGGACGCATCGAAATCTTCACCAAGCCGGGTTCGGACAAGTTTCACGGCACCGCTTCGTTCGACGTTAGCGACGGCGTCTGGAACGCGCGCAACCCGTTCATCACTTTCAGCCCCACTCCGGCCTTCAAGATGATAACCTACGGCGGCAATGTGAGCGGTCCGCTCACGAAACACGCCAGTTTCTTCCTGGATGTGGAACGGCGCCAGATCGACGACAACGGCCTGCTCAACGCCACCACTCTCGACCCCACTACATTGGCGCCGGTGCTCGACCGGGGATATACGCCTACGCCGCAGCAGCGCACCACTTTCAGCCCGCGCGTCGACTGGGCCTTAAGCGGCAATAATACGCTCAGCGTACGCTATTCCTATCTGGACCTGCATCGGGACTTGTGGGGCGTGGGCCTGTACAATCTTCCCGGCAACGGTTATAGCTACATACAATTGCAGCAACTGGGG
>Ga0187879_10002710_pt1 | contig 11950 bp, 10 predicted proteins | sample June2016WEW_19_1_FD_132423 | JGI IMG/M metagenome (GOLD analysis project Ga0187879, IMG submission 132423) | Peatland microbial communities from SPRUCE experiment site at the Marcell Experimental Forest, Minnesota, USA - June2016WEW_19_10 | ecosystem: Environmental > Terrestrial > Soil >... | reverse complement strand
TCAGCGGGGTCGGAACGTTGGTGTGTTCATTTTTCATCTGTGGTATCCTTTTAACTGCGTGATGATCGCTGAACCCGGAGTTTGGGTGCGGCGGCGGCCGGACAACGCTGAGCCAGGATCGGCAGTGCATTGGGCGCGATGGTTTGGTAATATCGAGGCGCGAACGCCGGTTATGATTCGGGTCACAGTCGGTGACGATGCATATCGATTGCTCGGCAGCTTAAGACTCAGCCGCAAAAAACCGGCCGCCGGTTTGCAACGCCGCAGCCGTGCAATGATGATTGCTGCGCCGGACAAAATTTAGTGGTAGCGCGAACGATTATTCCTTTGTCAAACCGTGGGTTCCCGCAGGCGCACCCAAAACCGCCGTTTGTCACGCGGCAACCAGTCGCGAACCGCCCGGCATTGTTACCGGAGTCATATCGCAGGCCGCGTGCCTGACGGTACCAGGTGTTCCGTGTCCGGCTGGCTCCGTGGCGGCAATTTTTGACACCCCTTTAGCCGCTCGGATGACGCCCCCGCCGTATGCCTTCTCCAACGCGATATTCAACGTGAGGGGCAGTCTCCATGTCAGGTGTCAACGCACTGCAGACGGATCATGGTTCGCTTGCAACGAACCGCTCCGGATCGCCTCGGGTCTTTAGCTGGCTGCCGAGCGAGCATGTTCGGCCAGCGGCCCCGGCCGCCATTCCAGGAACCAGCGTCGACGCGGCCGCGCTCGCTTTGAGTGCTGCGCATCCCACTCTGGGCAAATTGACGGAACAGTCCCGCCGCGCATTGCTGCGCTGGTCCAGATTTCGTGCCATTAAGCGGCGTGAGACGGTGTGGCACCAAGGTGACCTCGGCGGCGCCGTCATTCTGGTGGTGAATGGCTATTTGAAACGATCGACGCCGCTGCCTGACGGGAATGAGGTCTTGCTGGGTCTCGTTGGCCCCGGCGACTGTGCCGGAGAAACGGCCGTGCTGCTGGAGCAGCCGCACGATGCCAATTTAACCGCACTATCGGAATGCCTTCTGCTGACGATTGATGCGCGGCAATTCCGGCACGCGTTTGGCCAGGAGCCAGAGGCGTTGCTCGCGGTCATGCGCTCGACAACCGAGGCGTTGCAAAGGACGACGCAGCAGTTGCTCGATGGCCGAGCTCAGACGACAGCTGGCCGGCTGGCAAAAGTGCTGTTGTGCCTGCCGCGCTCTCCGTCGTCCGGGGCGGGCGGAGCAACGCGCCTTGGGTTACGCCTCTCACAAAGCGAACTCGGCGCGATGGCCGGCATTTGCCGCGAAGTCGTCAATCGATATCTGGGGATCTGGCGTGATGCCGGCTGGATCGAGATGGCTGACGGACGGGTCACATCGTTCGAATTGACGGCCATCTTCAACCTGTCGCGAGACGACGCACTCGCCGGGACCGGAGTGGCTGGGATGACGCGTGATCATAACGATCAGTGGCAGCCTCGGCCCAGGCGGCGTCGAGGTGACTGAGCAGGGCCGCCAGGACACCCCTGCCGGGTCGACCAGAATGTGCGACTTCCGATTGCCACGAATGGCCGGACGGTCACAGATCAACAGTTTCAGGCCGTGGTCGCCGCGGCACCACTGCTGCACCACCCGCCTGTCCGCCGGTGCGTAGCAGCAGTCAGGACTGCGCAGCAAATCGATGTGATACCGACGCTCTCAATGATCGACGCTTGGGTCCGTCTGCTTCTCGTCATGGCCCGGCTCGTCCGGGCCATGACGGTGAAAGGCGAGAGTCAACCCTAATGCGCACTGGTATCACATGGACGGTGGTGCACTGGGCTGTTGGTGCGACGAATGCGACCCGCGGTTGCCAGCGCACCTCCCTCAGCCATGCGATCACGAAGGCCACGACCTATTGGCTGTTGGCCGATAGGGCCGCTGGCGCTCGTTCCTTGCGTCTGCCGCTCGCGGACGTTGCTTCCACCAGTCACGCGGTCAACGCGAGCGTTCTGCAGGTAGCACTGGCGGTTCGACCTGCCATTGGCCGTCGGACCGATACGGTGACGGGTCTCTGCCGGGCCGCCCGTTGCCCGTCGCGTGGCGGTCCACCGCAATTGAAATCCGCCAAAACGACACTTGCATTATGAAAGCAACCCCCCTATAACTATCATCATGATAGTAGGAAGGCTCCTGAACCATGCGCCACACCAGCTTTGAGACCATGCAGTGCCCGATCGCCCGCAGCCTGGAACGGGTCGGCGAATGGTGGAGCATCCTCATCCTGCGCGATGCCTTCCTTGGCGCGACCCGCTTCGAACAGTTCCAGAAAAGCCTTCAGATCGCACCGACCTCGCTGACGCGCCGGCTTAACGCCCTGGTCGAGGCGGGGATGCTGGAGCGGCACCGCTACAGCGAACGACCGCCGCGTGAGGAATATTTGCTGACCGAGCGAGGACGCGACTTCCGCCCGGTGCTGTGGGCGCTGCTCGCCTGGGGCAACCGCCATTTCGCTCCCGAAGGGCCGAGCGTTGTGATCGTCGACAAGGAAACCGGCGCCATCGCCGATCCGATTCTGGTCGACAGGACCACTCTCCGCCCAATGACGGAGGCGACGTTCCGTTCAGCGCCGGGCCCGGCCGCCACCGAGGAGACCCACCAGCGCCACGGTGGCGTCGCGGGCACCTCCCACCATGCCGAAAGCAAAACAACCGCAACCCGCGGCGCCAAACCGGGGTCAGAGAGGTAGCCATGTCTGGTGCAGTTGTGAGCAAGGAGGTCGTGGAGGATCTCCCGAAGATTCCGGTGCATCAGGCCCGGAAACGTCTGTCGCCGAAGCGGTCGGCCTTGGTGGGCGCGGCGCTCGCGGTTCTCGCCGGTGGAGGTTGGTACGGCCACAATTGGTGGACCACCGGACGATTTATCGAACGCACGGACGATGCTTATGTGGGCGGCAATATCACCGCCATTGCGCCGCATGTCGGCGGTTTCATCGCCGACGTCCTGGTGACCGACAACCAGCCTGTGAAAGCCGGTCAGGTACTGGTCAGGCTGGACCAGCGAGATTTCAAGGCGGCTCTGGACCATGCCACCGCGGTGGTCAACGCGCGGCTCGCATCTCTCGCTGCTTTGCGTGCCCACTACGTGCTGCAACAGGCCACCATCCGGCAGCAGGAGGCCGAGCTCGCCGCCAATGCGGCGCGGTTGACCTTTGCCACCCAGGATGCCTCGCGCTACCACAGCCTGGCCCAGACCAGCGCCGGGTCCGTCCAGGATGCGCAAAAGTCGGCGTCGCTTGAGCAACAGGCGAAATCCACGCTGCTCGCCGGCGCCGCAGCGCTGGAAGCCGGCCGCCAGCAGCTCAAAGTGCTTGAGGCGCAGATCGCTGAGGCGGACGCCAGCCTGGCGCAGGCCCGGTCCGACCTGGAGACCGCAATACTCAACCTCGGCTACACCGAGATCCGGGCGCCGATCGATGGCTATGTCGGCAACCGGGCGGCCCAGGTTGGAGCGTTCGTTGCGGCGGGGGCGTATCTCATTTCGGTGGTGCCTTCCGATGGACTGTGGGTGGACGCCAATTTCAAGGAAGACCAACTGACGCACATGACGGAGGGCGACGCTGCGACGGTCGTCGCCGACGTGCTGCCAGGCCATACGTTCCGCGGCCACGTCGCCAGCCTCGCGCCTGGCACCGGTGCTGTGTTCAGTGTCATTCCGGCGGAAAACGCCACCGGCAACTTCACCAAGATCGTGCAGCGTGTCCCGGTGCGTGTGGCATTGGATGCCGGCGATCCGGCGCTGAGCATGCTGCGGCCAGGCCTCTCGATCACGGCCGGCGTCGATACACGCCCAGAACGGAAAACTGCGCCGTGACCACGGTCGAACCGAAGCATCCGTCCATCCTGCCATTCGCCGTGATGTGCGCGGGAATGTTCATGGCGCTGCTGGACATTCAAATCGTCGCGTCCTCGCTGCAGAACATCGGCGGCGGGCTGTCGGCGGCGCAGGATGAGATCAGTTGGGTGCAGACCGCCTATCTCATTGCCGAAATCATCATGATCCCGTTATCCGGCTGGCTGTCGCGGGTATTCTCCACGCGTTGGCTGTTCACCGCCTCGGCGGCGGGGTTCACCGCGACCAGCATGCTCTGCGGTCTCGCCTGGAACATTGAGAGCATGATCGTGTTCCGTGCTCTGCAGGGTTTGCTTGGCGCGTCGATGATACCCACGGTCTTCACGTCGTCGTTTTACTACTTTCGGGGCACGCGGCGGGTGTATTCGGCGGCAGTGGTCGGTACGATCGCCTCTATCGCACCAACCCTCGGCCCGGTGATCGGCGGCTGGATCACCGATACGCTCGACTGGCACTGGCTGTTTTACATCAATCTGCTGCCGGGCCTTGCCATCACCATGTTGGTGCCGCTGCTGGTGAAAATCGACGAGCCCGATCTGTCGCTGCTGCGCGGCGCGGATTATCCCGGCATCGTGCTGATGGCGATCGGTCTTGGCACGTTGGAGTATACGCTTGAGGAAGGCACCCGCTGGAACTGGTTCAGCGACTCCACGATCACCGCTACGGCCTGGATCGCCGGCATTGCACTTGTGCTGTTCGTGATCCGAAGTCTCAACTATCGCAACCCAGTTGTTGATTTACGAGCATTAGGTAACCGAAATTTCGCGCTTGGGTGCCTGCTGTCGTTCGTCACCGGCGTCGGTATCTTCACCACGATCTACCTCACGCCACTGTTCCTGGGTTACGTCAGAGGCTTCAGCGCGTGGCAAACCGGCACCGCGGTTTTCTCAACAGGCGTCGCCTCGCTGATCGGCACGCCGGTTTACATCCTGCTGGCGCGTAAATTCGATATGCGCTGGCTAATGATGTTTGGCCTGGCATGCTTTGGCCTCGCGATGTGGAGTTTCAGTTTCATCACCCATGATTGGAGCGCATCCGAACTGCTGGTGCCGCAAATCCTACGCGGCTTCCCCCAGGTCTTCGCCGTCGCACCCTCCGTCAATCTCGGACTGGGCTCGCTGCCACCGGAACGACTTAAATATGCCAGTGGGCTGTTCAACATGATGCGCAACCTCGGCGGAGCGGTCGGCATCGCGGTTGGCGCGGCGATCATCAACGACCAGACCAACCTGCATTTCCAGCGCATCGCGAGCCACCTGACGCCCGCCAACCTGCCGATGGAGCAACTGCTTCAGGGCCTGACCCAACGTTATGGCGCGCTGCCCGGCGGACCGGTGCTCGGACATCAGGCGGCCATCGAACAGCTATGGCATCTGGCTTATCGCGAAGCGTCGACACTGGCTTTCGCCGATGCGTTCCGCGCCATCATGTTGGCCTTCATCGTAGCGACTCTGCTGGTTCCGTTCTTACGAAAAGTGGCGGCACCGAAGGTCGCCGGTGCCAACGCACACTGAGACCGCCACTCCAGACGACATGCGGCCCGCGCCGGCTCAGGGCGGGAACCGGCCCATCATCACCGACACGTCGCGCGCCAGTTCCAGCGCTTTGTCCATGTCCATCGACAGCGAGCGCTGGAAAACCCGTTTGGTCTGCCACAATTGCAGCTTGTTCCAGCCCGCGAGTCGTTCCGCCATGGCCATCGCCTCCGCGAGCAAGCTGGCGTCAGGAACGACCCGATTCACCATGCCGAGTTCGTAGGCTCGTTGCGGCAGCATGTTCTCGCACAGTGTCAGAAGCTCGAACGCCACCTTGCGGCCCATAAGATGCACCGCCTGAGCGGTGACGGTGGTGGCGGTCAGCCCAGCCTTCAATTCCGGATAGCCGAAGCGCGCGCTTTCCGCAGCTATGACAAGGTCACTACCGAACGCGAGTCCGGCACCGGCGCCAAGCACATAGCCATGCACGGCGGCGATGATCGGTTTGTCAATTCGTCCGAGCAGTTTCGAAAGCGCGATGTTCGCATCACCGTGCCTGATCAAATTCGGGCGATTTTCGGCAGTCAGCGGTCGTGGCACCGAGGTATCTGCGCCTGCCGAGAATGCACGGCCGGCACCGTGAAGGACCAGAACCGAAACGTCGTCGTCGGCCTGCGCCGCATGCAGCGCGTCGGTCAATGCGTGCGTCAGGTCGCTGTTGATTGCGTTCAGCTTGGCGGGGCGGTTCAAAGTCAGCAGGCGCACGGCGCCTTTGGTATCGACCAGCAGTACGTCGTCGGCCATGACGATTCCCTCCTGTTGCTTCCAGGGCAAGAAATTCCGCGCCGGCAGCAGCGTCAAGAGGCGCGCGTCTCCAGGGCTGTCGGATCGGGTCGGCGGTATGCCGACGACGCACTGAGGGCCAACGAAATAGGATCGTATCCGCAACGCTGCCGGTTTGACGCGCCACTGAATTGGGTCAGTCACGCCCGTCTATTGCAGAGTGCCCCACCGATCGACGGATGGTTCTGCCGCGGCCCAATGCCAGCGATCACTGTCACGGCATACCTGGGTGATAAACGGCGCGTTGACCCCATCGGTGATAAACATCACCTCACGGCATTGCGCCAATGGATTGGGGATTTCCGCTATAACCGAAAGCGAACCCTTGGCGTTGCCAATTGGGATCGTATGGCGGATCTCCCAGCGGCGGGTCGCTCCGACAGGTGTCACGCCCGCTACGTCTGCAATCGCGTCCTGCTCAGCGTTTTTGCGCACCCGCACGTAGTATTTAAGCACCTCATCGGCTCCCGCGCGCACGCCAAGCCCGACAGCGTAACCGACGACGGGGTTGGCAGTAACCGCGGCCGTGGCCCCGCCTGCCGCGACCCCTGCGGCCGCGGGGCCGAGACTGCAGCCTCCCAACGCCGCCGCGACGACCAGCAGAAAATATCTCACTGCAGGCCATCCCAACGCGGCACCGCAGGCTCGGCGGAAGCCCATTTCCAGGTGTCGTTGCTTCGACATACCGTTGCCACATAAAAATCGCGGCGCTTTTTGACGTCCACGGAGAATACAATTTCCTTGCAGAGCATATTACCATTTCCGAGCACGCGGCTGACCACCAGTTGCCCGTGCTCATTATCTTCGATAGGGAGGCTGTGCCGGATCGACCATGGGGCCGCCGCGCCCAGATCAAGAGGTCCGGCTGCCGTCGCGATGGCGTCCTGCTCGGCGCGGTGAACCCTGCGCTCCAGATAATGCACGCCTTCCAATGCAACCGATTGCGTGCCAAGCCCGATCGCCGCTGCTACGGCCGCGTTTTTAGTGACGGACGCTGCCGCACCGGCACCCAGTACACCTGCCGCATCGGAGGCGCCCTCGGTCAGTACCGATCCGCATCCTGACAGCATAAGAACGGCGATCAACGCCGTTATCGTCAGTGTTGAACTTCTGTTCCCATTCAAGCCGTGACTGCCCCATGACGAAAGGCGTCCACATAATTCACCTTCTGGAAGGAGTCCACCCGGACGTACTTAAAGATCGATCGCAAATTGAGGATAAGGCCATTGATGGCAACGGCCGTCGATCCCTGTCTTACTGACAACGTTGCTGTGATTCACAGGGTAATGGTCGCCCGGCCTCCACACTGGCACTGCCATACTACTAAATCCCCGACTCGCGTCAGACAGAGAATTTCATCATGCGTGTGGCAGATTTACAACTAACCACACGTAATCTTGCCTGTGTCGGAGCGAAACCGAAGATTAAACGTCGCTCGCCGGGGGTTTTGTTCAATCTTCGTCCCCATCGCCTGCCGGCATGCCACATGAACTGTGACAACATGAATCCCGTCGGATCAATGGCCTGGTGTTGCCTGATTTGAAGGGGTGTTTGGAACACGCCCGCGACAACGTCGGCACCTTCGCTCGACACGCGGAACCCAACCAGCAAGCCAGATCTGGCCATCCTGGGCGGCGTGGCCACGTGGGAACACGAGGTCATGCCTGAGTGGCTGCATCCCCGGGCAATGCCGTTTCCGGCGCGACCGGGTATTGTCCTTTCCGCGGCATGGTTCATGACGTAAGCGGGCACGGCGTAACCCCGCGGCAGGAGAACAGATGGATGTCCGGAAGCAAAGCCCCTCAAACGATCGCTGCGCCGATGCGGCGCGCCGGTTTGTCGAAACGGTCGAATTGTTCACGCTGGCGGAATCGCCTGGCGGCATGAACGGCCTCGTTTCGCACTCGGCGACGATGACGCACGCGAGCATGAGTTTGGCTGCACGACGTGGAGCCGGCAGCAGCGACACGCTGCTGCGGCTGTCGATTGGACTTGAGAACGAGGCCGATTTGCCGGACGATCTCGCGCGTGGCCTGGACGCGGCGCGATGACAAGAATAGGCTGTGTGCTTCTGGTCGCCAGATTTTGATGTATCGGCGTCCAATGAAAAAGTTTTCTCGAAGCGATGCCGGAGGAGCCAAATCATGCCACTCGACGCCGCCGTAGTCCCAAAGAACGTCACCGCGACGTTGTTTTATCAACTTCGCACCGACCGGAAGCCGGAACGCTATGTCAGCGAGCCGCCGCCCGGCGTGGTCCCGTTCACCGGCATCGATGATCCGCACGACGTGTTGATCGAGGACGGCCGCGGCCGTGAATCCGAGTTCACGCTTGACCGCAACGGGTTCCAGATGGTGCGCGCGCCAACCCGGGTGCGCGATTTCTATGATCGGGAACACGTGAAGAGCGTCTACTACCCGGAAGTCGAGCAACTGTTGCTGAACACGTTGGGCGCCTCGCGCGTCGTCGTGTTCGATCACGGCACGCGTAATGCGAGCCGTCCCGGCGAAGCCAAACCATCGCGTCAGGTACATAACGATCACACCATCAACTCGGCACCGCGCCGGGTACGCGATCACCTCGGCGATGAAGCGCCGGAACTGCTGCAGCATCGGTTCGGCGTGGTGAACGTGTGGCGGCCGATCCGCGGGCCGGTGGTCGATTCACCACTGGCGCTGTGCGACGCGCGGACGTTCACCGACGAGGATCTGATCGCCAGCGATCTGGTCTATAATCACGTGCGCGGCGAAACGTCGCGGGTGCAGTTCAGGCCGGAACATCGTTGGTTCTACTTCTCGGAGCAGCAGGCCGACGAGGTGCTGCTGATCAGGGTGCACGACAGTGCCAACGACGGCCGCGCCAGGCTGTCGTTCCACACCTCGTTCGAGAATCCGGCCGCCATTGGTGCGCCGCCCAGGGAAAGCATCGAGGTCAGGACGTTGGTGTTCTTTCCGCCGGAGAACTGATCCTGGCCGGATGCCGCCGCCCGGGATTGGGCGGCGGCGGGTTCGGTCACGAAATCACATTGCACTATTCAACGACTCAGATTCGGATCATCCGATTCGTCCTTTTTCAGGTTTCGGGCCGCGCTGCCGAACAACTAAATGAGCAGCGCGTTGGATCGAATCGTCTACCGGATTATGCCGGCCGCGGAACCGCAGCAGCTGCAACATGCTGGCGTGTTCTGTGGTTCGCCCGTGGCTATTGCCGATGGTGCCATTCATCTGAATGTCCTTGAGGACACCTTGGTGAAATGCAAGAACCGCCAAAACCGACACCCGCCACAAACCGATGGGCCACCGGCGGGTCGCCGCCCGTCGCGACCGCTGGAGAGTGCCCGTCGCGACCGCTGGAGAGTGCCCGTCGCGACCGCTGGAGAGTGCCCGTCGCGACCGCTGGAGAGTGAATGTCGCGACCGCTGGAGAGTGCCCGTCGCGACCGCTGGAGAGTGCCCGTCGCGACCGCTGGAGAGTGAATGTCATGAATGCACGCCGGGACAGCCAGGCGACGGTTCGCGGTGCGACGATCGAGGCACGAAACGTCCGGCGCGCGCTACCGCACCTGATCTGTGCGGTCGTCGCATTCCTGCTGCCAATTGCCGCAGTTGCTCAGAGCTTCGACTGTGGCCAGGCGCGGGATGCGGTGGAAAAGGCGATTTGCAGTTCATCGCGCCTGCGGCAACTTGATTCCGAGTTGGCGAAATCTTATGCGGCTGCGCTGCAGCGCGATGCAGCGCAGGCTGATGCCGTGCGTCAGGCACAACGGAACTGGACCAAACTTCGCTCGGCCTGCATGGCGGGTACGCGTCCGGCCGCGAGCAGTCCCGAGCAATGCCTGGCCGAGGCCTATGCCGCCCGGCTTGCCGCCCTCGCGCCAGCGCATCCGTCACCGGGAGCACCGTCATCTCCCGTCGCTGCCACGCCTTCACTGGCAGCCACGCCTTCACCGGCAGCCACGGCAGCAACCGGGTCGCCATCGGCGCCCGGACCCTCACTTCCCGCGCAATCTGGTCCGCCCGGAGGGAGCGGACCCGGCAACGCCGCAGCCCAGACGTTCGCGCAGATACGCCCGGTGACCGGCTTGCCGGCGATGCCGCCGGGCGTCGCGACGCTGGAACGCGACCGGTTTCCCAGCGCCGGCGAAACCGATGTTTTGCTCCATGTCACGACCGCAGGCCGCTTCGCCATTCGCGCCACAAGCCCCACCGGCACAGCCCTAGAACTGGTGGATATGCTGAGTGGTCCCGGCGACCGGACGGGCTGGCCCGGCAAGCAGGATGGCCGCATCGACGCTTTGCTCGACGTCGGCACCTACAAGCTGCGCTCCTTCGGCGACCCGGCCGCTGCCGGAGACACCTCACTGTCCGTTGCAGCATTTTCCGAGGGTGGCCCACCGCAGCTCGCTCCAGGCTACCAGCCGGTGGCCATTGCGCTCAGCGACCTGAAGTTTCAGGCGTTCTGGTTGGTGGTCGGCGATGCCGACGTGACCACGCGCATCGAGGCGGCAGGCCGCAGCCTCGCCGCGTTGAAGTTGTGGCGCGACGGCCGCGACCTCGTTGCCGTACCCGAGACGGTTCGAATCCTGATGCCGACGCCAGCGCACCCGCTGACCGACATCGTGCTGGCGGGCCGTTTGCCAGCCGGCACATATCTGATCATCGCCTATGGTGGCCCGCAGTTGCCGTGGTCAGACGGTGCCACGGATGAGCCGCTCTACGTGCGGACCGGCCGTTCCACCGACCTGCTGGCAGGCGGCGCGTCCGGCCAGGTCGGCCTGTTCGGCAGTGAGCTTTTCGATGTCCCGCCGGATGCCGCGCAGGCCTTGCTTGCGCTGCCGCAGCCCGCCGAAGCCCACCTGGGCATGATCGGAGCAGACCCGGATGTGGCCGGCGTCGCCGTTGCCGATCTGGCGAAGCAGGACCGTTCCGGTGTCGTGCTCGCCGAGCTGCCGACTAAATTGCCCACTGGTAATTTACCCACTGGGCCTTCGGGCGGCCGCATTCTCAGCCTTGAAGCCTCGCCGGGACAGCAATTCAGCCTGCGGCCCATGGTGGCTGGCGGCGGCTTCCCGCCATCTCGGCCGGGCCGTTATTGGCTTGGTGTCGCCGAACCGATGAATGGTGGCGACGAGGCCCCGGCCGCCGCCATTTTCACCCGTATCCAAAACGATGCCAGGGGCACGCCCGGCGGCCAGCCCGAGGTGCTTGCCACGCCAGGGGTGCCGACGATCGGGCCTGGCAAGGCCTGGCGTTCTCGCTTCAACCTGAGAGGCGAAACCGCGTTGCTCTTCCAGGCGACCGATGCCGTCACCGTTGCAGTGCACGCCGAAGGGCCGCCGGTGACGCCAATCATCACCACCATCGAAGGTGCCGTGCTGAACGCGATGGGCGACGGCCGGACCGCCAGGTCCTGGACGCTGTCGGCTGGCTGGTACACGCTGGTGTTGCCAGCGAACCGGAATGCGATCGGCATTCTCGACCTGACCCTCGGTCCGCCTGGCCTCATTCCCGCCGAACCGACTCCTCCTGGGCCGCCGGCACCGATCCTGGCGGTGGGAGAACTCGACATCGATGCGACATCTCAGATCGACGTCGCGACCAACCGCGTCCCCGACGGTCCGGCCACTCTGCTGAGCCGCGCGAGCCCGGTAGAATTGGCCGATGGTCCGCTGACCCAGACGCTGGCTGCCGGCGCACCGCTCAATGTCACCGTGCATGCCAAACGCGCAGGCATGCTGGTGGTCCGCGACATTTCCGGTGGCGCGCCGTT
>Ga0187879_10002709_pt1 | contig 11950 bp, 8 predicted proteins | sample June2016WEW_19_1_FD_132423 | JGI IMG/M metagenome (GOLD analysis project Ga0187879, IMG submission 132423) | Peatland microbial communities from SPRUCE experiment site at the Marcell Experimental Forest, Minnesota, USA - June2016WEW_19_10 | ecosystem: Environmental > Terrestrial > Soil >... | reverse complement strand
CGGCGACGTGCTGGCCCTGGTCGCAGCCGACACGAGAGCCGCCGCGCGCGCCGCCGCGGCGCTAGTGGACATCGAGTACGAGGTGCTCGAACCGGTGACCGACCCGGTCGAGGCGATGGCGCCGGGCGCGCCGCAGCTGCATCCGGGCTCGCCAGGCAACGTCCTGTCGGTGTCCGAGGTCAAGCGCGGCGACATCGACGCCGGCCTGGCGGCCGCGGCGCACGTCCTGACGGAGACCTTCCAGACCCAGCGGATCGAGCACGCGTTCCTGGAGCCCGAGGCCGCCCTGGCTTACCCGACCGACGACGGCGGCATCCACTTCTACACCCAGGGCCAGGGCATCTGGAGCGACCGGCGGCAGGTCGCCAGCCTGCTCGGGCTGCCCGACGACAAGGTCCGGGCCACCCTGGTCTCCAACGGCGGCGCGTTCGGCGCGAAGGAGGACCTGAACGTCCAGGGCCACGCGGCGCTGCTGGCCTGGCGTACCGGGCGCCCGGTCAAGCTCGCCCTCAGCCGCGCGGAGAGCATGCGCTTCCACGTCAAGCGGCACCCGCTCACGATGACGTACACGATCGGGTGCGACGGGCAAGGACGGCTGCTCGGGCTGCGGGCCGAGATCATCGGCGACACCGGCGCCTACGCCAGCGTGGGGGACAAGGTCCTGGAGCGCGCGGCCGGCCACGCCTGCGGCCCGTACCTGCTGCCCGCGGTCGACATCGAGGCCCGCGCCGTCTACACGAACAACGTGCCATGCGGGGCGATGCGCGGGTTCGGCGCGAACCAGGTGAACTTCGCGCTGGAGGGCATGCTCGACCGGCTGGCCGAGCGGGTGGGGCTGGACGGCTGGGACATCCGCTGGCTCAACGCGCTGGACACCGGCGACATCTTCGGCACCGGCCAGCGCCTCGGGCCCGGGGTCGGCCTGCGCAAGACGCTGCTCGCGGTCAAGGACGCCTACAAGTCCGCTCCGCTGGCCGGGATCGGCTGCGCGGTCAAGAACACCGGCATCGGGAACGGCCTGGCCGAGTACGGCCGGGCCATCCTGCGCCCGGAGGCCGACGGCCGGCTGACGCTGTTCCACGCCTGGACCGAGATGGGCCAGGGCGTGCACACCATCTTGACGCAGGTGCTCTGCGAGGAGCTCGGCCTCGTCCCGGCCCGGGTTACGGTCGAGGTCGATACCCGGTACGAGCTCGGCTGCGGGCAGACGACCGCATCCCGCGCCACGGTGCTCGGCGGCCGGTCAGTGATCGCCGCCGCGGCGAAGCTCAACGCCGATCTGGCCGCTCTGGCACCGGACGGCGGGGCCGGCCTGGACGGCCTTGCTAGCCCGGCAGCGCTGGCCGGCCTGGCCGGGCGGGAGTACTTCGGCGAGGTCTGCGTCGACTGGACAACGGCGCCCGGGGCGGTGGTGGACAACCCGGTGACGCACTTCGCCTACGGCTGGGCGACGCAGGTCGTCATCCTGGACAGCGACGGCGCGATAGCGAAGGTGGTCGCGGCGCACGATGTCGGGAAGGTGATCAACCCGACGCTCCTGGAGGGGCAGATCGAGGGCGCCGTGCACATGGGCCTGGGTCACTCGCTGTCCGAGGAGTACGTGGTCCGTGACGGCTTCCCGGTGACCACGACGCTCAAGTCGCTGAACATCATCCCGCCGGCCGGCATGCCGCCCGTCGAGTGCATCTTCGTCGAGGAGGCGCAGCCGGAAGGGCCGTACGGCGCGAAGGGAGTCGGCGAGATCGGCCTGGTGCCGACCGCCGCCGCGGTCGCCGGGGCGCTGCATGCTTTTGACGGCAGTTACCGGACCCGGCTCCCGATGAAGGACTCAGCGGCCGCCCGGGCGGCCGTTCCGAAGCTGGCGCACATCCGATGAGCGGCCCAGCCGACCAGGCCGCGCCGGCCAGCCAGCCGTTGGGCAGCCCAGGCAGCCAGGCTGCGCCGGGCCCGCAGCTCGCGCTGTGCGGGGGCACGGTGATCACCTCGCTGGACCCGGTGCGGGTCGTCACCGCCGATGTCGTGATCGCCGGCGACCGGATCGCCGGGGTGGGCCAGGCACCGCACGGCGCGCCGCGCCGCGACTGCTCCAGGATGCTGGTGCTGCCCGGCAACGTCTGCGCCCACCACCATCTCTACTCGGCGCTGTCGCGGGGGATGCCGTACCGGCTGGAACCGCCCGCCGACTTCCTGCAGATCCTGCAGCGGGTCTGGTGGCGGCTCGATCGCGCCCTGGACGAGCCGAGCGTGCGGATGTCGGCTCTTGTCGGCGGCCTTGAAGCGCTGCGAGCAGGCACGACGACCGTGATCGATCACCACGCGTCGCCGAACTTCATCGACGGGTCGCTGGACATCATCGCCGAGGCGCTGGCGGAAATCGGCCTGCGGTCGGTGCTCTGCTACGAGGTCAGCGACCGGGACGGGCTGCCCCGGGCGGCGGCGGGCGTCGCCGAGAACCGCCGTTTCCTGGCCGGCCGGCGCCCCCTGACCCGCGGGATGATGGGCGCGCACGCCTCGTTCACGTTGTCCGACGACACGCTGGCCGCGTGCGTGCAGGCCGCCGCGGCCGCTGGGTCCGGCATCCACATCCACGTCGCTGAGGACCGGGCGGACCAGGACGATGCCGTGGCCAGAGGCGGGGCGCGGGTGATCGAGCGGCTGGGCGCGGCCGGGGTGCTGACCGCCGACGCGCTGCTGGCGCACTGCGTCCACGTCAGCGACTTTGAGATCGCCGACATCCAGGCGTCAGGTGCGAACGTCGCGCACAACCCGCGCAGCAACATGAACAACCGCGTCGGATACTCACCGCTCGCCCGCCGGGGCCCGCGGGTCGCGCTCGGCACGGACGGCATCGGCGGAGACATGATCTCCGAGTCGCAGCTGGCGTACTTCCGCGCCGTCGAGGCGGGCGCCGCGGCCGGCCCGGCGTGGCCGCTGCAGCGCCTCGCCGAGGGGGCCAGGCTCGCCGGGCGGATCTTCGGCGAGCCGTTGCATGGCAGCATCGCGGCTGGCGCGCCTGCTGACCTGACCGTGCTCAGCTATGACCCGCCCGCGCCGTTGTCCGCGGCGAACCTGCCCGGCCACTGGGTCTTCGGCCTGGCCGCGGGCCGGGTCCGTGACGTGGTCGTGGGCGGCCAGCTTGTCATCGCCGACGGCAGGTCCACCCGCGTCGACGAAGCGAAGATCGCCGAGGCCGCGGCGCGCGAGGCGGCCCGGCTCTGGGAGCGAGCCGATGACATTCCCGCACACCCGTTCACCCCGAAGGGATAGTGAGTGGCATGCCGGTCACCAGCACTGGGCGGATGGCTCTCTACCTCCAGGACAAGCATCCGATCCGGGACGGCATGGACTACGTCCGGTACGCCGAGCAGCGCGGCTTCGAGGCGGTCTGGCAGGCGGAGAGCCGCCTGGTGCGGGAGGCGACGGTCCCGATGGCCGCGTTCGCCGCGGTGACCGAGCACATCAAGGTGGGCTCGGGCGTCATCCCCATCTGGACCCGCAACGTGGGGCTGCTCGCCGCGACGTTCTCGACCCTCGACGAGCTCGCCCCGGGCCGGGTCATCCTCGGCCTCGGCGCCTGGTGGGAGCCGCTGGCCAGCAAGGTCGGCGTGCACCGGGATCATCCGCTGCAGGCGATGCGCGAAGTGGTGATCGCCACCCGCCGGCTGCTCGCCATGGAGCGGGTGACCTACCACGGTGACTTCGTCCACCTCGATGACGTCGAGATCGACGTGGTGCACGGCGACCGCTCGCCGCGGCAGGTCCCGATCTACGTCGGGGCGACCGGCATGAAGATGATGGAGGTCGCCGGGGAGATCGGCGACGGAGTCGTGCTCAACTACATGGTCGGGCCCGAGTACAACAAGCGGGCCCTGGAGGCGCTGGCGGCCGGCGCCGACCGGGCCGGCCGCTCGGTCGAGGACATCGACCGGCCCCAGCTGGTGGTCTGCTCGGTCGACGAGGACCGGGACCTGGCCCTGGACCGGTCGCGTGAGCTGCTGACCCAGTACCTGGGGCAGCAGCCGCACATCATGAAGGCCAGCGGGGTCGACCCGAAGCTGATCGAGGAGATCGGCAAGATCCTCACCTGGCCCGCGAGTCCCGAGGACATCCGCAAGGCCATGCGCCTGGTTCCCGACGAGGCCGTCCAGATGATCTCGGCATCGGGCACGCCCGCCGAATGCCGCGCCAAGGTCAGCGAGTACATCGCCAGCGGCGCGACCTGCCCGATTCTCTACCCCCTTGGTGACGACGTCGCTTTGATGATTGACACCTTCGCACCCCTGCAGTAAGGAGACCCACGTCATGCGCAGCTTCCTGGGCCGGGACATCCTCTCGCTCAAGGACATGGAGCGCGAGGAGTTCTTCGAGATCTTCCGTGTCACCGACAAGCTCAAGCCGTACGCCCAAGAGCGGCGCAACACCGACCTGCTGAAGAGCAAGACGCTGCTGACCGCCTTCTATCAGCCAAGCACCCGTACCCGGATGGCGACCGAGGCCGCGATGCACCGGCTCGGCGGCCACGTCCTCGGCTTCGCCGACGCCAAGATGACCCGGGCCGGCGACTTCTACCAGGAGACGATGAAGGACACCGCCCACATGCTGGAGTACTACGGCGACGTCATCGCCATGCGCCACCACCAGCAGGGCGCGCCGGCCGAAGCGGCCAGGTGGGCGTCGGTGCCGGTAATCAACTGCGGCGACGGCTGGGGTGAGCACCCGACGCAGGTTCTCACCGATCTCTACACCATCTGGCAGGCGAAGGGGACGCTCGACCGGCTCAAGATGCTCTGCGTCGGCGACATGCGGATGCGGACCATGCACTCGATCCTGTACGCCTGCTCGCAGTTCGACATCGAGGCCTTCGTGGTCTCGCCGGAGCAGATGTCGCTGCTGCCGGAGTTCAAGGCCGAGCTTGATGAGCGCAACGTGCAATACCGTGAGGTCGAAACCGTCGAGAAGTGCATCGCCGAGGCCGACGTGATCTACATGGAGCCGGTCGTCCAGGCCGACTACACCCAGGCCAGGGTCGAGGCGACGCAGGACCGCGGCACCACGCCGGAGGCCTACCGGGTCACCAGGCAGCTGCTGCGGGACAAGGCGAAGAGCGACTCGATCATCCTGCACTCGCTGCCGAGGATGGACGAGCTGCCGCCGGACGTCGACAGCACCCGGCACGCGCGCTACTGGGTCGAGGCGTTCAACGGCGTCGCGGTGCGGATGGCGCTCCTGGCGCTCGTCCTCGGCGCGGCAGAGTAGGGGATCGGCGATGCAGACGAACCTACGGGGCCGGGACCTGATCACCCTCCAGGACTGGACCAAGGACGAGATCGACACCCTGCTCGACGTGGCGTTCATGCTCAAGCGGGACCGCGCCCTCGGCCAGCCGCACCCGTTGCTGCGCGACAAGGTCCTGGCCATGCTGTTCTTCTTCTCCAGCACCAGGACGCGGGCGTCGTTCGAGGCCGGGATGGCCCAGCTCGGCGGGCACGCCCAGTTCATCGAGAGCAAGTCGACCCAGATCGCCCACGGTGACACGGCCAAGGAGATCGGCGAGATCCTCGGCAGGTACAACGACGGGATCGCCATCAGGCACTGTGACTGGGGCGAGGGCAACGCCTACATCCGCGCGGTCGCGGAGGCCAGCCGGGTGCCGGTGCTCAACATGCAGTGCGACGTCTACCACCCGCACCAGGCGCTGGCCGACCTGATGACGATGATCGAGCGGTTCGGCGACCTGCACGGCCGGACGGCCACCGTGAGCTGGGCGTGCTCGTCGAGCTACCAGAAGCCGATCAGCGCGCCGCAGAGCCTCGCGCTGCTGCTGCCGCGGTTCGGGATGAACGTGCGGCTCGTTCATCCGCCGGAGTTCGGGCTGATGCCGGAGATCATGGAGCAGGCGCGGCGGAACGCCCGCGACTCCCGGGCTAGCTTCGAGGTCATGGACGACTTCGACGAGGGGATCCGCGGCACGGATGTCGTCTACGCCAAGAGCTGGGGTGCCGTGACGACCACTACCGACGAGGCCGAGGGCGCCGGACTGATCGCCAAGTACTCGTCCTGGATCACTGACGACAAGCGGATGGAACTGGCCGGCCAGGACGCCGTGTTCATGCACCCGCTGCCCGCCGACCGCGGAGTCGAGGTGACGGACAGTGTCATCGACGGCCCCCAGTCGGCTGTCTACGACGAGGCAGAGAACCGGCTGCACGGCCAGAAGGCCGTGATGGCCCTGACCATGAACTGACCGGGGCCGGCCAGTTAACAGCGCACAGCGTGGCGGGTGCCGCGCGCGACGAAGGGCGGCGTGACGTGACCTCACTTGGGCTCCAACGCGACATTATCGACCGCGAGGTCTACGAGAGATCTGTCGAGCGGTTCCGCGCGGCGGAAATCCTGCTGCCCACCTTCGCCCAGCTCGCCAGCCCGGCCAGCATCCCGGCGACGATCAGGGCAGCGCTGGCCGGCGTCAAGCCGGACGAGGCGCATCCGCTGAACCTGTTCCGGTCGCACTGGTACAACGACGCGGACCGCACCGGGCAGGCAGGGACACCGGTCCACGTGGTCCTGCCTGCCGAGCTGACCGGCGTCGACGCCAAGATCGTGGTGGCGCTCGGCGACCTGTTCCCGATGATCAGGGCCCACAAGGTGCTGGCCGCCTACGGCTGCCTCGCGCCCCGCATCATCACCGGCCAGTTCGATCCCACCAGGCACCGGGCCATCTGGCCGTCCACAGGCAACTACTGCCGGGGCGGCGTCGCGATCTCGCGGCTGATGGGAGCCAGGGGCGTCGCCGTGCTGCCCGAGGAGATGAGCCGGGAGCGCTTCGCCTGGCTCGAGCACTGGGTCGCGGATCCTGGCGACATCATCAAGACTCCGGGTACCGAGAGCAACGTCAAGGAGATCTACGACAAATGCGCTGAGCTGTCGGCTGACCCGGCCAATGTCATCTTCAACCAGTTCGCGGAATTCGGTAACCACCTGGTCCATTACCTGTGCACGGGGACCGCGCTTGAGAACGTTTTCCAGTCAATGCGCCAGGCCGATCCCGGGCTGCGGCTTGCCGCCTTCGTGTCCGCGTCCGGGTCGGCGGGAACGCTCGGGGCGGGCGACTACCTCAAGGACCGTTATGAGTCGAAGATCGTTGCTGTGGAGGCGCTGGAGTGCCCGACGATGCTGGCGAACGGCTTCGGCGAGCACAACATCCAGGGCATCGGCGACAAGCACATCCCGCTCATTCACAACGTGATGAACACCGACTTCGTTGCCGGGATCTCCGACCGGGCCACCGACCAGCTGTCGCTGCTGTTCGCCACCGGCGCGGGGCTGGAGCATCTGCGGGCCAGGCAGGGCGTCCCCGACGCCACGATCCAGGCGCTGCCCGCGTTCGGCCTGTCCAGCATCTGCAACGTGCTCGCCGCTGTGAAGACGGCGAAGTACCTCCGGCTCGGGCCCGGCGACGTGGTCATCACCGTCGCCACCGACGGTGCCGAGATGTATGAGAGCGAACGGCAGCGGATCACCGCCCGTGACTTCCCCGGCGGCTTCGATGCTCGCGACGCCGCCGAGGTCTTCGGCCGGTGGCTGCTGGCCGCCGGTACCGACAACTTGCTGGAGACGACCCTCGCCGACCGGGAGCGCATCTTCAACCTCGGTTACTTCACCTGGGTCGAGCAGCAAGGAGTCGGCCTCGCCGACTTCCAGGCGCGCCGGGACCAGCGGTTCTGGACCGGGCTGCGCGACCTGCTGCCCACCTGGGACGCGATGATCGGGGAGTTCAATGACCGGACCGGCCTGGCAGGCCGCCGATGACTCCGCTGGCCAGTTCGATCAGCTGCTCGGGCTGCGGCTACCTGGCCGGTCCGGACGACCCGTACCCGTTCCGGTGCCCCCGTGCCGGTACCGACGACGTCGACCACGTGCTGGCCCGGGTGCTCGACCTGGCGCGGGTGAGCTTCCCGCGCGGCACCGAGGATAACCCGTACCTTCGTTATCGGCCTCTTATGCACTCGTACCACATCGCGATGGCGCACGGCATTACCGATGCCGCCTATTGCGATCTGGTGTCCGGGCTCGACAGCGCGGTCGCGGGCGTCGACGGGCACGGTTTCGCCGTCACCCCGTTTTTCCAGAGCCGGGAGCTGGCCGGGTCGCTGGCGTTCTCTAGCGGCGGAGTATGGATAAAGAATGAAACGGGAAACGTGTCCGGGTCGCACAAAGGCCGCCATCTGTTCGGCGTTCTTGTCCACCTGGCGGTCATGGAACGGATCGGCGTTCTCGATCCCGGACACCGCCCCGGCCTGGCGATCGCGAGCTGCGGGAACGCGGCGCTCGCGGCGGCAGTGGTGGCCCGGGCGGGTGGCTGGCGGCTGACGATCTTCGTCCCCCCCGACGCCGACAAGGGCGTGCTCGCGCGGCTGACCGACCTGCACGCCGAGGTTGTCGTCTGCCCCCGTCAGCCAGGCAGGCCCGGTGACCCGGCGTACCTGCGGCTACGCACGGAACTCGACAACGGGGCGCTGCCGTTCACGACGCAGGGCAACGAGAACGGGCTCACGATCGAGAGCGGCGAGACGCTCGGCTATGAGCTCGTGACGGATCTCGCTGAGGTGCCGGGCGGCCTGGACCACCTGATCATCCAGGTCGGCGGCGGCGCGCTGGCCAGCTCGGTCATCCAGGCGCTCCGCGAGGCGGCAGAGCTTCATGCGCTGGAGCGGCTGCCGCGCGTGCACACGGTGCAGACGACCGGTGCGCACCCGCTTGAGCGGGCCTATGAGCTCATCTGCGCGACGCTTCCTGCTGAGCCGGGCCCCGCGGGGGTGCGGGCGGCGATGGCCGCGGCTGCTGCGGAGCGGTCGGAGCTGATGTGGCCGTGGGAACACGAGCCGAAGAGCGTCGCGACCGGCATTCTCGACGACGAGACCTATGACTGGCGGGCGGTCATCGAGGGCATGCTGCTGACCGGCGGCCGGCCGGTGGTGGTCGAGGAAAGCCTGCTGCTCGAGGCGCACTCGCTGGCGGTCGCCTCGACCAGGATCGCGGTCGACCCCACGGGCTCTTCGGGGCTGGCGGGGCTGCTGGCGTTGCGCCGCTCGGGAGTCATCGGCGACCACGACAGGGTCGCCATCCTGTTCACCGGCGTACAGCGGCGTGCGGACGCGCAGCCGCCAGCGTGAAGAATGCGGCGTTCATCGCTCCTCAGGCCGCATCGGTTATCGATGCGCGCCAGGCACCCGGCCCGCTTAGATGTCGGTGGTGGCTTGGGCCTTGCCGTCTTTGACGGCGGCCTGGAGCGCGGCGTAGTCGAGCTCGTTCTGGTCGGCGTAGGCTTCGGCGAAGTCGGCGATCGCCTGGTCGAACCTGGCGGAGCCGCCGAGGTAGGCGGCCAGGGCGATGCGGTCACCGGAACGGGCGTGCGCCCGGGCGAGGGTCCATCCGCACAGCCGGGCGTAGGCCGTCATGCCCGGCGGGAGCATCACCTCGATCGGCACGGAGAATTTCCAGTCCCGTAGCTGGCGGACGTAGAAGTCGCGGTCCACCCCGTCCGGGCCGGTGACGCGGGTCCAGCCGAGGAAGATGTCGCTCTGGGCCTGCTGCAGGTGCTGCCCGGCGACGACGCGCTCGCCCTGGTTGCTGTAGACGCTGCGCCCGCAGTACTCGGCCAGGACGGAGGTCTGGGCTTCCTTGGCCTGCAGGAACAACGGCTCGTCGCCGTCCAGGGCGTCCATCAGCAGGACCCAGGCGCGGGTGCCGACGCTACCGACCCCGACGACCTTGCGGGCCACCTGTACCAGCGTGAACTGCTCCAGCAGGTGCCGCCGGTCGGACTGCAAGGTGCGCCGGTACTTGCCGAGCACGCCGCGGATCTGCTCGTAGATCGCGTCGGCCTGCACGTCGGCGAAAACCTCCTCGACCGGGACGATCGTCGGCGGGGTGCTGATGATCCGCCGCCGCCCGTCGACCACGGTGGTGAGCTTGCCCAGCGCCTGGGTGCTGTCGCGGGTGTGCGCCTTGGCCATCAGCTTCTCGAACGCCTTGAGCTTTTTCGCATTGACCTGGGACCTGAACTGGCTGAGGGCCGGCTCGATGTCCAGGTGCGCATACCAGACCTCCAGGAACGGCTGCTCCGCGAACCCGCGCATGGCCGTGCGGTAGCCCGCCGCGGCCGCCAGGGCGATCGTGCGGCGGGCCTTGGCGGGGAAGCCGTTGTCCCGGCCGGCCACGGCCAGGCTCGCGGCTAGCCGCTTGACGTCCCACTCGAACGGGCCGGGCAGGGTCTCGTCGAAGTCGTTGACGTCGAAGACCAGCCGCCGCTCCGGCGAGGCGAACGCGCCGAAATTGGACAGGTGCGCGTCCCCGCACAGCTGCACCCGCAGCCCCGAGGCGGGCGTGCCAGCCAGGTCCGCCGCCATCGGCAGCGCCGCCCCCCGGTAGAAAGTGAACGCTGACACCAGCATCCGCCCGTGCCGGACTGGCACCAGCTCCGGCACCCGCGACGCCGCCTGGCCCAGCAGCAGCCCGACCGGATCCCGCGACCGGCCCGGCCGGAACTCGCCATGCGACTCCAGCGGCGCCGCCGCCCGGGCGTCCTTGCCCCGGGCTACCCGGTCCGCGCGGCTCAGCTGCTCCGCCGCCCCGGCCCGCTCCGGACCCCGGCCAGAAGACCGTCCACCAGACCTCCGCACCGCGGCACCCGCAGTCTGCACGGTCATGTCCACTCCCTCCGGGCCGTGGCGGCGCGATACCGCCGGTGTAGCCGCCTTCCGGCCTTTCCACGACGAAGCCTTCGTCGAAGGCCAGGCTGCGCAGGGTCTCCTGGGATCTCGCCGCCTGGCCCATCCGCCTCCGCCCGCTGTCCAGGACCATTCGACCTCGTGCCGGGGTGAGCTGCATCCCCCCGATGGCATGAAAGACCGGTCGTCACCCTTCCAGGAGCCCCAGCTCACGGGACCGAGGAGATCCCGGGCTTCCGGTAGATCGAGGTGCGCCCGGGCGATTTCCCGGCACAGTTCCTGCGGGCTGTTAATGATTCTGGCTGAGGATCCGCAGCAGCCTCTGGCGCGAGCCGGCAGTCCTGGTTCATGCTGATCGCACCATGAATCGCGAGGGAGGGGAGTGGCCGTGGAGGTCCAGCGAGGGCGTTACGCGTTGCCCACTCGGGCTCTTGCCCGCGGTGAAAGCGCTCCGCGGTGCCTGCCTGGCCAGCAGATCGGACGCACATGCTCGTCCTTAGCCTCGTTCTCATCGGCTTGGTGATCACGCTCGAACCGATCCCGCTCACCGCGTTCATCCTGGTTCTCGCGTCGAAGGGCGGCGTGCGCAAGGGCGCCGCGTTCATCTTCGGCTGGCTCCTGTCGCTCGCGATCGTGATCGCGTTCACGGTCCTCGTCACCCAGAACAAGCCCCCCAAGCCCAGCACGGCTCCCTCGCTGGCCGCACTCGCGGCGAAGCTCGCCATCGGCGCCGGGCTGCTGGTGATCGCGATCCGGCAGTACCGGAAGATGGGCAAGCCAAAACCGCCGAAAAAGCCCCCCCGATGGCAGGCGAGCATCGACAACATGACGCCTTGGTACGCCATCGGGCTCGGCCCGCTCACCCAGCCCTGGGGACTGGTCGCCGCGGGTGTCTCGGTCATCGTCGAGGCGAAGCTCTCGTCCTGGGAGAGTTACCTTGCGCTCGCGCTGTTCTGCGTCATCGCCACATCCGCCATCCTCGCCATGGAGATCTACGCCGGCTTCCGCCCCCAGCCCGCTCAGGACTTCCTGGCCCGGATGCGGCGCTGGATCGACACCCATACCGACCAGGTCATCATCATCGTGTCCCTGGTACTCGGCTTCTGGCTGGTCGCGAACAGCATCTACTACATCGTCACCTAGCTGCGGCCGCCGCCCGCGTCCCATGAAGCGCGACCACGCATCGCAGCAGCCAGCCGGTGCCATGGTCATCGCCCGGG
>Ga0187879_10002698_pt1 | contig 11987 bp, 12 predicted proteins | sample June2016WEW_19_1_FD_132423 | JGI IMG/M metagenome (GOLD analysis project Ga0187879, IMG submission 132423) | Peatland microbial communities from SPRUCE experiment site at the Marcell Experimental Forest, Minnesota, USA - June2016WEW_19_10 | ecosystem: Environmental > Terrestrial > Soil >... | reverse complement strand
CTGCTCTCCTTCCAGGAGTTGCCGAAGAATGTGTTCGACATCCAGGTGGCCTTCAACATGGTGCCGCGCTACGGACAGAGATCTGAATTGGCGCTGGATGCGGTGTCGCAAAGAATCCGGAAGCACTACCGGCGCATTGCCGGCGGCGCAACCGAGCCTGCGCTGCAGGTGCTGCAGGCGCCGGTTTTCCATGGGCACGGTTTTTCGGTTTACCTGGAGATGGAAAAGCCGGTCGCAATCGCAGATTTGTCGCGCGCCCTGGCGGGAGAGCACGTGGTGGTGAGCGGCAGCCCGGAGGATACGCCCACCAACGTGAGCGCTGCCGGTCAGGGAGACATCCAGGTCGCGATCGCCATCGACGCCAATCACAAGAATGGTGTGTGGCTGTGGGCAACTACCGATAACCTGCGCGTCGCCGCCTTGACGGCGGTGGAATGCGCCGAGAGCATGACCGCATCCCGGCCGAGAGGTCAGATTCAGTGATCGTCATTATGGCGAGCCAGATGGACCGGTGGACGAACCGGCGGGCGGCCATTGCGCTCGGAGTGGGCCTGGCCTCGGCATTGATATTGATCTTGATATCGATTGGCTGCGGCTACCACCGGGCGGGAAATGCGGTCGCACTGCCGCAGAATATCCACAGCATTGCGATTCCCGGCTTCGTGAGCCACAGCCAGACGTTTCGCATCGAGCAACTCCTGACCGACGCCGTGGTGCGCGAATTCAACGCCCGCACCCAGTACCATGTGATCCACGAAGCCAATGGCGACGCGGATGCGGTGCTGAAGGCGACGGTTCTATCGGCGTCGGCGAATCCGCTCGTCTACGATTCCACTTCCGGACGCGCCGTCAGCGCTTTGGTCACGGTGAGCGTCCAGGTCACGCTGACCGACCGACAGGGCAAGGTGATCTTCGATAATCCTTCCTATCTTTTTCACGAGCAGTACGAAATATCGAGCAATCTCCCCAGTTTTTTTCAGGAAGATTCTCCGGCGGTCGATCGCTTGTCGCGGGATTTTGCGCGTACTCTGGTGGCCAATATCCTGGAGGCCTACTGATGTTGGAGGGCTATTGATATGCGCGCCTTCAGTCAGGCGGACCGCTTTTTCTCCGAACTCGAGTCGCGCCAGCTGAAGCCGGCTTATGTGCTGGTGGGCGATGAGGCGTTCTTTCGCAAGCGCTGCCGCGACGCGATTCTTGAACACCTGGTTGCACCCGACTCGCGTGATTTCGGCTTGTTTGAGTTCGACCTCGCCGAGACTTCGCTGAACGAAATTCTGGATCGCGCCCGTACGCCCTCGCTGATGGCGCCGTTCCAGGTATTTTTCGTGCGCGGCGTGAAGACGCTGTTTGGCCGCGGCTCAAATGAAGAAAAAATCGGAGCCATCGAGGCCTACTGCAAGAATCCCAATCCCGATGCGCTTCTGGTATTTGTTGCCGATCACATCAGCATCCCCGCCGATGCCCGCCGTATGGAGATGACCGACAAAGACCGTTACCAGAAGATCCGCGAAGACCTCGGCCCGTTCTGCGGCATTGTCGAACTGTCTCGCGTGCAAGAAGGGGAAGCGGTGCGCTGGATTGGCGAGTACTGCCTTACACGCGAGGTCAAGATCGACGCCGACGGCGCCCGCGAACTGGTGGACGCGCTGGGCGGCGACATGATGATGGTGTCGAACGAACTGGAGAAGCTGATTCTTTATGTCGGCGAAAAGAAAAAAATCACGCTCGGCGATCTCGAGACCATGGTGCTCGCCGCGAAACAGCGTTCGCTGTATGAGTTGACGGACGCGATTTCATCGAAGGACCGCGTGCGTGCGCTCGAAATCCTCGATGCGCTGCTTTCGACGGGCGACGGCGAAGAAGCTGCCATCGGGCATCTTTACATGCTGGCCAAGACTTTTCGCCAGATGCTGGTCATCCTGGAGCGCAACGTGCGCGACCAGCGCATGCTGTGGGCGGCATTGTGGCAGGGCTTTCGCGTGCCGCCGTTTGCGGCCGACGATATCATCCGGCAGGCGCGGCGCTACAAATCGAAGCGGGAACTGACGCGCGCGATTCGCCTGGTTGCGAAAGCCGATCTGGCGCTGCGCTCGAATCCTACCAGCAAACGGATGGTGCTGGAGAAGCTGGTTCTGGATCTTGCCAGCGAGCCCAAGCTTGAAGCCGCGGGTGGATGGATGCAGGAAGAACTGCCGGTGTGATGTAAGCCTCAAATCCTGATGCTAAGCGCAGGCGACGTCATTTCCTATCTAGAGATGTGTGCTCCCTTTGGAGTGAACCTCCAGCGCGGGATGAACTATCGGATTAGGGATGGCGAGAGCCTCATTCTGATGAGCCAGAGATCGGGGGCGCCATATCAGGACAGGGTCGAGCATGATGGACAGATCGTCATCTACGAGGGTCACGACCTGCCGCGGACAAGAGGCGCTGTGGATCCTAAGACAGTCGACCAGCCCGAGTTTCAGCCTAACGGCAAGCCAACCCAGAATGGATTATTTGCAGAGGCAGCGAGAAGGGTCAAGGATGGTACCGCCGCTCCGGAACGGGTGAGAGTCTTCGAGAAGATCCGCACCGGAATATGGGTTTACAACGGAGTCTTTGAACTGATCGATTCGTGGCAGGAGAAATCCGGATCTCGAAAAGTGTTCAAATTCAAGTTGCAGCTAGTCGGCGACGTGCCATTTTCGGAGAGGTCTCGCAGCCCCTCTCTTGAGCATGACCGTGTTATTCCTACTCACGTCAAGTTGGAGGTATGGAAACGGGATAAGGGGTGCTGCGTGAGGTGTGGCAGTTCCAAGAATCTGCATTTCGACCACATAATCCCTTATTCCCTAGGAGGGTCCTCGAAAGACGCCGAAAACATCCAGCTATTGTGCGCCAAACATAACCTCGAGAAGCACGATGCTATTCAGTGACTGTGCGTGACACGGGTAGAGACGGGGCTTGCCCCGTCTCGCGGCAGACGTCCGCCTACCCTTTGATCTCGGCCACTGCCTTTCGCAGTTCGTCCACATCCGGGGAATTCGGCTTAAGCTTCACCACTCGGTCCAGTTGTTGCCGGGCCAGCGCGGCTTGACCATTCTTGGCGTACGCGAGGCCCAGGTGGTAGTTGAAGAGCGCGTTTTCCGGTTCCTTCTTGACCGCTTCTTTGAACAGGCCAATGGCGGATGAGTACACGTGCTTGTGATAGAAAGCCCAGCCCAGCGTGTCGGCACAGTTTGGATTATCGGGAAGCTGACGCCGGGCGGTCTGCGCCATCGCGAAAGCAACGTCCACATTGCCACCCTGCTCCAGCATCACATACGCCAAATTGTTGGAGGCCAGTGGATTTTCCGGCTGAATCTCGAGCACCTTCTGGTACTGCTGCTTGGCGTGGTCCCAATCCTGCTTGTTCTCATAAATGCCACCAGCCAGCAGGTAGAATGCGATCTCCCTGGGATTGATCTTCGAGCCTTCGAGAAACGTCTGCAGCGCCTGATCAGTGGCGCCGCGTTGGCTCTGCACCACGCCTAGCTTAACCAGCGCATCGCCGTTCTTCTTATCCAAGTCGAAGGCTTGTTTGAACTCGGCTTCTGCCCCCGCTAGATCCTTTTTCTGTTCCATCAGAAGTTGGCCCAGCAGGATGTGAAACCCGGCATTCTTGGAATAGCTCGCCAACTGTGTCCTGGCGGTAGCGATGGCTTTGTCGGGCTGCTTCTGCATGAGCTCTGCGCTGAGCACGCCGCCCAGCGCGTCGGTGGAATTCGGGTCCTTATCCAGCGCCTGCTGATAGGCATTTTGCGCTTCGGCATACTGGCCCTGTGCCATCCGCAGGTTGCCCAACTGCACATATCCGGCAGGATTGTTGGGATCCTTTTCCAAAGATCGATGAATATAGTCATCCGCCGTCGCGTACTGCTTGCGAGCGATTTCCGCCACCCCGCGCAGCAGGTATCCGTCGGAAGCATCTGGCAGCAGGGCGATGATCTGGTCCGCTTCCTGGGCGAGCCCACTGGGATCACCCCGGTGGATGGCTACGCCCGCCAACGCGCGGTGCGCTTCCACTATGTCAGAGCGCAGTCGAACCGCATCGCGCCACTCCGCTTCTGCCCGGTTGGTGTTGCCCAGTTGGTCGAAGGCCAGGCCCTGCTGGTAATGCGCCACTGCGTTATCGGGATCATTCTTCAGCACGGCTTGCAGCGTGTTAACCGCGTCGCTGGCCTTGCCGCTGCGAATCTCGATCTCGCCCTTGTAGATCTGGGCGTCCTGGTCATCGGGCTTCGCCTTTATGACTTCGTCGTTCAGCTTGCGGGCTTCGTCAATCCGGTCGGTGAGGATCAGCAGCTGAATGTAATTCTTCTTAACCACCATGTCCTTGGGATGCTCTTTATAAAGCGAGGCATACTCGGTGGTGGCTTTGTCGAGCTGGTTATTACCGTAATAGAGGCCTCCGAGCATTCGGTAGCCCTCGGAGTTATTGGGGAAATCCTTTTTCGATTGGCGCAGGAATTCTTCGGCTTGGCCGGGCTTGTTCTCCGCCATGTACAGGCGGGCGAGAGAGAGCCTGGGATTGGGATCGTCGGGTGCGGCCGCAATGGCCCTCCGGAATAAATCTTCTGCCTCGGGAAATCGGCCGCGAATCTGGTAAAAATTCCCCAGCGAGATCAGTGCAATCGTGGATTTGGGACTGAGTTCGACTGCTTTATTGAAACTCGCCTCCGCCGCGTCCCACTGTTGCTCGTGCACCTGGAGCATGGCCAAATTCAGATAAGAGTCAGAACTCTTGGGGTCCAGTTGCAGCGCTTTTTGCATGTCCGCCAGCGCGGCGGCAGTGTTATTCATACCGGCGTAATAGTTGGAACGTGCGATGTACACCCCGGGATTGTTGGGTTGTTTTTGCACGAGCAGGTCCAGATGCTCCTTGGCGTCATTAAACCGACGACCGAGGATCAGCAGGTTGGCCATGTCAAGGTGTGCGGCATAATGGTCGGGCTGGATTTCGATGGTCTTCGACAGCTCCTGGTAGGCGGTTGGCCACTGCTCCAGCTTCAGGGCCGCCAGCGCCAGCTGGTAGTGGGCCTCGGCGAAGCGCGAATCGACCTGGATGGCGTTCCTGAACTGAATCGCGGCCTCCGGGTACTGGCCCTTGGAGTAGTAGCGCTGGCCGCTCTCCAGGTACTTTTGCTTGCGGACGTTGGGATCCCGCGAGCAGCCTGCCAGCAGCCCCGCGAGCAAGCAAACCGCCACCACTGCATGTCTTGACCCTTTATTAATACGCATATCTCTGAACGCCTCACATCGCGCAAACATTGTCTTATCAATGTCCTACTGCCCAAAGGTACTCCCATGGGCGCAGACCGGAAAAGTTACTGCCGTTATCACCGCGAACGTTTATCACCGCGAACCTGGGCAACGGGCAGAATCACGTTGGTCCATGTTTAGCATACGCCCGTGTACAGGCGCTTTCGTAATCTGCCGCAGCCGGATGGGGCATAGTCCAATAGGCTATGACCCACTTCCCCCAAACCGCTGACAACCAGCGTTCACCCCGTGTACAACTCAATGGATCGGTCGCGGCCGCAGTGATGGCCGAAGGCGGCCAGCGGGCGCGCGCAAAACTACAGTGCATTTCGATCAACGGCGGATTGCTGCAGTTGCAGCACGAGCTTTCCACCGGAGATTTCGTCGAGATCGCTTTCCACACCCGCTCGGGCGCCGTCCACGGCATGGCCGAAATGCTGTACCCGACGCGCAAGTTTCAGAGCGCCTGTCTGCAGCCTTTCCGCTTCATTGCCCTGGCCGACGATGACCACCGCAAGTTGCGTATGGCGCTCGATTCGGCTCTGGACCGCAGTTTCCTGGACCCGGTTTCCGAACAGGTTCAGACGCCGTCGGGATTCTGAAAGGCAGGTCTCAGGTCTTAGGTCTCAGGTCTTAGGAAAACAAAATCAACCGTGGTTTTTCTCAGATCTGAGAATTAAGACCTGAGACCTAAAACCTAAGACCTGCTTTCCTGCTGCCCCGCTATACTGAACCCTCCGGAATGACGAGCCAGAGCATCACTACTCAAACCATCACGCACTCCGCCGAGGAGACGATCGCTTTCGGGCGGAAGCTTGCCGCCGAACTGTCGCCTCCGCTCATTGTGCTGCTGCGGGGCGACCTCGGGGCGGGAAAGACGACATTGGTGAAGGGAATCGCGGAAGGGTTCGAAGCCGCTCTTGCTGAGGACGTGACCAGCCCGACCTTCACGCTCGTCCACGAATACCGCGGACCCCGCGCCAACCTGTACCACATCGACCTTTACCGGATCGATGCCCAGCGCGATCTGGAAACGCTGGGCCTGGACGACTTGCTCGCACCAAACTGCATCTTACTGATAGAGTGGGGAGAGAAGTTCCCTCGCTTGCTACGCGATCACAATGTGGAAATCACCCTGGAACGAGTGGGGGAAGAACCAGTGGGGGGAGAGGTGGGGGAAGAACCAGTGGGGGGAGAGCAAGTGGGGGAAACTGAGCGCAAAATCCGAGTCACCATCCGTTGAATCCGGTGGCTGCCGAGAGTAGTTTGCCGAGAGTGGACTGCCAAGGTTGGATCGGACGCATCTCAATCAACTGGTGTTGGAGCCTAAATCAACTTGAAGCCAAGCTATTTCGCACTTGTCTGTTTATTAATCTTATTGATTTCGATCACCGCCACTTTTTGCGCCGCGCAAAGCGCTCCGCAGCCCGGGAGTTCGGACGCGAACCAGACCGCCCAAGCGCCCGCGGCTGGCGGCGGCCAGGCACCACAGCAAACGCCGCCTCCAGCCAAAACGTCTGCCGGCCAAGCGGCCCAACCCGGCGATCAAAGTCAGGGCCAGCCTCAGAACAAAGACAGCGCAAAAGACTCGACGAATGACACCTCCGGCACGACCTCCGGCACATCCAAAGACCGGCTCTTTTTTGCTCTGCCCAACTTCTTGACCTTGGAGAATGCCGGCCAAGTCCCACCCCTGACCACCGGGCAAAAATACAAGGTTGTCGCCCAGGGATCGTTCGACCCTATTCAGATTGTCTGGTACGCTGCGCTCTCCGGTGTATGCCAGGCCGAGAACTGTGAGCCCGGCTTCGGACAGGGCTGGGCAGCATACGGCAAGCGCTACGGCGCCTACGCTGCCGACGGTACCATCGAGAATTTTTTTGTGGGCGCGATTATGCCTTCCCTGCTCGCCCAGGATCCGCGCTATTTTCAGAAGGGCCATGGCGGTTTTGTTAACCGCACCGAGTATGCCGTCAGCCGGATCTTCGTAACTCGCAGCGACTCCGGACACCATCAATTCAACTTCTCCGAAATCGTTGGCGCCGCCATCGCGTCGGCCATTTCTACCTACAGCTACCATCCTCACCCGGGCTACCATCCCGAACCCGGCGTCAACGTGCCATATGTTGCCAGTGACCGCACCTTGAAGAATACGGCCAGTGTGTGGGGATCGCAGGTGGGCTACGACACGATTACGCTGGTGGTCAAGGAGTTCTGGCCGGATATCCGGCGGAAGTTGAAAAAGCAGCCTCATTGATGCCATCGGTGGCTTCGCATCAGGGCATCGCTTTACAGCTTGCGGAAAAACTTAGGAGCTGAGGCCCGCCGGCTCTAATGCGGCAAATATCCAGATTCCATCGGCAGTTTGCCGTCTACCTTGACGACAACCACGCGCTCGGTGATCGATCGTTCCTCCACGAACCCGATCGCACCCGGAGTGACCGCGACCGTATCAATTACCTCTGCGTCCGACTCGACCATCCGGATCGAATCGTTGTCTTTGTCTTTGTGCGAGGCGAGGAACGCCTTTATCTCTGCCGCGGTCATCTTGGTTAGATGTTCCAGCGTGACCATCTCATCCGGCGAAGCGCTGTGCAACACCAGCACCACATTTCGGCCGTCAGGCCATTTCTTCACTTCGCCTTTGAAGATGCGGGCCAAATGAGCGGAGGTGAGATTCTGCACTTTGACGTCCTTGTTGACCACCACCGCCATGTGGTGCGCAAAACAGGGAGTCAGCCATAAAGTCACCAACGCACACAGGCAGAGCATCCGCTGATACTTCATACGACCTCAGGTTACATCTTGCCGTCCGCGGATTCTTGTCAAATATTTGTCAAAAATGGCGGGAGTAACCAGTCTGGTAAGGTTAGAGGTCAGAGGTCGGATTGCAGAGGTACACTCGCCGCGCTGGATTCTACCTCTGCAATCTGACCTCTGACCTCCGCAATCTCACGCCCATCGATCGACATCTTTAGAATGTCCATCTCTTAGAATCCCATGATGTTGTATCCGCAATCCACGTAGATGGTCTCGCCGGTGATGCCTGAGCTTGCGTCGGACGCCAGAAACACGCCGGTGCTGCCCACTTCGCCGACTTCCACATTGCGTTGCAGAGGCGCGCGCTCGGCATGCCCTTTCAGCATGTCACCAAGGCCCGAGATGCCGCGCGCGGCCAGCGTCTTGATCGGCCCCGCGGAGATCGCATTGACGCGGATCTTCCGCCGGCCCAGATCCTGCGCCAGATAGCGGACTGTGCATTCGAGCGCAGCCTTGGCCACGCCCATGACGTTATAGTGGGGCACAACCTTTTCCGCGCCGTAGTATGTCATGGTGATGACGCTGCCGCCGTCCTCCATGAGCGGAGCCGCAGCCCGGCAAACCGCGATCAGCGAATACACGCTCACGTCGTGGGCCACACGAAAGCCCTCCCGCGTCGTGTTCACGAAGTCGGCCTTCATCTCTTCGGCGGGAGCGAAAGCCACGCTATGCACCAGGGTGTGGAGCTTGCCGTAGCGAGCTTTCAAGGTTTCGAAAAGCTGGGTGATTTCCTCGTCCTTCGAAACATCGCACATGAAAGCTTCGGCGCCCGGCAGCGACAGAATCAGGTCTTTGGCTTCCTGCTCGAGCCGTTCGTTCTGATAGGTGATGGCGAGGTTCGCGCCCGCCGCGTGCAGCCCTTGCGCAATTGCCCACGCGATCGAGCGCTTGTTGGCCACTCCGAAGACGACCGCCGTGCGGCCTTTCAAGTCCTCAAACATGAATGGACGCTCCCCTGGGAGAAGAGAAAGAATAACAGCATCCTCAATTTGTGTGGGGCAGACCCTCTTGTCCGCCGCTTTTGATATTGGGGTCGATCTCAATCGTAAGGATCAACTTCAAGATCAACGTCAACGGCAGCGGACAAGAGTGTCCGCTCCACACAAACCGCAGCTATTCCGCGATTGAAGCCATTGCCTGCCGTGCTTTCATCGGCCAGCAGGCACTGCCGAATGCGACCGCATACACGGCGGCGATTGTGCCAAACCCGGCTGCCAGGCTGATCCGCGATGCCACCGCGCCAACCGTCAGCCCGAGTGCCACCTGCAGAAACGTGCCAAAGAAATAGATAGTGTTCTGGACGCGTCCCATAAAATGCGGCGGCACTTGTTGCATCAGGCTGGTATTCATGGCCACGCCGCTCACGCCCCGCGCCGATCCCATCAGTCCATACAGCAGTACGGCAATTGCCAGCCAGGGCGAAAACGGTGAAAGCGCCATCGTACAGGTCAGCAGCAGCATGGCAAGCGCAATCGCATTGCGCGCTCCCACCCGCGCAATCAGCGCCGGAGCATAAAGGGCGCTCATAAATGCGCCCACACCCCATCCCCCGTTCAACCATCCGTAGCCGGTTGCGCCGGCGTGGAAGACGCGATCGCTTAGCGGCGCCGTGACCACCACTCCCGTCATCATCGCGCCCAGAAACAAAGCCCAACTCGTGCCCAGAAAAACCACTCTCGGATGCCCGCGCAGAAAGACCAGCCCTTCACGCATCTCGCGCAGAAAGCGCCCGACCGCGGTTTCCGCAGCTTCCAGATCATGCCGGAGTTCGACGGCTCGCGGTACAACATGCCGGCCCTGGCGCACTGCGAAGTAGCACAAGAAAGAAACGACGTAGGTGCTCACGTCGATGAGGAGCACCCCGCCCAGCCCAATGTGTTCATAAACAAATCCAACCAGCGCGCCGGCAATCAGCCAGCCACCCTGGACGCCAGCGAGTAGGAGCGTATTCGACTGCACGAACGCGCCCTTGGGCGTCAGTTCCTGAATCAGCGCGGTGATGGTTGGCCAGAACATCCAAAAGCCCGCGGCCACCAGCGTATTCATCAAGTAGAGTTGCCACACCTGCACGCGGCCCATGAAGGCAAGCACGGTGACCACGAGGATGACGGCCGCCCGCGCCAAATCCAGCATCATCACCAGGCGCCGCCGGTCTTCGCGGTCGATAATGACGCCCATGAAGGGCAGCATCAGCATGGCCGGAATGGTCTGCAGGGCGGCAAACTTGCCCAAAGCCATTTCGGAGTGAGTGCGCTGCAAAATCGTCCAAGCCACGGCGGCGGAGTTCATGCCGCTGCCCAGCATGGAGATCACGTTCGCCGCAAACACAAATCGCAGCGAGCGTTTCTGCAGGATGAAGCGCACGATTTGAATCTAACATGGAGGGCTTTTGGCTCTTGGCTTCTGGCCGCTAGCTACTAGCTAGAAGCTAGTTTCGGCGAGGTCGAAGGTGCGGACTTCCGAAGAGACGCCACATGCCTATTCCGGCTCAGCTACAAACCTGTACCCCACTCCGCGCACGGTCTGCAAATGTTTAGGGCTCGACGGATCCTCTTCGATGTACCTCCGCAGCCGGACCACAAAATTATCGATGGCGCGCGTATCGGTGTCTTCGTGCAATCCCCACACATCTTCGAGAATTGCCTTGCGCGAAACCACGCGGCCTCCACTGCGGACCAGATATCGGAGAAACTCCGCCTCCATCACCGTCAGATGGATGGTATTTCCCAGCGACCGCAGTTCCAGTTCCTGGAAGTCAATCGACTTGCCGCCAAAACTGAAGGTATCGCCGCCGGCTTGCGGCTCGCCCTGCGGCGCCGGCCTCGTCTTGTCACCGATGATGCCAGCGCGCGCCGGACGGGCGTCTTTCATCCAGACACTGCGCCGCAGCAGGCTCTCCAAGCGGGCGATCAGAATGGCTAGCTCAAAGGGCTTGGCCAGGTAATCGTCCGCGCCCGACGCGAACCCCTCCAGCACATCTTCCGGACGCCCGCGGGCGGTCAGCATCAGAATCGGCACATAATTTCTCTTCTCGCGCAGCAAGGCCGCGACATCAAAGCCGCTCTTGCCGGGGAGCATGACGTCGAGAACGACCGCGTCGAAGCGTTCTTCTTTTTCGACCAGCCTGTCGAGAGCGGTCTCGCCGTCGGCCGCAATTTCCACCGCGTGTCCTTCGGCTTGCAGGTTGAAGCGCAAACCCTGCGCCAGGTGTGCCTCGTCCTCCACTACCAGCACCCGGCTCATGCTATCGTCACTTTCCGGGGCAATTCTTTTCTGGGTAGTTCCAGGGTCACGGTGGTTCCTTTCCCTGTGCCTGCGCTCTCGGCGAATACCCGGCCGCCGTGCTTGCGGGCGATCGAGCGCACGATGAACAATCCGAGGCCGGTGCCCTTTACTTGCGAGAGCGAGCGGTGCGTCACCCGGTAAAACCGCTTGAATATCCGTTTTAAATCTTGCTCCGGAATGCCCACGCCGCGATCGCGCACCCGCAGCACGACGCGCTTCTCATCAGGAGCCTCCAGTTCCACCGAGATGTGCACGCCATCCGGCGAGTACTTCACCGCATTGTCCAGCAGGTTCGAAACCGCGGTCCGCAACTCTTCCGGATCGCCCAGCACGTACGCTCCGCTGCCGTTTTGCGCAGATGAAGACAAAGACTCGCGGTAGTCGAGATTTGTCGTGTGCAAATGATGGCGCGCTCGCGCCAGTTCGATGCACTCGCGCACCAGCGAGTTGAATTCCACCGGCAAGCGCGCGGGCGGGCTTTTCTTCTGTGCCGCCTCACCCGCTTTCAGCACCTGTTCCACGGTGTGCAGCAGGCGCTCGGTATCGAGCAGCATCAGTTCGTAGAACTGCCGCCGCTGCGCTTCTCCCACTTCGAGTCG
>Ga0187879_10002695_pt1 | contig 11989 bp, 10 predicted proteins | sample June2016WEW_19_1_FD_132423 | JGI IMG/M metagenome (GOLD analysis project Ga0187879, IMG submission 132423) | Peatland microbial communities from SPRUCE experiment site at the Marcell Experimental Forest, Minnesota, USA - June2016WEW_19_10 | ecosystem: Environmental > Terrestrial > Soil >... | reverse complement strand
CGCGGCGCGGCCTACCCGGTGCTGGGGGCAGGCCCGGTGACCGTGCGCGAGCAGGTCGCCGCGATCGCCGGGGCGCTCGGCGAGCCGGTGCGGCTGGAGGAGGTGGACGTGGAGACCTACCGCGCCCAGCTGCTCACCCAGCTGCCCGGGACGATCGTCGAGCGCGTCCTCCAGGACCGCGGGAGCGTGCCCCAGCTCCCCGCCGAGCTGGCTACCGACGCGGTGCCCGAGATCCTGGGGCGCCCCGCGCTGACATTCGCCGAATGGGCCCGCGACCACGCAGCCGACTTCCGCTAACCGCATGAACCACGTGAGCCAGCCGCGAAACCCCAGACTCCATCCGGCGCATGTCCGGCCGGGGGGAGCGGCGTGCATCGGCTGCGGCAGGCCGGTGGCTTAGCGGCGTGCCAGGCCGGGTCCGGGACGGCGGTGGGACGATGGGATGCAGCTGGACTCAGCTGGACTTGATGGGACATGATCCCAAACCTGCGTCGCGCTGGCCAGGCACACTGCGGGACTGCGGACGCCACACGGACAGAACGCGGTATTCACGCCGCGGGAAATAGGGAACGGCAGGCCAGTGGCTATTCCGATGGGCCGGGATCGGCTCACTGTAAAACCGTCGGCTTAGCCTACGCTGGTTCGAACCCAGCACCTGCCACCACCTGCGGAAACGGCCCGTGAGCTGGGGATCCTCGGCCTCGCGGGCCTTCTCTGTCTTGTCCCGCTGTGTTTCATGATGTGCCGCTGTGAGCCGCTGCGTAGCAGTGGTTACGGACATATGGCGGACGGAATCGGGGCGGAGCAAGCGGTTCACCGCACCGCTTGCTCCACCGTTGTGATGGTTCATCCGGTCGCCGGCCTGACCGGAGAAGATCACCGCTTAAGGACTTACGCGGATCTGGGCCCTGTCGGCGGCACGTGAATACTGACCCCGGCGTGGCACTAGAACCCAAGTGCCGCCAGGGGGTCAGAATTCAGCCGCCGTTGACACATTTCGACCGGGTTGCGTGATCGACCAGGTGCGGCCGGTATCTGCGCCATGACTTCGGGCTCTGTAGAGGTAGCAACCAGTGGGAGGAGAAATCATGACTGCTGATGGGTCGTGCTCGCCCGAATACCTGAGCGTGTACGAGGTCACGGGTACAGGTCTCGATGAGGATCAGGCCAGGAGACTGGCCGAAGCGTTCCGGATCCCTGCGGAGAAGCTGGTGCTGCGTGACGGGGAGGCCTATTTCGTCGATACCGCTACCTATCTTGCGGTTCCTACTGTGGATGTCACTGATTCGGAGATCGCGGCCGCGCGGCGTGATGCTACCGAGAATCACTGTCCGGAAATACCGATCGAGGCGAAGGCTATCGACTACGCGGCTCTGGGCCGGCTGTCGCCGCCGGGCCTTGAGGACGCCCTGCGGTCGGCTGCCGACGCGCTGGAGTCCACCGGATTGACGCCCGAACATGCGATCCCAGTCGTCGGCCACACGATATTCAAGACGGTACCGGCCGGCGGGGAGCCGCCTGAGCCGAGAACGGCGAACCTGGATACGCACGTCACGCACCGCTTCACCCTTGATGGCTATCTCTTGGTAGGGCCGGGAGCGCAGGTTCAGGTGTCCTACGGCACCGACGGCAACGTCACCCGCCTGCTGCATGGGACGCGCACGCTCAAGAGGGGGCCGTCGGTCCGGATTCTCCCCGCGGACGAAATGCGGAGCCGGTTCGCCAGGTGCTCCCCGGATGACACGGAGGTGTCGCTCCGGCTTGTCTACTGGGCGCCGCCGCTACGGGCCAGCCTTTCAGCATCGCCGCGCTGGCGTCCCAGCGCGATCATCCCCTGGTATGCCGTCACCATCACCAGGCGCATCATCGATCCGGGAACGAAGGCGCAGCAGACGGCCACTTCGCGGGTGCACCTCGTCCCGGCGACGGACGATCCCCGGTTCGTGCCGTCGGCCACTGTCACGGCGGCGGCTCCACGCGGGTCAAGGGTCGAGGCGCACGCCAGCGCCACCGGCGGCACACCGCCGTACACCTACCTGTGGGCGGGCTCCAACCCGGAGGCTTCCGCGAGCACCGGCGACTCGGTCCGCTACGTTCCCCAGGTGCGTGACTACCGTGGCGTACTAGCCGCGCAGGCGATGGAGCGTATCGAGAACCTGTCGGTTACCGTGATCGACGCCAACGGCGTCCGGGTGCAGGTGGGAGACTCGGTCCGCGTGACGGCCCAGCCCGCGCCGCGGTCGCACAACTCCGTTACTTACGGCTGCGAAAGCCCTAACGACCCGGGGCCGAGCCCCACGGATGGCTCGTATGCGCCGGAGCGGATCGCCTGGCAGCAGGCAATGGGTTCTCCTGGTCAGGGTGGCGAGACGCAGCGGTTCTGCTGGCTGGCTGATGACTCTTGGCCAGGCGACTACATCGAGCCGGTCCCCCCTGGCTCGCTCGAGCCGTCCCCGTGGATCAACGGGGACGCCGACTATTCGAACTGGGGCATTAACACCACAAACATTATGTTGTATAACGGCGATGGTTGGCCTGGCGGGTTTGCAGAAATGTATCCAGGCGCAACGCTCGCCGACTACAACGTCTCTGGGGGTGCGACTCTCTCCACTCCAGGCACAGGCGATGTGCAGATTGGCGGCCAGAGCTACACGGTCAACTACAACGGTGCGTGGGGAGCTCCGCACGAGGGTGACAGCCTGCAGTGGCTGGCGATGTACGCGTGCGAGATTCTCCAGGATGACGGCAGCAACCCGCCGCCCTGGCAGCGATGGGGTCCGGCATTCAACGGCCTGCACAGCATGCTGGGCTTCTACACGACGGCCTCGGACGCCGGCGTTGGCTTCATGACCGACTTTCCGCTCTTCATACTGGGCTTCCAGTTCCTTTTCATCGACGTGCAGCCGCAGACCATAGTTCAGGGCTGGCTTAACTCGGCGATAGGTAACAACATGGGCACCCCGGCCGCTATGGGACCGGTCCTCAATGTGAAATACCAAGGGCGGACCGTCGGAATCTGCGACTACGGCGACTACTACTGGGGCAAGGGCCCGGTCGGCCTGACAATCCCGCAGTCGCTGATAAACGGTTGGTGGTACATACAGGGAACAAGTGCGGTACAAGAGTTCCCCTAGACGGTGATGGAAGGCATCTTGGATGCCGACTAGTGCATAAGCATCCGTAGAGCAACGTCCGCTATTCGGCAGCCCGACGGGAGCCGTATCCATCACGAAATATGGGCCAGATCCGCGGCGGTGTGCGGTGGAAAGCCGCTGAGTGAGGCCGGCCAGGATGGCCCGGTCGGCCCACGGCATTCGAGGTGATCCGACCTGGCGCTGCAGGACGGCGATCTGATGACGCAGCACCAGGATCTCGGTGTTCTTGACGTTGTCGGAGCGGGGCAGCAAGGCCAGCCAGCCGCACAGCCGGAGGAAGATCAGGTAGAGCAGGCGGAAGGTCACGAGAACTGATCGTGCCGGAGTCCGGCCTGGCCCTGCTGCTGGTTGACCGAGACAGCCTGAGAGCAAGAATCCCAGCTCAGGTGCGCGTGACACGATTTCCGGCACCCACAAGGCTCATGCTCGACCGTCTTCGCGTTGTGCAGTGCCCATGGTTCGCAATACTGATCACCCACATTTGCGAGGCCGATCAGGTCCGTGCCCCGCACAATCATTCGCGTCCGTTCCTGACGCTCATCCTTCGGGGGTCTTACACTGAGCGGGTTTGGACTGGCCCATGCAACCTGAAGTGCTCAAAGATGCGTGGGCATCCTCGTTTCTCGCTGATGTTCATGCCCTATGCATGGGCGCACCAGATCACCGAAATCAGCGGGCGGCCTTTGACGTTCGTGCTAGCCGGCCGTCATCATGGTGCGTGGAGTTTCTGGACGGCACAAGGACCCGTAGACTGGCGGGATTATGGCTGAGGCTCAGGTCGCGTCAGCGATACAAGTTGAAGCTTCCCCAAAAGAACGCCGAACCGGGCCGGGAGCCGCGGCCCGCAGCAGTGCTGATGTCAAGATCACAAATGCAGTAACGGACTTACAGTAACCCCGCGGTCGGTGCGCTCCTTGAGGGGATCGCGGCTAGCGACAAGAAGTACTCGCGGGCTCGCGCCCGAGGCGGGAAGGCCCTTGGGAGTTTCCGCACCGTTGCAGACCCCGCTCGGACGCGACGGTTCGGACTCCGGGCGGCGCGCAGTCCCACGCATATCCCGCGCCGCGTTGTTGGACCTCGCAGCCTGACTCGGCGCTCGTTCTGTCGGACGACCCCGCATCCCGTTCACGCTTCGACATTTGGCTCGTGCACGACACGGTGAGTCACTATTGGCTTTTCGTCCGGAAGCCTAGTCCGTCACGAAGATGGCAATGGCGAAGATGAGCATCGCGACCCAAATGAAGAGGATAATTGGCGCCAAGAGGTTTTTTATAGCAACATTGGGGCCATTCCTGCGAAATATTGTTCGAAAGTACCAGTGTTTTTCCCTCTCATTCCTCCGCATAGTATCCAATTTTTTATACAGTTCATCAATAGACTTGAGCTGATGCGTTAGGATATTAATTCCGTTTTCGTTCATATTGAATATATACCAAAACATTAGCGTTAAGGCGGCACCAGCAAGGTCGAGAGAGATGGCCACTCCAAATACTTCTGCCTGTATAGAATGATGAGCGGCGTGCAGTCCAACCAGACTGCTAAGGAGTGCGGCCGTGACCGCGATTAGGATAGATTGGGCCAGCAAGAAAAAAGATATTCATGTTGAGAACAAGTTATCTTCATGTATAGCCCAATTCCATATTCTATTTCTATCGTCATCCTCTTTACCGTGGGCTTTGGTCGCCGGACGATCAGGTTTCATGCAACTAGAATACGTGAGGCAATGCGTAACGTGGAGCCACAGATCTATCTTGCTCGACATAAAGCCTCAACTTGCCACTGGAACGTGGAGTTCAGGCATCTGGAGTCGAACCCTGTGCGTGCCGAAAATCTCGTCCACGTCATGCGACCAGGTGATACTCGTTAATCAGGCCACCGACTTGAGTGTGTTGTCGGACGCGGTACCGGTCGAGGTCGACGGGGTCGGGTAGCGGTTTCAGTGGTGCGGCGCCGTGCAGGGAGCGGTGCGGCCGGTGCTGGTTGTGGTGGGTCTCGTATTGGCGCAGGATCTGCCGCAGATGGGCCTCGTTCCAGATCAGGGTGCGGTCCAGGAGCTCACGGCGGCATCCCCCGATCCAACGTTCGGCGATCGCGTTCATCCGGGGCGTCTGGATGTTGCAGAGCACGGTTCGGATCCCGGCGTCGGCGAGGACGGCATCGAACGCGGCGGTGAAGTTCGAGCCGCGGTCGCGGATCATGAACTTGACCCGGTCGGTCTGGTCGCCGATGTCCATGATCAGGTTGCGGGCCTGCTGGGCTGTCCACTGTCCGGTGGGATGCGGGGTGGCTCCGAGGATGCGGACGCGCCGGGTCGCGTGCTCGATCACGACCAGGACGTAGGCGCAGGTGCCATCGAGCAGGTCGGCTGTGAAAAAGTCGCAGGCCAGGATCGCGTCGGCCTGGGAGCGCAGGAATTGTGACCAGGTCGGCCCGGTCAGCCGCGGGGCGGGGGCGTTGCCGCTGACCCTGAGGATTTCCCAGACGGTAGACGCTGCGACCTTCACCCCGAGGCCGGCCATCTCGCCGTGAATTCCGCGGTACCCCCAGTCCGAGTTCTCGCGGGCCAGTCGCAGGACCAGGGCCTGGATGTTCCGCCGGGTTGCAGGCCGGCCGGCCCTTCCGAGCATGGATCTTGCGGCCCAGCGGCGGCGGACGATGTCGCGGCGCCAGCGCAGCACCGTGCCCGGGGTGACCAGCAGCCGCAGCTCGTGCCACTGCGCTTTGGGTATCAGGCCGAGCAGCGCCGCGAGTAGGGCCCGGTCCGCCCAGCAAAGCTTCACCCGGCCGCGCTGTTGACGCTGCAGTACGGCGAGCTGATGACGCAGAATCAGGATTTCTGCGGTCTTCCACGCCTCCTCGCGCTGCGACAGTCGCAGCCACCCGGCAATCCGCTTGATCAGGAGAAACACGAACCGCAAGCACATGAGCGGTGATCATCACGGCCAGCGGCCCGGATCGCAACTCTGCTGGTCAGAGCTGTGGACGAGATTCTCGGCACGCACAGGGTTCTCGCAGGCTAGCCGTCGGACAAGTGCCTGGATGTTCCTCCGGGTCGTTGGACGGCCGGTCCTGCCGCGCATGGACCTGTGTCGGCCCAGCGGCGGCGGACGATGTCGCGGTGCCGGCGCACGATCGTGTCCGGGGTAACCAGCAGCCTGAGCCCTTGCCGGCGTGCTTTCGGTATTAGGCCGAGCAGGGCCGCGAGCAGGGCCCGATCTGCCTAGTTCAGCTTCAGACGGCTCGGCCGCCGCCGCTGCAGGACGGCGACCTGGTGGCGCAGGATCAGGATTTCTGCGGTCTTCCACGCATCGTCACGCCGCGACAGTCGTAGCCACGCGGCGACTCTCGTGATCAGGAGGAAGACGAACCGCTGGCACATGATCGGTGATCATCACCCGCAGGACGGCCGGGAGACAACCCTGCTGGTCAGGGCCATGGACGACATTTTCGGCACGCACAAGTCCATGAATCCGCGAGTGAAACCTACACAGTTTCCCGGTAGCGAGCCACGTCCACAAACTGCCCCGCCGTATTGTCCGAGGTCCTGGCGGTTCACCGCCTCTATGAAGCCCCCAGTACACCTGCCTAGCCACGCCCGGCGGGATCTCGTCGCTAACGCCATCACGGTCTCCCAAGAGGCACCCGCATCGGGAATTCATCAGTATGCCGACTACCTGTCTGCTAACTGTGAGCCCTGTCCCACCCGCGGCGTCATGATCCGCTGGGAAGGAACCAATGACTCGGCGATCGGCACTCGGGCTCATCCCGGCTTCGGTGGGAACGGGAGAAATGCTGCCGATGCGTCGTTGAAGTCGTTGGCGAGGCGCAGGTTGTTGTCGTTGTGGCTGTGTTCGGTGGACGCGTGCACGGATCGGTCTCAGTCTGGTCTACTCGAAGCTTGACGACTCCACAGATGGGTTCCCGCTACGGGGCAGACGACAGCGGTGTTCCCGTTGACAGTGAAGGCAGAGACGCGAGCCAAGCGACAAGCGTAGAGTTCTGCCGAACCGCCGCAAGCAAGTCAGCAGTGGGCGGGCACGCCCATGTGCGCCATTTACTCAGATCGTGGAGTGTAGGGCGGAATTGCGCCAGCCTGTCTTCCAAGTCCCTGGCGTCCCCGCTAGATGTTGTCCTGGCCAGGAGGCTCAGCAGCGCATCCCGGACCCGGCGCTGATCCTCTGCTGTCGGCTCGAGACGTGCTAGCGGCTGTGTTACCAAAAGGACTTCCGATGCATGGGTTTCTCGGCCCAACACCCGTAGAAGAGCTTCACGAGCTTGGCGGCGGATTTCTACGGTCGGATCAAGGCCAGCGATCATCTCAGCCAATGGCGAAGCGGTATGACCGCGGGTTTCTCTGGCCAGTCTCCCCAGCAGTGCTTTCTGGACATGGGTCCGCTCCTCCGCCGTAAGCGACAGCCGGATCAGGGTTTCTGCCAGCGTTGAGACATGGTATCTACTGTCGTCTATGATAAACAGGCGTAGCAACGCTTCCCGCGCCAGACACCGGTCTTCTACGGTCGGTTCCAGTCGAGAGATCATCTCACCTAGAGAGGCGGCCTTTAGGCCGTGGTTCTCCCAGGCGAGCAGCTTGAGCAGCCTGTCGCGGATCTGGCGACGATCTTGCGTTGTTGGGCCCAATTGCATCACCGCCTCTGCCAACAACCGCGCTTCCCAGCTGCTGGTCTCACGGGCCAACAACGTAAGCATTGCGCCGCGCGTCTGATGCCGTTGTTCCGCTGTCGGATCGAGTGCGGCTACTGCCATTGCCAGCCATGCGCTCGACTCGGTGACTGTTTCCTCGTTAAGGAGGCTTAGCAGCGCCCCCCGCGTTTGGACTCTTTCTGCGGTAGTCATCGCAAGCCTGGTTGTGGTATCCGCCAATCCTGCGACGCTATCGGTTCCTCCATCGAGCAGTTGCAGCAGGACCTGTCGAGCTTGGGAGCGCTCCTCCGCCGTCACCGACAACTGGGCCACCGCGTCGGCTAGTCCCGCAGCCGCTCTGTCGACGGCTTCGCCGTTAAGCAGCCGAAGCAACTCCTCTCGGGCATGCGTACGCTCGTTCTCCGAGACTACGAAGCGAGCTACCATCGTTGCCAATTCCTCAGCATCACCGGCGTCCGCCATGGCGAGCCGAGCCAAGAGCGCCATACGGAACCTTTGACGGTCTTCTCTTGTCCATTTAAGTCGGACTAGTGCCTCCGCCGCGTCCACAACCCATTCCCAGTTAGGCCACGCATCGCCGATCTGCTCCAAAAGCCCGACCCGAAGCTTCCGCAGATCTCCTGCTGTCGGTTCAAGTCGGATGATCGTGTCTATTTGAAGAGAAATGTTGTCAACGAGACGCTGAGCTGACAAGTTCTTAACCAATACCTGTCGAGCCTGGCGCTGGTCGTCTGCCGTAGGGCCGAGCTGAGTCACCGCATCTGCAAGCTGGCGGCAATCATCCATGAATAGGTTATAGCTAATAAGGGCATCCAGTAGTGCCATCTTGGCTTGGCCTCGCTCTTCGTTGGTGGCCGCGAGCCGGACCACCGCCTGGGCTAGGTCGTCGCGACCGTCCATTTCTCCGGCAGCGATGAGATCTACCAGTGCCGCTTGTACCTCGCAGTTTGAGCTCTTCCAGTGCGCTGATACTTCAAGTTTTTCTACTTGACCTGTTATCGCGAGATCACTCCGAGCCCGGCGGATAATTTCTGCAGAAGAAGGCGTCCAATCAGCAGGGCTCGTTTCTGCTGCTACCTGGGCCAGGAATCGCCGGAACTCCCAGCAGCCATCAATTGCAAAGATATCTGCCGCAGTCTGGTCCGACCGAACTGCAGAACGCATCAGCTGCTGCAGCACCTCGTCGCGTTTTGGGTGCATAGCCAATGCTGCCGGGGCCGCATATTCCCAATCTGGGTCGTACCAAATGTGGGAAAGCAGTTCCTTGACCGCCTGTTCTGCCGACAAAGCCGCTACGTGACGGGCCACGAGATATTCACGGATCGACCGATGAATGAACCGGCGGACGATCACCCCTGTGTCTACGTCCGGAGGTCCGAGAGGACCGGCGACGTGATCTAGGGCCTCTTTTTCGGCTTGCACGCCTTGAGAACGAGCGCTCGGGATGTCGTCCGCCCATGTTCCTACGCCTGAGAGCGGGTCACTACTTGCTCCTGCCCACGCCCAGCCCTCTAGGACCTGGAGACATGCCTCGTCGTTGATCTCGCGGTCACCACGGTCGCGCCATCGACCGGTGAGCATGCGCCTGAGCACCCTGGCGTAAAGGTCATGCCGGAAGTCTGGCAGTGGTTTGTCACCACCAACGATGCAGTAAAATGCCGTGATCAAAGGTACCGTTGCGGCTTTCTGGAGGCTGGGTCGCCGCGCAATCTGCTCCGCTATCTCTCTGCCCCAGCTGGGCTTTTTATCGAACCAGCGGCGAATAAAAGGATCCACGTCATCTGGATAGCGCAACGGCTGTAGAGTGCCGACTCTATCAGAGATATCTAGGTCGTTGATTGAGAGCTGATTATTCCACGAGATCGGTCGGCTGGTGAGGATGATACGCCAAGGAAGCGTATCAACCTGGCGAAGCCGTGCTTCTGGCCCGGAGGCCTCATCCAGGGAATCAAGCACCAATAGCGTCGGAGCATTGCGCTCAGTAAAGAATTGACACAGTGCGGCATTGAGCCGTGAACCACCCAGATCACCAAGTTGGTCGAGTGCAGTCGACACGACAGCCTGACGGATATTCCCTTCTGCATGAAACAACTGTGAGCATGTGGTGAACAAAGGCAACTCGATCTCGTCTAGAGAACTGCCCGTGGCGAGAGCATCGAGTGCGGCCTCCGCGCATTGCCGTACACTGCGTTTGGCCAGCCAAGTCTTACCCGTCCCCGGGCCGCCCAATACGACCAATCTTCTACAAGTCTTTGCCAGTTTATCCGCTTCCAGATACTGCTTGCTCGACTGCCTAGTCTCCGAAACCCATAGCTTGCGTTCAATGGCGCCTGGGGTAAGTATCGGACCTCCGAACCTTCGATCCCGAGGCCACGGATCGGCATTCATCCATCTGATCAGAGTAGTGAGATATATCCCTATCTCGGCATGTCCCGCAAAGCCCGAAGGCAGTCGATCCAATACTAGGTCCAACTGCCTCATCACACGAAGGAAAAGTCGCCGCTCCACCTCCCCCCGCTCAGCCAGTATGGCTGCCAAATCGGCATACAGCCCCAACAGTGATTCATCCAAGGCGCTAGCCTGCGCAGATTCCAGCCGCTGCAGACGGGCGAGGAGAACCTGCTGGAAAAGTGGCGGGTCAAGATCAGCCACAACAAACTCAAGTAGCCCGCGAGCAATCGTCCTAGCCGCCTCACGCGACTCGTCGACTGTCAGGCCATCCCGCGGCCGCAGGCAGGAAGCTATGAGAGTTGCCAAGTCCTCGGCCGTCCCACGCCCGACTACGATCCAGGTCTGCTGATCCTCCAGCAGCTGCCGCACAGCGTCAAACTCCGCGTCGGTGAGATCAGCCGACGCCCCCGTCGCAGCTTTGATCAATCGGCTCAAGGAATCGGTTCGCCGAAGCCGCCGGAACCATCGCTTGGCTAGTCGCGCGCACTCGTCGGCTGCCCAGTTCACGGGCAGTGCGACAAGCGCGGGACCTACTCCTCCTTGAATCAGCCATGCGAGCACGGCAACAGTATCCACTCAGCACTACCTCTCGACCAGGGCAAGTCGTGGCGGCAGCGCTGACCGGTATCCGGCGGCGGGTTCGGTGGTGGGGGGCGGCTGTGTACTGCCGGGGGCGCGTGGATGCAGGCCGACGGCGTACTACCGCGCGGGGACTCGGCAGAAGGCGGCCCGTGCGGCGCAGGGTGGCCATCGCATGTTCTGGTACGGCACGGTGGGCGTGGTCCCGGGGACTCCCTGCCGTCCACTGGACCGGGAAAGCAGAGATGGGTGATCGGTGCGGATATCGTCGTCGTGAATCTCCGAAGCGCCGAGTCAGCGTTCGGTGCGCCGAGCGGCGAAACGGCACTCAGCCGCTGATCGTCCTGAGCCGCCAAGACATACGGGTCAACGCATAGTTATGCGAAGCGGCAACACACACTATTCGGCAGAATCGGATGCGCCGGCGTGGTCGTTGGGGCTGGCCTGCGCCCGGTGGCGGCGCAGGTCTACGGGAGGTCTACGGGAGGTCGATGGCCGGTAGCTCCGGGGTACCTCACAGGTCGATCGCGGTCACGAGCCTTGCTATGCAGCACGCTGCCTGGATGGCTCGGCACGTAGGCGCGCGCACAAGTTGCCCGCGGTGTCCATGCACTTCCCTCTTCGCGGGAATCGGGCCTGCCAGCGAACAGTGGCAGGACCGCGCGGACCGGTCCTGCCGTACTGGTCCCGGGCTCGCCCGGGAATCTTTCGCGGGAGTATGAAAGATGGCCGTGCAGATCGGATTTCCAGGGTGGGACAGTATCCGGCGCATGTCCGGCCGGGGGAGTACGGCTATCGGCTGCGGCAGGCCGGTGGCTCCGCGGCGTGCCCGGCCGGGTCCAGGACGGCAGCAGGAGAATGAGATGCAGCTGGACTCAGCTGGACTTGATGGGACATGATCCAGAACTTGCGTCGCGCTGAGCAGGCACACTCCGGGACTACGGACGCCACACGGACAGAACGCGGTATTCACGCGGCGGGAAATGGAGAAATAGCAGCTCAGTAGCTATTCCGATGGGCTGGGATCGGCTCACTGTAAAACCGTCGGCTTAGCCTACGCTGGTTCGAACCCAGCACCTGCCACCACCTGCGGAAACGGCCCGTGAGCTGGGAATTCCCCGTCTCGCGGGCTGTTGCTTTCG
>Ga0187879_10002692_pt1 | contig 12005 bp, 15 predicted proteins | sample June2016WEW_19_1_FD_132423 | JGI IMG/M metagenome (GOLD analysis project Ga0187879, IMG submission 132423) | Peatland microbial communities from SPRUCE experiment site at the Marcell Experimental Forest, Minnesota, USA - June2016WEW_19_10 | ecosystem: Environmental > Terrestrial > Soil >... | reverse complement strand
GGAGGTCACGCCCGCCTGTGCCGATGGCTTGGCTCACGCCGTGGCCCAGCTGGTCGATCAGGCACGTCACCTGCTGCAACCCGGTGCCCGACGCCGCCACCAACCCTATGTCGCCGCGGCGGACTACATTGGCGAAACCAAGCGGGATGCCGCCGAGGATTGCCGTGCCGCAATCCGGGCCCATGACCATAAGGCCGTGCGCTCCGGCGTAGCGCTTGAGCGCGATCTCGTCCTCGAGTGCGACATTGTCGCTGAACAGCATGACATTGAGGCCGAGATGCAGGGCCTTCATCGCTTCGGCGGCCGCGTAGTCTCCCGGCGTCGAGATCAGCGCCAAGTTGGCCGTAGGCATCGCCTCCAATCCCATTTCGAGGCTGCGCGCCGGTTCGCGCCGTGCTGCGCTGGCTGGACCGTCCGATTTCCGATCGAAGGTGCCGCGAGCCTCCGCCATAGCAGCTTCAAGCGCCGCCTCGCTGTCCGCCTCGATGGCGATCAGAAGATCATTGGGTCCCGCCTTGACCTCATCGGTCGCCAGACCCGCGTCGCGCAGCAGTGCCCGATTGGCCTCGGACGCCATGATGACCGACGCCTGACGGATGCCCGGCAGCTTGCCGAGCCGCGACGACAGCTGCATCAGTGCCACAGAATCTCGATAAAAGTTGCGAATGACGCTGGCCGCCGTCGGCACGTGCAAGACCCTCCCGTGATCGGTCCTTCTAGCCGCTATTCCACCGATAGGCCAACGACCCTGTTGCCTCGTTCACACCTGGGGCCAATCCGCAGGCCCCCAGGCCGCGCTGCCGAGCAGCAGGCCGAGGACGCAGCATGCGCCGGAACTGTGCCCGACCGCGAGCGCTGCGGCTGCGGCGACGGCAGTCGACTCTTGGCCGGCGCCGGCGGCGATCCGGTATACAAGCGTGGCGAGCCGCTCGGACACCTCGCCTTCGGCCGCTGCTTCCAGGTACACGCGACTGACCCGATTTGTGCGCGATGCCATCTCTCGCAACGATCCGCCGAGATCGGCGATGAAGCGTTGCCGCGCGCCGTCCGCGCCGGCGCAGGACCACAGCCCGACGAAATGCCCGACCAGATAGTCGTCGCCGGCCGGTGTCGATCCCTCGCCGAGACCGATGAGCGCCGACATCGCCTGGCGCGCGCACGCCGAGTCGAGATCGCGCGTCGCTTCGAACATCCGCGTGATCGCCACGCCGCCGCGGTGCACGAGAGGCGCGAAGGCCCCGTGGACGCGCAACGCCGACCACGCCGCATCCCAAGCCTGTCGTACCTGGGCGTGCGCGATGTTGAGCGCTAGCCTGTCGAGATGGCTGCGCCAGGGACGGGACGCGCGCAGGTCGATGCAAAACCCGTCGTCGATGCGCAGCACGCCGCCGCGAACCGCTGCGCGGGCACCGACGCTCAAGCTTCGTTCGAACGAGAATCCATCCGGCGTGTCCACCGTGATGCCGTTGGGGAGGATGCCCATCTCGGGCGTGACCAGGGTAACCAGCTGGTCATCCGTCAACGTCATCAGGCAGGCTCGCGCGTAGGTCGCCGCGACGAGACCCACGAAGCCGTGCCGCGGCACGCCCGGCCCGATTCGCAAAGCCGCTATCCGCGTCGCTCCCACGCCCTCTGCCGTCTCCGCCTGTCGCGCATCTGTATGGACCGCCGGGACAAGCCCGGCGGGTCGGTTATTGAACCGTGCGACTCTTGCTTTGCGCAAGGGGAAACTCATGAACGCGGCGGATAGAAACTCCCGTTTGGGGTATACCGAGGATCTTCAAACGCGAGGAACAGGATTCATAGTGGCACTCGCAACGGCCAGAGCGGGCGTTCTGGTGCTAGGCGTGGAGGGTGATGGCCAATGGTCCGACCAGCGGCTCAACGTGATTAGCGGCGGCGGTTTCGGCTGCAAGTCGGTTCAATGTGCCGCAGTGACGTGTTGATACCGCAAAGCCAGAGAACGCACTAGCCTATGCCGCAGATTAGGGAGGGCCAAGCGGTCAGCTTGTCGAAGGCGGCGGGATATCCGTTGCTGCTCAGGGGTCTCGTGCGAAGCCTGATATCGTTTCACTCATTGCATAGAGCATGGTCGTCCCGCCCGGGGCGATGCCGTGGTTTAATAAACTAAACTCAGTGTATTGTCGGCGGATCGAATGACACGCCGAGATTCGTAAGGGTCTGCCAAGCGACGCGGCAGTTTCGCAACGTACGACCTGTGTCGAAGGAGAGGTCGAATTCGGCAGGGAGGTCCGCGGTGCTTGGAAGCTGCAAGCAGGCACCGTGATTGCTCAGATTGCGGACGATACAATTGACCGTCGAGCGGTCGACCAAAACGACCTTGGCGCCCTTGTACACCTTGGTTCTCGGAAAGCGCCGACGCTCGAGCATTGTCCGCCTTCAGTCTACATTTGGGCAAACTACGTTGCTCCGAATCCGTTTCACAACCAGAAACGGAATTGCGCGCAGAGTCCTAATCTGGAGTAACCCTAAGATTTCCGCAGATCGGCGGTCTTTGGGTCGGCGTTGACGCATCGATCCAAACATGATCGCCGGTCCTTATTGGAACGCCGTTCTCCGATTAGTCGCTTTTCGTGTTCTGATCGCGTGTCCACGCCGCTCCGCCGATCCTGGCCAGTCCGTCTGTCGAACGACCGCCTATCGTCTTCGACCATTTGGTGCCACCTCCGTCAGGTACCTTTATCTGCATTCGTAAACAGGTTGTAAAAATTAAAGTCAACAATTTTTGCGAGAACATCCACATTGACAGCCACTGGCCAGGTGGCAAAGGCACATAGCGCGCCGGCTGCGCCGCGCGACTAGCGAGCGGCAATGGCGTGGCGGACGGCGAGATGGCTTCTGGAGCCCAGGTTTTTGCTGCATTGCGGCAATTTAGACTATTGAGTATCACTTGGGAGTGCCCCCTGGACATTTCCCTCCAGGGAGGCGATTAGGCGCCAGGTTTTTCGCGGAGAGGTGCTTTATGCGCGCGTTTGGGGTTACGCTGTGTGGACTGGCGATGCTGTGTGGACCCGCGTTAGCCCAGCAAGCCCCCGCGGATGGGCCGTCAATCAAGAGCAAAGCTACCTCGGTCCAAAAAGTGCTCAACGCAAATCCGGAACCGGATGGCAAAGCCTACCGAATAGACTTGCAGCTGCAGAATGGTCGGCAGGTGTCGTACGAAATTTCACCGGCGGAGGCGCTAAAAATTGCTGACGGGCTAAGTAAGCCAGCGACTCCGGGAGCGCAAAAAGAGATGGTAGCGCAGCTTGTGTACGGGATGATGATCCAGGCTGATCCGCAAGGAAGGGCCATCATCATCACGCCGCGCGACAGTTCCGGTAACCTGCAAGCCTTGGCCGTTCCACTTATCGGCGCCGACCAGCTACTTGAGACTCTGAAAGCAAAAATTGCTGAAGCCAAGGCGTTTGCTGCTAAGCAGCCCAGCCCAGCTGCACCGAAGCAATAGGCCTGACTTCTCGGCCGAACCCAAGCAGCCACCGTGGTTGTGCACGTCCCTGTCAATGCGCTCAATGTGACAACTATTTCGCATCATCATCCTTCTTTTTCTTTGCGTTGTCGTTGTCCATATTCCCGCCGTTGCGAAGGCATTTGGCAAAATAATCCCGCTCCTCCTGAGCGGTTCCGGTCTTGGTGCTGCCTGCTCGCTTCGGTGGGTATGCCTTGATTTCGAGTGCACGGCATTTCTTTGCGAGCTCTGCCGTGGGCGGCGTCGGTGATTGTTGTGCCACAGCCACGCCCACCATCGAGCCTAATGCTATAGTGATTGCGAATAGCTTCATCATAGTCTTCGCCTCTTACGCGGGTTGAGATGAAGCGCAATTATATCTGCGCAGAGATCGGGATGGGAGGCTTTTTGGCACTCGCCGCGTCGCCCTTCAATCGTCATCGCACGGGACAACTCGCCATCAATTCATTGAAGGCCGCTTGCAGGCCTCCAAGCATAACAACGCCGCGAATTGTGTCTTGGCCGTCGTTGACCCGGATAAAAAGATCGTTCAGGGCTTGCCATGATCCCCTCACCAGGGTTGTCGCGTCCGTTGGAAGGACAATGGCCGTGCCGGGTGGGCCGACCGTCGCCTCGAGCTGGGTTTCATTTCCCGGTTTGCCGAACACGACCTGGGGCCGCGCGCGAAGCGGGAACGGTCGGATAAGAACGATGACAACTTCGGCGCGGCCATTACTACTGCAGCGGATCATGAGACCGGCAAGGTCGAGGTCTGACCTCGATGTGTCGGCCGTGTGCATGATCGAGACGATGCCGGCGTCTCCTCGCGGATTTCTTGTGCGCACAAGATGCCACCCCGCCGTCAATTCGGAACTAGGGCGTTGCTCGGCCCCTCCGGCCTTAACGGTTGGATCGGCCCGGCAGGACGCGGCTGCAAGGACTAGGAAAAGAATCGCGGCAAGGAGAACGGGGGGGTATCTCAACGCGGTCATTTTCATCGAACTGCTCTCAAGCGCTCTGGAACGGCTCCAGGCGGGCGACACATCCGCGGACGATCGTCGTGGTGACGGAGATTGGCAGCAAGCATCAGGTCCTGCCGTTGAGTGTGAGGATAACGATGCATCCCCAAGAATGACATGCATGCCGCTCTGTTCTGGCAACGGGGAATATCATTGTCGGCGACCATGGCTACCGGGTAAAATTCGTGAGACGCACAAAATATGGGGAAGATTCGCTGCCCAGAAATGGAAGGGGTCCAGCCGATCATGATACCTGTGGCCATCACACTCAATGTCTCAATACTGATGCCGTCGCGCGCCGCCGTGGTCGGCTTGGATTATCGTGCCTTGACGACTGATATCGATTTTAAGCGGGCGGTGGTATCAATCGAGGAAGCCTGCATGGTCAACGTACATTTGGGCAAGGTTCGTTGCTAAAGCCCTGTGGGTGATGGTCGAGAGCAAGCCCAATGCTCGCCGTGACTTGGTCCTGCTGCCAGGCCCAGATTGCGGTCAATAAGACACCACACGTGCCCAATGATGATCAGAATAATTAAGGAGGGCTTGCGGTTTTCAATGCACCGATATCGACACACCGGATTCTGCCGCCCTTGAAGGTAATCCTTGCCTTGTTCGGGGCTCTCATTGTTGCGGTGCCCAATTGCGTGGTGGCTCAAGAGTCGCCCGGCATCCCAAGTGCCACGACGCGCGGCATAAGACACATTCTCTACCTCACCATTAAATCGGATGATCCCGAACTGCGCCTTCTGCGACAAAGCTCTGGCGAACCACACACGGCAACGCTAACCGTCAAAATCCGGATTTCTGATCATTCGCAGGAGACCAATTTCTACAGCGATGTGCCTGCGACAGTGTCCGATTTTGATCCAATTAAAGGTTCGCGCGAGCAGGAAGTTTGGAAGGATGCCGAATGCCATCAAGAGCGTGGCTTTCCGAAGATGACCGTCATCAGCGTCGAGGGACAGATAACGAACGGGCAACAGAACCTTACTATTGCTGCCAGTTACCGCAGGCTTGGTGTTCTGTTGCCCAGAGACGAGGTTAGGGCGGCAAAGAGACTTGCCAGTGGCGCCGATGACCGTGGTCTGTTTGTCGCGACTCGCACCGAAACCAAGCAGAGTCGCCTTTTTGTGGACCTGAGACTTTATTTCTTGCCATGTGATATATTGTCGGCGCGAACTAAGAGAGAGCAAGAGAGAGAGCAAGAAGGTCAAGCGAAACGGTAGGCACTGCGGCTGGTAAGGCTGGTACAGCAAGCGAAATTGATCGGTCAAAAGGTGTCGTTAAACCGCATTTCCACTTTCTTGCTGTTTGCGGTAGTCGCGGCTGCGCCATTGCCGTATGGTTCGACGAACTTTCCTGCGATCGCGTTTTGGTGCATCGCTCTCGGTATTGCGGCGATCGCCGCTTCGCCGCGGGGTCTTCGCGGTGGCCAATTCGCCCTTCTTGGCGTTGCCGCGATTGTAATCACGGCTTGCGGACTGGTGCTGCACGAACAACTTTCTGCGGCGCCCTGGTTCGCAACACCCCATCCGCTCTGGCGCGAAACCTCCGAAGCTCTCGGCATGCCGATTGAGTCATCAGGGTCGATCGCGCGTAATCAACCTTTTTTCGCGCTGGGGGCGTCCTTGGCGGACATGCTCGCCTTGATTTGTAGCTTAATTATCTGCACCGATCGAAACCGAGCCCATCAGCTTCTCAAGGTCGTGGCCTGGTCCGGAGCAGCCTATGCCATTTACGGAATTGCCGCTTTTCTGATCGATCCAACCAAGATCCTCTGGCGGGAAAAGCAGGCTTACCGCGACGTGCTCACCTCGACCTTCATCAATCGAAACACAGCCGCGGTGTTTTTCGGATCGTGCGCAATCGTATGGCTTCTTCTTCTGTGCGAACGTATTCGTCGGCAATTCCCGAGCCGCTCAATCCAGTGGAGTTGGGTGCTGAGTTGGCTCTTCTCCGAGATGCCGCGTGCTGCTGTCGTCGCATTTTCAATGTTGTTTGTCTGCCTTGCGGCAATGTTCATGACGGGCTCGCGTGCCGGGGTCGTTCTTTCGCTGATGATGCTCGTTATTGCGTTTGCCACGTTCTTCTACCACAACCTCCCGCGTCGAAGCGGAGTGATTGTGGTCGTGGCCGTGGGCGCGGCCGTCGGTTTGGTCCTGCTCCAGGTCATGGGGGCAGGGGTAAGCGGGCGCTTCGACCTCCAGGGCCTTGCCGACGAGGGGCGCTTGGAAACGTATCGGTCAACATTGCGGATGATCCGCGACCACCCCTGGTTTGGGACCGGGCTTGGCACCTTTGCCTGGAGTTTTCCGGCCTACCGAACGGCAAATGTCTCGATGTGGGGCACCTGGGATATAGCTCACAGCACGGTCCTTGAACTGGCCGCTGAGCTAGGACTGACGTTTGCCGGACTGGTCGTCGTCGCCTGGATTATTGCCCTAGCAGTGCTGGTCCGCGGCGTGCGGATTCGGCGGCGGGACGTCATTGTCCCAGTCGCGGCACTTTCGGTCGCTGTTCTTTCGTTGGGGCATTCGCTTATCGATTTTTCGCTGCAAATCCCCGGCTACTCAATTGTAGTATTCGCCTTGCTTGGCGCAGGGCTGTCCCAGTCATTCCCAAGTCGTCGTAAAGATGTAACGGTAGGTTATCCGGAAGTACCTCATGTCGAGCCGGCAGAGATATCCCGCCAATAGGCCTATATATGGAACTCGCGTATTCGGTTAGCGTCGATCCGAGTAGAGTAACGTTTCATATTACGATTTTCCCATTCTGGCCGCAATCATGGTATAAGTTTTTCAACGCTCGGAGAATGTGATCGACGATCGCGCGGTTCTGGCACGTCTTGGTGGATCGGCGGCGGCCTTGAGCCCTACTGCGGGAACCGATTGGCGTGGGCGGCACCAATCTGACGTTAACGATCACATGCGCCAGCCTGGGCGGCCTAGCTAACAAAGCTACTACACTATCCATAAGTCCTCTATAAAATGGCCGAGACTAAGCTAACCGGATGTCTTATGGCCTAGGGCTTTAACCGTTTGCAACCCCATCGGACTCGGGCAATTTTCCTTGATGGGTCGCCTTTCGCCTGGCAGGCTTGTGAGGAGGGAGCGCGGAGAGCGCAGTAGAGAGCGCACATCCCGCTAGCTTTTGGTAACGTATGCTTCAAGCGACTAAAGATCAGCCAGCTATTCAGCGCGATCCAGAAATCGGATTGCCGGACGAAACTTTCGAGCATTTCGTCAGTTTCATTCGCCGGCAATTTCCTATCATTGTCTTTGTTACGCTTCTTGGCATCGCGCTCGGCGTTGTTTATTTGATCACCACGCCGTCGAGCTACACCGCTCAGGCGCAGCTGATGATCGACAGTCGTAAGGTTAATCTGTTTCAACAGCAGTCGATCTTGGGCGATATTCCGATTGATTCCGCGTCGGTTGAAAGTCAGATCGAAGTCTTAAAATCGGAAAACGTTGCGCTAACGGTTATCAAGGGCCTCGACCTTGCGCAGGATCCCGAATTCATCGGATCGAGCGGCGGATTGATTGGAACCATTGTTGGCTTCATTTTGAATCCATTTGGATCTAGCGAACCCACATCAGAATTTAAGCTCGCGCGGGAAGCTATGCATGAGTTTCAGGATCGACTGACAGTAAGGCGCATCGGGTTAAGTTATGTGATCGAGATTGCGTTTCGGTCGCTCCAACCCGAGCGCGCCGCGCAAATCGCTAACGCGATTGCAGACGCGTACATTGTTGATCAGCTGGAGGCCAAATACCAGGCCACACGGCGGGCGAGCGTTTGGTTGCAGGACCGCATCCGGGAATTGCGCGATCAAGCGTCGGTGGCTGAACGGGCGGTCGTCGAATTCAAGACCAAAAATAATATTGTCACGACGGGCGGGCCTGGAACTACCGGCAGGCTGCTGGGCGAACAGCAGGTGGGCGAGCTCAGTAGCCAGATTGTAATCGCCCGGGCCCAGTCCGCTGAGGCGCGCGCTCGGCTTGACCGGATCGAAACCGTTCTTCGCGCCGATTCGCCCGACGCAACGGTGAATGCGACCGTCGCCGATACCTTGAAAAACGAGGTGATCACAAAACTACGCTCGCAATATCTTGAGTTGGCGAATCGGCAAGCCGACTGGTCTGCTCGCTATGGCGTCAATCACTTGGCGGCCGTCAACCTTCGCAATCAAATGGGCGAAATTCGCAAATCCATTCTTAATGAATTGCAGAGAATCGCGGAAAGCTACAAGAGCGATTACCAAATTGCCAAGCAGCGTGAAGAGGGGATTGAGAAAGAGCTTGCTGACGCGATATCGCGGTCCCAGGACACCAATCAGGCGCAGGTGACCCTGCATGAGCTCGAAAGCAACTCGCAGACCTATCGAGCGCTGTATGACAATTTTCTGCAACGCTACATGGAATCGGTTCAACAGCAGTCGTTCCCAATTTCCGAGGCGCGGGTGATTTCTCCGGCATCCCGGCCACTGCGGAAGAGCCATCCCAAAACCCTTATTGTTTTTGCCGTTAGCGGACTCGGCGCGATGATCCTTGGATTGGGAATTGGGATGTTGCGGGACCTGTCCGATCGCGTTTTCCGCACCAGCGGGCAAATCGAGAGCTTGTTGCAGACGAGTTGCATCGCAATGGTGCCCCGATTGGAAGCCGATGGCCAAAAAGCAAAGTCGCGTCGCGCAGAGGGCAGCTCGGTTATCGCCGCCCTAAAGACAATCACGGCCGGATGGTTGCATAATCCGAATAGAACCCCTGCCGATTCAAGAAGCATCCCGCGCCGGAAAGGGCTATTTTGGACTATCGTTGACGCGCCATTTTCGCGCTACGCCGAGGCAATCCGCGCCATCAAGCTCGCGGTGGATCTGAATGGCGTGGTCAAATCCAACAAGGTCATTGGCATTACTTCATCGCTTCCCAACGAGGGAAAGTCGACACTCGCAATGGCGCTCGCCCAACTGATGTCGCAGGGGGGCCGTCCGGTCATTCTGGTCGACGGCGATATGCGTAATCCCTCGCTTTCGCGCGAGCTTATCCCGGGCGCGAAAGCCGGAATTTTTGAAGTCATCGCGGGAAAAATTGATCTTGAGGAAGTCCTTTGGAAAGATAAGACCACAAACATGACATTTTTGCCGGCGGTCGTTAAGTCGCGCGTGGCGAACACCAGTGAAATTCTTGCTTCCGACGCGACCAAAAAGTTATTTGACAAGCTACGGCAAAGCTACGACTACATCATTGTTGATCTTTCACCGTTGGCGCCGGTTGTGGACGTCCGCACGACAACTCACCTTGTAGATTCTTACATTTTCGTCATCGAATGGGGGCGCACCAAGATTGATGTGGTGGAGCACGCTTTGGGTGGGGCGCCGGGAGTATATGAAAACCTGCTTGGCGCTGTGCTCAATAAGGTCGACATGAAAAGTCTCGGCAGATATGTAGGTTATCAACAAAGTTATTATTATAATACGCATTACGCGCGATATGGCTATACGGAGTGAGTGGCGTGCTCGCCGGTCGTCCGGCCGGGCGTAATGTCGTGCTGCGACGCATTTTTACCGCGGCTTTTGGATGCACAGCGGTCATATGGGGATTGACGACCTTGCCGATCTTTTGGCGGCAGTCGACATTGGAGCGAACGGCACAAGAGATTATCAACGGCGAGCCGTTCAAAGTCGAAGTCTTAGCAGGCGATTTACCCTTGATAGAAACGATCGAGAAAACTACATTTTGCCGTCCGGCGGCGCTGCGGAGTGCGGCAATTATTCGGATTCGGATTGCAGAGGAGGGCCGGTCGGAAGGAGTCAAGGAAAAATCCGACGCGCAAATGAATGCGGCGACGGACTCAGTCCGCGAATCACTCTCCTGCTCCCCGGCAGATCCGTTCCTGTGGCTTGCGCTGTATTGGCTGGATAGCACGCAACACGGGTTGAGGCCGGAAGATCTGAAATACTTGGAACTTTCATATCAGCTGGGACCGAACGAGGGTTGGATCGCGCTGAAGCGCAATAGCGCAGCCTTTGGTATTTTTCAGCAACTACCTTCCAACCTCGCCGAACTTGCGATTAATGAATTTGTTGGGCTTCTTAAAGCAGGATTCTACGAGCAGGCTGCGGAAATTTTCACTGGCCCCGCCTGGCCAGAGCGCGGGCTGATTTTACCGCATCTGGCAAGTATTGCTAAGCTGGACAGACAGCGGTTTTGGGAAGCGCTTTACCGGCGTGGCTATGATGTGAACGTGCCAGGTGTGGCGCGCCGAGAGTCGCCTCCGTGGCAATGATCCATCCATGAACTGCGGTATCCCTCCGCCGTCGTCTTACCGTCTTGCCCTGAGGGGGGAGTGGATGAAGACACAGGCGTATGACTGACCCTACGCCTATGCCCTATGCTGAAGGTCTCTCGGCTTGAGGTAATCTCGACGGGCGCGCGGCGCCGTGGGACGTTGGAAGAGAAGCAGCGGATCGTGGCGGAAAGCTATGGTGTGCCGCGACAGGTGTCAGCGACGGCGCGGCGGAATGGTCTGTCTGCGAGCCAGCGATTCACGCACCGTCTTCGACCTCAACAAGACGCCCTTCTCCGCCATCCTCATCATGCGCCGTTGCATCGCCGGCCGCCGCTCAGCCCACGGGCTTGGCGCCCCCCAGGTGCTGCGGTCTTCCCGCCCGCCGCCGCAGCCAAATTATTACTACCCCCACAACGGCAGGCCAAAGTTACAAGGGAGCCTGTGACGGCGTGCCAGCATTTACCTGTGCTTGTGGAAGCAGTGTCGTCGTCTGCGAATGCGCCGATAGCGTTGAGGTGTCCCAGCCGGTCAACGGTGATTGAGATTGCGATCGGCGTTCGGATTCCACCCGAGACCGATGCGGTGAGCTGGCGGCGACATGATTACAGTTCCGGCCGGGTGTGCGGGTGCTGGTCGCCATTGCCCCTGTTGACTTCCGCAAAGGTGCCATGATGACCTTAGCGACGCCGAGTGGGCGCTGGTTGAGCCGATGATTCCACCCGGCCAAGCATGGCGGCCGGCCGCGCGAGTGAATGTCCGCGAGGTGCTGAACGCGATCTGCTATCTCGAATTATGCAGCGCAGGTTGGCGGATGTGGCGCAAATCACTGATTTAGCGTAGGATTTGGTTGTTGACTCCAATCCGCGCCATTTCCGTGAGGCCATACCCGCCATGACCGATTCTATGCTGCCGCTGCCTGGTCTGTCACCTGTTGGTGGCAAGACTGTTGTGGCTAAATTCGACGGTGGACTGCTGTCGTCGGACGCCGGCATTTTGGTTTTGCGCGAGGTCGAGCAACGCCGCCCTCAACGATGAGCAGCGTATTAATTCCAAGAACTGGGCGGCGGCTTCGGATTCTTTGCCATTCTGCGGTGCGAAACTCATCTGACTTGCAAAACACCCACAACGCGGCAAGGTGTGAGGGATTGTGCGGAATGATGACAGAGGCATTAGTTCTCGGGCAAACCGGGCAGGGCTGGCCGTGGGTTTACAGCAATCTATTGAGC
>Ga0187879_10002690_pt1 | contig 12007 bp, 10 predicted proteins | sample June2016WEW_19_1_FD_132423 | JGI IMG/M metagenome (GOLD analysis project Ga0187879, IMG submission 132423) | Peatland microbial communities from SPRUCE experiment site at the Marcell Experimental Forest, Minnesota, USA - June2016WEW_19_10 | ecosystem: Environmental > Terrestrial > Soil >... | reverse complement strand
GGAAAACTACCACAAGTCCGAGATTCAAGTGAAGCGGATGGGCCATTTCCTGGGCAAGGGTCTTCTCACCACTGAGGGGGAGGCCTGGCGCACGCAACGGCGCCTCATCCAGACGGGTTTTGAGCGAAAGCAACTCGAAGTTCTGTCCTCAATCATGCAGGACTCCCTCGCCGACTCCCTGCGGGACTTCGACAGACAAGCCCGTATCGGACCTGTCGATATCTACCCCCTCATGATGAAGATTACCTTCGGAATGGTAGGCAGATCACTGTTTGGCGCCCGCTTGAAAGAGGAAGACGTCGACCGCATCAGCCTGGCCATCTCGACCGTCCAGGAATTTATGGTGCGCCAAACCATTCAGCCCTACCTGAATCCCTGGTTTGCCGTCTCGGGCGAGCTGCGCAGACATGAGGAAATGCGAACCCGCGCCTTCGGCATTCTGCTCGACTACATCCAGCGCCGCCGCCAGGAGGCCCCCGGCCATGATCTACTGCAGATCTTGATGGATGCTCGCTACAGCGACGGCGAAGGCATGAGCGATGAGTTGGTCCTCAGCGAGAGCATGCAACTGCTGGTCGCCGGCCATGAAACGTCGTCGAACGCGTTATCGTGGCTTCTCTACCTGCTAAGCTCGCGTCCGGATTGTATCGACAGGGTACGGCAGGAGTTCGATTCTGTGCTTGGCGAAAGGCCTCTGACTTACTCCGACGTTCCGAAGTTCGAGTTTACAACTCAGGTGATATTGGAGGCGCTGCGCCTTTATCCGCCGTTTTGGATGGTCGACCGAACGGCTCTTGCAGACGACCGTGCAGGGGATCTCGCTATACCCCGGGGGGCGACGGTCATTGTGTTCATTTACGGCGCGCACCATTCGCCGCAGTACTGGGAGAACCCCGAGAGTTTCGACCAGGAACGCTTCTCCAAAGTGAGGGAGAAGCTCCACACGCCCTTCACTCATTTGCCCTTCGGGGCTGGGCCGCGGGGCTGTATCGGCGGCAACTATGCCATGCTGCAGATCCTCATGATTCTGAGTGTTCTGCTCAGAAAATACGATTTCCGTCTGGTCCCGGGCCAGACAATTGAAGCACGCCCGATGGTGATCTTGCGACCGGAGCACGGAATCCGCATGACCTTCACCGAGGCAATCCCACGCGGCGTCGGCAGACGGTTCGACTGTTGACCCTGATCAAGCCTTGGCGCTAACGCACTACTAGCGGTGTCCCAGAAGTAGTTTGGTTGTTCCCGGGAGTCCTCAGTGTCCGATGTCTCCTCGGTGACAGTCAAGACAAAGTCCGCAGTCCTTGCATAGAGGCATGTCCGGATCGGGAGGCATTTTCGGTAATAGATTGGTGTGATTTGCCCCGTGCGGCCGATGGCAGGAAAGACAAGCAATAGGTGGGGCTTTCGGACCCAGCGCTGTGTTAGGCCCGGAAACAGGGTGACCTTCGACAGGGTGGTTTGCAGTCAGGGTTGCGTTCAAGTTCAGATACATCCATCCTTGCATTTGGTTGAATGTCAGCGTGATACCCCAAGGCAGCATTACAGTTTTCTTCCGCGCATTGACCTTCAAACGCGCACGCGCGTGGCATCCGAGGCAGGTGTCTTGATGGGAAACCCAGGTATGAGCCGGGAAGTCGCTGGCGTGCGGTGAGTGGCAGACGACGCAATCGCCGAGCTTGTAGGGGCGATGCAGTACTTTGTCCTGGGCGATGGAGTGGCAAGCGAGACAGAGTTGGGTGACGGGGGATACCAGATTGACGTGTGTAACTCCTTTTTCATTCTTGATCTCGTGACATGTCGTGCATCCCATGGACATGGCGCTGTGCACGTACTTCCCCTTGCTGATGTCAGCATGGCATTCCGAACACGTCGCCGCATCAGTGTCGGCCGGGAGGGTAACCGGGTGTGCACCGCCGCTAGACCAGACGTCCACTTGCGCAAGGGCTTCCAAGGGCCAACATACAAAAGCGATCACCGTCAGGTAGACACACCAACCACCCCTATAGCGCATAGAGATGACCTCTGAAGCTTGTGTGTGAGCTGGGATTTCCTTTTTGGATTCCCAAGCGAGCTGGCATTCTACACCCAGTTGCCGCCTTTCGCGGTCAAAAGTGGAAAATCAGATCGCTCGCCACTGTAAGCTGAGTATGCCGTCGGCCGCTGTCGTAAGCCTTCTGGTCCCAGGCGCGCTCGAAACGCAATTCCGGACGCAGCTGAACCGTTGTGCCGATCCAATGACACCACATGATCGTGTTCTCTGAGTATTTGGTCGCATAGCCCGTACGTTGACCTTTTTTATCGTCGAGAAAGTCGCTGCGAAACGACAGGAAGTCATGCGGTGAGAGTTCCTTCTGCAGGAAATTGACCATGGCATATTCGGGAGCGGTGCAACGCTGTTCCCCGGTCAGGCAGTACGCGGCATTCGCGCCTGTTTCCGGCTGAATCTTGCCCCCCAGAGCAGGCACGTCGCGCTCATACATATACCAGGACTCGGTTGCCATATGCACCGTCTTCGAGAACTTGTGATACCAGGTGGCGTCATACTGCTGCAGATTGTTGTAGGCGTACTTGCCGTCATTGATTCCGTTGGCGCAGATGTAAAAATTGTCGTTTACAGAAGTGGTCGTATAGCTCAGGCAGGCCGTACCGGAAGGCTTCGCATCCGGCGTCCACGGGGCAACGTCGTGGCCGGCGGTAATGCCTAGTTGCACCAGCCACTGGTCGTTCAGCTTTACCGTTGCCATCAATCCTGTGTCGGTAAACGGGTCAATCGCATACAGCAGCGAGTGGCTGAAGATGTAGTTGTTGGGCGCCAATTGGGCCTCGATCCCAGGCACGGAGATGAAGCGACCTACCCTCAGATTCATGCCCTGCGCAACTTGCGGAATGTAAACATCGACATATTCAAGGGTAGGATCAAAGCCGTATTGACGATGATCGTTCAGCAATTGGCTGCTCAGGTAGCCCTTCGCGATGGTAAAGCGATAATCCGTGCCGTAAAGGGCCGTAAGGTGGTAGCCCCAGTCGATATGATCGCGTTGCACCGAATCTGGCAGCCGCTCGGCGTAGAGAACAAATTGGTTCATCTCAAAGCGATTCGAGTAGACATCGTTCGCCTCTGGCGCATTGCGATCTGCGGAGGTGCTGAAGTTTAGCGTCGGATCGATCCATCCATAGAGCTTCGTCCGGCTTCTAGCCTGGTTGATGGCAGTCATCAGCGGATAGCTGTTCGTGTCCGGCTCCCCAATCACCGGCGAACCGCCATACGACCAATCCGCATTGGGGAATGGCGGCGAATCCAGTGGCGACGGAAGCCCGCGTCGCGCTGGGGCTGGCGAGGAAGCAGTTGTCCCCCACCAGTCCTGGCGATAAAACTCCGCCCAGCGGGCAAAGAAGCTCTTCGACTCGGCGATGCCCGGCTTCGGCGCGTCAGGTGACGGATGGTTCTCTCTATCCGCCTGTTGCCCCGGAGAGAGTGCACACGATAAGAACACGACGCATACCATTAGGGGGAAGAAGTATTGACAGCGGCGTGAATTATTCCTCGGGCGCATTGAAATGGCGTGCCACCCAAGTCTACAAGCCCCGCTCCAATACTTGCTCGCGCGTGCGGAAGTAAGTGGGTGTCTGTTTCTCCCCGGCGTCGATCATGACCTGACCGATCTTTTGTACCAAGTGGCACCACGCCCTGTGCTAGTTGACACGGACCTCTCCCTTGCATACAGTCTGTGGGTTCAAGAGCAACGACAAGGACAATAAGCATGAAACGGATTGCAGCTTATCGCGCACCGTATCCGGGAACACAGCCGAATCATCTGCATCCGCCGTATGTGTCTTCGATCAAGCGCGCACCCACGAAACCGCAGGTACGGATTCCCTACACCTTGTCCGAGGTCACGGGGCCATCATTTGGAGCCGAAATCGTCGCGCCCAAGGCTAGCGATTTGACAATCGGGCACCATGGAGAACCGCTCGGCGAGCGGATCATTGTGAGCGGTCGCGTGCTCGACGAAAACAGCCGTCCCCTGGCGAACACGCTGGTTGAAATCTGGCAGGCGAATGCGGCGGGCCGCTACCGGCACGAAGTCGATCAGCATAAGGCGCCGCTGGATCCGAACTTCACCGGGTGCGGACAAGCTGTCACCGACGCTGAGGGCCGATATCGCTTCGTCACCATTCGTCCGGGCGAGTATCCGTGGCGCAATCACTACAATGCCTGGCGGCCGGCGCACATTCATTTTTCTCTTTTCGGTCCGGCATTTGCCACGCGCCTGGTGACGCAGATGTACTTTCCTGGCGATCCGCTGATTCCGTTTGATCCGATCTTCAACTGTACAGCGGATGAGAAAGCCCGCAACCGGCTGATCTCCCTGTTCGACTGGGAAAGCACCATGCCGGAACACGCGCTAGGGTACAGATTCGATCTCATCTTGCGGGGACGCGAAGCCACGCCGATGGAGGACTAAATGAGCTTGCAGGCAACCACCTCGCAGACGGTCGGGCCGTATTTCAAGATTGGCCTCCAGTGGCTGAACCGTGACAACCTGGTTGGCGAAGGTGTCTCCGGCGAGCGCGTCACTATTCAAGGGCGAGTTTTCGACGGCGACGGAACTCCGGTGCCGGATGCGATTCTGGAAATCTGGCAGGCCAACGCGCACGGGAAATATGACCATCCAGAAGACACGCAGAACAAGCCGCTGGAGCCTGGTTTCAAAGGATACGGGCGTGTGCCGGTGAGCGCAGAGGGAGTGTTTCGTTTTGCCACGATCAAGCCGGGGCCGGTGCCTGACCCGAACGGAAAGGAGCAGGCTCCGCATCTGGTCGTCTCGGTGTTCATGCGCGGAGTGCTGCGGCGACTGGTCACGCGAATTTATTTCCCCGATGAACCGCGCAATGCCGCTGACTTTATTCTCAATCTGGTGGAACCGGCGCGGCGACCGACTTTAATCGCGAAGAAGACCGCTGGCGGTCCCGGGACGTTGGAATGGAATGTTGTTTTGCAAGGACCGAACGAAACGGTATTCTTCGACTTGGGATTGTGACCCACCTGAATGGCCTTGCTAGATCCACTGTTCGGCTCAGCGGCAATGGACGAAGTCTTCTCGGACGCCGCACGTCTCCAGGGCATGCTGGACTTCGAGGCCGCGCTGGCGCGAGCTGAGGCCCGCTATGGTGTGATCCCCGCTGCCGCGGCTCCCGCGATCGCTTCGAAGTGCAGGGCGGAGCTGATCGACGCCAACGCACTCTCCACTGCGACCGCCGTTTCGCTCAATCCCGCGATTCCGCTGGTCAAGCAACTCACAGCGCTGGTCGCGAAAGACGATGCTGAGGCTGCGCGGTTCGTTCACTGGGGCGCAACCAGCCAAGACGCGAACGATACCGGCCTGGTTCTGCAGATCCGGCAAGCTCTCGACATACTTGAAGCTGATCTGGCTGCCCTTTGCAGGGGCCTGGCCGAACTGGCCCAGAAACACCGTTGCACGCCAATCGCCGGTCGCACGCTCATGCAGCATGCTCTGCCTACGACTTTTGGTGTCAAGGTCGCCGGTTGGCTGGACGCCATGAACCGCCACCGCGAGCGCTTCGCGGAAACCCGGGCTCGGGTGCTGGTCTTGCAGTTTGGCGGCGCGGTTGGAACGCTGGCGGCTCTACGAGAAAAAGGATTGCAGGTGGCCGAAGCGTTGGCGGCAGAACTCCATCTCGGGCTACCCACCGTGCCCTGGCATACTCAGCGCGACCGGGTTGCGGAAGCGGCAACCACACTAGGCCTCTGCACCGGCACCTTAGGCAAGATTGCCCGCGATATTTCTCTGCACATGCAAACCGAGATCGGGGAAGTTTTCGAACCCGCGGGCGAGGGCCGCGGCGTTTCCTCGACGATGCCGCACAAGCGCAACCCCGTCAGTGCCGCAATAGTGTTGGCGGCAGCGACGCGGGTTCCCGGCCTCGTCAGCACCATGCTGAGCGCCATGGTACAGGAAGATGAGCGCGGCCTTGGCAATTGGCACGCAGAATGGGAGACGCTCCCGGAAATCTTCCGTCTGACTGCCGGAGCGCTCCATCAAATGGTGACGAGTGTTCCTCATCTCGAAATCGACGCGGCGCGCATGAGGCGCAATCTCGACGCGACGCACGGTCTGATTTTTGCCGAAGCCGTCACCATGGCCATGGGAAAACATATCGGCAAATCCGCCGCTCATGCATTGGTGGAGGCGGCGAGCCGGCAGGCGCGCGAGTCGGGTAAGCATCTCCACGAAGTGCTGACTCAAAACCAAACCGTAACCGAGCGTCTTACTGCAGCGGAGTTGAATAGCCTTTTCGCTCCGGAGAACTACCTGGGCCTCGCCGAAGAACTGGTGGACCGTGTCATCGATGCCAGCCGCAAGCAATGACAGTGATAGTCATCGCTGGAAGGGCAAGCCATGCCGTTTGTCAATGTTGGAGAACTGAAGACGCATTACGCGCTCACGGGTGACAAGGAGCCCGTGCTGGTGTTTTCCAATTCTCTTGGCACCGATTTCTCCATGTGGGATCCGCAGATGGCGGAACTGCAACGGCGTTTCCGCATCCTGCGTTACGACACTCGTGGGCACGGACAGTCTTCGGTAACACCAGGCGATTACACAATCGAGCAACTGGGCCGCGACGCGCTCGGCCTGCTGGATTCGCTTCACCTCGAATGCGTGCATTTTTGCGGGCTCTCGATGGGCGGCATGATCGGCATGTGGCTGGGAGTTCATGCGCCCAACAGGCTTCATCGTCTGGTGCTCTCGAACACTGCGGCACGGATCGGCACAAAAGAGATGTGGAACGCGCGCATCGCAACCGCACGCAAGGGTGGAATGAAGCCCGTTGCTGCCGCGGTCATCGAGCGCTGGTTTACGCCCGGGTTTCGCGCATCGTTCGCGGAAACGGTTGCCCGGGCACAGCGAATGATCGAGAACTCGCCGCCAGAGGGTTATGCCGCCTGTTGTGCCGCAATCCGCGATATGGATCAGCGCGAAGCGGTTGCGCAGATCAAGGCCCCAACGCTAGTGATCTACGGCGGACGCGACCCGGTCACACCCGGCTCCGACGCTCAGTTCCTCACCGACCGAATCCGGGGAGCTGTAAAGGTTGAACTCGCCGCCGCTCACCTCTCGAACGTCGAGCAGGCCGACGCGTTCACGGAGGCTGTGAGCAACTTCCTTGCTAGGTAAGGCGATGGACTATTTATGACGCCAATGAATGACACCAAGCGCTACAAGCAAGGCATGAAAATCCGGCGTGCTGTCCTCGGCGATGAGCACGTGGACCGGGCCGCCGCCACCACAACAGACTTCAACCGCGATTTCCAGGACTTCATTACTCGCAACGCCTGGGGCGAGATATGGGCGCGCCCCGGCCTTCCCCGCCATACTCGCAGCCTGCTGACACTGGCGATGATGGTCGCCTTGAATCGTGGTGACGAATTCCGCTTGCATGTAAAAGGCGCCTTTAACAATGGCGTCACCCGCGACCAGATCAAAGAGGTCCTGCTGCAATCCGCCATCTATTGCGGCGTGCCGGCGGCGAACTCCGCCTTTCACATCGCAGCCGACGTTTTCAAAGAGATGGACGACAAAACCAAGACAAGCTCCAAGAAGAGGAAACGGTCATGACTGAAGTACAGCTTCTTATCGGTGATCGTGACGCCGCCGCGACAGGTGCGGCAACGTTTGTCCGGCAAAACCCGATTTCGGGCGAAATCGCCACACGCGCAGCCGCCGCCGGCGCCGACGATGCGATCGCAGCCGCTGAGGCGGCCGCTGAGGCCTTCCCTGCCTGGTCTGCTCTCGGCCCTCACGAACGGCGCAGGAAGCTCTTGCGCGCCGCTGACTTGCTCGAAGCCCGCACGCCCGATTTTATCTCCGTCATGATGGACGAGATCGGCGCCACGGCCGGATGGGCGGGTTTCAACGTTCACCTCGCGGCCCAGATGCTGCGTGAAGCGGCATCGATGACCACCCAAGTTTCAGGCGAGGTCATTCCCTCCGAGATTCCGGGGAGCCTCGCGTTCTCCATCCGGCAACCGGTGGGCGTTGTCCTCGGAATCGCCCCCTGGAACGCTCCCGTCATTCTCGGAGTACGCGCGATCGCCATGCCACTCGCGTGCGGCAACACTGTGGTGCTGAAAGCGTCGGAGGTCTGTCCCGCCACGCATCGCCTGATTGGAACGGTCCTCCGCGAAGCTGGGATGGATCACGGAGTCGTCAACGTCTTGACTCACGATGCTGCCAGCGCGTCGACCATTGTTGAAACCCTTATCGCTCATCGCGCCGTGCGTCGCGTGAACTTCACCGGCTCCACGCGTGTGGGAAAGATTCTTGCCGTTACTGCGGCGAAACATCTGAAACCGATTCTCCTCGAGCTGGGAGGCAAAGCTCCGCTCATCATTCTTGACGATGCCGACCTCGATGCTGCCGTGGATGCCGCTGCCTTCGGCGCATTCATGAACCAGGGCCAGATCTGCATGTCCACGGAACGCATCATTATTGATGAAAAAGTGGCGGACGCCTTCGCGCAGAAATTCGTGGCCAAGGTGAAGGCTCTCCCTTGCGGCGATCCGCGAAAAGGTGACGTTGTCCTCGGCGCTGTCGTCGGCATGCCCACGATAGATCGAGTACGCGCGCTTGTGAAAGATGCGGTGTCTCGCGGCGCAACAGTTCTTCTGAGCGGTGACCCGCAAGGCACGATCATGCCAGCCGTGATCGTCGACCACGTCACTCCCGAAATGCAGATTTTCCGCGAAGAGTCCTTTGGACCCTCGGTTTCCATCACCCGCTTCAAAACCTTGGAAGAAGCGATCACACTGGCAAACGACACAGAGTACGGACTCTCGTCCGCGGTCTTCGGCCGCGACATTGCCCGCGCCGTGGAAGTCGCCAAGCGGATCGACTCTGGAATGTGCCACGTGAACGGACCGACTGTGCACGACGAGGCGCAGATGCCTTTCGGCGGTGTGAAGGCCAGCGGCTACGGCCGTTTTGGAGGAAAGGCGGCAGTTAATGAATTCACCGAGCTGCGCTGGATCACAATCCAGACAACACCTCGGCATTATCCTTTCTAGAGCCGTTTCATGCCGATTTCGCAACGAACCCAAGTCGGGATTGTTGGCGCGGGGCCAGCCGGTCTCGTGCTGTCTCACCTCTTGCATCTGCAGGGGATCGACTCCGTCATAGTCGAGAATCGCAGCCGTCGATATGTGGAGGAACGCGTCCGCGCCGGCGTGCTGGAGCAAGGAACAGTCGACCTGCTCACGGAAATGGGCGTTGGCGAGCGGATGAAAGCCGAAGGCTTGGTCCACCACGGGATCGAGTTACGCTTCGGAGGGCGCGGTCACCGCATCGATTTTCACGATCTCACCGGTGGAAAAGGAATCACGATTTACGCTCAGCACGAGGTTGTCAAAGATTTGACCAATGCCCGTATCGCGGCTGGTGGCCAACTCTTTTTTGAGGTTGAAGACGTTAGCGTGCATGATTTCGATGGGTCCGAGCCGAAGATCCGATACCAGAAAGATGGAAACGCCTGCGAATTAATTTGCGACTTCATTGCCGGCTGCGACGGCTTTCATGGCATCTGCCGGCCCAGCATTCCGTCAGGAGTGCTCACCGAGTATGTGCGGGAGTATCCCTTCGGATGGCTTGGCATCCTCGCCCAAGCGCCTCCTTCCTCGGATGAGCTGATTTACACCTACCATGATCGCGGTTTTGCTCTGCTCAGCATGCGGACGCCACACATCAGCCGCTTATACCTGCAATGCAAGCCAGATGAAAACATTGATCTCTGGAGTGATGACAGAATCTGGCAGGAACTTCAGATCCGCCTCGCTTCGAACGGATGGATACTCACGGAAGGGCAGATTCTCCAAAAGAGCGTGACGGGCATGCGCAGTTTCGTGGTCGAGCCCATGCAATACGGCAGGCTCTTCTTAGCGGGAGACTCGGCGCACATTGTTCCGCCAACCGGAGCCAAGGGATTGAACCTCGCGGTCGCCGATGTTCGGATACTTGCGCGGGCGCTCAAGCAGTTTTATGACACTGGACGTCGGGACCTGCTCGATACCTATTCTCAGGTGTGCTTGCGGCGCGTCTGGAAAGTACAAAGATTCTCGTGGTGGATGACGTCCATGCTCCATCGCTTCCCGGATGAGAATCCCTTCGACCGCCGACGCCAACTCGCCGAACTTGACTATGTGACCAGTTCTCGAGCCGCAGCCCAAGCGCTCGCGGAAAACTACGTTGGCCTTCCGATGGAATGAGGCCTGCTAGTTGCTCGGCTACACGCGCGCGGCGCGCTCGGTTACCATCGACCGGACCGCATTGGTGATTTTGTCTTCGTTTGGCAGGAGGTAGCTTTCGAGCGGCTCGCTGTAGGGGACTGGGGCGTCGAGAGCGGTCACCAGGACTATCGGCGCGCGTAAATGCTCAAAACCCTTTTCCGCCACCTCGGCGGCGATCACCGCGGCAGCCGACGAATGGCGCGGAGCCTGATCGACCAGCATGAGCCTGCCTGTCTTCTTCACTGACTTGATGATGGTGTCCACATCGAGAGGCGCCAGGGTTCGCGGATCGATCACTTCAGCGCTGATCCCTTCGCGCGCCAGTTGCTCGGCCGCAGCCAGCGATTTCTTGACCATCCACCCTGTGGCAACAATCGTAACGTCGCTGCCGGCGCGCTTGATGTCCGCGACACCGAAGGGCACGACGTACTCGCCCTCGGGCACGTCGCCGGTGTCGAGCGTCAGCATGTAGTGGTGGAGATACACGACAGGGTTGTTGTCGCGAATGGCCGCCGCCATGAGTCCCTTGGCATCGGCTGGCGTGGACGGAAGCGCCACTTTCAGCCCCGGAATTCCCATCATCGTGTGATAGAGGCAATTGGAGTGCTGCCCACCCCACCCGGCGGCGAATCCGTAGCCCGCCTTCAGCACCAGCGGAACCTTCACCTGCCCTCCGGACATGTATCGCAGGCGGGGAGCCTCGTTGAGCACCTGGTCCATGGCCACCAGCATGAACTCGCTCATCCAAAGCTCGACGATGGGACGCAATCCCGTAACGGCGGCGCCCACGGCGATGCCAATCTCGGCAGTTTCGGAAATCGGTGCAATGCGAACCCGGTTCTTGCCGAACGTCTTGAGCATGGGGTCACGGTCGGTCATGGCCATGTTCTGACCGTAAAAAACTACGTCCGCATCTCGCTGCATTTCTTCGACAATGGCGACGGCCATCGCTTCTCCGTACATCATTTCCCTGGGCATTCCGACCTCCTATGCGTAGACGTAGTTGGTGGCCTCTTCGAGCGCGGGTTGTGGGCTGTCGAGTGCAAACTGGACTGCAGCATCCATTTCTGCGCGCGCTCTTTCCTCAATCCGCTGGAGTTCTCCCTCGGCGACGATGCCCTGGCTCAGTAACTGCGCACGGAAGCGCGGAATTGGATCCCTATCCTTGGCCGCCCGGTACTCCGCTTTGTTTCCGTACACTCCGATGGCTTCGTGTTCGGGAAATTGCGTAGGCACGGGAGGCACGGTGATGGCGTTGCCGTGCGCACTGAGCCGGTAAAACTTCGACTCAATAAGACTCGGGCCGCGTCCGACGCGGGCCCGTTCTGCGGCTTTAGCGACTTCGTCGTAGACCAGCAGCGGATCCGTACCATCAACCGTCGAACCTGGGATACTGAACGCGGCCGCCTTCCTGGAAAGCGGCTCACCGGCTTGCGCATTGGCGTCTTCGAGGCTGACGTGGGTGTACGCCTGGTATTCGTTGTTCTCCAGTATGAACACGATGGGCAATTTCCAGACCGCTGCCAGGTTGAGGGTTTCGAAGAACGCTCCTTGTTTGCTCGCTCCGTCTCCGAAGAAGCAGTAGACGATCTGTCCGGTGTTCTTGACCTGAGCCGTCAAAGCGGCGCCGGCCGCATGGGCAATACTTTGACCGACGATGGCCGAAGTGCCGGGGAAGTAGTGTTCGGGATCGGCAAGATGCAT
>Ga0187879_10002689_pt1 | contig 12015 bp, 9 predicted proteins | sample June2016WEW_19_1_FD_132423 | JGI IMG/M metagenome (GOLD analysis project Ga0187879, IMG submission 132423) | Peatland microbial communities from SPRUCE experiment site at the Marcell Experimental Forest, Minnesota, USA - June2016WEW_19_10 | ecosystem: Environmental > Terrestrial > Soil >... | reverse complement strand
CTGCCAGGTGCTGGCGGATCAACGGGTCAGTGCTCTTGCCGCACCGGCGAGCCAGGTCCGACACTTGCCCAATGGTGAATCCCTGACCAGTGCCGCCGATGAGCGCGCGCTCGTAGCTCATGGTGGTGTGAGCGACGGCCCAACCGCCGTCGATCTCCCCCACCACGTTGGCGGCGGGAATGACGACATCCGACAGAAAGACCTCGTTGAAATGGGCGGTCCCCGTGATCTGGCGCAGCGGACGGACCTCGATTCCGGGGGCGTGCATGTCGACAAGGAAATAGGTGATGCCCTTGTGCTTGGGGACTTCCGGGTTCGTCCGAGCGATCAGAATCCCCCAATCACTGTGCTGGGCACCCGATGTCCAGACTTTCTGGCCGTTCACGACGAAGGCTTCCCCGTCGCGCTCGGCACGGGTCTTGAGTGCTGCGAGGTCCGACCCGGCATCCGGCTCTGAGAACAGCTGGCACCACACCTCCTCCCCCTTCAGCATGGGTGGGAGGTAGCGCTGCTTCTGCTCCTCGGACCCGTGCGCGATGAGGGTCGGACCCGCCATGCCGATCCCGACGGAGAACACTCCGACCGAGACGTCGTGCTTGGCCGTCTCCTGATTGAAGATGGCCTGGTGCCAGGCGCTGTCGCCGCGCCCGCCGTACTCGACGGGCCACGTGATGGCGCCCCAACCCCCTTCGGAGAGCGTGTGCTGCCACTCGCGGCACCGGCGTACGTAGTCAGGACGGGAGGGGTTGCGCGACCAATCGTCCAGGCCCGTGCGGACATCAGCGTGCTCCTCGAGCCAGGCCGATGCCGCACGCCGGAACTCGGCGTCCTCCTCCGTGTCGTCAAGATCCATCGCTGCCTCTCCACACAAGACTCGGCCAGAAAGGTGACCATCGCCGCGGTCGGCCGCTCTGCCTCAGACGGAGGCGGATCGCCGAGCGCGAGCTGACGGCTCAGAATGCGGCTCCCAGAGCGAAGTTACAGTCCCTCGTGAGGTGAATCGAGATCCGCGTGGGCCGGCCACGCATGGATCTGACTCCCCCGGGGTGCATACGTTCGTATACTATATTTGAAATTCGGTACCGTATACTCAGCCACTTCGAGCTGATACGGGGGATTGGGTACGCATGACCCTTGGCATGCGCCACACATCGGGGAGTTCTCGGTTCAGGAGGGCAGACACATTGCATCGACTTTGGAATGTGGCCACCCCGTACACCCCTTCCGTAGGCATTGAGACGCGGCCGCGGCATGCCTGACGCCATCACCGACGAGGGAGTTGCTCGCCTCCGGCTGCGGATTGGGATCGCGCGTCCCCACACCAACCCGCCCCACTACCGCAGCCCCAACGAGGACGCGTTCCGGCACGTTGCGGAGGCATACGGCGACGACAACCCCCTCTGGTGCGACCCGTCCTACGGCGCTGGAACCAGATGGGCCGGTCCGATCGCCCCCCCTCACCTGGTCGGTGGGGACACGCTCATCGGGGAGGACGAGGTCACCGCTCTCGAAGGTGAGACGAAAGCATTGATGAAGGGTGACCCGCTCGGAGGCGTCCACGCCTTCTACTCGGGGTCGTTCCGGGAGTGGTGGAACCCGCTGCGCCCCGGAATGCGGGTGACCCGCCGCAACGCCCTGGTGGGCGTGCACGACAAGGTCGGTGACTTCGCCGGTCGCACGGTGCACGAATGGCTGGCCGAGGTGTTCGCCGTGGCGGGCGGACCCGTCCTTTCGGGCCAATACCGACTGATGATCCGTGCCGAGCGGGAGAAGGCGACTGAGCGCAAGAAGAACGATGAGGTCGAGATCCACCCGTACACCGACGACGAGATCGCCGCCATCGGCGAGGCAGTCGCCGGTGAAAGAGCACAGCGGCGCGGCGCGGCGACCCGTTGGTGGGAGGACGTGAACGAGGGTGACGAGCTCCCGCCTTTGGTCAAGGGTCCGATGCGGGTCACCGACATGGTCGTGTGGCACACCGGTATGGGCATGGGGCTCTACGGTGTCGCGGCACTCCGGCTTGGGCACGACCAGTTGCAGCGCATGCCCCGCTTCTTCAAGCCAGACGACCTGAACATTCCCGACGTCCAGCAGCGCGTGCACTGGGACCCCGAATGGGCCCGCCGGGCGGGGAACCCCTCCTGTTACGACTACGGCCGCATGCGCGAGACGTGGCTGATCCACCTGTGCACCGACTGGATGGGTGATGACGCCTGGCTCTGGAAGATGGATTGCCAGTTCCGCAAGTTCAACTACGTAGGCGACACCCATTGGATGCACGGGCGGATCACTCGGAAGTACGTCGCGGAAGGCGGCCGGCCGGCGGTGGATCTCGATGTGTGGGGGGAGAACCAGCGGGGGGAGACGACGACGCCGGGCCATGCGACCGTCCTGCTTCCCTCCCGAGAGTACGGCGAGGTTCGTCTCCCCCTGCCACCGGGAGGGGCGACCACATGCCAAGAAGCACTCGACGCCCTTGCCGAGCGCTTCGCCGCGGAGGAACTGCAGTGAAGCCGTACCCCGACATGCCCCCCGGACTCACCCGTGAGCACGACGGCGCGGTTCTGCGGGTGCGCTTCAACCGCCCGGGGCGCCGCAACAGCCTCACCGACCCCATCGTCTACGCGCTGACCGACACCCTAGATGCCGCCGCCAGCGACGAGTCTGTGAGAGTGATCCATCTCGAAGGTGAGGGGGAGCACTTCTGCTCGGGCTTCGATCTGGCGGAGAGGACACCCGGTCCCGAACGTCCCCGCGTGGGCTCGGTGCACCGGCGCATGAACGGGCACGTCAACCGCCTCATCCCGGCGATGCTCACCTGCCAGACACCCATCGTCTGCACCGCCCGCGGCTGGGTCATCGGCCTGGGACTCGACATCCTCCTCGCCACGGACTTTGCCGTGGTGGCGGACGACGCCCGGCTCTGGGCTCCCTTCACCACCTTCGCGTTCACACCCGACAGTGGCGCCACCTGGCTCATCCCCCGCCTCGCGGGGGTGGCCCGGGCTCGCGAGATGCTCATGTTGGGGGAGAAGGTCTCGGGAGCGGACGCCGCCTCGTGGGGGCTGGTCCACCGTGCCGTGCCGACCGGCGACCTCGACACCGTCTCAAAGGAGCTCGTCGATCGCCTGGCCGCCGCACCGACGGTCGCCGTCGGGCTCACCAAGCTGTTGCTGCACCGCGCGCTCACCGCTGACCTCAACAGCCACCTGGCCGATGAAGCATGGGCGATGGAGGTCTCCAGCCGCTCGGAGGACTTCCGGGAGTACGGGCAGGCGAACAAGGAGAAACGCGCGCCCCGCTTCACGGGGCGATAGCCCACCACCGCACCGAGCGCACCCAAAAACCGTGCGGGTCCGTTCGGATATAATATTCAAGATGGAGTTCGCTGGGGCGGAGTCGGGAGCGGTAGCCGCAGCAGGACGACCGCTCGAAGGTGTCCGCGTGCTGGCCATCGAGCAGATGCAGGCACTGCCCTACGCCACCCAACTGTTGGCACGTCTGGGCGCCGACGTCGTCAAGATTGAGCCGCTGACCGGCGAGCTTGGTCGGGCGTCGCTTCCGGCGATGTCCGACCCTGAAGGTCGTGCCGTCGGGGCCACCTTCCTGCGCAACAACTTGAACAAGCGAAGCATGTGCATCGACCTGAAACAGCCCGATGGACGTCAACTCGTGCTCGACCTGGCCCCGCGCTTCGACATCTTTGCCGAAAATTTCAAGGCGGGCGCGATGGATCGCATGGGACTCGGTTACGACGACATCGTTGCAGTCCATCCCCAGGTCGTCTACGCGTCGGTATCGGGCTTCGGCAATTCCGTGCCGAGCCCCTACCGTGACCGGCCCGCCTTCGCTCCGATCGTCGAGGCCATGTCGGGTGTCTACGAGATGAAGCGCACGGGCGACCTCCCGCCCGTGGTGTCGCCCGTGGGGGCGCTCGGTGACATCGGAGCGGCGCTGTACGCCTCCATCGGCATCCTGGCCGCCCTTCGGGACCGGGACCGGACAGGACGTCCCGGCTACGTCGACGTCGCCATGCTCGACGCGGTCATGGCCATGACCGACATCGTCACCAACTACTGGTCGATGGGCGTCGATGGTGGCGACTCCGGTTCGGTGATCAACCATGGTTTCCGTGCCGCCGACGGCTGGTTCGTCATGCAGGTGGCCCGCGTCCACGTTTTCGGGCGTCTGGCGCACCTCATCGGGCATCCCGAGTGGATCACCGAGGAACGCTTCGCCACTCCATACGGCTGGGTCGAACATCTCGAGGACGTCATCCGCCCGGCCATCGAGCAGTGGGCGGCTGGGCGGAGCCGACGGGAGGTGTGCGAAGCCTTGAGCGAGGCCGGCATTGCCGCCGGCCCCTGCGCCAAGCCCGAAGAGCTGGTTGCCGATGCCCACGTCACCGCTCGTCACATGCTGGTGGGCATCAAGCGCACAGACGGCGTCGACCAACCGGTGCTGGTGCCGGGCAACCCGGCAGTGATCGTCGATCGTGGCGACGGTCGTGACCGACGGATCCCCTGGCTCGGAGAACACACGGACGAGGTCTTGCGCGATGAGCTCGGACTGACCGACGCCGCGATCAAGAGCCTGCGGTCGTCGTCGGTCGTCGGATAGAGGACTGCACTCGACGTGACCTACGACAGACTCGACTCTTCGCCCCGGCCGAGTCGGGCGCGCAGTCGCCCCAGGGCAGCGGCGAATTCGGGGCGCCCCATGGACCACTGCTGCCGTTCGAGCTCCAGGGCGATGGCGTCCGTCGCTCGCAGACAGACAGCGCTGTCATCGAGCGTCTGGCGTGTCAGGGCCAGCAAGGCACGATCGCGTCCTGCTGCGGCCGCCGCAAGCTCGTAGGCCACCTCCAGCAAGTCACCCTCGGGAACGCAGCGCCAGGCCAGCTGGTGGCCGGCCGCCTCCTCGCCGTCCAATGACTCGCCGAACAGAGCCAGGGCGGCGGCGCCCTGCCGGCCGATCCGCTGACGCAGCTGCCACAGATGACCTCCACCGGGGTGCAGGCCGATATCGAGGAATCTGGTCTCGAAACGGGCCGAAGGCGAGCACACGATCACGTCGCATGCCAGGGCCAGGTTCATGCCGGCCCCGAGTGCGGGGCCCTGTACCGCGGCGACGGTCGGCAACCCACACTCCATCACGGCGAGGAATCCGGCGTACATCTCGCCGAGTGGAACCTTGGGTTCGAGGAGGTCGTCGACCGACCCCCCAGCGCAGAACGCCGTACCCGTCGCGGTGATGACCATCGCCCCGATACCGTCGTCGGAGGTCACCTGGTGCACGGCCTCCGCGAGTGCCCGGGTCATGGTGAGCGACAGCGCGTTGCGGTCCGCCGGGTGGTCGAGGGTGACCATGGCGACACTCTCGCGGCGGTCAACTCTCACGTAGCCCGGATCCGGCTGCGGGGCTGCCACTCCCTCAGGCCTCGACATTCTCATAATATATACAACTGTGCCAAGCGAAAATGAAGCCGACCGCGCGTCGGGTGATCGGCAGCCTCGGACGATCCCCGAGGCGTTGGATCAGGCGGCGGATCGCTTCGGCGACGATGAGGCTCTGGTCGACGGGTCGACCCGGCTCTCGTTTCGAGATCTGGCCGAACGCGTCGACCTCGTGGCGCGCGCGCTCGTGGCGAGCGGCATCGAGCGCGGCGACCGAGTGGCCCTGTGGGCACCCAACAGCGCCGCATGGGTGATCACGAGCTTCGCCGTCTACACGATCGGTGCAGTGCTGGTGCCTCTCAACACCCGAAACCGCGGCGAGGAAGCCGGCCATGTCCTGCGCACCTCACGGGCGCGCCTGCTCTTCGCCGTCACCGACCTGCTCGGCTCCGACCTCGTGGCGTTGCTGGCCAACGTGCCCGGACTCGAAGCCCTCGAGGAGATCGTGGTGCTGGACGGACCGCCGCGGCCGGGGTGCACGACACTCACGGAGTTCAATGCCCGGGCCACCGACACGCACGGTCAGGAGGTGGCACGCCGCCGGGCCGCCCTGGCCGAGGACGACGCCTCCGACATCATCTTCACCTCGGGAACGACCGGCAAGCCCAAGGGCGCGGTGCTGGAGCACGGCGCCAGTGTCCGCACCTATCTAGCGTGGTCCGAGCTGGTCGGCCTGCGCAGAGGCGACCGCTACCTCGTGGTCTACCCGTTCTTCCACACGGCCGGGTTGAAGTCGGCCGTGCTGGCCTGCGTCCTGCGTGGTGCCACCATCGTCCCCCACGCCGTGTTCGACGTCGTACCGGTGATGGAGCGCGTGGCGGCAGAGCGGATCACCATGCTGCCAGGGCCTCCGACCGTCTTTCAGTCCATTCTCAATCATCCGGACTTCGCGTCGTTCGACCTGTCCTCGTTGCGTCTCTCGGTGACCGGAGCCGCCACCATCCCGGTGGACGTGATCCGCCGCATGCGCGACGAGCTGCGCTTCGAGACCGTCGTCACCGGATACGGTCTGACGGAGACGACGGGTACGGTCAGCATGTGTCGTCACGACGACGCGCCCGAGGTGATCGCCACCACGGTGGGACGCGCACTTCCCGGGGTGAGCGTGCGCATCGCGGACGACGCCGGCCAGCCCCTCGCCCCGGGAGAGCCGGGGGAGATCCTGGTCCGCGGCTTCAACGTCATGAGGGAGTACTTCGAGGATCCGAAGGCTACGGAGGAGGCAATTGACGCGGAGGGATGGCTCCGCACCGGCGACATCGGCTTCCTGGGTGGCGACGGCAACCTGCGGATCACCGACCGCAAGAAGGACATGTACATCGTGGGCGGCTTCAACGCCTATCCGGCGGAGATCGAGCGCATCATGGTCGGCCATCCGCAGGTGGGCCAAGTCGCCGTGGTCGGCGTCCCCGATGAGCGCCTGGGGGAGGTCGGCGTCGCCTTCGTCGTTCCTCGTCCCGGTCAGACACTCGACCCGGACCAGCTCGTGGGCTGGTGCCGGGACCACATGGCGAACTTCAAGGTCCCACGATCCATTAGGGTCGTCGAGTCGCTCCCGCTGAATCCCACGGGCAAGGTCATGAAGTTCCAGCTGCGTGCCCAGCTGGCGCGGTGATCGCGGGCTTCGACCGGCGCACCCCGTCGCGGATCGTCTGAATCAGGTCCAGGCCACGATGGGGCCTGCCACCCCGATCATCTCCGACAGCTGACGCGGGTCGGTGGCCAGGGTGCAGAGCCTGTCCCCTGCCGGGAGACCGCCGAGGACCAACCGACGCAGCCGCTTCCGGTGGGCATCGGCGTCGAGGCGATCCCCATCGGGATCCCACGCCTCGACCGGGACACCGACTCCGAGCGCCGCCGCCGCGTCCACGACCAGAGCGGTTGCCTCAGCATCCGCGAGATCGATCACGGCCAATGCCGGACGGCCAGGGTGGCGGAGCAGCGAGACGGCGACGCAGGCCGCGGCAAACCCCCGGGCCGACGTCGGCGGGACGATCACCGCCCCGAGCCGGGTCGTGCCGAGCGTGCGTGCCACCCAAAAGCCGGCGTCGCCGGCGTCGGCCGCAACCAGCGCTCCGGCGGCGACACATTCCGCGTAATGCATGGTCGCCCGGCTGGGTGGCAGCGGACTCGCTGCGACACGCCAACCCCGCTGGGTCACCTCGGCCAGGCGGGCCCGCAGCGGCGGCATGGTCAAGGGCGGGCGGCGGCGGGTCGTCCACCGTTCGGCGAGCGGCGCCAGGCCAGCGGGAGGGACGGTGAGTGCGGGAGCCAGTCGCCATCGGCTGTCGGGAGACTCGGAGGGGTCCAGGCCCGTCGCGATGATCAGGTCGGCGCGATCGAGCCCGCTGAGCACGAAGTCGTCGGCTTGCAGCCCCACCGTCGCCAAGTGGTGCCGGCTCCTCCAGTCGAACACTCCCTTCGCGCCCCAGGTGTTCAGGACGCCGACGCCGGCCGACACGGCCAGATCGTGCAGGCCCGGGACGGCCCCGTCACGGATGACGCCGGGGCCGGCCAGCAGGACCACGCTGGTGGCGGCGCCCGCAGCCTCGACGGCGTCTTCGGCCGGCTCCAGCCAGCTGTCACCCGGTGCGAGCGGGGGCGGGACCGAGTCTTCGACGGGCTGATCCGGGTCCAGCGCGATGCGAAGCTCTACTTCGCCTGAGGAAGACAAGGCGGGCAGGGCGGCCACCAACGCCTCGGCCGAGTCCGCCTCGATGGTTCGCCGGGGCTCGTCGTCGAGCCCGGGTAACCAGAAGACGCCACCACCTCGGTGCGCCGCCGCACGGGCACCGTGGACTCTCTGGTGGGCGGCGGCCAGCAGCGGAGCCACCGTTGCGGCCACCGGTATCGCCTCGAGTGCGCCAAAAGGTGCTCCGTAGGTGGCGTCGATACCCGAGACCAGGGCCACTCGTCGCCAGAGCTCGGCCGCGGGGATGTTGGTCATGTTGTGCGCTCGACCATGACGGAGTCCCGGCTCAAGTCGCTGCGGACCCCTCAATGGTGGCCCAGCGGGGCTCGCGCTTCTCGGCGAAGGCCAGGGGGCCCTCGACCTGGTCGGGATGGCCCCACATGGAGACCAGCTCCGTGGCGCCGGCCTTGCAGGCGTCGGTGAGCCCCCGCTCGAGGGCTCCCCACAGCGCGCGCTTCGTGGCCGCCATGGCGGCGGGCGAATTGCGGGCGATCTTCTCGGCCAGCGCCTGCGCCTCCTCGCGCAGGCGCTCGGGTGGGTCGACCACCTGACTGATCATGCCGAGCGCCAGCGCCCGTTCGGCCGTCATGCGCTCGTGCCGTCCGACCAGGGCCATGCGCAGCACCGCCTCGAAGGGCATGCGACGGGCCAGCCCGATTAACTCGTAGGCCGCCACTTGTCCCACCGACACGTGGGGGTCGAGGAACGTGGCATCGGACGACGCGATCACGATGTCGGCGTCGGCGATCCAATGGAATCCCCCTCCGGCACAGATCCCGTTGACCGCCGTGATGACGGGCTTCCACACGTCGTTGTGCCAGGACGTGAAGTGGAAGTCGAACTTCTCGCTCGACTCGCGATAGCGCTCGAATCCGATCCCGTCGGACGCGATCTCGATCACGTCGACACCCGTCTGGAAGGCCTTGCCCTCCCCGGTGTGCACGATGACGCGCACCGCGGGATCGGCATCGAGCTCCTTCCATGCCTCGGCGAACTCGTCGCGCATGGCGTTGTTCATCGCGTTGAGGCGTTGCGGGCGGTTGTTGATCAGCCAGCCAACCGGGCCGTGGCGCTCGATCTTCAGAGTTTCATACACCGTTGCGATTCCCTCTCGTCATTCTCGGTCTCACCCTTCAGGGGTGAGTCCTGCACCCGTCGGCGCCGCCGCCCAGCGCGGCTCGCGCTTCTCGGCGAAGGCCAAGGGGCCCTCGACCTGGTCGGGATGGCCCCACATGGAGACCAGCTCCGTGGCGCCGGCCTTGCAGGCGTCCGTGAGCCCCTGTTCGAGCGCGCCCCACAGTGCCCGCTTCGTGGCCGCCATGGCGGCGGGCGAATTGCGGGCGATCTTCTCGGCCAGGGCCTGGGCCTCTTCACGCAGGCGCTCGGGCGGATCGACCACCTGGCTGATCATGCCCAGCGCCAGCGCGCGCTCGGCCGACATGCGCTCGTGCCGACCGACCAGGGCCATGCGCAGGACCGACTCGAAGGGCATGCGCCGGGCCAGGCCGATCAGCTCGTAGGCCGCCACCTGTCCCACCGACACGTGGGTATCGAGGAACGTGGCGTCGGACGCCGCCAGCACGATGTCGGCGTCGGCCACGAAGTGCAGCCCGCCACCGGCGCACATCCCGTTCACCGCCGCGATGACGGGCTTCCACACCGCGTTTTGCCAGGACGTCAAGCGCAGTTCGGCTCGACGGGTGCGGCCGGACTGTTTCCGCAGGGCGTCGGGGTTCCGACTGAGCTGGACCACATCGAGGCCGGTCTGGAATATGCCGCCCACTCCCGTGTTCACGATGACCCGCACCTCCGGATCCTCGTCGAGCTCGCGCCAGGCCGCTTCCAACTCATCGAGCATCGCGGCATCCATGGCATTCCCGGCGTGCGGGCGATTGAAGATGAGCCAGCCAACGGGGCCGTCGCGTTCGACCAGCAGCGTGGAGTACTGGTTCAACTGCGCGGCACCTCCCGCCACGGCAGCGACGCGTACGGGTCCGGCTCGCGGGGCAAGCCGAGGACACGCTCGCCGAGAATGTTCTTGTTGATCTCGGTCGTCCCTCCCTCGATCGTGTTCGCCCGGCTGCGCAGCATCCCCCGGACCTCATGGGGCAGCGAGGCGGCGTAGTCCCCCAAGTCGCCCACCCAGGCGGTCGCCGCCATGCCCAATACTGACGTGGCCGCAAGCTGGATGCGCTGGTTCAGTTCACCTTGATGGACCTTGCCCACCGAGCTCTCCGGCCCCGGGGGGCGCCCGGCGCGGGCGCGGCTGCGCACCCGCTGGTTCGTCCATTCCCGGATACGCTCCTCGCAGTAGAGGCGCACGATCTCGTCACGGAGCACAGGATCATCCCACCCACTCGCCCCCGCTTCAGCGCTCCGGCGCTTCGCCAACCGGATCAGATAGCCGACACCCGAGCCTCCGATGCGGTCAACGCCACCCGAGCCCGCGCCCGACACCATCTGGCGTTCCCCCGACAGGGTGGAATTGGCGACCTTCCATCCGGCACCCACGTCGCCCACCAGGCACGTGTCGGGGACCCGGGCCGCGTTGAGGAAGACCTCGTTGAAGTCAACCTCACCGCCCATGTGGCGCAGCGGACGAACCTCGACGCCGGGCTGGTGCAGATGGATGAGGAAATACGTCAGTCCCTGGCGTTTGGGCACGTCGACATCGGTGCGGGCGAGGAGCACAGCCCAGTCAGAGAGGTGCGCCCACGTGGTCCACACCTTCTGACCGGTGATGACCCAGCCATCCCCGTCGCGCTCGGCCCTTGTGGCCAGGGACGCGAGGTCGGAACCGGCACCCGGCTCGCTGAAAAGCTGGCACCAGGCCTCCTCGTTGCGAACGATCGGAGGGAGAAAACGAAGTCGCTGCTCCTCGGTTCCGTGCGCGAAAAGGGCGGGTGCAGCCAGGTTGAGTCCGAGCGGGTTGAGACGCCCGAGGTTGAACGGGCTGAGCTCCTGTTCGACCCGTCGGGCAGCGTCGGGGGAGAGATCGAGCCCGCCGTAGGCGCGAGGCCAGGTGGCAGCCACCAACCCGGATCTCCCGAAGACGGGGTACCACGCCTCGTACTCGGCCCTCGTTCTGACTTCTCGAACCGCGGCCGGTCCTCCCCGACGGCCGGCCTGGACCCACGCCGTCGGAACCGTCGACGCAATCCAGGCTCGCACCGTCTCCACGACCTCGTCGACGGAGGCGTTCGGTGGCACCGACAGGAGGCTTCCGGTGTCGTCGTTGGTGGAGCCGGGGACCGTGAGCGACTCCGTCATCGGCTCATTCGATCCGTGGAGGCGGCATGACCGGGCCACCTGTCCCCTCCCGGAGGTCGCCCACCTGGTCGACCCCCCCTTTGGTCATTGCACACGAGCACCTCGGCCAAGTGTCCCACTCGTCAGATTGTATATTTTATCATGTCGTCGGTTCCGCAGCGACGGCATCCGCCTGTCCGGTGCAACCGCCACGCCATACTGGCGTGCCAACGCAGCAGCGAAAGCGCCGGTTGGGACTGCAAGGTCGCATAAGATATACGTATGCCATCGCCCACTGACAGTTCCCGCGCTGCAGCCAAGGGCCGATCGAACGGAAGTCGTGAAACAAAGATCGTCCGCACACCCAGTGGGGAGTACATCGCCTCGCATATCCGGAGGTTGATCTTCGAGGGCGAGCTGCGCCCCGGCATGCGGGTTCCACAGGATGCGATTGCCAACGACCTCGGCGTGAGCCGTATACCAGTGCGCGAGGCACTCATCGTACTCGAGCGCGAGGGCTGGGTCACCAACGAGATGCACCGGGGTGCCTTCATCAATGCGCTCGATGAGCCAACCGTCCAGGACCACTATGAGTTGTTCGGTTTGATCTATGGGTTT
>Ga0187879_10002688_pt1 | contig 12017 bp, 10 predicted proteins | sample June2016WEW_19_1_FD_132423 | JGI IMG/M metagenome (GOLD analysis project Ga0187879, IMG submission 132423) | Peatland microbial communities from SPRUCE experiment site at the Marcell Experimental Forest, Minnesota, USA - June2016WEW_19_10 | ecosystem: Environmental > Terrestrial > Soil >... | reverse complement strand
GTAGTCAGCGTGATGCTCGCGGGCGTGTTATTCGGCTGCGCGCCCGCGTGGCGAGCGGCGCGGATGAACTTAAATGAGGTGCTGAAAGAAGGTGGAGGGTCGGCGCGCAGCACGGGACGGCATGGCTTGCGGCGCGCGCTGGTGATTGCCGAGTTTGCGCTGGCGCTGAGCCTGCTCGCCGGCGGCGGGCTGGCGATTCATAGTCTGTGGAACCTCGCGCATGTGGACCTGGGATTCCGCAGCGATCACTTGCTCACCTTCGATTTGCCTGTAGCCCAAGGCCGCTTAGCAGATCCCGTGCAAATCACAACTTTCTATCGCCAGGTACTCGAAAAAATTCAGGCGCTGCCGGGTGTCACCTCCGCTTCGGCGTCCGAGGGAGCGCCGCTGCAGGGCGTTAGATTCGGAATGCCATTCCAAATTGCCGGCAAAGAAGTCACCGATATGTCGCAGCGGCCCCTAGCCGGCTTCAACATGGTCACGCCGGATTATTTCAAGGTTTTCGGGATCGGTATGGCGCAAGGGCGCGCATTCAACGATCGGGATCAGGCCGGCGGCGTGCAGGTAGCCGTCGTGAACGAAAAGTTCGCCAAACAATTCTTTGCAGGCGTCGATCCTCTATCTCAGCGCATCCTCGTCCAGCAATTGATTCCCGGCGTCACCAGATTCGGCGATCCAATCTCGTGGCAGATCGTGGGCGTCTACAAAGAAGTCCGCAACGGCCGTCTGGAAGAAGACTTCCCGGAAATTGACGTGCCGTTCTGGCAAAGTCCCTGGCCGCAGGCGCGCATCGCGGTGCGCGCGGCCGTGGAACCGGATAATTTGACGAGGAGCATTGCCGGAATCGTGCAGTCCATCGATCCAGATTTGCCGCTGGGCACGCCCCGCAGCATGGACCAAGTCCTTGCTGAATCGATGTCGCCGCAGCGTTTCACGGCATTTCTGTTCGGAGGCTTCGCTACCGTCGCCCTGCTGCTTGCGGCCGTAGGGATTTACGGCGTGATGTCCTTCGCGGTCGCGCAGCGGACGCACGAGATCGGCCTGCGCATGGCGCTGGGCGCAGGCCAAGGTAACGTGCTCGCGCTAATCCTGAAAGAAGGCATGACTCTGGCCGGCGTCGGCCTCGCGTTGGGACTCTTCGGAGCCTATGCCGTAGGAAAGGTGATGCATGGCGTCCTGTTCAACGTCGCCGTGTTTGATTTTGCGGCGTTTGGTGCGGTCTCCGCGGCCTTGCTCCTTGCGGGTTTGCTGGCCTGCTTCATCCCGGCGCATCGCGCGACGCTCGTCGATCCCATGCAAGCACTGCGCCAAGAGTGAAATTCGGATTGCACGCGTGAGTTAAACCCTCGACTGATACTTGCAATTCCCCGAAGCGTGGCCTAGACTTTTCTAGTATATAAGCTTTCATACGCATGGTCGCGGCCTGCCCGCCCTGCTAGTTGGGCGGGACCTAAGCGGCTCCATTCCGGAGATCAGGTGTCCACACCACTGGAAAAATGGGTTGAGGAGTCCGCGCGTCTTACGCAGCCAGACAAGATTGTTTGGTGTGACGGCTCGGAAGAGGAAAACAATCGCTTCCTCGCTGGGCTGATGCACGACGGCATCATCACGGAACTGAATGAGACGACCTACCCGCGCTGCTACCTGAACCGCCGCAATCCCAACGACGTTGCCCGCACCGAAAGCGTCACGTTCATTTGCACCAGCAAGAAGGACGACGCTGGCCCCACAAATAATTGGATGTCCCCCGCCGACGGCAAGGCACGGGTGCGGCCGATTCTCGAAGGCTCGATGAAGGGCCGCACCATGTTCGTCGCGCCCTACATTTTGGGACCGCAAAATTCTCCTTATAGCCGGGTGGGCGTCGAGATCACCGACAGCCGGTACGTAGTGGCGAGCATGCGCATCATGTCGCGCATGGGCAAAGCAGCGATGGATCGCATCGGGGGCAGCGACAATTTTGTGCCCGGGCTGCACGCTTTGGCCGGAGTGGATCCGGAACGCCGCTTCGTGATGCATTTTCCCGAGGAAAAATTGATCTGGAGCGTCGGCTCCGGGTACGGCGGGAATGCGCTGCTGGGGAAGAAATGTTTTGCGCTGCGCATCGCCAGCTGGATGGCGCGTTCGGAAGGCTGGATGGCCGAGCACATGCTGATTCTCGGCCTGGAAGATCCAAGCGGCAAAGTGACCTACATGGCCGCGGCGTTTCCCAGCGCATGCGGGAAGACCAATCTGGCGATGATGGTTTCGGCGCTGGAATCGCAGGGATATCGCGTGTGGACCGTGGGCGACGATATCGCCTGGATGCACATCGGCGCGGATGGCACGCTGCGCGCGATTAATCCGGAGAATGGATTTTTTGGCGTGGCGCCCGGCACGAATGCACAGACCAACCCCAACGTGATGGCGGCTTTGCGTCATGACACTATCTTTACAAACGTCGCGATCAGCGGCGCGCGCGAACCCTGGTGGGAAGGCATCGGCACTCCTCCGCCGCCGGGGCTGATTGATTGGAAGGGCGAGCCTTGGTCGCCGGAAAAAGGCCCCGCGGCGCATCCGAATTCGCGCTACACCGTCCCGGCGCGGCAGTCGCCTTCGATTTCGCCGCACTGGGAAGATCCGGAGGGCGTGCCGATCTCCGCGATTATTTTCGGCGGGCGCCGCGAACGGCTTGCTCCGCTGGTGTATGAATCGCGCAGCTGGCAGCACGGAGTTTTCGTCGGCGCGACCATGGCTTCAGAGACCACTGCGGCCACCACCGGCGCTGTGGGCGTGCCGCGGCGCGATCCCATGGCCATGATCCCCTTCTGTGGTTACAACATGGCGGATTATTTCCAGCACTGGCTGGAAATGGGCCCAAAGATCCAACGTCCGCCGAAAATTTTTCATGTGAACTGGTTCCGGAAAGATGCCAACGGGAAATTCCTCTGGCCGGGGTACGGCGAAAATGTGCGTGTGCTGAAGTGGATGCTGGATCGCATCGAAGGCCGCGCTGCTGCGACTGAGACGCCAATCGGTTTTGTGCCTGCGCCGGGTTCACTTGCGTTGGATGGTTTGGCGATTTCGCGTTCCGTGGTCGATGAGCTGCTGAGCGTGGACGCGCATGATTGGTCCGCGGAAGCAGATTCTACGGCGAAATTTTTTGAGATATTCGGCGACCGGCTGCCCGCGGAGATTCGCAGCGAGAACAAAGCGCTGCAGGATCGCCTGCACCGCACCACCGTCGCCGCGAAGTAGCTCCCCGGTACATAAACTCTAAGTGTCCCGGCACGCGGCCGTCATCCTGAGCGCAGCGAAGGATCTCGCTTCGACTTTGTGCTTGGCTCGGTTGATGCCTTAAAGTGCCGCTCTCGTGGCGTACGGACTGGCAGCGCGATACCGTTTCTCGAACTCTTCCCGCGTACAAAGCGTCCGCATGTCCGAAATGCGGTCCACAGCGAGGATTCCGTCGAGGTGGTCGATTTCGTGCTGTAGCAGCTCGGCGAGATCACGTTCCGCGCCAGCTTGAATTTCCTGCCATTGTCCCTGCAGGTCCTGATAACGCACCTTGATTTCGCGGTGGCGCTCCACCTGCATAAAAATGGAAAGAAAACTCAGGCAGGCGTCCCAAACCACCATTTTCTCCGCGCTTCGTTCGATAATTTCTGGATTAGTGAGCGGCCACGGCCGCGCGCCGGGCAATTGCAGGAAAATCACGCGCGAGGATACGCCGATTTGCGGCGCGGTGATGCCTCGGCCGTATCCGGTGGTGGTGCGCCAGTGGGCAAGTGTGTCGGCGAGGTCTTGGACGAGCGCCGCGATTTCGGACGATCGAGGATTCGCGACAGGAGCGGCGATTTCACGTAATTTCGGGTCGCCCAGTTGCAACACGGTTTGAATCGCCATGAGTTCCCCTGTCTTCGCGGCGCTTCGCGCGCGCTAAGTTTTCGCCTGGTAACCTGCGCAGTGGATCACCGGCAGCGCCGGATATTTTCGATAGGCCGGATCCGCTGCGGACAGCTCGCACAGATAGAATATTGCGCCGCGATCGGATTGAATTCGCCGGGCGTGCGCGCAATCGGCGCACAGACCTGCACGCGCCCGTTCTTGCTGCGCCTCATCCTGCGTTGCCACGGGTCGAGCATAACACCGCTGCCTGGCTGGCGGCATCGTCGCGGTAACGCGGTCGCAGCCGCATTTTTTGCTGTGGACATCGGCGCGGATGGGAAATATCCTCGCTTGCAGAATCCGCCCGCAAGGAGATTTCGCTCATGAGGCCACTCGCTGGAAAGCTTGCGCTCTTTATTGTGCCGGCGCTGATCATCGGCGTATTCGCTGCCAGCGCCCAAATCACTACGCAAATCGTGTTCCGGATGTCGCGCCCGTTCGTGGTGGGGAACACCACGTTTCCAGAGGGCAACTTCGTGATTCGCGAAGTTCCGGGCGCCGCGAAATTGACGCTGGAATTCACAGACCCTCGCGGCCGTGCATCCGCCAAAGTTGAAGCGGTATCCATCCCGGCCGACCCGACAATTCATTCCGCGGAAATTGCTTTCAACAAATACACGAATCTGATGGCGCTCTCGCAAGTTTTTCCCGGACCGGGAAAACATGGATACCAGCTGGTTCCCGGCCAGCCTGAAAAGGACGCCGCCAAAAGCGAAACGCCTCTGCGCCAAACCATCCCCGCTCACGGCAATTGAATCGGCGCGATCGTCCAATTGCTGCGGCACATCTTCGCTTGCAATTCCATCTCTCCGGGTGTCTAAAATACAGGATTCCCGGGAGGCTGCCATGAATTACCGCCGCGCTTGGTTCCGGATTTCTATTTTTTACGTGATGGGCACGCTGATGCTTGCAGGGGCTTGCGCCGCGCAACAAACGCCGGCGCTGCGGGTGGTGGACTTGGTCGCGCCCGATGGCGTAATTCTCAAAGCGACGTATTTCGGTGCGCCGCAAACTGGGCCGGGAATTCTGCTGCTGCATCAGTGCAATCGCCAGCGCAAAGTCTGGGACGATCTTGCCACCCAACTTGCTGGCGCGGGGCTCAACGTATTAACCGTCGATTTCCGCGGCTACGGGGAGAGCGGCGGCAAAAGCCCAGACCGAGCCGCGTCGGCGCAGGAAGCCGATCAAATCGTGAACGAGAAATGGCCGGCGGATGTGGACGTTGCGTTCAAGTATCTGCAATCGCAGCCGGGAGTGAATCGCGGCGTAATCGGGGCCGGCGGAGCGAGCTGCGCCGTGAATCAGGCGGTGCAGTTGGCGCGGCGACATCCGGAAGTGAAATCCTTGGTGCTGCTGTCGGAAAGCACTGATCGTCCCGGACGGCAGTTTCTGCACAACTCGCCCAGCTTGCCGCTATTTTTGGCAGTGGCCGACGACGATTCTGATCCCGGCGTGGCGGAGATCATGCAGTGGATCTACGATCTTTCGCCCGATCCTGCCAATAAATTTGTGCGCTATTCCGTCGGCGGGCACGGCGTGGACATGTTTGCCGCGCACAAGGAATTACCCGGGATGATTGTGCAATGGTTTAACGCAACGCTGAGGAATTCACCCGCTCCGCCGGCGACCCATGCGCTCGTGCCGTGGTCGGCTGAATCGCGTTTTTTGAGCTTCGCGGACGAGCCCGATGGATTGCGCAAGGCCGAGCAGATGTTCGCAGACGCACGGCGCGCTGACCCGAAGGTCGTATTGTTTTCAGAAGCGGTAATGAACCGCATCGCATACGGAAGTCTGGCTGCCGGTGACATCGAGGGCGCGATCGCGCTGTTTCAAATGAATGTGGCCGTCTATCCCAACTCGCCGAATGTCTACGATAGCTTGTCCGACGCTTACCTGGCCGACGGGCAAAAAGATCTGGCGCGGCAAAACGCACAGAAGGCGGTGGAACTGCTAGCGTCGGACACGACGGACAACGCCGCACGCCAAGATGACATCAGGCAGAGCGCGGAGCAGAAGCTAAAGCAGCTCGGCAGCCCCGCACAATAATTCCCGTGAATCGCCCAACAGGGCGATTCACCCTGAGAACCAGCAGTGCTGGTTCGAAGGGCTTGCCCAACTCGGCGATTCATCCCTCGAACCGGCGGCGCCGGTTCGAAGGGCTGCGCCCCAGCTTGCCCGTGTGCCGTGCGGCAACCGTCGTGAAATCAAAGCGGCTTCACAGGCTGCGGAAAAACGCTCCAATTGTCATCCCGCGGGCGCCTTTCGCCGGAGGGATCTGCTTTTTCCTTAACGTTTGCGCGGTACCGCTCTGCGGCCGCGACAACCACCTTGTCGGCTAGGACTTAAGCAAAAAGCCTCCGCACCGCCGTGTTTACTGTTGTTCTATCTTGCAGACTATGTTAACATCGGTCGCGGACCAATTTCGTCACGATGAGTGGGATACATGCTCAATGCTACTCGCGCTTCATTTACCCTGCAAGCCTGCCCGTGGCAGGGTCGAAGGGCGCACCTGTGCGCACACTCCCCACCCTCTCCAAATCAATCGCTAGTTTTTGTCGCAATTTCCTCCCCTGCGCCCCGCCTCGCCACTCACTACTCCCCAATCACGGATTTCTAATCGCTACTCGTCAAAAAATTAGTAATCCAGCTAACCCGCTCACAACAAACGAGAAAACATTTTCTAATCGCTACTTTTTCGGCCATTTCGGAGTTTGCATCGTACTTCGCGCATCACCGCTTGCGAATCGCGCCGCTTGTATTCGATATTCTTGTGCGCTTTCGGGAGGTCCTTACGGATACTCTTGCATCGCCCTTGACCCACCCCGTTGCATTTCGAGTTTCGCCAATCCCCAGCCGCCACGGTAGAATTGCCGCTCTATGACCAAACATCCTGCTCTCACGTTGCGCTCTTTGCTGCTGTTAGCGGCCGGCGCGGCAATCGCCGTGGCAACCCTCTACCCACTGGCGGCCAACCAACGATCGGTGGCAGCGGCGCCGTCCGCGGCTGCTACGACTGCGGAGTCCGCGTCGTCCTCCAAACCGTATGTTGTGCCGGACCTTGCGGAGCGCGTGGCGAAATTCAAGCTGGTGCATATGCCCTTTAATTCGACAGGGCTCAGCGCGCGCGAGAAGGAAATGGTTACGAAGCTGGTGGATGCGTCCGGCCTGCTCGATTGCATCTACTGGCGGCAGAACGATCCGGAAGGATTGAAGCTGTATTCGTCGCTAGCGGATACGATCCACCGGCAATCGGATATCAGTGGCACACCGTTGCGTTCGTCGACTGACCACTTTGACGATTTGTACCGCTACCTGAAAATCAACGGTAGCCGTTTCGATCTGATTGATGATGACAAACCGTTCGTTGGCACTCAGCCCATGTCGCCCGGACGCGGATTTTATCCCCCGGACATGACAAAACAAAAGTTCGACGCTTACGTCGCGGCGCATCCGGCGCAAAAGTTGGCGTTGTATTCACCACTAACCGTCGTCCGAAACAAACCACGACCTAACCCTGCCGCTGAGCTGATCGCGATTCCCTATCACGTCGAGTTCCACGAGTTTCTGGAGCCGATGGCGAAGGATTTGCGCGAGGCTGCGGCGCTAAGCGATGATCCTGCGTTTGCGAAATTCTTGCGGATGCGGGCGGATGCGTTGCTGACGGACGATTATTACGCCAGCGACATCGCTTGGCTCGATCTGGTGAATCCGAAATTCGATGTGGTGTTTGCGCCGTACGAAGTCTATGACGACTCGCTGCTTGGCGTGAAAGCCACCTACGGCGCTTCGGTAATGATTCGCAACGATGCAGAAAGCCAGAAGCTCGCGCTGTATCAGAAATACGTTCCCGATTTGCAAGAAGCGCTTCCCTTGCCCGCCGCCGATCTGCCTTCCAAGCGCGGAAAACAATCGCCGATGGAAGTGGTGGACTCGCCTTATCGCGCGGGAGATTTGCTGCACGGCTATCAGGCCGTGGCGGACAATCTTCCCAACGATCCGCGCATCCACGAGGAAAAAGGCTCGAAGAAAATATTTTGGAAGAATTTCATGGACGCGCGGGTGAACTACATTATTTTGCCGTTAGCCCAGCGCACCATGCGCGCGGACCAGGCCGCGATGGCCAGCGGCGAAGGATATCTCGCCGATACGATCATGCACGAAATCTCGCACGGCCTCGGCCCCGCCTTCGCGCACACGGCGCAAGGCAAAGTGCACATTAACGAAGCGATCGGCTCTTCCTATTCCGCGCTCGAAGAATCGAAGGCCGACGTGGTCGGCGAATTCTGCTACGGCTGGTTGATTGATCACGGCGTGCTGGCGAAGGAGCGGCGCAACATTACGTACGCCTCTTACGTCGCAGGAATTTTTCGCACCGTGCGTTTCGGCGTCGCGGAAGCACACGGCGCCGGCGAAATCATGCAATTCAATTATTACGTGGAGCAGGGCGCGATCACGCGCGACGCCGCCACGGGATTCTACGTGATCGATTTTGACAAAATGCCCGCGGCCATCGCGTCGCTCGCCAAGGACCTGCTGGAGCAGGAAGCCACCGGCGACCGCGCGCGCACGGACGCGTGGTTCAAGAAATATGGCACGATGCCAACGGAATTGAGCGCACTGCTCGCGAAGACCAGCGATATTCCCGTGGACATCGACCCCGAATTCGATTTTCACCCGCCAGTAAAATGAAAATCACGAATAACGCTCGAACTTTCGTGGAGTGCGGCGGCTTGCCGCCGCTTTTCTCAAGCGAGGCTTGCCTCGCGAGCCCCGCGACGGCTCGAAATTGTCCGCTACAAAATTTCTTGAATTTCCGAGTCGATGGAAATATGCGTCTGCGCAAATCCGCTGATCTGGAAAGACTGTCCTGCAGCTTTGCTGAAATGAAAAAAACGGCTGATGTGGTAGTCCTCGTCGAGGACGTCGAAGATGTGCTCGGTCTCTTCCCGCGAAAGGCCGAGCGATTGCAGCGGCACGGATTTTCCGTAAGCGCCCGCCACCGCCAGATATTTGTCAATGACGCTGCGCAAGTTCATGGTCAGATCCAGACGTACGCGCCCGCTTCTCCGTACGGCAAATTCATATAGAAAACATTCGCTTCCGCGATGCGCTCGAACGCCGCGAACAGTTTTCGCGCTCCGTGCCGCGCGCACAACGTGACGCCGGGCGCGGTAGCGACTTGCTCCACTTCATCCAGGCTCGCGATCTGCTGATGCGAAAACCACAGCCAGGTGGCGGAAAATCCGCATTCCGCGCACGCGCCGCCCGGTTGCGTTAAGCGCCGGGCGATTGCCTCGGAAACTTCCGGCCGCAATCCTACCGGTTCGAAGTCCGGCTGCGCCACGAAAAAGTACTGCGAGAATATTTCCGCATCCGGCTCGAAGGCTACCACGCGTCCCGGGAACGTTTCCAGTTCGCTGGCAACGGCCTCGCCGAGGCAATCGCGGCAGAGCGTGATTTCCGGGCGCGGCGGCTGGCGCTTGGTGCTACGCTTTCCGCGCAGATAGAGCGTGTCCGGCAGCAGAGTGGCGATCCAATCGCATTCTTCGCCCAGGTGGATGCATTCCGGCGGCGTGCCCTTCAGCCACGCCCACCAATTGTGGCTGCGCGGTAGCAATTCGATTGCGGGATACGCTTCGTAGTAGGAGATCCGCGCCAAGGGTGCCGTTCCAAAACTTGCTTACGACGCCGTATGGTAGCAGATTGCCAGGGCCAAATGTCCAGGCGCTGCGTTCGGACGTTTGTCCGTGCCAAGGGCATCAGCTATCATGGATGGCGTTGGGCGTCACACTCGCAATATTCAATTTTGTTCGTTAAGCGAACAGGGAGGATCAGGCATGGCAATCTCGGTAGGGGCGGCCGCTCCGGATTTTACGTTGAAGGATCAGAGCCAGAAGGAAGTGAAGCTTTCCGATTTTCACGGAAAGAAAAACGTGGTGATTGTTTTTTACCCGCTGGATTGGAGCCCGGTGTGCACGAACGAGCACGCCTGCTTCGTGAATGATATGAAACGATTCGAGCAGCTGGACGCGCAGGTGCTGGGCATCAGCGTAGACAGCGCGTGGTCGCACAAGGCGTTTGCGGAGAAAATGGGAATTCATTATCCGTTGCTGGCGGATTTTCAACCGCGCGGCGCGGTGGGCGAAAAATTCGGGGTGTATCTGGCGGAGAAAGGCATCACGGGACGCGCAATTGCGATTGTCGATCGCTCCGGAAAAATCGCGTGGTTCAAGAATTACGACATTCCGACGTTGCCGGATTTGAAGGAAGTTGCCGACGCGCTAGCGAAGGTGAATTAATTCGTGGCACGGCGCGCGCTGGCGCGTGCGGCCGCAGCAGGCGCTGCGCTTTTATTTGGGCGCAGCGTCTTTGTTGGGCGCGGGCTTTGACGATTCCGTTGGCGAGTCAACCAACGGTTGTGAAAACGTGCGGATGTAATCCACGAGTTGCCAGCGCTCTTCTTCGCTCAGCTTGCCTTTGAAGGCCGGCATGGGGCGATGCCCTTCCGAAATCTTCCAGAAGAGTTCGCCGTCAGTCAACTTGCTCATCGCGTGCGCGTCGGTGAAATTCGAAGGCGCGAGCGATAGCTTCTCCGCGCGTTCTCCTTTTCCGTTGCCATCTTCTCCGTGGCAATTCTGGCAGCGGTCCTGGTAGGTGCTCATTCCCATACCGATGGTTCGCGGCGTGGAAGGAAAGGGATTCGGCATTTGCCGGGCCTTTTCCGGCGCGGTCCAGTCGCTGAGGGAATAGACGACCACGCTGCCGGCGACGGCGACGATTATGAACACAACGAACACTCCCAGCAGATTTGGTTTGAATCCAGAGTTGGGCTTGCCTTCAGCGAGTTTGTTGGAGGCCATGATTTGCGGGTTTGCCTGCGGAACTTTTTCGCTCCGATAAAATCTTCGCATTCTGGTGCGGGATTTTCAACTTCCGCGCCCGAGCGAGCGACTCGAACACATCGAATAAGTATTCGGCCACGGCAAAAAAACCGGGGCTTCAGAGGCTAAAGTCACTTTTTGCGCGCATTTACGGCGGGGCTGAGGCCGCGCCCTTCCGTTCCGGCCATTCGAGAGATTGGGGCGGGACTAGTGCGCAGCGTGGATGGCTTGGTATACCGAGATGAGCACGATTACGAGCATGGCCACGACATAAATGCGCAGCCCCCAGAGCAGGAGCCTCGTTCCTACCGAAAGATTTTTGCGGCCGAAATGGGTGCGGCGCTTGGCGGCGACGACTTGGTCGGCTTCGAGCAAGGAGAGGACGGCGCGCGGATCCTGCAAGCTCAGTTGTTCAGGCTTGAGGTCAACCGGCGCGAGTGCGCTTTGATTTTCCGGAGCTTCCGCGTAGTGTGAATCCAATTTCGTTCCTCCCAGACACTCTGCCAATATCCAGCAATACATTTCACCGCGAAGAATATTTATCCGCCCAGCCATTTGGGGAACACGGTGGCGAGGCCAAAGCCGAGCCCGGCAATAATCAGAAGCACGGTGACGGTGACGCCCGCGACGTTGGCCCACAAGCCGTTCACGTGTTCGCCCATCACTTCTGGATCGTTTACCAGCAACAGCAGAAAGGCCAGCGCCGGAGGCATGGCCAAGACCGCAATCACGTTGACAGTCAACACCACGAACTCGAGCGGGAAATGAGGGATTAAGACGAGAGCCGCCGCAGCGCAGGCCGAGCCGAAGAGCGTCAAATAAAAAGGCCAGGCATCGCGTAGCGGCCGATTCAAGCTGTGGCCGGTTTGCATCACTTCACCGAAGGCGTACGCAGACGACGTGGAGATGGCGATGGCGGCCACGATGCCGGCTTCGAAAATTCCGAGAGCGAAAAGCGCGGCGCCGGTGTGGCCGATCAATGGCTCGAGTGCTTCGGCAAATTGCGCGGCTTGAAAATCCGCGGCGTTGATGCCGTGATGAAACAGCGGAACCGTGGCGAGAATTGCGGCGATGGCGAAGACGGAAGCGAGCAGAGCACCAAGAAGAGTATCGAATCGACCGGCGTTGATGTCGCGCGGCTGCATCCCTTTATCTACGACCGCGCTTTGCTGAAAAAAAAGCATCCAGGGAGTGACGGTGGCGCCGATG
>Ga0187879_10002685_pt1 | contig 12030 bp, 10 predicted proteins | sample June2016WEW_19_1_FD_132423 | JGI IMG/M metagenome (GOLD analysis project Ga0187879, IMG submission 132423) | Peatland microbial communities from SPRUCE experiment site at the Marcell Experimental Forest, Minnesota, USA - June2016WEW_19_10 | ecosystem: Environmental > Terrestrial > Soil >... | reverse complement strand
GTAAGCCTCGTAGCGGCCGGATTCTTTCCAAAGCTCAGCCGGATTCAATGCCGGCAAATGAAACTCCTGGGCTCCGATGGCGTTCATCTCCTCGCGGATGATCTGCATCACTTTGAGAAGCGATCTTTGAGCAAGAAAAAGATGCGCGTAGACGCCGGCCGCTACCTGACGTACGTAACCCGCCCGCAACAATAAGCGATGACTGGGAACCTCCGCTTCGGCAGGGTCCTCGCGCAATGTGGGAATGAACGTTTGACTCCAACGCATGGATGGTGAATCCTGTCGGTTATTAGTTCTCAGTTCTCGGCCTGCGCCTCCCGGCAGGCTTTCACGAACTATTCTAGCCTACCGTGCTTCGTTTGTCAAGCGAAACCGAACCGGGGTGCTGTCCTAATTTGGTCGTAGCGCCGCCATCTTGGCGGCTCCATTGCCGGCTGGAAGCCGGCGCTACGGGCCAAATTAGGACACTACCCGAACCGGCCGTTTAAGAATGTGGGCCGGTTGCAGTGGAGGCAGGCTCGACCCGGTCCTGGTAGGACGGCGCGAGCTGATTCAAAACCTCCTGTACCCGATTGCAACGGGGATGGTAGACAGCGCGGGTGTCCCTGCTCCCCGGAGGGGAGCAAGATGAGTAGCCGGGGGTGAAACCCCCGGACCAAGGCCCCACATCCCGCCTTCGGCACCCCTCTCCCCGCAGGCGGGGAGAGGAGAAAGGGGATGAGGGGGGCAACGTTTCCGGGGGCGTTGCCCCCGGCTACTCATGTTCAGCCCCTGCGGGGCTGAGCCCTTGCGCGGTCGCCGCGAAGCCTGGGTGGTATTGGCTAATCTCTCCTCAGCCTGGCGTTTTTGAAACAGCTTCTAGCCTGGCGATGGCCCTTCAACGGGGAAGTCCACATGTCCCCCGGGTCCGCCAAATTCCGCCATGACCTCCCGGGTAAGCAGGCGTGCAAGTTCTACAACCTGCTCCGGGGTGAGGACAGGAGGGGCCATGCGGGAGACGACTTTGTGCACGACTATGTACACCCATTCCGCGTCGGGAGCGGTCGAGGTCTCGAGGGCCGGCGGTCGCGATATCAGATCGCCCCATTCTTGACTTGCCTCTGGACTGCTCAAGGTTGACCCAGGTTCAGTTTCAGGGACGGATTCCGGACCCGGTGCAGCAGCAATCTGAGTAGGCTCCGGCGCTGCCTTTGGAGAAGTGGATACGTTGAGAGCCTGAGAAGTTGAATTTAACTCCTCGACCTCTCGCGTCGTTTCGGGTCCGGTCGTCCCCGGCAAGATTTCCGGGGCGGGCTTGCGGTTGGGCTCGGCAATCAGCGAGGCAGGCTCGGGCAAAGCCTCCGGGGCCGTCAGGTCGACCAGTCGATGAAATGATCTCAGCTCGTGAGGATGCTGGGCGTTTGACTCCTCGACTTCTCGAATCGTTTCAGCCGCAATCAAGTCCGGCTCAGGCGCAATGGCCGAAAAGGGCTCTGGGATGGGCTCGACAAACACCGGATTGATCTCAGGTGCATCCTCCGGCGCAGTTAAGTCAATAATTTGCGGAGGCGAGATCGGAATTTCTTCAGGTCTTGACTCCTCAATTCCCAGGCTGGTTTCGGGTGCGGCGAGGGTCGGCCCAGGGGCGCTATCAAGGACAGGTTTTGAATCTGACTCATAAGACGGTCCAAGCGTCATTCCCGGAAAAGGCTCGCCGGCCTCCGCGGATGGTCCCGGCAAACTTCCCGCCTCGATTTCCGGGTGTTCATCAGACTGTCCAACATTCGTCACAATGTCATCCGCCACAGGTAATGGCCCGGCTGCGTCAGCCGACGGAATTTCCTCTTCCCTGCCCCCGTAGTCAGCGTGTTGGGAGGCAACGGCATGGCTTGCGCTGGATGCCTCTTGAGAGCGTGCGGATGAGGCGGCAAGCGGCGTCTCGGCAAGAGTAGGTGGGGACGCTGGAGCTTGCGTGGGAGTGGTCCACCGTCTCACCACGGCAACCAAGTCGTGAGGAACGAAGGGCTTCTTGATGATGCCGTCAGCTCGTACTCGCGCTCCCCTCTGCTCGTCGTACGGCTCGAGATCGCTGCCCACCAGGAGCACCGGCACATGACGCAGACCCGCTGAGGTCTTCACGAATTCGCAGACTTCGTACCCATCTTTGCCCGGCATGGAAACGTCGGCAAGGACGAGAACCGGCCGCATCGCGGGCAGTTTCTTGACGGCTGCGACCCCGTTCGATACTGTCTGGACTTCGAAGCCCACGTCCTGAAGAATCCGTTGAGCCTTCCTTTGAATTATCGGGCTATCGTCCGCGATGAGGATCAATCGAGCCACACGGCCTCCCTTCCAATGCGGAAGCGCCAACTGACGCGTGAAACAAATATCACCAGAGGGGCAGGAAGTCAAGAAGGGCAGAAGGCAGAAGTCGGGAGTCAGAAGTCAGGAGTCAGGAGTCAGAAGTCAGGATCTAGGAGTCAGGAGTCGGGCGTTCGGTCGATACCTTTGTGCGGCATCCCGTCAGACGGCCCCTTACGCCCCAACCGTTGGAAGGGGTAAGAGAATTGGGACCGTGTCATCCTGAGCGCAGCGAAGGATCTCTGCAGGTTGTTCGTAAATCATTGAACACAGGGAACTGCGGAGATCCTTCGCTGCGCTCAGGATGACAGACGGTTGATTCTTTCACACCATCTCGGAGCAGAGTCGCGCAGTTCCTGGATTCGGTACACCGCGCTCTGACTCCTAAATCCTGCTTTTATAACGGCGGGACGATCTTCTTGAGGATGTGGAAGCGGCTTTTCTTTTTTTGAGGCGTGGTGTTGCCCGATTGGTCCTGAGTGGTGGCCGTGGATGTGGAGGCGGCTTTGGTTTTGTCCGCGTCCGTCTTCGCAGGGGTCTGGTTTTCTTTGTTTTCCTGCGGCGCCGCGCCAGGCGAGCCAGGGCCAGGGCTCGGGTTGGGGGCGGTGGTCGGGTTAGGGCTCGGGTTACCGGTTGGCGCAGCCGTATTCTCTTCAGTCTTTGGAGCGCCCTCGCTCGCTGAAGTGCCGGCGCTCGCGGAGTTCCCGGCAGCCGGTTTGGAGTCATCGGTCTTTCCGGAGCCCAAGCTGGAGTCATTCAGCGGCTGAGCGATGATCGAAGCGTTCGTGATGACGGGAACATTGGGCGTCCGTTTCGCCAATTCAATCCCGCTCGCTGTCGCGCCTAACTCAACCGGGCCTCGTAAGGTGGCGCTGGTGTCTGGCGTCCCGGCCATGGAGATTGCCAGTTTTTCAAGCAGGCTCTTGCTGTGTATCCGGGACGCATCTGCCTGGGCACGCGCGAGCGTCGCCTTCGTAGGCTTTGGGACCGGCTGCTTCATAGCCACCAGTCTGGCTTTGGACTCGTCCACGTGCGGACTGAGCGGAAATTCGCGCACCAGGCGCGAATAATAGGGAATCGAGTCTTTGGGAGTCTTCAGGTGTTCAAGGCACTGCGCCATTCCAAACATGGCTTGGTCGCCCTGACTGAAGTTCGGATACTTCTCGATAATCTCCCTGTACCGCCCTCGCGCCGCGCGATACGCGCCCCTCCCCAGGTAAAAGCTCGCCGTCTCGAACTCACCTTCCGCCAGAACTTCCTGGGCCTCCCGCAGGCGGGACTTAGCGCGGATGGTCAAGGGGTCTTCGGGGTACTTCACCATAAACTCCTTGAGCTCAACTTCCGCCAGGCGGGCTTCCGTCTGGTCGCGGTCGGCCTTCGCCATCATGCGGAAATGCGCCATGCCGACGCGGTACTGGGCCATGGGAGCCTCGGGCGCGGTCGGGAAGAAGGTGATGAAATCCTTGTATTCAGCTTCTGATTGCGTGAGACCTGAGATGCCGCCCTGCTGGTAATAAGAATCCGCAATCGCGAGCTTGGCTTTTGCCAGATACTCGCTGTCCGGATAGGTATTGATCATCGTCTGGAGGGTAAGGCGCCCTACGTCGTAGCGCCCGTGCGTGATCTCGTTGGTGGCCTTCTCGTAAAGAATCTTGTCAGGCTGATCGCCGGGGTTGACTGCAGCGGCCAAGTCCGCGCGCCGCTTACGATGAGCTAGACATCCGGGAAGAAACACGCCACCCAGCACGACCACGCACAAAAATGAGGTTAGGCCCTTCAGGCCCATCTTATTAATTTGTTTCGACAGTGCCTTTACTCCTGATCCTGACGTAGGGGCAACCCTTCTGGTCGCCCAAGACCGGCCACAACGGCCCCCACCGACTAAGTGGTGATTCGCGCTGCGAGGACCTGGCGAAAATCCGCATACCTAAAGAGCAGGTCTGCGCTACACGTTCCGTCGCGAGCCGGAAACCAGCCGCAGCATTTCTCCTAAGCGTGCTTTAGGGTCCTCACTATTAAAGATGGCGGAACCCGCCACCAGGATGTCTGCGCCCGCCTGCACAAGTGCTTCCATATGCTCGAGCCGAATGCCGCCTTCAACTTGAATGAGAAAATCCGCTCGGCGCTGGTCTCGCATGGCTGCCGCGGCGCGTACCTTATCCAGCGATCTGGGAATGAAGGCTCGCTCGCTCAACCCCGGATCGGAGGACAAGATTGAAACATAGTCGAATTCTCCCACTAAGTCCACTAGTGATTCGACCGGCGTTGACGGGTTCAAGGCAACACCGGCCTTGACTCGCCGCGCACGAATCACCTCCAAGACCTCATGCAGGCGCGTGGTGGCCTCGATGTGAACCGCGACGCGGTCCGCGCCCGTCGCAAGGAATTCCGCGACGTAACGCTCCGGACGTTCAATGAGCAGGTGTAGGTCCAGAACCAGGTCCGTGGCTTTACGCAAACTGCTGACGACCGGCTGCCCCACGCTGATATCCTCTACGAAATGGCCGTCCATCACCTCCACATGGACCATGCCCGCGCCGGCGTCTTTGATGGTGCTGAGCGCTTCGCCAAGCCGTGCGAAATCAGCCGCCAATAGCGAGGGAGCGATTAGAGCCATAAGATGAAGGTGCCGCCGCAAAGTCTTTGCCGGGGAACACAAAGATCAGGCTACCACAGTTCGATAGTCGGGACTAGCGCGGTCCTCGTACTGGCCTGGATTTCTCACCAGGGACGGAAGCGCGGGGCTAAAGAGTTTGTGTGAAACCTCAACCATCACGTCATCCTGAGCGCAGCGAAGGATCCCTGCAGTCTGTCGCAGCTAGTATAATCGAGGAACTGCAGGGATCCTTCGTCGCCGGCGGCTCCTCAGGATGACAGGCCGGCCGGGTTTTCACACATACCCTGAAGTCCCGCCCTTCCCCGCCCCGATGCAAGGCTCGCGGGTGGTGAGGAATCCGGGCTACGGGCCGTGCTGAACAGCCTTGGCCAAAGGTGCGCCCTACATCGGTGCTTTGACGTCGAGCAACTGGACCACAAACGTCAGGGTGGAATTGGGAGGAATCACTCCAGGGTAGCCTCCGGCGCCGTAGGCCAGATCGGGGGGTATAACGAGCTTGCGCTTCCCACCTACATGCATCGTAGCCACTCCCTCATCCCAGCCCTTGATAACTTCGCTGCGTCCAAGGTGGAACTTGAACGGTTCCTTGCCCACGGAGGTGTCGAAGACCTTTCCATCCGAGAACGTTCCTGTGTAATTCACCACTACGGTGTCGCCGTTCTTAGGCTGTGCGCCTTTGCCGACCACCATGTCTCGATACTGCAATCCTGAGGGTGTTGTAGTCATTTGCGCCGCAGGCTTCGCGTGCGTCGTTCCCGCCTTGGGAGCGGCCTTCGGTGGCGTCGTTTGGTCCTGAGCGGCCCATGCACCGGCTGAAATAATCGCCAGCAGGATTAGGAGTATGGCAGCATTCTTCATCTTGATTCGTCCTCCAAGCTCGAAAATGTAGTTTTCCCCGCGGGCCATCCCCGCCCGCCCGAATACAGTACCAAGAGTTGGTTGGGGGATTCAACAGCCAAAACATTCACCACAGAGATCACAGAGGTCGCAGAGATGGTGACTCGTGTTTTCTCTGCGAACTCTGTGCCCTCTGTGGTGAGGCTTTTTCACGCGGCGACTAGGTCTCGACCTGGACCAGGCCGTTGCCGTTCGGCTTGGCAGCTTCGGGCTCAAACGGAACGGAGAACTGGCGCTCGATCTTCTCCCGCATGCAGGGGCCGGAGTTGTAGATGCAGAAGGGGTAGACCAACCCATTGGGGGCGGAGTAATGGATCACGCAGCGCTTGACGCGGGCGAAATCGTAATTGTATGAATCCATGAAGTGCATACCCGCCACCAGGAGCGTTTTATAAGTGAAGGTGCCGTCGCCCTTGCCCCGGCCGTATTCGTGGTCAGTCATGCCCTGAAGGGTTTGCAGGAAGCGCTCGAAGGTCAAACCCGGCGGCGCAAACTGCGGCCTGAAGTGGCGGCGAAGCTTGTGCCAAGCGTTGATCTTGGTGAACATCTTGAATCGTGCGCCCTCGGCCTGCCGGGCGAGCAGGTCGATGTCGCGCAGCATGGCGGGCATGTCGAAGAACCGGGTGATGGGAATCGCAGTCTTCGTTTGCGGGTGGACGTAGAGGTAGGTGCCCATGGCGCAATGAGGGTGAGAAGTCAGGTTGGGCCGATTGTAATTCTGCAAGTTCGACAGGAGCTTTGAGAATGGAGAAATGCAAGACAGCGGGTACCAGTCTTCATATTTGTCGGTCAAGCCGGTCTGGTCGGCCACGGCGTGCGCCAGGTCGGATTGCGTGAAGCGCTTGCTCTCGAGTTCCCTGCGGTTGATGCGGCCCGTGAAACAAACAGGCTGGAAGCTGAAACCGCTTACGCAGTCGACGTTGTCGATGGCCAGGCGGATCATGTCGCCGATCTGGTGGTCGTTGACGCCTTTCACGATGGTGGGAACCAAGATGATCTTCAGGCCGGCCTTCCGGCAGTTTTCAATGCACGCCAGCTTCTTTTCGAGCAGGCGCTGGCCGCGCGTGCGCAGGTAAACTTCGTCGCTGACGCCGTCAAACTGCAGGTAGAGCGTGTGGAGACCGGCTTCCTTGCACTTCAGGGCGAATTCTGCGTTGGAGAACTCGATGCCGTTCGTGGCGCACTGGATGTGGGTGAAACCCATCTCCGTAGCCATGCGCAGCACGTCGTGAAAGCGCGGATAAAGCGTCGGTTCGCCGCCGGAGAATTGCACCACGCGGTTGGGCACGGGGCGCTGTTCGCGAAGCGTCTTCAGCATTCCATGCACTTGTTCAAAAGTCGGTTCGTAGAGGTAACCCACGGCGTTGGCATTGGCGAAGCAGACGGGGCAGGTGAGGTTGCAGCGATTGGTGAGGTCCACGTTGGAGAGCACCGTGTGGGAGGTATGCAGTGAACATAAACCGCAATCCTCCGGGCAACGGGCCGCGTCAGCAATTTGCGGGTTCTCAAGGCCCCGGTTGTCGCCGAATTCGAACTCCTCCATCTTGAGATAGAGTCTTGCGTCCGAATAGATCAAGTCCCGAAACTCACCATGCTCCACGCAGCTTTTTTCCATGTAAACCGCGCCGTTCTCCTCAAAGAGCCGGGCGTCTATCACTCCGAGACATTCCGGGCAGACGGATTGCGTGGTCTTGGGCAGGCCCTTTTGTAAGGGCTCGATGCGCGCGCCGGTAAAAGTTGCAGGTGGTTGAACGCGCTGGAATTCCTTCCGTCGCGGGGAACGTACTTCTGGAGTTATAGTCACAGTGGCCATCAGGTCTCCTTTAAGGTTTATCGCAGCGCATTAACGCTGAATCAGATACGTAGGGCGCGGGAAACTCCGGCTACCTTCACCGTCGAGCCAAGCGGCGAGGCACAACATCCGCTCACGGAAGAAGGTCCTCCCTGCCGGAGGGCAAATTAGACCACTCCAATGCATCAGCGAGCAATGCTAAAAACTTGGATAGGGAGAAAGAAGCAGTGAATGGGGGAGAAAGCGGGTTGAATGGAAAAGTGTAACCAACTGATAACAAAGGAGATAGTGACATTTTGTCGTATTATGCCCACCCTCCCACAGTTCGGCTGCTCTGAAAATCGTAGGGCGGGCGTCTCGCCCGCCGGGGCACGGGCATTCCTTCGCTCCGCTCAGGACAGGCTCTGCCCGTGCGCGGGAGCGGGCCGCTCCCGCGACCGCGGGCGGGACGCCCGCGCTACGTCCGCCAGCGTGCGATTTTCATGGTTTCTGGGTGCCCGTCAGCCGACGGGCATGAGCGACTGCTTTGAAAATCGACCGGCTGGGTAGCGCGAAACCCCGATGTTGGGGTCCGCGGCTCGTCAATGGTCCCAGGGAAAAAACGCGGACCCCAGAACCGGGGGTCCGCGCTACCAGACTTCTCCGGAATTAGGATGTGATTCCAAGCGAAGCCCCCACGGTGCCTGTCGGTAGCGCCGACCTTTAGGTCGGCATCACTGGACTTGCACGGAGCTGCCTGGCATCGGCAAATATGAGGTGAGCACCCGCGCTGCTGACCTGAAGGTCAGCGCTACCCAGTTTATTTTCGGAAGAGGTTCTCGAATGCTTGGCGTGCGTCCAAAGGCCTAGAGGTAGAGGTCTCACGCTCGACGGTCGTCCTCAGGGAGAAAAAGTTGCACTGGTTGCGAATGTCTTTCCTTGGGATGCGAGTCGTGATCGGCTGGGTACATTCGAAGCGGGCGGCCGTGTCGAAGAATGCACACTGCTTGCAACTGTGCAGTTCAAAGCCGCACTTTGGACAGCGTCCTTGAAGGTCAATCCCGGCCGGCAGGATCAAGGCGCAGGAGGCACACCGCGACACTTCGCGCTTTCCCGGCATGTTGGGAGTCTTCGGCCCGATCTGTTCCCGCTTGTGGATCGGCTTCTTCTCGGGCCTCTCGCGGTCGCGGTCAGAATCCATGTATCCCCGCTGTCTATACTTGGGCGACATCCGTACTCCTTTCGGCGGAAGGAACCTCGCTCGGCAAAGGGCTTTCGGTTGCTCTATGATACGCCGAGTATTGGCTTACAGCAAACAAGAAAGTCGTGTAGGGGTAGGGCTTGCCCTACCCGCCCGCCGCTGGGCCGGCAAAAGGGGACGGCAAACCGTCCCCCTACGGCGGTAGGGTTATCGACGGATTCGGGCAGCCCTTCATGTCTTGACTCCTCAACTTTTCAACTTTTCGACTCCTCGACTCACATCACGTACCCGCGCAATCGCAGCCAGTTCGCCAGGAGTTGAGGCCAAGTAGACAGGACAGGATCTTTCTGCGCCAAGCCCTCATCATGCCGGCCGTGCTGGTAAATGTGAAGTTCCGCCGGCACGCCCGCTTTTCGCAAGGCCATATAAAAGGCTACGCTGTTTTCAGCCGGCACTCCCTCGTCGTCGTTCGTGTGGAAGAGAAAAGTGGGCGGCGTCTGGGCAGTCACCTGCTTTTCATTCGAGAGATAATCGGCCAGTTTAGGATCCGGGTTGTCGCCCAACAAGTTCTTGCACGAACCCTGGTGCATGAACGGCTCGCTGCAAGTAATCACAGGGTAAGCCAGGATGGCAAAATCCGGCCGCGAACTGACCCGATCGATGGGATCGTCGGCAGAGGAATTTCCGGCGTCGAAGTGCGTCGCGGCGGTTGATGCCAAGTGCCCGCCCGCCGAGAAACCCCAAATGCCGATCCGGTCAGGGGCGATTCCCCACTCCTCCGCGTGCCCGCGAACGTAGCGCAAGGCCCGCTGCGCGTCGTTGATCATGGCGGGGTGATGGTAACGCGGCGCAAGCCGGTATTTCAATATGTAAGCATCGACCCCCAGAGCATTCAGCCACTCCGCGATTTGGCGGCCTTCGTGATCCATGGCCAACACGCCATAGCCGCCGCCCGGGCAAACTACCACGGCGCTGCGTGCGGTCTGTGTTTTGGCGAGCGAGTAAAGAGTCAGCGATGGCCGATCCGCGTCGTCCGTGCCCACCGCGCCCGGCGCCCCCTGCGGCCAGAGAAGCGCCACTTCATGCTCCGGCGCCGACGCCTCCGTCTATCCCACGTGGGTCAGCACCAGGCCAACCGCCATAAATGCAAGCAATGAACTGAGTATTTTTCCCCTCATCTTCACCTCCCGAATATGAGCAAGCCTCCCCTCGCTCCGAACGCGTAAGCAAATTGCGCGCACTGTCATCTTAAGCCGACTGGCAGGTGAGAATCTCGCATTTGTGGCGCCGGCTGTCGTGTTGGCAATTGGCGTGCAGCCAAAGTCCGGCGCTACCCGCGAGCCGTGGGTCTCCGCGCATCAGTCGAAATGTCCACGTCGCCCAATCGTGTTTCGACAATTCCCTTGAGGCTGTTATCGTCTCGGCCTCGTCAGCGCAAAAGGAAAAAAACGTGTTCGCCATCTCTCCACGCAGTTTTCTGTCCAACGCATTCTTACTGGTTCTAGTCATCACAATACTCGGCGGCACGCCGTTTGCTGTATGCGCGCCGGGCCAGATGCAAGCCAAGGCGCAGCCTGCGGACCCGAATGCAAGTTCGCCGCCCGCGCGCGCTGCGGTTGCGAGCAAGAATATACCTCAGAAACCCAAAGAAAAGGAAAAGTTCCCGCCGCCGGGCCCCCTCGAGGGAGCGACAAAAACGGAGCTCCACACGGTGGCGCCAAGGGAAAGTCTTCCTTCCCTGGCTCTCCACTATATGCCTCAAACCTGTTATATGACCCGGGGAGAACTCGAGGCCGCCATCCAGCAAGCGAATGCCGGCAAGATCGGAAAGTATCTCAAGCCCGGAACCGAGTTGACGATTCCCGGCATTTTCGCCGCTCCTCTTATCGAGCACTCTGTTCCTGTGCCAAGAGATTTCGAGACTCGCGGCATTTATCTCACCGGTTACATGGCCGGAAGTGATAAAGGCCTGGATTTGATCCGCCGCTGGCGGGAAGCGGGTGGAAATACCGTCGTTTTCGACGTCAAGGACTTCGACGGCCTGGTAAACGTGCCTTTCGAGCACCCTCTTGCCCCGCAGGGGAAGCATGTGCCCATCCGCAATCTTCCCAAGTTGATCCGCTACGTCCACTCATTGGGCCTCCATGCGATCGTGCGCATTGCGGTATTTCGCGATGAGTGCCTTGTTGAAAGCCACAACGAACTGGCCGTGCAGTCTCGCCGAACCGGCCACGCGTGGCGAGAAAACGGGAAACTGGTGTGGACTGACCCCTCGCAACCCAAGGTTCAGGAGTATGACCTGGCGCTGGCCCGTATGGCGGCGAATTCCGGCGCCGACGAAATTCAGTTCGACTACGTGCGCTTCCCCGCGGAAGGCGACCAGAAGGACGCCCGCTTCGCCTACCAGGCTTCGCACCCGGATTGGGCGCGGACCGACGTGATCGCCAAATTCGTAGCGCGCGCTTACAGCGAACTCCATCCGCTGGGAGTTTTGTTCTCGCTGGACGTTTTCGGAGTGATGGCCTGGCAGCGTAATGTTGACCTGGAGCACACCGGCCAGGATATCCCCGCCATGGCGAAGTCCTGCGACGTTCTCTCGCCCATGATATATCCTTCGCACTTCTTCGGCATGGACGGGTACGCGCACCCCGGCGATGCGCCTGAGCACTTTATTTCGGGGTCCATGCAGCGCTTCACGGAGATCACAGCGGATTCCAAAGTCGTGTTGCGGCCCTGGCTTCAGGCTTTCGCCTGGCACACTAAGACTTTTTCCGACGCCTATATGCGAACTCAGGTTAGCGTGGCGAAGGGACAAGGCGGGATCGGATTCCTTTTCTGGAACGCGCGCAACGATTATACGAAGCTGTTTCCGGCCATGGCGGTAATGCGCGCGGCGCCCGGCCGTTTCTTCCGCGGCGACGAGGTTCGCGCCTCGCGTCCCAAGGTGACAGCCAGCGTGGCGCCTTGAGCGGACTCGCCGCGGAGCTTCTCGAAGCCCGCAGTGGGTTTGCGGGTTTGCAGGTTTGCGCAACAACGGGCGGCGTGCCCCGGCTGAACCTACGTCTCCGTGCCCTCTGTGCCTCAAAAAGCCCAACACCGAGATCACAGAGGGACTCCGCGCCCTCTGTGTTTCGTCTTCTCGCAACCACAGGGAACACGGAGAAGAGAACCGTTGCGACGGTGCGATGTCCCGAAAACTCTCGG